>ENA-OUQF01000244-OUQF01000244.1-human-gut-metagenome-genome-assembly--contig:-NODE-244-length-47094-cov-5.286890_pt1 | contig 47094 bp, 42 predicted proteins | sample MGYA00237947_ERZ548826 | MGnify/ENA primary metagenome ERZ548826 (study PRJEB26490, sample SAMN05194701) | human gut metagenome | biome: terrestrial biome; feature: human-associated habitat; material... | reverse complement strand
AAATCAACCTCTCAATCAATTCATGCGTTATTTGGGAGTAACCGTGCGCCAGTTGATTGTAATTCCGTAAATAAAGTATTTTCGTTTTGAATTTTCACTTTGAAAATCCATCACGAACAATCTCTTGTTATCCAACCACTCAATCGTTTCCGGCGGAACAGAACCGGTGTATACATTGCCTTTTCCGCCTTTTAATTTTTTGGAAGCAGGTAAAACAGAGACATGATAAATCCATCCTGTAGTTGCTCCTCCATTGCTTTCATAGATATACGCTATGTATTTCCCATCGGGAGAAGTTTCGGATTGAATAATATTGATCGGAACAGTCGACAAATGTACACACAGTGCGTATGTACATATGAGCAATGAAACAATCGCGGTGAAAATTATTATGCGGCTCATTATTTTTTTAACATTATTTTGCATTTATACCACCACCATACTATAGGAGAGATTCAATAATAACCGTTTCAAGAAAAGCGAACATTTACTTAACAATCAGATTATTACGAAAAACTTTCGCCAACTTAACTCAGGCAACATATTGCGACAATTTTTAGCGTTTCTTCCCTATCGCTGTCGTTTCCTTAATTGTATCGTATTTTTATCGCCAAATGGTGAATATTCGGTAAACTCGTGTCATATTCTCTAAAATCCAACAAAACATCCTTTGCTTTTTTGTTAATTTGAACAAAAAAATATTTTGCCGTTCCCGCATCGGTTTTTTAAAAAACCGTTTCGGATATGCAAGCATAAAATATGCACGCATGAGTATGCAGCATTCCGTATAAACAAAATCAGCGAAGCACGGCGTGTTTCGCTGATTTTGAACTTTATTTTTATCCTATCGGAAAACACAAAAACAACCGAACTTATCTCTTCAAATCGCTTGTTTTGACATAGTAATAGACCAATGCTTCGGTCGTAACGGCACTGTCGCCCGGACCGTCCGGATCGGGGACATATTCGTGCGCCCCGAACACCAAATAATCCTCGCTCACATAACCCGCATATCGAAGCCCTTGTTCAAGGCAATCCACACGGATTATTGTATCGTTTTTTCTGTCATAAAAAAGCGGGGCGTCGTGAGACCACCCGTCCCACACAATGTATTCGTCGGTACAGCCTACCGAATCAATAGAATTTGTACTTTGCAGAATCGGGTATGAATCCTTTCCGTCAAAATATATAATGCCGTCTTTGTCGATATCGCGGTTGCTTTGCCCGACTGCAATATTTTTTGACGAGATCAAATTAAAATACTTCGATCCCAGTCTTACGACATTCGGATTATTCCTGTTTTTCAGTATATATTCGTCGTTCTCATCGTCATACGACAACCAAGAAAGCCCTTTATAGGTCATGGGGTTCGTCGCTCTTTTTCGGTCGATCGAATCCAAGGTATTCTCCGCAATATCGTAATCATACAGATTCATGACGGCTTTTCCGTTTTCTTTTCCCTCAATGTCATCAAAATATACATGATCCCCGTCCAAAACAATATTATCGAAATTCCATGAATTATAGCCGTTCTCATCACGCGAATAGGTAAAGAATCGAGTGTTCTCCCCTTTTCGGATGTCATAGCAATTCAACGAAACTTTCATCCAGTTGGCATTTTCATCCTCTTGCCAAATAATGTATTCGTCATTCAAGGCCGCAATCGACATTTGATTCGGTTCGTCGTATGTAAAAATTTCTTCTTCCGTGCCGTTTGTCATATCATACCGAAAAACACGGTTTACTTTTTCCGCATCAATTAAATGAAAATATAAATAGTTTTTATAAACCTTGGAAAGTAAAAGGCTTTCGTATTCTTTTTTATATTCGACATCCTTGCGGACAAAATGTGCGTCTTTGTAATAATCGGAAAAATCGGCGCTTTCGCGATACAAATACAAGTCGTACTCCTCTTTCCATTCATATCCGCCCGCATAATCGGAAACGATCGCACTTTTCTTTTCGATTTTCACGGGATTTGTTTTTTCAAATACCCGAATATCCATCACGCTCTCGCTTTGATTTCGACAGGAAGAAAAACACCCTAAATAGAACATAGATCCGATACAAATCAAGGCAATTTTTCGTTTTTTATTCAACAGGCTCATACAGGCTCCTTACAGAATAGGGTTGCGCATACGGTACGCCGAGCAAGCAGCGGAACCGTATGCGCACTTACATCGTCACCATAACGTATTTTGTTTACGAAATTATGCCAAGTCCCAAGGAAAACTTGTACATTCTCGTTAAGTCCGTATCGGCGGTAGCCGATATCGAACCGCTCCAAGACACCGCGTCCGACTTAGCCGGATCTCGGTAATGAACTCGGGAAACGCTCTGCGCCTCCGTATCCCACGCAACACGATAGGCAACGATCCAATGACCGATATCTTCATTCGGATATCCGGGCAGTTTTGACCCGTTACTGTCATTTCCTTTGGATATTCCCGCAATCAATACCGGCTCTCTTGCTTCGGAAATATTGTATCTTAATTTTTGCGATAATTCTGATTCCGTATATGTTCCGAAATATGCGTTATAAGGTCGAAAATCATGATCCAACAATGTGTTTAGATAAACCGCCGCAGGATAATAGTTCCAATCTTCGGCTTGCGACTGAGAACCGGCAAACCACGCCAACGAATCATTTTTATTATAGGCCTCGCCCGCAATTTCCTGTTGTGTTTTATTGATTCCATGATATTTTAACACACTTTGCATAGCGGCATATCCGCAATAATACCCTCGTTCTTGCGGGTACTGGAAAAGTCCCGATAACGTAGGGTAAACGGTGGCGCGGTCGAGAGAATCTTTCGACCACGAAGCGCTTTTGAAAAGAAAATCGTTATATGATTTTTCATTACATTCCTTTCGCGACACTTTCGTGCACGAATACAAGCGGAACGAATATTTCGGTTTGTTTTTTACAATCTCGTTCGTCACCCGTCGAGATCATAAGCGCTCTTGTTTTGCATTGTTTTGAAAAATACATACCTCCTCTGCCTTTATTGTACTATAATTCATGTCAACAATCAATATGCAAAATTCATGAAATAATAAAGAGGATTTGGTTAATACAACCTATGTTATGAACAAATTACTTCATTATTTTTTATTAACAATGACGTATAATATGAAAAATCATTAAATAAGAATAATTCTCTCTTAAATTTGGATCGCACAGAAAAATGCATAATTCGCAAAAAAGTTTCCAAAACGACCAATTCAGCGTGCGAAAAAACTTTCACTCACCGAATTTGTGTTCTTTGAAAAAAACCGGCGGGGAACCCCCGCCGGCGAAAACACTTAATGATGTGAAAAACAATAAACAGAGAAAGTGGCAACATCCTTTTTCCTTGCGTCCCGCTGCAGCTTCAATGCAGTGTAAAGCGGTGCAAAAGACAAGGAAACCCAAGAATTCTATTAATCACAAAATTTTATCTTCCTTCACAGCGCTCGTGGTTTTGTCCACACGGACTGCGGCGAATGCCTTTTTTTGATTATACATACATGAGTAAATAATGTCTATAATGGTAATTTGTCCTTGAATCAAAGGAAAATCCATATCCAAATATTTATTTGAATCTCTTGCGGTAGTGCAAATATTTATGTCTGAAATTTCAGCCAAAGGAGATTGTAAATAGTCACATAATGTAATGACGGTCACACCGTTTTGTTTTGCTATTTTTGCCGTTTCTATAATTGATTTCGTACGACCGGAAGAGGATATCACAAAAAGGACATCCGACTTCCTCATAACAGAAGCCTTCATTTTCGATATTATGACATCGGTATCGAACGAACAGTTTAATTTCAATCGAAACATTTTTGTATAGGCATAAAGCGCCGTGACAGCTGACGTTCCCAATCCTACAAAATACACAAAATCGGCTTTGCTGAGATAACGAATAATCTGTCCTATCTGTTCGTCTTTGAGCGCATAAAGACAATTGGCAACAACACTTGCCGAAAAGTCGCACACTTTGCCGCTGATGACTCGAAAAGAAAACTCCTCCTGATTTTCCATGCTGTAATTTTCAAGCTTCAGCCCAAGCTTTTGCTGCTTTTTCATTTCAAGCAAAATTATGCGTTTAAAATCCTTTATGCCGGAAACGCCTAATTCTTTAAAAAATCTGCATACGGTCGCATAACTTGTATCGGTTTTTTCGGCAAGACTTTCTATTGTGAACCGGTCCGCATTTTCCATATCGGACAAAATGCAGTCGGCAATTCGCGACTGCTTTTTCTTCTTTTTGTTTGTTTTCAACGCACAAAGCCGCACAACAACAAACGAATCGTTTTCCACGGAATAATCGCCTCCTGCTTCTATTATAGCCAAAATGATATAAAATGTCAATAATGTATCAATTAAGATCAAATTTTTCCGAGCATGATATTTAAATATATCACAAATGTCGTGTATAATAGATATATCCCATTCAGGAGAGGAGCGGATATAAATGGTTAATTTAACCGACGGAATTTTAAAAAACTGCTATGAAAAATGCATAACCGTTTTTGAACGCGTAATCGATTGCAACATGCATATCAAAGCTTATGTGGGGGAGCATGAAAACGGATTTGCCGAAAGTGAATTCGCCGGAAAATATTTAGATTGCTGCGTTAATTTTTATAAGCATACAAAAAGCGAGATCCTTTTGGATCATGCTAAGAATTTGGTAAACGGCATTTTGGAGAATCAACACAGCAACGGTTATTTGGGCGGGTATGCAAAAGAAAACGAATGGATCACATTTTCCGTATGGAATCAAGCTTTTACGGTTTACGGATTGCTTTCGTATTACAAAATGACTCGAGACGACCGTGTGCTGGAATGTGCGGAAAAATGTGTAAGAAACATTGCCGAGCATTACATGAACGAAGAGGACGACATATTGGACTCAATAAACGCCGGAACGGAGCATATTTCCATTCTCATAACGCTTCCCGAATTATATACCCTTACCGGCAACAAGCTGTACCTTGACTTTTTTGAGTACATAATGAATCGTCTTAAAAACTCGACAAACAACTTTTTCGAATTTGATACGATACTGAACCTGAGAAGCAAAAAGGGCATAGAAAATTTTATGCCGCTAATTGCCATGGTAATGTATTACGAAATCAAAGGCGACGCAGCGGCTCTGCGGGGTGCGAAAAAATACTGGAACGAATTGGAAGCAACACAAATTCGCAGACCCGGAAACGGAACAATAGGTGAACATTGGACAGCGGGAGGAAACGCGGCACAGTTTTTGGGCAAGGAAATAAACCCGAACGAAACGTGCGTTTCAGTCGGATGGGGTGAATTCAGTGCCGTTCTTTTTAAGCAAACCAAAGAAGCAAAATACCTCGATGCATTGGAAAAGGTATTATATAACCATTTGATCGGTTCAATGAACGATGACGGTTCGGATTTTGCATACTATCAGCCGAATTACGGAAAAAGAATCACAAGAACAAGTGAAAATGCTTATAAATGTTGCCGCTATCGCGGATTTAATGCATTCAGCAAGTTGCCCGATATCCTTTTTTATGAGGATGACGAAGACATTGTTCCGATGGTATACACAGCATCCGAATATGCAAACGACGGGATAAAAATTGCGGAAGAGACAAATTATCCGTTTGACGACCGCATCACGTTTAAAATAAGCGGAAATACCGATAAGCATTTTAAGCTTCGTATTCCTTGCCGCTGTCCAAAATATACGCTGACCGTAAACGGCACCGTGACGGACGCGCGCGAATGCGACGGATATATCGCTCTTAAAATAAAAGACGGAGATGTTATATCGTTGAAATTAAACACAACCGTAAGCAGAGACAGAGTGGTCATTCAAGACAAGAATTACGTCGGCTATTCTTACGGCTGCATCGTTCTCGTAGCGGACTCCAATGTTTGCAGCGATATATACGGAGCAAAAAACACCGAGGCAGACTTAACAAGAAATTTTGCAACGGAGTATAATATCGAATTTTGCGCCGACGATTTTTGTCTCGTCGATTATGCGTCCGCCGGAAAAAAGCATGAAACGGATGAAATATGCGAATGGATATCCGCAGGCGGTGACGATAAGGAAGCTTAAGAATAAACAAGAAAAGGAAAGAGAACATTTGATTTTTTCAAATGTTCTCTTTCCTTTTTCGAAAATCTTTTTTCCAAATCCATATTTTCGTCCGTAACATTAAGATTTACAGATAATTTTTACTTCGCTCAGCCGCTTTGAAAAAGTGACCGCATATCCCTTCGCGAATTAATTTACAAAATTTGAGGACATAAAAAAGACCGGCGGGAAATCCCCGCCGGCGAAAACACTTAATGATGTGAAAAACAATAAACAGAGAAAGCGGCGATTAGCCGAGCTTTGCACCGTTAACCTTAACACCGGGACCCATCGTGGATGCCAACGCGCAGGTCTTGACATACTGACCCTTTGCGGCAGCAGGCTTTGCCTTGATGATAGCGCCCATGATGGCATTGAAGTTTTCGGTCAGCTTTTCGGGACCGAAGGAAGCCTTACCGATCGCGCAGTGGATAATGTTCTGCTTGTCGAGACGGTACTCGATCTTACCGGCTTTTGCTTCTTTTACTGCCTTGGCAACGTCCATCGTAACGGTACCTGCCTTCGGGTTCGGCATGAGTCCCTTAGGACCGAGAACCTTACCGAGACGTCCGATAACACCCATCATATCGGGCGTTGCGATGATAACGTCGTAATCAAACCAGTTTTCGTTCTGAATCTTGGCTACAAGATCCTCTGCTCCGACGAAATCGGAACCGGCCTCTTCCGCTTCCTTTGCGTGATCGCCCTTGGCAAAAACGAGGGTGCGGGTGGTCTTACCGGTACCGTGCGGGAGGACGATAGCGCCTCTTACCTGCTGATCGGCATGACGGGAGTCAACGCCGAGCCTAACGTGAAGCTCAACGGTCTCATCAAACTTTGCGGAAGCGGTCTTGCAAACCAATTCCAGTGCTTCGTTTACATCATAGAGCTTGGATTTGTCGATCAGTTTCTGACCTTCCAAATACTTCTTACCTTTTTTCATTTCTTAGCCCCTCCTATCAGTCCGCAACGGTGACGCCCATGCTGCGTGCCGTACCGGCGATCATTCTCATAGCCGATTCAACCGAAGCTGCGTTAAGGTCGGGCATCTTCTGTTCCGCGATCTTCTGAAGCTGTTCCTTGGTGATGGACGCAACCTTGGTCTTGTTGGGTTCACCGGAACCGCTCTCAATGCCGACAGCCTTCTTGATCAGAACGGCTGCGGGAGGAGTCTTGGTGATGAAGGTGAAGGATCTGTCCGCATAGATCGTGATTACGACCGGGATGATCAGACCCATATCGCCTTTGGTCTTTTCATTGAATTCCTTGCAGAAGCCGGCGATATTTACGCCGTGCTGACCGAGAGCCGGACCTACGGGAGGAGCGGGAAGAGCCTTTCCTCCGGGTATCTGCAGTTTTACATAGGCAACGATTTTCTTTGCCATTTCTAACACCTCCGAATGTGGTAAAATAATTTTTCGGGAACGTTTTGTTCCCTCCCACAGCATAAAGCACGCTTTATGCCGGAAAAACGAAATGTGTTTCGCTTTTTATCGGTTCATTAAGGTTTCTTATATAAGGGTTACCTTAAATCCAACAGGGGTTCAAGGACCGTTCAGTCCTTGAGGGCCTCCACGTCCTTGACGGCAATATCCACGGTGGATTCTTTACCGCCGAACAGGATGGACGCCTTGATTCTGCGCTTGTCGCTGTCGATTTCCTTCACGGTAACAATGGAACCGGCAAAGGGACCGGCAATGACATATACGCTCTCGCCGACCGTGAACTTGATATCGGCGGGACGCAGATCCACACCCAGTGCCTCGACCTCCTCATCGGAAAGCGGCACCGGTCTTGAGCCGGGACCTACAAAGCCGGTAACGCCGGTGATGTTGCGGACAACATGCCAGCTGTCGTCGTTCATGATCATCTTGACAAGAACGTAGCTCGGGAACAGCTTGTGTGTTTCGGTACGCGGGCCTTTTTTCGGTTTTTCGTTTCCGTCGTCGTCGTATTCGACGACAAGCTGATCCTCGACATAATCGTCGTAGACTTCTCCGTCGTTGACTACGGTCTCGGTCGGAATGCGCGTTTCGAATATCAGATCCTGAAGACCGCGGTTTTCCACGATCTTGGCGATATTCGCCGCAACCTTATTTTCATAGCCGGAATACGTATGCAGGACAAACCACTCCGCTTTGGCTTCGTGTGACATAATACCTCTCCTTGCAAAATGAATTCGGTTGTCTCAGTGAGTGAGCGAGCGAAGCCAGTCAAACAAAAGACCGAATCCCGAATCGACAAGGAAAATACACAGGCTGATGATGATTACGGCAACGATGACCATAATCGTCTTCTTTACGGTATCATTGAGCGCGGGCCACGAGACCTTCTTGAATTCACTTTTGTAATCGCGGAAGAACTTCTTGACCTTTTCGCCGAAGGAAACCTTTACTTTTTCGTCTGCCATATCAAATAACCTCCCTTTGTTGTAAGTAAGACACGCTTACTTGGATTCCTTGTGAAGGGTATGCTTGCGGCAGAAGCGGCAGTACTTGTTGAGCTCGAGACGATCGGGATCGTTCTTCTTGTTCTTGGTACTGTCATAATTTCTTTGTTTGCATTCGCTGCAAACGAGTGTGATTTTTACTCTCATTTCTAAAGCACCTCCCGGTAAATTTTAAGTGTTTTACCTCCCTCGTTTGACAAGTGTCGTTCGGTTTTGCCTAAAAATGGGCAAAACAAAAAAACACCTTCAGAAGAGGTGTTTTCAGTATAGCACGGTTTTTTCGTTTTGTCAAGGGTTTTTGCTTGTTTTGCAAACTTTTTCGGCAAACTTTTTAAAAACATAGCCAAAATGCGAAAAATTCAGGAGAGACAGTGCTCCCGATAGACCTTCCCTGTCTCGACATCCTTCCAAAGAAGGGTCGTGCCGTCAAAGGTCATATAGCTGTGCGGCGAATTCTCCTTGGGGATCGACACCGAACCGGGATTCAGGTGCAGATAGCCTTCGCTCTCGTCGCAAAGCGGAACGTGCGTGTGACCGTTTAGCAAAATGCAGCCGAGCTTTGCGATATCGGAGCGGATCTTGTGTCCGTGCGTCAGATAAAACGTGTGACCTTCGGCATACAAAAGCGCGTTTTCGGCATCGACGGGAAAGTCAAGAACCATGCCGTCGACATCGCTCTCACAGTTGCCCTTTACGCACAAAATCTTTCCGCAAAGCGGATTCAGAAGAGCAATGACCTCCTTCGGCGCATAGTCGCACGGAAGATCGTTGCGCGGCCCGTGATAAAGAATGTCGCCGAGAAGGATCAGCTTCTCCGCGCCCTCTTCATGAAAGCGCTCGATCAGCTTCTTTGCATAATAGCCCGAGCCGTGTATATCGGAAGCAATCATCCAATTCATAAGTACCTCTCCGTCAGACCCCCGCGATTTCCTTGGCAATGTCGGTATATGCCATCGCGCCGCGGGAATACTTGTCGTAATAAATCGCCGGCATTCCGTAACTCGGTGCTTCGCTCAGACGAACGTTGCGCGGAACGGGAACGCGGAAGATCTTTCCTTTGAAATGCTTCTTTATCTGCTCCAAAACCTGAAGCGACAAATTGAGCCGTCCGTCAAACATCGTGATGATAACGCCCGAAAGCTCAAGCACGGGATTGTAAAGGCGCTTGACCTGCGCGATGGTCACGGTCAGCTGCGAAAGTCCCTCCAGCGCAAAATACTCGCACTGCATAGGTACGATCACCCCATCGCCCGCACAAAGACTGTTGATGGTCAAAAGACCGAGAGACGGCGGACAGTCAATGAAAACAAAATCGTAATCGTCCTTTACTTCGGCAAGTGCGTCTCGCAGAAAAAATTCACGTTTTTCTTTGTCGACAAGCTCAAGCTCGGCGCCGGCAAGGGCGATGGTGGCAGGCAAAATATCGAGTTTTTTGAATTTGGTCTTTTTGATCACGTTTTTGGCGGGAACGCCGTTCACGATCACATCATAAGCGGATTTGGACACCGACTTTTTGCTGACGCCCACTCCGCTGGTGGCATTTCCCTGAGGATCCATATCGACAAGCAGGGTTTTCTTGCCCAAAGACCCGATGGCTGCGGCTATATTGACAGCCGATGTGGTTTTTCCCACGCCGCCTTTTTGATTGGCAAACGCATAAACAATTGCCAAAGCGTACACCCTCCCCCGAACATTTTGCGCACCTGCGTTTTGACACGTGCACATAGTATTATAGCAAAGACAAAACCAAAAGTCAAATACTTTATTTGCTTTTTTGCGTTTTTTTCGACAAAAAATTTGAAAACCGCGTACGGACCGCCGTTTTGTGCGTTTTTTTCGAATCGATTCGCAGAATACATTGCGCTGCAAGCCTTTTTTCGAAGAAAAAACACTTCGGTTTCACATATCCGTCAGATCGGCGTGCTACGGTATGGTGGGATAATAAGGAGGAAATTCCTTTACAAAAGCGTTTTTTCTCTTTCTCTCCTCCCCCTTTTCTGCCGCGATTTTTGCCGATTTTACCGCAAAATCGTACTAAACTTGACAAAACCCGTAAAAAATGTTATACTGTGCCCGTTGTGTGACAACGCAGAAACATTTTTCGAAGAAAGGAGCGGCACATTATGAATCAACCGCAAAAATCCGAAAACACCCCCAGGCCTTGGAATATTCCCGATCGAAAGCCCTCCTATTCGGAACAAATCTTGCGCACCGACAGAAAGATAGCAAAAACGAAAAGCTCCGAAAAAAAATGTGCGGCGCGCCGTCTTTCCCGCAAAATGCGCCGCGACATGATGAAGCAATACCGCCGCGGCATTGTCACCGAAGAGGATCTTCACCGCTGCGGGATCGACTGCAACGGCTTCGACTTTCAATATTCGCAGTTCCGTCTCGGCGGGCTTTCCCGAATTGAGAGCTGGTACAATGCCGCATTTCTCTACGCGCTGCACCGCTTCGATCAGTCCGAAAAGCACGTTCCGCGCGAACTGAAAAACACCTTTTCCCATCCGAAAGGGTGGTATCGCGATTCGTTTTTCACCTGGCGCAACAATTTCTGGTCGCATACGCTCGCGCTTTTACAGCGAATACCGAAGATGCAGCTTGCGGTCCGCGATTATTTTGCGGCGCTTCCCGAAAAGCTTCGTCAGGGGCATCATCACCGCACGGTGCGCATGGACAACTCGTTCCGCGTTTTTGTCAATTTCTGCCGCAGCCTCAAGAGTGCGGGCAAGATCCTGCTGCCGATATGCTGTGCCGGTCTTTTCGGTTTCTTCGCTTACAAACAGCTCGATTACAATATTGCGCTCGACGTTTTTGTCAACGGTGAACCCATCGGCGCGGTCTCGAGCGGCGATGTTTTGGTAAACGCACAGCACATGCTCGAAAAAAATCTTTCGGACTCCGCCGGCGATACCTTCCGTTTTTCCGACGACATCACCTATCATTTTTCACACGAAAAATCCCCCTCTTATCTCAGCGAATCGGACGTGTATTCGGCGCTTTACGCTGCAGCAAAGCAGCACATCCGCCCCGGCTACGGGCTTTATGTCGACGGGGCTTTGATCGTTGCGTCGGAAAATCAGGGAGCACTCGAAAAAGCGGTCGAGGACATCAAGGAGTATTACAAGACCCGCACTGCGTTTTATGCGCAGGGCGAGGATATTCAGGTGCGCTACGCAAACGATATTTCGATCATCCCGAAGGATTTCCCCATCGAATCGCTGGCGGATGAAACGACGGTACGCAAGACCTTGGGACTGGCGCCGATCACCGATCGTCCCAATCCGAAGGACGCGATCTATACCCTCTATTACGACACGATAAAAAGCCGCGCGGCAGGTACGCTTGCGGCTCTTTCGAAGAACAGCCTTACGGGCATCGCCGCCTTCCGCAACCTTTCCGAGGAAACAGGTGTAAACCCGTCAACTTCGGTTGCCGGCGCGGGAACACAGGTCGATGTAACGTTGGATTATGTCATCACGCGCCGCGAGCTTGTTTACGAGCCGTACGCTTACGATACCGAATACGTCGACAGCGAGGACTACCGTCAGGGGCTTCGTCACGTCGCCGTCGAGGGCAAAGACGGCTATCGCCGCGCGACCTATGAGGTCTCGTATCAGGGCGGCGTCGAGATCGGCCGCACGCTTACGGACGAAGAAATTCTCACCCCCGCGCAAAACTGCGTCATCTGCGTCGGCACGCGGATTCCGACCGAAGAAGAGCTTGCCACCATGGCGACCGGGACCTTCATTATGCCGTATAATAACTATCTCTCGTCGAGCTACGGCCTGCGGACCATATCCGATCTCGGTACGCGCGACTTCCATCCCGCCTGGGATATTCCCGGTCCGTACGGATCCGATATTGCTGCCGCCGACGGCGGTGTCGTCACCTCGGTCGGTTACACCTCCGGCTACGGTCTGCATGTGATTGTCGATCATGAAAACGGCTACGAAACGCTGTATGCCCATCTGAGCAAAGCGACGGTAAGCGAAGGCGACCGTGTAGCGCAGGGCGACACCATCGCCAAGATGGGCTCCTCCGGGCGCGTCACCGGCGTACACGTTCATTTTGAGATCCGAAAAGACGGCGTGACCGTCGACCCCGCGACCTTCCTCGGCGAAGTGGAGGAAAAATATTAAAGAGAAATACCGCACGACGGAAAATCCGTCGTGCGGTATTTTTTGTGCGACCGCGGGTCGTTTAAGCTGTTTTAAAAATCGTCGTATCGCCGTACGATCTCATTCGCAAAAAGTCGGACATTAAGAACACCTTAACCGAAAAGACATTATACAGCCGATTTTTAAAGGTATAATCTGCCACGGTCATGCCATTCACGGGAATCAAGCTCGCATCCAAAAGACAGCCGTTCTCATCATAAACCGCAACGACCGCAACCGCCTCCGAAGCGTTCGCCGTAAAGGACACCTCGACAAGACCGTACCTTGTCAACGAGGTCACTTCTTTTCCGTTTTGCTTCAACAGAACATCCGACAAAGCATTGTCGCCAAGCGGTCGGGGATAAACCGTTGCACTGTTAAACGGTTCGTTCGATTGTTGAACCGCGATCTGTTGAAACTCATGCAGATATCCCTCGTAATAGATATTCGAAAGTGCGGAGCATCCGAAAAACGCTCGCTCGTTCACTTTTTTAAGACTTGCGGGAATCGTTACGGTCGAAAGAGCTTCGCACCCCGCAAAAGCACAAGTATCGATGATCTGTGCTCCTTCCGCCATGGAGGCATCTTCGAGCGCGATACAACCGTAAAAGGCGTAGGATCCGATCGAGCCGGCTACCTGAACGGAAACAAGATTTTTGCAGTCGCGAAAAGCCTGAACGCCGACCGCACCGCCGACGTCTGCGGAAACAAGCTCCGAACAGCCGTTAAATGCGTGTGAGGCGACCCCCGCTTTTGTGCTGACCGATTTCAACTTTGAACAACCGTTAAACGCATACGTATGGATTGCCGTAACACTGTCGGGTATTTTGATTTCGGAAAGCTTCGTACAATAGGAGAACGCATACGAGCCGATCTTTTGAACACCATCGGGAATCGTATAACTCCGAATCGCTCCCGGCGCCGCACAAAGCGCTGTTTTGTCCTTATCGTAAAGGACGCCGTATGTATCGGCGCTGAACTTCGTGTTTTCCGAGTCGACCGAAATGGTTTGAAGCGAATAACATGCCGCAAAAGCCGACGAACCCACAAAGGTCACGCTTTTCGGGAGTTGGACCGTGCGCAGATTCGTGCAGGCAAAAAATGCAAAAGGCTGGATTTTTTCAAGGCTTTCGGGAAAATGAATTTGAGAAACGGAAGCACATTCGGCAGCGGCAAACTCACGTATCTCGGTCACGCTCTCCGGAATCGTTACAGAGCCGACGATCGCGTTGGGCAAGCAGACCAGTATGGTTTTCTCTTTATCGTAGAGAAATCCCTGTTCGTCCGAAGAAAACTTTGCGTTGTTTTCGTCGACAAAAATCGAATACAGTCCGGAACAGCCGTTGAAGGTTTGGGCAGAAAGCTGTTTTACGCTCTCAGGAATATTGATGCTGACCAAAGCGCTGCACCTGCCGAAAGCCCCGTCTTGCAGGTATTCGACTCCGTTTTGAATAACAACATCGGAAAGGTTCGTACAGCCCTCGAAGGTTGCGCGATAAAGCCATTTCACCGTTCCGGGGATCGTGACCGACCTAAGTTCGGTATGATTTGCAAACGCCCTCTCGGCAATACTGCCCACAGGAAGATCCTCAATGGTCTCCGGAATGACAACGTAAGAAGCGCTGCCGGCGCATCCGGTGATCCTCACGCTTTTTCCCATTATGATTTCGTACGAAAGATCGCCGTATGTTTCCGCCGCAGCGGAAAACGCAAACAGAAACAGAAACATCGCGACAGCGATACAGGTAAAAATGCAGGCAGAAAGTACATTTCTTTTGCGATTCATCATTTTTTCTCCTTCATACTGTGATTGGGTACTGTTTCGTCTCTTCTTGTTCAAAGTATATCATTTTTCATGGAAATCGTCAAGACTTTTATTATAATTTTACAATATATATCCGATTTATTGCTTTTGCTTCGATATTATGTTTCCTGCGGCGACTATATACAACAGAATCAAAAAATCCGCCTTTCGGCGGATTTTTTCTGAGCTTTTTACTTTATTACGGTGATGGTATGCGTGACGGTCTTTTCCTCCCCCGCTTCCAGAGAAAGAATGCCGGGGCGTTTGCGGATATCGTAATCGGAATCGATAAAATCGGGCATGCCGTTCCACGGTTCGATGCAGATATACGGGGCGTCGACATTATGGGTCGTCCACAAAAGAAGGTGGGTACTGTCGGGAAAATCGACCCGCAGGATGCGCGAGCCGTCGTTTGCCGAAAGGGTCACGCCGTGGGAATGGAAGCGCGAAAATACGAGCGCGTCGACCGCGTAGTCACGGTAGCGCAGCGGGAGCGTGTCCTCCCCTTTCAGAACGGGGTAAGTCTCGTGATCGACCAGCGTTCCGCGCACGAAATGTGCGTCGAGCGTCTCCTTTTTGTCAAAGGTGAGCGCATACTGCTCGATCCCCTCGGGGCAAAGGTACGCTTCGTGTGCGCCGACCGAATAATACATCTCGGTTTTGCCCGTGTTTTTGGTAATATATTCGACGACAAGGCTGTCGTCGTGCAGGGTAAAGCGCACACGGAATTCGAAGGAAAACGGATAGATCTTCCGCGTTTCTTCTGTATCCTTCAAAAGGAACGTCGCGCTCTCCTTTTCGATTTTTTCCGCCTCGAAATCCGAAAGCTTTGCAAAGCCGTGCTTCGGCATTTCGTACTCTTTGCCCTCGAAGACAAATTTGTCGTCGCGCAGTCCGCCGCACACGGGGAACAAAACCGGCGCCGAACCGTTCCAAATCGAGGTGTCGCGGAAAATAAATTCTTTTCCCTCCGCGTTTTTCAGACTGCAAAGCTCGGCTCCGTGCCTTAATATCTTTGCCGTCAAAAGTCCGTTGGATAAGGAATACTCGGTCATAATGCTGAAATTCTCCTTTTGTTATATAGTCAAAGATGAGATCACATACAGAATTTTTTCCAGCTTCCGCGCAAAAAGCGCACAACGAAGAAGGAAAGGCGGCAGATCCAGTCGATGATCATTCCGTACCAGACGCCGAGTGCGCCGAGGTGATATTGCGTGTGCAGAAAATAACTGATGCCCACGCGGCAGACAAGCATGGAGGTGACCGAAACGATCATGGTAAATTTTACATCGTTTGCCGCCCGCAAAAAGTTCGGAACGGTGAAGGCAAGCGGCCAGACCAGCATGCCGATGCCGTTATGCATGGTGACGAGTGTTTGGGTAAGTGCCGCCGTGTCGCCGTCGAGATGGTACCACGAAAGGATGGGCGTAATAAAAACGATGGTCGAGGCATAGAAGAAAAAGCCGACAAAGTACTCGATGGCGAGAAGCTTTTTCGCATAATATTTCACGCCGTCAAAATCGTGCGCGCCGACGCATTGCCCGATGATCGTGATGGCGGCAAGATTCATGGAGGCACCGAACACACAGCCGAAAGTGTCCAGATCGTTCGCCACGGCGTTTGCCGTCGTGTGGACAAGGCTGTACTGCGATATGATGCTCATGACCAAAAGCCGTCCGAGCTGAAAAATGCCGTTTTCAATTCCGCTCGGAATCCCGATTGTAAGAATGCGGCGGATCAGCCCCGCGTCGGGACGAAAACGCTCGAAAAAGTTCAGCCGTATCGGGCTTTTCTTTCCCGAGATCCAAATCAGCATAAGAACCGTGCCGAACAGTCGTCCCGCGACCGTAGCGATCGCGGCGCCCGCAACGCCGATATTCAAAACATAAATGAGATAGGCGTTGCCGATGATGTTGACGATATTGCAGAAAAGCGAGGAATACATACAGTATCCCGACTTCCCGAATGAACGGAACAACGCGCCGCAGCAGTTTTCGACCGCCAGAAACGGATAAGAAAACGCCGTGATGAAAAGATACGTCTGCGCCGCCTTTTCGGTCTCGGTCTCAAGCTTCGGATAGCAAAGGCGCAAAATCTCGTCGCTGAATACAATAAAAACCGCCGCGATGACAAGCGAAATGACAAGTCCCGCAAAAATGAGCTGTTTTGCGCTTTTGTGTGCCGTTTCCTCACGCTTTGCTCCCAAAAGCTGTGAAGTGACGACCGCACCACCGGTCGCAAGCGCCGCAAAAATATTGATGAGCAGAAGATTGATCTGATTGACCATCGAAACGCCCGATACGCTCGCCTCGCCCAATCCCGAGATCATGAGCGTGTCGATGATACCCACGGCGCTGGCAAGAAGCGTGCTGACGACAAGCGGAGCGATCAGCTTTGCGAGATACGAATTGGAAAATTTTGTTTGTACGGTGATCATACTGTATTACAACCTTATGAGAAAAAAGGGAACCGCATGCGAAGGGCACACGGTTCCGAGCATTTTTACTTCTGATATTCGTCGAGCTTCCAGAAACCGTAGGTCTGATATGCGCCGCGGGGACCGCTTACCCACAAAGCCGCATTGACAAGAACCTTGCGGACATTTTTGTCGTAATAAGTCGGGAAGGTCTCGTGACCGGGCTGGAAATAGAAGATTTTTCCGTTTCCGCGCTCAAAGCAGCAGCCGCTGCGGAATATTTCGCCGCCCGAGAACCAGCTCGTAAAGACAAGCTCGTCGGGTTCGGGAATGTCGAAATGCTCGCCGTAGGTCTCCTCGTGCGGAAGCTCGAAATAGTCGCCGAGTCCCGCCGCGATGGGATGCGAAGGCTTTACGACCCAAACGCGCTCAAGGTCGCCCGTCTCGCGCCATTTGAGGTTGCAGCCCGTGCCCATGAGCTTTTGGAAGATCTTCGAGAAATGACCCGAGTGCAGAACGACCATACCCATACCGGCAAGTACGCGTGCGTGAACGCGGTTTACCACGTCGTCGGGCACCTCGTGATGCTTGACGTGTCCCCACCAGAAAAGAACGTCGGTGTTGTTTAAGACCTCGTCCGAAAGACCGCAGCCGGGCATATCCTGAAGCGCCAAGGTCACTTCAAAACGTCCGTCCTCCTCCAGCGCTTCTTTGATGGCGCCGTGAAGACCGTTCGGATAAATTTTCTTTACGTTTTCTTCTTTGTCGTGGAAATTTTCGTTAAAGATCGTAACGCGAATTTTACTATTCATGAGTAAATTCCCCTTTCACAACGCCCGAAAAGTCTGCGGGCGATTTGGAATACAGCGTCATTATACCAGTGAAATGAAAAAAAGTCAATAAAAAATCAAGCTTTTCGCGAAAAAAGCAGGAAAAAGCAAGCTATGCCCCGTTTTGAGAAAAAACCGTCGGCGAAATGTGTGCGGGCGGTTGCAATTTCGACAGGGATGTGTTATAATGATCTGTTGAAAAACGACTTTGCTTTCGGCGCCCGCCAAAAACGCTTTCGGGTGTCGGGACGCGGCGGAAAGGATTCACGCATGACTTATACGAAGATCGCTTTTATAACGGGGCCGACGGCGGTCGGAAAAACGGCGCTTTCGCTCTCGCTTGCCGAAGCGTTTTCGGGCGAGATCGTCTCGTGCGACTCCATGCAGCTCTACCGCGGGATGGACATCGGAACGGCAAAACCGACCAAAGAGGAGCGGGCGCGGGTAAAGCACCACATGATTGACATTCTCGACATTCACGATCCGTTTTCGGTGGTCGAATACGCCGAGAGCGCCGAGCAGTGCATACGTAACATCTATGCGCGTGAGCATCTCCCCTTCTTCTGCGGCGGGACAGGCTTATATATCGACGCGGTGGTTCATTCGACTCAGTTCGGCAGTATGCAAAATCTTCCCGAATACCGCGAGGAATTAAAGGCGTTTGCCGCGGAAAACGGTGCGGAGGCTCTGCACAGAAAACTCGCCGCGGTCGACCCCGAATCGGCGGAAAAGATCGATTACCGCAACGTAAAGCGCGTCATTCGCGCGCTGGAGGTCTACAAATCGTCGGGAATGCCCATCTCGCAGTGGCAGAAAAGCTCCCGCCTTCTGCCGAAAAAGTTCGATTCGCTCGTTTTGGTCCTTGAATATGCCGACCGCGAAAAGCTGTATGAGCGCATCAACCGCCGCGTGGACGTGATGATGGAGCAGGGGCTTCTTACCGAGGTGCAAAACCTTTACGAAAAAGGACTGTTCGACACGGTGACGGCAGGACAGGCAATCGGATATAAAGAATTCCGCCCGTATTTCGAGGGAACGGCAAGTCTTTCCGACTGTGTGGAGGCACTGAAGACCGCCTCGCGCCGCTATGCCAAACGGCAGATGACATGGTTTCGCCGCGAACCGTCGGCAAAGCATATTCTTGTCGACGGAAAAAGCGCGGACGAGCTGTTTTGCGAGGTAAGCGGACTGTGCCGCGAATTTTTCAAGCCCGAGCTTATCTGGAGTGCGCCGTAACCGCGCATAAACATAAATCTTTACAAAAACAGGAAAAGGGGGAGAAACATGCTCGATCCGAAACGCGTCGTTAAAGGAATCGGCATCGTCATTTTGTGCTGCTTTGCCGTTTATTATATGTTCCGTCAGGTGATCGGCTTCTCCCGCGAGACGGTCGAGACCGAAACGGCGATGCCCGTCACTTACGAAAACACACTCTCCGCAACGGGCTATATCGTGCGTTCCGAACAGGTGCTGAAAACCGATCTTCACGGCGCAATCCTTTCGACGGTATCGGACGGCGAGAAGGTCTCGGCGGGCATGGAGGTCGCGAACGTCTACGAAAACGCCGCCGACACGGCGACCAAGGCGCGCATGGACGAGATCGACCGCAAGGTGCGCATTTTGGAGAGCAGTACGGTCGATCAGGAATACTTTTCCGCCGACGTCGCAAAGCTCGAAAAAGACAAAAACGAAACGCTCGACACGCTTCGCAAGAGCAAGTCGCAAAACGATCTTGCCGATTGCGTGAACCGCAAAAACGAGCTTTTGATCCGCTTGAACAAACTGTACGCCGTGAAAAACGGCATTTCCTTCGAGGGAGAAATACGAACGCTCGAGCAGGAGCGCGTACGTCTCGCCGCAAGCGCGGGCAACGCCTACAACCGCGTTTTTTCGCCCTCGTCGGGTTATTATTACAGCATTGCGGACGGATACGAAAACACACTTTTGCCCTCCGCACTTTCCGACCTTGACTACGACGGCTTTTGCGCCGTACTCGCCTCGTCGCCCGACGAAGCGCTGCTGAACAACGGCGCGAACGCCGGCAAGATCGTCACCGACAGCCGCTGGTATGTTCTCTGCGCGCTCCCCCGCTCCTCGACCGCTTCCTTCGAAGCGGGAAAAAGTTACACCGTTCTTTTCCCGTATGCGTCGGGCATTTCGCTGAAAATGGAGCTTACGCGCATTATTTCCGAGACCGACAAGCCCGAGGATGTTTTGATCTTCACCTCAAACGATATGCCCGAGGGATTTTCCTACACCCGCATGCAAAAGGTGCAGATCGTGAGCGTCCGCTACGAGGGACTGAAAATACCGCGCTCCGCCATCCGCATGCTGCCCGACGGTACGAAGGGCGTTTACGTCCTGACGGGCGACGCCGTGTATTTCAAGCGTGCGGAGGAAATCTTCAGCATGGATGAGTCGTATATTATCCGCTACGAAAGCGACGAGGAAAAGAACGCCGACGCGCTCGAAAATGCCGACGGCTCCGATTCCGAGAATTCCGAAAACGCACAAAGTGAGAGCGGAAGCGCCGTTCAAAACGAGCCGAAGCGTTATCCGTACCTTTCGCTGTACGACAACGTTATCGTCGGCGGAAAGGTGCTGTACGACGGAAAGCGGATCGGATGAAAAAACGGATAAACGGGATAAACACGAAAGTATGGGAAAACAAAGAGCTAAATCGAAAGCCGGGGTGAGGGGACGAAGTGTACAGAATATACGGCGCGCTGATCGAAATTGCAGCGGCAGCGGTTTTTGTGATTCCCCTTTTCTGCCTATACAATAAGCTTTGTTTTCACGATTGGAAGCGAACCGTACTCTATACGGTATTCGGCTTTTATCTCACCGCGCTTCTAGCACTGGTCGGTTTTCCGAGCGTGACATCGCTGAAAACGGATTTTACCGTAAACATGATTCCTTTTGCCTATATGGCATCGGATTTTGTAAATGCGTGTCTGAATGTGCTTTTATTTATCCCGTTCGGCTTCTTTTTACCGATATTATGGAGTCCGTTCCGAAGCTTGAAAAAAGCTGCCTTAACGGGATTGATAACAACACTGCTTATTGAAATATCCCAGATTTTTACGTACAGAACTACGGATATAAACGATATTATAACAAATACTTTCGGCACGATCGCCGGGTATTTTATCGCACGGCGGATAACAGGTAAATTTACGAAGCGGATCTTGTCTGATTCGAAAACAAGTGATTGTTCCTTAATCTGCGGCACGGTCGGAGCGGTTATGTTCTTTTTTCAGCCCTTTATCTCCGGCTTGTTATGGGAAAAGGTTCTGCAGTTCCTGCCGTAACGTCGCATAAGGATATTTCCCGTTTTATTGCCGAAATTGCCGAATCGCTGTGCAAAATCGATTCGGAACGGTTAAATACAGATCGTACAAAAGGGAGTAAAGACCTATGACCGAAGAAGAAAAAGTCAAAATTCGAAACGGTATCGAGACGGTTTTGGAAAACCGACGGCTCGCCGCCGAGCGGGTCGGAAGAAATCCCGAGGACATACGCGTCGTTTTGGCGACCAAGACGCGAAGCGCGGAGGAGATTAACTTTGCGCTTACCTGCGGCGTGTGCGAGATCGGCGAAAACCGCGTGCAGGAGCTTTTGGACAAATACGACGCGCTCAACAAGGAAAACCTGCACCTTCACTTCATCGGAACGCTTCAGACCAACAAAGTAAAATACATCATCGATAAGGTGGAGCTGATCCACTCGGTGAGCAGCAAAAAGCTTGCCGACGAGATCGAGCGGCAAGCCGCAAAGCACGGTAAGATCATGGATGTTCTCATCGAGGTGAACGCCGTCGACGAAAACTCGAAAACCGGTGTTGCCGCCGAGAATTTCGAAGAGCTTTTGCGCTATGCCGCGACCCTTCCCCATCTTCGCGTTCGGGGGCTTATGGCGATTCCGCCCGCGCCCGAAAAGAGCACCGAGGGGCAAGAATGTTGCACAAATGTAAATAAATTGCAAATACATGCCGATTCACGGCGGTATTTCAAGAAAATTAAACAAATCTTTCTTGACATATCGACAAAAAAAATAGATAATATCCGTATGGAGATTTTATCTCTCGGAATGTCGGCAGATTATGTCGAAGCAATTGAGGAAGGCTCCACCATGATCCGCCCCGGACGCGCCGTTTTCGGCGAGCGCCCGAAGCCGAAAAGCGAGCCGACCGACAGCGAAGAAAAGAAATAAGGAATTACTATAATTGGAGGAGAAAACAAAAATGGGACTTTTTGATAACATTCTCAACAAAATTGCACCCGCCGAAGAGAACGATTACGAGGAGCAGGGATACCAGCCCACGCAGGATGCGTACATTCCGCGCGATCCCCGCTTGCAGGAGCAGCAGCCTGCTTCGGTTCCGACCGCAAGACCGATCAGCGGCGGCACGGGACTTGCCGGAAGCGCCATCGAGATGAAGGTGGTAAAGCCCGACAGCTTCGGCATGGTAGGCGAAATTGCCGACCTTTTGCTCGCCGGCAACACGGTTCTTCTGAATCTTGAAGAGACCAACAAGGAAACGACCCGCCGTCTTATCGACTTTATGACGGGTGTCGCATATGCCATCCACGGCGATCTGCGCCGAATTGCCAACAACACCTATGTCGTAACGCCCAACAACGTCAAGGTCTCCGATTCCGAGGAATCCGAAAACGCGCAGGGTGATTCGACGACCGCTTATTAAGCCGAGCCGAGCCTTCGCGTTCCATGGCATTTTTAACATATTTTCGTTTTGCTGTCTGGATCTTACTGCGCGCCGTCGAGCTTTTGATGCTTTTGCGCGCCGTTCTTTCCTTCTTCCCTTTTTCGGAGCGGCTTTACGATCTTCTCTTTACCGTGACCGAACCGATCATCGCGCCCGTGCGCCTTCTGTTCGACAAGATGGGATGGAGCGCGCCGATTCCGCTCGATCTTCCGTTTTTTCTGACCTTTCTTCTCGTTTCGGTTTTGGAAATGGTTGTGATGTGAGATGAGAAACGAAAAATTCGACGAAAAGCTTCTCTCGGCAAAGGTGGGCGACGCGGCAAAGCTTGCGCTGCGGCGCGGCGAGCCGACCTTCACCCGCTTTCTTTCCGAAGCGGAGCGTGCGTACATCGAGCGAAACGTATATTACGACCGTGACGAGGAAAAGCTTCTCTTTTTCGGCGGAACGGACGAGGCGGAATATACGGTCGCGGGCTTTTTTCCCGCTTATCTTTTCTACGACGAAAACTACGATCCCGAAAAGGATTTTCCCGTCCGCACGGTCGAAGCGCGCGGATCGGGCTTTCGCAGGCTTTCCCATCGCGATTTTCTCGGTTCGCTTATGGCGCTCGGGATCGAGCGCGAGACGATCGGAGACATTTTCGTTGCGGAGGACGGATATTCGGCGTATATTGTCTGTCTTGACAAAACGGCGGATTATCTTCTGCAATTTTTTACCGCCGCCGCCAACGACAAGATCACCTGCCGACTTTGTGACGGAGGATCGATCGTTCTTCCCGAGAAAAAATTCGAAACGCTGTCCGTGACCGTTGCGTCGCCGCGGCTCGACGCTCTTTTGTCATCGGCGCTGAATATTTCGCGCGAGGAGGCGGCAAGGCTCGTGTCGTCGGGCGGCGTATCGGTCGACCATGTCGTATGCACGGACAAAGGGCGGACGCTTTCGGAGGGAAGTCTTCTTTCGGTGCGCGGGTACGGGCGATACCGTCTTTCCGCTTTCGGCGACCGCAATCGGCGCGACCGACTGCGCGTGACGCTTTTGCGCTATATTTAATTCAAACGGAAAATACAATAACGATTGCACAATAACGATTGTGAGGTGCTGACAACCATGATCAATCCCCAGGAACTGAAAAATACCGAATTTTCCAAAGGCTTTAAGGGATATACCTGCGCCGAGGTGGACAAATACGTCGACTATGTTGTGGAACAATTCACCGAACTGTGCCGTGAAAATGCCGAGCTGGAAAAGAAGCTCCGCGTTCTGACGGCAAAGCTTGAGGAAGCAAAGAGCGAACAGGACTCGATCTCCGCGACCATCGTCAACGCACAAAAAATGGCGGACGAGATCATTCGCGACGCCAACGAAAAAGCCAACGCCATCAACAGTGCCATCCGCGAGAGTTTTGACGACGTTTTGGCACAATACCGCTCGGCGATCGAGCGCGAGCAAAAGAATCTTCTGGAGGCACAGAAGAACGCGATCGACTTTAAGAACGGAATCCTCGGCGGCTACAAACAGCAGGTCAAGCTTCTTTGTGAACTGATCCCGCCGGACAGCATGGAAGAAGCGAACATCAAGAGCGTGGACGAGGTGGTGCAAAGCACCGTTGCCGCCGCCGGCGCCAAGATCCGCGGCGACCGTTCCGACGAGCCCGAAGCCGAGATGCCGGAGCATCCCGCAGAATAAAAAACGAATAACATAATCGGCGACCCCGAATTTTCCCGGTTGCCGATTTTGCATACTTTCAAATACTAAAGAAGCGTAACAAAGGAGCATTTCAAATGGCACAGGATTACGGAAAAACACTGAATCTGCCCAAAACAGACTTTCCCATGCGGGCAAATCTTCCGCAGAACGAACCGAAAACGCAGGCAAAATGGGAAAACGAGCGTCTGTATCACAAGCTGCTTGCCCACAACGCGAACAAGCCTCTTTATATATTGCACGACGGTCCGCCCTTCTCGAACGGAAACATTCACATGGGCACGGCGATGAATAAGATCTTGAAAGATTTTATCAACAAGTCCAAGGCAATGTCCGGTTACAAAACTCCGTACATTCCCGGCTGGGACAACCACGGTATGCCGATCGAAAGCGCCATTATCAAGAAAAACAAGCTGGACCGCAAAAAGATGTCGGTGTCGGAATTCCGCCGCCAGTGCTTTGATTTTGCCTCCGATTTCGTAGACATTCAGCGCACCTCCTTTAAGCGTCTCGGCGTTCTCGGAGATTGGGAAAATCCCTATCTCACGATGGACCCGAAGTTTGAAGCGCGCGAGATCAAGGTCTTCGGCGAAATGTACAAGCAGGGCTATATCTACAAGGGATTGAAGCCGGTCTACTGGTGCTCGAGCGACGAGACCGCTCTTGCCGAAGCCGAGATCGAATATACCGAAGACCCCTGCACCTCGGTCTATGTAAAGTTTGCTTTGCATGACGACAAGGGCAAGCTTTCGGACATTGATCTGAAAAACACCTATTTCATCATCTGGACGACGACGATCTGGACGCTTCCCGGAAACATGGCAATTGCCCTCAATCCGACCGAGACTTATGTCATCGTAAAGAGCGAAAACGAAAACTATATCGTGGCAAAGGCTCTGCTTGAAAAGACCATGAAGATGGGCGGAGTCGAAAATTACGAGATCATCGCCGAGCACGACGGTGCGTTCTTCGAATACATGACGGCATATCATCCCTTCCTCGACCGTGACAGTCTTCTTGTCACCGCCGATTACGTCACAATGGACAGCGGTACCGGCTGTGTTCACACCGCACCCGGCTATGGTATGGACGACTATTTCACGGGCGTCCGCTACAAGATGGACATCATCGTGCCCGTAGACGACAAGGGCTATCAGGGACCCGAAGCGGGCAAATTTGCGGGACTTCATTACGCCGAATCAAACAAGGCGATCTTCGAAGATATGAAGGAAAGCGGCGCACTCTTCGCGTCGGAGGAAATTGTCCACCAGTATCCGCACTGCTGGCGCTGCAAAAACCCGATCATTTTCCGTGCAACTCCCCAATGGTTCTGCTCGGTCGACGCATTTAAAGACGAAGCGGTCGACGCCTGCAGCAAGGTAGAATGGATCCCGAAATGGGGCGGCGAACGCATTGTTTCGATGGTTAAGGAGCGCGCCGACTGGTGCATTTCCCGCCAGAGACAGTGGGGACTTCCGATTCCCGTATTCTATTGTGAGGGCTGCGGCGAGGCGATCTGCAGCGACGAGACCATAAACGCCGTCTCCGATAAATTTGCTTCTCTCGGTTCGAACGCTTGGTTCGATCTTGAAGCCTCCGCCCTTCTTCCCGAGGGCTTTGTCTGCCCGAAATGCGGCAAGAATCATTTCCGCAAGGAGACAAACACGCTCGACGGCTGGTTCGATTCGGGTTCGAGCCACTTTGTCGTTCTCGAAAAAGAAGGCATGCGTCCCCCCGCCGATATGTATCTCGAGGGTGCCGACCAGTACCGCGGATGGTTCCAGTCTTCGCTTCTGACCGCCGTCGGTGCGGCGCATGACGGCGCTCCTTACAAGACGGTTCTGACGCACGGATGGGTTGTGGACGGCGAAGGAAAGGCCATGCACAAGTCGCTCGGCAACTCGGTCGCACCCGAGGAAATTATCAAGGTTTACGGTGCCGATCTTCTCCGTTTGTGGGTCGCTTCGTCCGATTACCGTGTAGACGTTCGTGCATCGGATGCCATCTTCAAGCAGCTTTCGGAATCGTACCGCAAGATCCGCAACACGATCCGCATTCTGCTCGCCAACCTCGGTACACCCGAAGAGGACTTTGACCCGAACACCGATATGGTACCATTCGACAAGATGTACGATATCGACAAATGGATCGTAAGCGAATTGAACGCGCTGACCGACAAGGTGCGCAAGGCATATGATACCTTTGATTATCACATTATCTATCACGAGATTCACGATTTCTGCACCAACGAGCTTTCGAAGCTCTATATCGACGTCACCAAGGACCGCGTTTACGTCGAAGAGAAGAACTCCTTCGGCAGACGCAGCGCACAGACAGCGATGTTTATGTGCGTCGATTATCTCACCCGCCTTTTGGCGCCGATCCTCTCGTACACTGCTGAGGAGACATGGGGCTATCTTGCTCATCTCGACTGCGAAAACGGCGAGAGCGTGTTCCTGAACGATATGCCTTCTTACGACAAAAAGTACGAAAACGGCGAGCTTACCGAAAAATGGAACGCTCTGTTCGCTGTTCGTGACGATGTTATGAAGGCGCTTGAAGAAGCGCGCGCCAAGAAGCTGGTCGGAAAGTCGCTGGACGCTTCCATCGTCATTTACGGCGACGCCGACAACGCGGCGGTCAAGCTGTTCGAACAGTTTGCCGACGATCTCAAGACCGTCTTTATGGTATCCAAAGCGACCGTCAGCGAAGAAAAAGCGCCCGACGACGCCTTCACCGACACCGCGTGCGGCATTGCCGTTTCGGTAAAGCAAAGCACCGGTCACAAGTGTGCGCGCTGCTGGTATTACACCGAGGATACGCATAAGGATTCCGACGGTCAGTACCTCTGCACCCGCTGCAGCACCATCGTCAAGAAAATTGCTCCGGAGAAGAAATAAATGCTTATTTCCGTCCTTGTTTACGCCGTAATTCTGTTGGATCAGCTCACCAAATGGTGGGCTGTCCATCGGTTGCAGGCAGTTTCGGAAATTCCGTTGATAAAAAACGTTCTGTACTTAAAATACGCGACGAACGACGGAATGGCTTTCGGAATGTTGAGCAATCAAAGGTGGATTTTTCTTTTACTGACGAGCGTGATTTTAGCGGCGATACTTATCTTTCTTTACAAAACGCGCGAAAAAAAGAAGCATCCGCTTCTTTGCGTTTCGCTCGCCCTGATTCTCGGCGGAGGAATCGGAAATATGATCGATCGGATCTTTTTCGGCGATACGCTGTTTTGCGGGAGCGTCGTGGATTTTATCGATTTTCGCCTGATCAACTTTGCTATTTTCAACATCGCCGACTCGGCTGTGTGCGTTGGCGAAGCCCTTTTGATTTTATACGTTTTGTTTGTGGATTCAAAGGTGCGGGGCGATTTTTTCACCTTCACCGAGAAGAAAAATCCGTCGGAGGATCGTCATGAAGCGTGAAGAGAAGCGCGTCGACGAACGATTCGCCGATAAAGCCGACACCGACAAAACAGCACGAATGCGGCTCGATGAAGACTTCTCAGAGGATGAAACCGATCTTGACGCCGCGTCGGAGGGCACGCACGAAAGCTTTACGGTCGAAAGCTCCGACCGATTGGACAAGCTCGTTTCCGCCGCCTGCGGCATAAGCCGAAGTGCCGCCGCACAGCGCATTGATGAAGGAAACGTCAAGGTAAACGGGAAAGCCGCGGTAAAAAGTACAAAGCCCGCTTTCGGCGACACGGTCGAGATTTTTCTGCCCCCCGACATCCCCTGCGAAACACAGCCGCAGAACATTCCCATTGATATTGTGTATGAGGACGACGATCTTCTCATCGTCAACAAACCCCGCGGCATGGTGGTCCACCCCGCCCCGGGCAACCCTGACGGGACGCTGGTCAACGCGCTCTTGTATCATTGCGGCGACCGTCTTTCGGGAATCAACGGGGTTATCCGCCCCGGGATCGTACATCGAATCGATAAGGACACGAGCGGACTTTTGATCGTCGCCAAAAACGACGAAGCGCACAAGAGCCTTGCTTTGCAGATCAAGGAGCATTCTTTTGACCGCATTTATAACGCGATCGTTTCGGGAAATGTGCGCGAGGACGAAGGTGTGATCGACCTTCCGATCGGTCGGCATCCGAAGGATCGCAAAAAAATGACGGTGACCGAGAAAAATTCACGGCGCGCCGTCACGCATTATAAAGTGATCGAACGTTTTGCGGGTTACACCTTTTTGGAATTGAAGCTCGAAACGGGACGGACACATCAGATCCGCGTCCACATGGCGCACACAGGGCACGCCGTTTTGGGCGATCCGCTTTATGCGCCGAACGGTGGGAAGAATCCTTTCGGGCTTTCGGGGCAGTGTCTTCATGCCCGCTTTATCGGATTTATTCATCCGCGAAGCGGAAAATACGTCTCGTTCGATTCGGAGCTTCCCGATTATTTTACCCGCATTTTGGAAATTTTACGAAAAAAATCACGGCAATAAAATTACAGTCACGGAGATTTTTCCGCGAATATCGGTTTTGAAACCGATGCCCGCGGCACACAGGAGGAACAGGTTATATGGACAAGAAAAAGCTTGCCGAAATTGCGCTTACCATCCGAAAGGATGTTGTGGCGGAGGTACATGCGGCAAAATCGGGACATCCCGGAGGTTCGCTCGGAATCGCGGATATCCTTGCGTATTTGTATTTTGAAGAAATGCGGGTCGACCCGAAGAACCCGAAGTGGGACGACCGTGATCGTTTTGTTTTGTCCAAAGGGCACACCTGCCCCGCTTATTATGCCGCCCTTGCGGCAAAGGGCTTTTTTGACCGTGAGACCCTTCTTACCTTCCGCAAGCCCGACAGCATTCTTCAGGGACATCCCGATATGAAGCACATTCCCGGTGTCGACATGAGCAGCGGTTCGCTCGGTCAGGGCATTTCCGCCGCCTGCGGCATGGCGCTTTCGGGAAAGGTTCGCAAAAAGGACTACCGCGTTTATGCGATCTTGGGCGACGGCGAATGCGAGGAGGGCGAAGTTTGGGAAGCCGCCATGTTTGCCGCGCATTACAAGCTTTCGAATCTTTGTGTTTTTGTCGATGCCAACGGTCTTCAGATCGATGGCGCGACCAAAGACGTAATGAATCCTCAGCCCTTTGACGAAAAGTTCCGTGCGTTCGGCTGGAATGTCGCCGTGATCGACGGTCACAGTTTCGACGAGATCGAAAAAGCGCTGAAAGAAGCCCGCACGAGCGACAAACCCTTTGCCATCATCGCCAATACCGTAAAAGGCAAGGGCGTTTCGTACATGGAAAACAATGTCAGCTGGCACGGAAGCGCGCCGAACGACGAGCAGTATGCCGTCGCAGTCGCCGATCTTGAAAAGATCGAACGCGAATTGAACGCATAAAAGGAGGACGTTTGTTATGTCAGAAAAAATCGCAACAAGAGAAGCATACGGCGCCGCCCTTGCGGAATTCGGTGCGAAATATGAAAATTTAGTCGTTTTGGATGCCGACCTTGCGGCGGCGACCAAGACGGGAACCTTTAAAAAAGCTTTTCCCGACCGCTTTTTCGACTGCGGTATTGCCGAAGGCAACATGATGGGCGTCGCGGCGGGACTTGCCTCGACGGGTCTTATCCCGTTTGCCAGTTCCTTTGCCATGTTCGCCGCGGGACGCGCATTTGAGCAGATCCGAAATTCGATCGGCTACCCGCATTTGAACGTGAAGATCGGCGCGACCCATGCCGGCATTTCGGTCGGCGAGGACGGCGCGACTCATCAGTGCAACGAGGATATCGCGCTTATGCGCACCATTCCCGGCATGATGGTCATCAACCCCTGCGACGCGGTGGAGGCAAGAGCGGCAGTCGAAGCGGCAATTTTGCACAACGGTCCCGTTTATCTTCGTTTCGGGCGCTTTGCCGTGCCGGTACTCAACGATAAGGAAACGTATAAATTCGAGCCGGGCAAGGGCGTTACTCTGCGTGACGGCGAGGATCTGACGATCGTCGCTTCGGGTCTTACCGTATCGATCGCCCTGGAGGCGGCCGAGCTTTTGCAAAAGGACGGCATCAGCGCGCGCGTTCTGAATATTCACACGATAAAGCCGCTGGATACCGAGATCATCGCCCGCGCCGCACGCGAAACGGGCGCAATCCTGACGGTCGAAGAGCACAGCATTATCGGCGGTTTGGGCGACGCCGTGTGCGAAGCCGTTTGCGAATCCTGCCCTGTCCCCGTTCTTCGCTTCGGTATGATGGACGAATTCGGTCGTTCGGGCAGCGCCGCAAAGCTTTTGGAAATGTACGGCTTTACCGCCGAAAACTTTGCCGCTCTTGCCAAAAAGGCAGTCGGTTTGAAGAAATAAAACGGTCGAAAAGGGCGTTTTGCCTTTGAAATTAAAAACACCCCCTTTGCCGTCGAATGAAGCAAAATGCCGAGGAAAGCTGTAAAAAGCGTTTCCGCTATTACGGCTTTGACAGCGAAGACGACGCTTTGCAGTTCGCACAGAACAGCGGCAATATCTGCCCACTTTGCGGCGGTGCGCTCACGCTTTCGGGAAAGTATGTACGCAAGTTCGTCAACCGGTATACCGCGCTCCGCACCTGCGAAAAACACGGCTTTTTCGTGGAAAACATCGGCATTTCCAAAATGAACGAAAAAGCGAAAAAGCAGGTTGCCCGCCGCCGCAAAAAGCCGATTGCCGCTGCAGCGGAATGTACATGCGAAGGAAAAGCAGACGAATAAAGAAGAACCGGTTCCCGTGAGGACTGCGGCAGCGCTTTTTGACAGCTGCCCGCTTCTCGGAAAGAAACAAAGGGTTATAACTGCATCGAAAAAGGGAGTATTCGAGGTCGATCGGACATCGGTTCATAAGAGAAAAAGCGAGGGCTAAGTCCTCGCTTTTTCTTTAATATACTCTTTCGGAGACACCCCCGTTTTCTTTTTAAAAACTTTTGAAAAATACAGGGGTTCGGAAAATCCTGAGCGGACGGCAATGTCTTTGACAAAGGTTTGTCCCTCTTCGATCAGCGTCAGCGCGTGTTGGATTCTGAGCGTCGTGATATAGTCGCTTATTCCTGTTCGAAAGCGCTTTTTGAAAACGGCGGAAATATATTTTTCGGAATATCCGTATGCCCGGCTGAGTGTCGAAAGAGAAAGAGTGGGGTCGGTATAATTTTCGTCTATAAATCGTCTGACAGTCGGCATAAGATTGCCCTCCGAGCAGCCTTTTTCACCGATATGCTCACCGAAAAGAGATAGACTGTACAAAAAGAGTCCCTCGCACCGAAGGTGCATGATCGCAGTATCGTCGGTTATCGCTTCCGACCACAAGGGTATCAGCTTTTGTGCTCCGCGGAAAATGAAGTTCTTTTTGTTTATATTGATCTTATCCATTACGGCATTTGCTCGCGAACCCATAAAGCTTATGTACATATATTCAAAGTCCGTCAAGCCCTCAATCCCACACAAAACCGAAGGAAACAGAAAAAATGCGTCGCCTTCTTTCAACTCATATACCGCGCCGCTCATATGAAGAAGTCCCGTTCCTTTTATCACCAGATGCAGCTTACAGACCGTTTCACAGCGAAGAGCGGTGAAAACCTGCTTTTTTGTTTCGTAAACAAAATTCAAGATATTGATCGTTCCGTCAAGGCTCTTGGGCAAGAACCTGCAAATGTTGTTCGTTTTGACCGCCTCCCCTTTCTTTTACGGTTCTATTTTATAACAGGCTCACACTTATGTCAACGAATTAGGCGGATTTTTTACATATATTTATGGAAAAAATCCATTTACTTTTTATGTCGCTCCTTTTAGAATAAAGAAAAAGGAGGTTTTACCATGAAAAAAATCAAAGTCGGCGTGTTGGGCGGTTACAGAGGAACGTCAATGATAAATTATTGTAAGGCGGCGGATAATGCCGAGATCGTTGCGATCTGCGATAATAATCCAATGGTGCTGTCCGAACAGAAAAAGCGCTGTGAGGGATATAATATTGCGTTTTATGACAACTTCGACTCGTTTATTAAGCACGACATGGATGCGGTCGTCTTGGCGAATTACGCAACGGAGCATGCACCCTTTGCGATCCGTGCCATGAGAGAGGGAAAGCACGTTTATTCGGAGGTTCTTCCCGTTCAGACGATGAAGGAAGCGGTCGAGCTGATCGAAACGGTTGAAAAAACCGGAATGATTTATGCTTACGGCGAAAACTATTGCTATATGCCCGTGACCTATGAAATGAAGAAGCTTTACCGTGAAGGAAAAATCGGTGAGCTTGAATATGCCGAGTGTGAATACATTCATAACTGCGAGCCAATTTGGCCGAGCATTACCTATGGGGAACGCGACCACTGGAGAAATAACATGTACTCCACCTTTTATTGCACGCATTCTCTCGGACCGATCATTCATGCATCCGGTATGCGCCCCGTGAAGGTAACCGGATTTGAAAGTTCACTTAACGAGCGCAGACTTTCCGGCGGTTCGAAGGGGGCGGATATCGGCATTGAAATGGTAACCTTAGAGAACGGTGCAATTGTAAAAAGCATTCACGGCGGGCTGTACAAAAATTCCGTCTGGTATGTAATGTACGGCTCCAAGGGAAGAATGGAATGCCCGAGAGAGGCGGCCTCGGTCGATGGAGTTCGACACATCTATGTTGAAGCGGATTCCTATGCCGGCGAATATAAGGATCGCCCGATGGAAAGCTACGACCCCGTGCGCGAGCAGGATGCTGTCAGCAAGGGTTTCGGTCACGGTTCATCGGATTACTACGTAATGTACAACTTCATTGAAAAGGTGTTGAGAAATCCCCGCGCGGACATAATTGACGTTTATGAGGCTATGGATATGTTTCTGCCCGGAATGTTTGCCTTTCGCTCGATACTGAACGGCGGAATAAGCATGGATATTCCCAATCTGAGAGAACCCTCGGAGCGTGAAAAGTGGAGAGACGATACGGCGTGTACGGACAAAAAGGTTGCCGGCGACATGCTTCTCCCTACCTGCAAGGGCGGAACCCCCGACATTCCGGATGAGGTTTATGAGGCTGTTAAGGAAAAATGGCTTCGCAATACCGAGTCGGACGGAGGATACAGAGAGGCGGCCTTTAGTCAGAGCTCCGTGAAGAAAAAGTGATGTATTACCTTTTGCTGATACTGTCGGCGGCACTTTTTGCTTCTCAGTTTCTGTTTAATCAGCTGTTTCGAAAGCAGTGCGGATCGTCATCCGAGGCGTCGCTCCTTTTTATGCTCTGTACCTCTCTTGCCGGGTTTTTCCTGATTTTTGTCATAAACGGATTCCGGCTGGAATTTTCGGTGTTTTCGCTGTGGATCGCCGTGCTTTGCTCGGTCGTAAACCTTTTATACACGGCGGCAAGCCTAAAAGCGTTTGAAACGGTCAATCTTTCGGTTTACTCGGTGTTTTCCATGCTCGGAGGAATGCTGCTTCCGTCGGTTTTCGGAATTGTATTTCGAGACGAGACGTTGACGACAGGGAAGCTTGTGTGCTTTCTTTTTATCTGCGCGGCTCTGTTTTTTACGACTGACCGAAGGGCAAAAAAGAGCAAAAACGCATATTTTTATTATGCGGCGGTGTTTTTGTTGAACGGCTTTACGGGAGTGCTTTCGGTCATTCATCAATCGGGCGCTTCCGCGGTTGACAGCTGCAGCTATTTAATGCATACACGGCTTATTTCATTGCTTCTTTCCGCTGCGATTTATGCTCTGAAGTATCGCTCGTTTCCCTCAATATCGGTTCGTCCGCTTTTGTGCTGCGCTGCGTTCGCTTTGATGTGTTCGCTTGGAAATCTGTTTGTACTGATTGCCTTAAAGCACATAGACGCGTCGGTTCAATACCCGTTAATCACCGGCGGAGTTATGCTGTTTTCCCTTTTGATAAGCATTATAAGGAGAGAAAGAGTAACGAAAAGAGAGACCTTTGCCTCCGCTGCCGCCTTTATTGCCTCTGTTATCTTGGTATGGTAAGAAAAAGGATGCGGTTTTAGTGAAGTACCTCCGAGGCGATGGACACGAAATAAAAAAGCATCCTCGCAGAATAGCTTCAATTTACGATACGGCGGCTGAAATTTCAGCCGCCGTATGCCGTATCGGGAGGTTTTTTGTTACATTATGATTCTTTCTTTTCCAAGCGATTGCCCCTGTACTCACTCGGTGTCAAGCCGAAACGATCGCCGAAAGAGCGATAAAAATGCGATGCGGACCGAAAACCCACTTTTCTGCAAATCGCCGCCACGGAATCGTCCGTCTCGGAAAGCAGTTTTGCCGCAACCTCCGGCCGCTTGTCTTGCAAAGCCTGTCGAAAAGTCGTTCCGTATCGCTTTTTCGTTATGCGCATCAGCTGACGTGCGCTGATATAAAGACTTTCGGCAACATATTTCGCGGAAAGGTCGCACATGAAGCCTGAATTTATCAAATAGTCAAGCCGCGATGCCCGATCCATGTCTCCTCCGACAAGTGCCGCTCCCGCCCCTTGATTCTTCAACAGTGAGAGACGCTCTGCCGCTTCCGCAAGCAAAAGTGTAAATCTCAGCGCGGGCAGACACGTTTCAGGCTTTGCGGGCGCGCGGGCAAGCTCGGCAGCCGCCTGACCTGCCGCTTTGAAAAATATCCCGATCGCAACCGCATGGCGCAATATATGGCGCAAAACGGGATGATCGCTTTTACTTTCGACAATCCCGAATTCCGCAAACACGGCGCACTGCCGCTGTACGGGCTTAGGAAAGAAGCCTATTTCGAACATTGTTCCGTGAACGCGCCCGATCATTCTTTTCGTAAGGAGCCCTCGATACGCTTTTTGAAAAAGTGCTTTTCGTTATAAGCGATATTTGCATAAGCAAGATCCGCCCGATTTTGTCGGGCGGATCTTTTTATTCTTCGTTCCTTCTTTCGGGCACGTTTTCCGCGGTCGCGGCGGGCTTTTTGCGGCGGCGTCTGCGGCGGCGGGCAATCTGCTTTTTCGCTTCTTCTTCGCTTGAAGATCGCAAAACAGACTTGATCGCTTTATAAAGAGGATTTTTCGCTTTTTCGTTCATTTTGGAAATGCCGATGTTTTCCACGAAAAAGCCGTGCTTTTCGCAGGTGCGGAGCGCGGTGTACTGATTGACAAACTTGCGCACATACTTTCCCGACAGAGAAAGCTCTCCGCCGCAAAGCGGACATATGTTGTCGCTATCCTGTGCAAATTGCAAGGCTTCGTCTTCATCGGCAAAGCCGTAATACCGAAAGCGCTTTTTACAGCTTTCTTCGGCATTTTGCTTCATCCGACGGCAATACGAAAGCCCTTCCTCCATATTCAATTTTCCGCACACCTCGGCGGTGTAGATCGCGTCGTGAAGCGCGTTATGCAATTGCAGATCCTGCGGAATCGAAAGCGTTTCACACGCGGTCTGCAATGCGACCTGTCGGTTTTCCGCGCCGATTTGGCGATTATAGATCAGCTGAAGATTAAACCACTCGAAATCCTCGGAAATATCCATCTGATTGACGGCAATATTCTGCTTCAAAACGGCAATATCGTCAAAGCCCCATATCAAAAACTGAAACGGCTCGCCGCACCATTCCAAAAATGCGGGCAGAACCTGTACAAAGCGCGGTGCGTCGCGAAGCTGATCCGCCGAAATGCCCGTAAGCTCCTTCACCTTGTGATGAAGGCGGGGATAATAGGTCGGGCGTACAAGCTGTACATAGCGATCCACGATCTGAAAAGAATCATCCAGCTTTACCGCGCCGATCTGGATGATCTCCCCTGTGAGGGCGCGGCGTGTATCGCCGATACAGACCAGCTGTCCCGGATAGCCCTGATTCCATTCCATGTCCAAAATAATATAATTCATAGGTTTTTCTCCTGCTGACGGGCTTGCACGCCGTGGTATCTTTCATTCGGAATACATTGTACCACAACTTTGCGCGCTTGTCTATAGCAAAAAATTTATTCTTCGGTTTCCGTGACCGAAATGCTCTTTCCCATGTAAAACGAATAGAGACAAAGCGCGGTTCTATCGGTTTCGGTCATGCTTTTTACGGCACGGCTGTAGAAACAGAGTTGACGGCGGTAGCGCTCGGAAAGCTCTTTTTCGTCGCGCACACGGTCGGTCTTAAAGTCGACGACGGTAAAGCCGCCCTGTTTATTTTCGAAAAAGCAGTCGATCTTTCCCTGTATCAGGATCGTTTCGTCCTCCCGCGCGCTTCCCTGCGGCATTTCGTAAACCGTGTCGAGCGGAACGGCAAGCGTAAACGGCATTTCACGGTAAAGCTTTTTCGAAGCCTTCATTTCGGCGTACAAATCGTTTTCAAAGAAAGAGCGCAGTGCGGGATAAGAAAGCATTCCGTGTTGCTCCCCCGTGAGAAAGCCTTTTTCCAAAAGACGTTTTGCCTCCTCTTCAACCGAATTTTCACAACGGACAAAATCCGCGTGTTCCATAAAGGCGTGAATTGCCGTGCCGCGTGCGGCGGGGTTTTCGGTTTCGGTATCGGCGCACAGAAAATCGGGAACGGCAAACTCCTTTTTGCCCTCGCTTTTTGTCTCTCCGATCTTCAATTTGCCGTTTTTCAGCTCCGAAACGCTGATCTTGGCAAGCATATCGACGCGGTCGGCAAAGGCATACGGTCGGTCAAGACGACCACGCATGCGCTCGTAAAACGCGTCGGTGCGGAGCGGGTCGGCTTCCGCTTTCTTCTCTCTTGCCGCATATTGCATATCTTTCGGCGACGCGACCGACAGAATGACCGAACCGTCGGGCGATTCGGTCGGATTCCAATCGGGAAAATCCGACAGCAGCGGGGCAAGGATCTCGTCTTTTTGCAAAGCGCACAGAACCCAGTCACAAAAACAGCCCGCGTCGTCCGCTGAAAACGTCCCCCGCGAAAGCGCGGAAAGCGTCGTGTCCTTCGGTTTTTTCGACGTTAAGATCAAAAGCTCCTTGGCGCGCGTCATGGCGACATACAATATCCGCTTTTCCTCCTCGATCGCGCATTTTCCTTCTTCGGCGGCGACTGCGTCGCGGAACGGCGTCGAATAGGAGACCGTTCCGCCGTCGCTCGTTGCCGATCGCATTCCGGGAATATCCTTTAACTTAATACCGACACCCGCCGTATCGTTCAGAATCCATTTTTGTTTTTCATCGGCGCGGTTAAAGCCCTTTCCGAGGTCGGCAAGAATGCATACGGGAAATTCAAGGCCTTTCGAAGAGTGTATGCTCATAATCTTCACCGCGCCCCCCTCGTCGGCAAGCGCGGCGGAGCGAAGACCGTCCTTATCGTTCTCGCGCTCGGCAAGATAATCGAGAAACGCCGACAGTCCGCGGAAGGACTGCGTTTCGAAACGCCGCGCACAATGATACAAAAGATTTAAGTTTTCGCGGCGAAGCGGCGCGTTTTCGGTATAGCGGTTAAAGCTCTGCTCCGACACGGCGTTATACAGCTTCAATTCACGAAAGAGCTTTAAAATCAGGCGGTCGGACGGAATTCCGACCGACGCTTTTTTATAGCTAAGAAGCGTGTCGCGCAGTTTTTTGCACTTTTCGCAGAGCTCACCGTTTCCCTTGTCCGCCATTTCCCCAACGCTCTGCCACAAATGTCCGTCCCGCTCGCAGATATTCGGCGAAAGCTTGCGCAAGACGGCAAGCTCCTCGTCGGAAAAGCCGAACAGTTCGGAGCGCATGACCCCCGCAAGGTAAATGTCACGCAGGGGATTATCGATCGCGTGGAGAAGGCACAGGCATAACTTTATTTCGTTTTGATCAAAAAAGCTTTCGGTAAGATTCGTAAAAACGGGGATCCCGAAGCTTTCAAGGCAGCGGGCATAGCGCTCCGCCGTTTTCGAAGTCGAGCGCAGCAGCACCGTCACGTCGCCGTAAGAAAACATTTTTCCGTTACTTCCGACGTAGGCGGGATTCTGCACGACCGATCGAATCTTGGAGGCGACCAGCAGCATTTCTTCGGTATAGACCGAGTCATTCTCGGTCTCCTCGATTTTCTCGTCCGTTTCCTCCTCGGCGACTTTTTCGCGGGAACACAGCAAAATTTCACAGGGAAGCTCCACTTTGTGTTTTTCGTAACGGCTGTAGATGAGGTTATCCTCTTTACCGTAAGCCGCGCGCATGATCGACGAAAAAACGCGGTTGGTCAGCTTTACGACGTTTTCCGCGCAGCGGAAATTGTTCGACAAATATTCTTTGTGTTCGCAGTCATCCTCCGTTCCCTCGTCCAGCGGCGAAAAACGTCCGAGGTAGCCTGAAAACAGCTCGGGACGGGCGTTGCGGAAGCGATAAATGCTCTGCTTGATATCGCCCACCATAAAACGGTTGCACTCGTGCCCGTTCTCGTCATAACGACAAATCGAGCGGAAGATCAGATCCTGAATACGGTTGATGTCCTGATATTCGTCGATGTAGATCTCCAAAAACAGATCGCGGTATTTTTTCGCGGTCTCGGTCGGATAAACCGTATCGGTTTCTTCGTCGTAACGCTCGACAAAAAGACGGTAGGTCAGTTTTTCCGCGTCGGTAAAATCGATCAGTCCGCGCGCCTTTTTCTCTTCGGAAAAGCGAGTCTCGAGCGCGCGAATCAGCGAAAACAGCTCGTTTTCGATCTCTTCGCAGTCCTCGGCGCAAAGGCGAAGCTTTGCGGTGTCGGCGCCGAAATATACCTTTTTCAGTTTGCCGTCGTATTTTTTATGTACATTATCTCGCCTCTTATGGATACGATCGCGCTCATCTCCCAACTCCGGAGGAAGCTTTATGCGTTTCAAACTTTGTTTTTCAAGCCCCCTCGCGGCGATTTTGGCGCTTTCATAGGTACGGCTCTTTTCCAAAAAATCGGCAAGCGCTCTGTAGCCCTCCGCCTCCGCCCGCGCGGTATCGGCATAGACGGAAAATTCGGGGAAGCATTCGTATTCCGTGGCGACGCTTTCCATTGCCCGCGCCGCTTTTTGCGCCGTTTCGGCGGCACAGGCGCGAATCTTTTCGCCGTAAAACGTATCGAAAAATTCTTCTTTTTCGACGACCTCACGATAACGTGACAGGGCATTTTGCATAAATCCCTCGGGGTCGGGAAAAGCATAAACCTTTTTATACAGCGAAAGGAGCATCGCGAAAAAGCTTTCATCACTGCGCGCGCCCGAGAAAAGCTCGACCGCGGTCGAAAACACCCGTTCCCCCTCGGCATATTTTTCCTCCATCAATCCCTCAAGCGTCGCGTTCAAAAGGCGGTCGGCTTCGACGGCGTCGCAGACACGAAGCTTTGCGGGAAGTCCGAGCGCTTCGAAATGCTGCCGCACGACGCCGACGCAGAAAGAGGAAATGGTGGAAATGTTGGCGTATTTCAATTTGGCAAGCTGCCTCAGCGCTTTTTTGTCGGAAAGATCCTCCGCCGCGCGGGCGGACAGCACCTTTTCGATCTTTTCGGAAAGATCCTTTGCCGAATTGTTGGTAAAGGTCACGATCAAAAATTTGTCGATCTCCGCCTCGGTATCCGCAGGATCGGAAAGACGGGAAATGATCCGTTCGGAAAGCGTGGAGGTCTTGCCGCTCCCCGCCCCCGCCGAAACAAGAAGCGTGCGGCGGCGAAAATTAACGGCGTTTTGCTGTTGCGGTGTCAGTCCCATTATTCCATCACCTCCGTAAGCATGTAGCGAATGCACGGACTGCGCAGATCCCGCCGGCAAAGCGGCAGGAATTCGCATCCGGCGCAGGAGTTTACTTTATCGGTCTTATACGGGTTGATCTCGATATGTCCTTTTTTCATGTCGGAGACGATCTTTGACGACACGTCGGCGGTGTGTGAAAGAAGCTTTTCCAGCTCCGCAAGCGGTAAGACGCTTGTGCTTCGCGTATCGAAATCCCCGTCTTTTTTCAGTTTTACGGGAATGAATTTTCCGTCGGGAGACTTTTCCATCGCCGAAAGAATCTTTTTGTCATCCGTAAGAATCCCGTTTCCGCGAAACGGTCGGGCGGGCACCGAAGAGGCGGTGTCGGTCCAATCGGCGGCGGAAGCCTCCTTCGTCTTCACGGGGATATACAGCACGCCCGCCGGCACGACGTTTTCGCCGAAGGGGTGATCTTCGCTTTCGACAAGGCAGTAAAGATACAAAAGCATTTGCAAATTGAAGCCGTAATCGACCTCTTTTTCGGAAAAAACTTTCGTTCCCGTTTTGTAATCGACGATGCGGATATGGGTCTTGCCGTCGGCGCGATAAACGTCAACACGGTCGATCTGTCCGATGACCGAGAAGGACGCGCCGTCAAAATCGGGAACGGCGATCTTCGGAGAGGACAAAAGCCCGTCCTTTCCGATCTTGACCTCAAAGCCCTCGGGAACAAATTCCGACTCGGAAAATTCCTCCGCAAGCGAACGCGCCAGCGGCACGAGCGTGCGCGAAAGGCGGCGGTACAGATAGAGAAAGCGCGCCGATATTCCGTCCTCGGTGCATTTTTCGGGAGTCGTGTGCGTGATAACGGCAAAATGCTCGTTCAAAAGTGCTTCGATTCGTCCGCTTGCCTCCTCTTCGCTCATGCACGTCCCCGCCTTTTTGCGCTCGGCAAGCTCGGCCGCAAAAAGCTCCAATATCTTGTGGGAAATAAGTCCCGTTTGGATAAGGTCAAGCTCCGCGCGAACCGCAGGGCGCAGTCCGAGAATATGTCGAGCAAAATAGCGGAAGCGGCACTTGCTGTAGGTATCAAAGCGCGACGGGCTGACCGAAAGAGAACTTCCGTAAAGGCGCGCGGAGGTGTCGGAGTCCAGCCTTCCTTCTTCTTCGACATTGCCGAAAAACAGTCGGTAAAAGTCCGCATTCTTTTCCGAAAGAAGCGTCTTTGCCGCAAGACGAAAATCCTCGTCGTCGGTATCGTAAAGGTCGCGCGCAAGGTTCTCGCCCGTCGTAAGATTCTCGATCGGGTCGTCAAACGGATAGTTTTCTTCACAAAGATCGGAAAAAACATTTTCGACGGCGTCGAGCAGCACCGATTTTCGCAGAGAAACGCCGTCGGTGTCCTTTTCGGAATAAAGCAGATAAAGTCCGTCGGTCGGCTCGCAGAACAGGTTGTAGGCAAGAAAGAATTCGTCGTAAACTCCGTCCTTAGCCCCTTCGGCAAGCACGATGTCATGCTCGCGCAAAATCTGTCTTTCGCGGTCGGAAAAAACCGTGTCCTCGGCGTTGCGGCAGGGGAAATATTCGTTGTTGCAGCCGATGACAAACATATATTTTATCGTTTCGCTTCGGATAAGATCGGCTTTTCCGATCAGAACGACGTCCTGTTTTTTCGGGATATCCGAAACGCCGTATTCGGGCAAAACGGCGGAAAAGATCTCGGCAAAGCGCGAAGGCTTCATCTCGTCGTCGCCGTAGACCCGCACGATCTCGGAAAGAGCCTTTACCGCCAAAAGCCAAAATCGCTCGTCGTCCTCTTCATTCTTTTCGCGGTAGGCGGAATCCTCCATGTAGCGGTAAACGGCAAGCGCGATATCGCGCACGCTTGACGCCGCCGCGACGTCCTCGGCAAATTTTGTCAAAGCGCCCATCACGACTTCTTTTGCCTCGTTCACCTCGCGGAGGATCTCCTCATCCTTTTTGGTGAATTCCTCGGTGTAGCCGCGAGGGTTCATATACCAGTCCATGGTAAATTCTTTTTTGCCGTTGATGTTCCATGTTCGTATGTATTCCTCCAAAAGGGCGCACCGATCGTCCGACAGGCGGAACAGTCCCGTTTTCAAAAGGTACAAAAAGCGCTCCTTGCGGTAAGAGGAAATGAATTCAAAACCCGTCGTGATGTACGCAACGATGGGACGGGTCAGAAGATCCTCCGAGACCGAGAAGGTATAAGGGATTTTTGCTCCGTCAAGAGCGATATCCAAAATGCCCTCATACGCTTCGATGTTGCGCGCGCAGACGGCAATTTCGCGGTAGCGGACTTTTTTCTCGGTGACAAGGCGGTAAATGCATGCCGCGACGGCGGAAGCCTCTCCGTTCGGATTTTTACAGCGCAAAATCCGCACCGCGTCCCCGCAAGCCGCCTTTCCTTCTTCCTTTCGAAAGCAAAGAGAGGCGGTAAAGCTTTTTTCGATCGCGCGCATCGCGCTTTCTTTCTTCGGTTCGCCCGTCTCGGTCGGTTCGGGAAGAAGAATATCTTTAATCGGAATATTTCGGTTTTGCGCCGCGCGGAAAAGCTCGCTTTCGGTCTCGTGCGGGCGCTGAAAGATCGGATCGCGGTCGCCCTTTGCACAGGCGATTGTCACATACAGATTGTCCGCGCCGCACAGCATCCGGCGCACAAGACGCAGTTCCTGCGGCATAAAGCTGTAAAATGAGTCAAGGAAAACATCGGTGCCTTTAAAAAAGGGATATTCGTCCAAAAGCTCCGCCAGCTTTTCGAGCACCTCGCCGTCGGTTCCGTAAACGGCGCGAAGCTCGCCGCGATACGCCGCGCCGATGAGCGAAATATCCGAAAGCTTATTGCCGAGCGCTTCGTTCTCCCCGCTCAGTTGGGGAAGGACACGCTCGACTGCCGACGGCGTTACACGATAGCTGAAAAAGTCCTGTACTGCCGAAACGGCGGGAGAGGCAAAACGAATGTCCGCCGCGGCGCTTTTGTATTCGGTCAGCTCCTCCCGCACCGCCGAGAGGGCGCGGCTCATGCAAAGCAGTTTTCCCGCTCCGTCGAGAAAACGGTCGGAAAGCCCGCCCGCGCTCTGCATCACACGGTGAGCAAGGCGCGTAAAGCTGAGAACCTCGATAAACATTCCCGCCCGCCCCGAAAGCTCCTGTGCAACGCGTTTTTCCATGGCAAAGGTAAATTGTTCGGGAACGATGAGAAAGCTTTTTTTCCCCGCCGCGACGTTTTCTTTCAGGCAGTCGAAAACAAAAGCCGTCTTTCCGTATTTTTTCCTTCCGAAGATTCGGTACAGCATACTGTCTCCTTAATTTTCGTCGGAGCGTTCGGAGGACACAAGCTCCGTCAACAGCTCCAAAAAGTAAAAGCGAATCTTATATTCCTCTTTTTTGTCCGCCCCGCACACGGCATCGAGCGCTTTTTCCGACACGCCCGCCGAGCGCAGAAGCTCTTCTTTTTCGCCGTCGCCTGCGGCGTCAAAGCAGAGATTCGGATACAGCACGCCCCACCAATTTTTGCCGCGTGCCTCACCGAGTCTTATGCGGAGCGTGCGGTAGTTTCCCGCCGGGAAAGTGAAATTGCCGAGCGGACGGACGGTATATTTTTGTTCCCCGAACGTCGTTTCGACCTTTCCCGCATAGCCGAGCTTTTTTGCCTGTGCGACTGCAAAGTCGGAAATTTCGGGAAGCGACGCGCAAAGAATCCTTTCTGCTTGCTCCGCGCTTTTGCAAAAGCGCGTTTTTTCCGCGGTATAGGCGACCACGCGCTCTTTGAGCGCAAGCTTCAGCGCCTGATCTTCCTCACCGCTCGACTCGCCCACGATCTGCATACGGACGATATTGGGATAAAGACTCTCATCAAAGCTTTCCTGCCACTGTCGGGCAAAGAAGCAAACAGTGAAAATGCCCGAGAGCACCAGTGCCGAGAAAAAATAAACAAGCGAAATTTTAAAGCGTCCCATCCATATTCTTTTCCTTTCTTCGGGCAAACTGACCGTGCCCCGCAAAAGGGTTATGGGCAAAAATTCCGCAATTTATTCGTTCGAAAGAGCTTTTGCCGAAAAAGTTTTCGGATAAAGCGGCAAAAGGGCGCGATAAGCGTCCTGTGCCGCCGCGGCATCGGTAAAGAGCCCGAACACCGCCGAGCCGCTCCCCGACATTTCCGCCGCCTTCGGAGAAAAGGAGCGCATACGGGAAAGAAGTGTTCCGATCTCGGGGCAAAGGGTGCGGCAGATCGGGGTGAAAGCGTTTTTCACGCTTGGAAACAGCTCTTCGTTTTGCCCCGACTCCAGAGCCGTTTTCACCTTTTCGGAGGGGTTGTCGGCAAAGAGAACGGGAGAAGCGTCAAAAGCGGCATAAACGTCGGGCGTTTTGAGTCCCGCGTCGGGAACGCTCAAAACAATATGTACCCCGCAGAGGGGAGAGATCGGTTCGAGCTTTATCCCGCGATCGGTGCAGAGCGCACAGCGATAGCGGTCAAGGCAAAAATTGATATCCGAACCGAGCATGGCGGCAATTTCCTCGACTTCGTCGTAAGAAAGCCCCCCTTCGGTCTCGAAAAGATAATCGAGAACCGCCGCAGCATCGGCGCTTCCGCCGGCAAGACCCGCGCGGTCGGGAATTTTCTTTTCGATCGCGATCGAAAGACCGAGACCGCGCCCCGTTTTTTTCATGAAGCGTGCGCGATAAAGCTCCGCAGCACGATAGGCAAGATTGTCCTCGGGAGCGCAGACCGCTTTGTCGCACGTAAGAAAGATCTTTCCCTCGGGCGCTTTTTCGAAAGAAAGCGTATCGCAAAGGTCGATCTTCTGCATGACCGAGCGGATATTGTGATATCCGTCGGGACGGCGATCGAGAATCTCAAGCGTCAGATTGATTTTGGCATAAGCCTTTCGGACTGTTTTCATCTTGTTTTTCCGTTTTTCCTTCCAAACAAAATCGGTTTTCTGTCGACAATTCATACGATGGTATTTTACCACAGATTTTGTCAAAAGAAAAGAGCTTTTGCGAAAAAACGTCTCTTACAGATCGTCAACGTCCTGCACGGGCTTTTCGCTCTTCGGTGTGCAAACGCCGGTGTAGCTTCCGTTCGGGTCGGCGATCACACCGTCGCAAAGGTCGTTATACTCCCGTTTCAGCATGGAAATGACCTTGTCCGTGGGCGATTTTTTCTTGTTTTTTTCTTCGTGCATGGTTTTCTCCTTTCGATTTGTCGCGGTAAATCGGATACCGTTCTTATCATGCCGCAAAATCAAAAAAGCATACCCGCCGAAGAAAAAAGAATGCCGACAGATTTTTCCGTCGGCATTCTTGCATTTTTAAAAGTTAAAGCTTGTATTCCAAAAAGACAAGCGTGCGCTCGAGTACGCCCTCATGCAGAACCTTCTTTTGACCTGCAAGATGAAAGCCCGCTTTTTTGTAAAGGGTCTGTGCCGGAATGTTTCCGATCTCCGTGTCGATCTGCAAGGCTTTGCAGCCCTCGCTTCTTGCCCGATCTATGGCAAAATTCACCATTTGCGTCGCGTAGCCGTGCCCTTTCATCGAAGGCAGAACGCACAGCGTGTGAATAACGCGGATCTCGTTCGGCTTTGCGGGATATTCCCACGCGACGGCATCGTAGTGCGGCGGGCGGTCGTCATTCAATATCATATGGGCGCAGATCTTGCCGTTTTCCTCCAAAACATAAAGTGTTCCCGCGTCGAAGCCTTTTTTTGCCGTCTCGCGCGTAGGATAAACGCCGCGCACCCAATTGGTGGTCGAGCCGTTTTTGTCCTCGTAGTCAAACAGTTCCTCGTAGCCCTTTGCCACTTCGTCAATATCTTTTTCGGTTGCTTTGCGAATCATCTTGATTTTTCCCTTTTCGTCTATTTTATCTCGTCGCTTATCGGCAGTTCAAACCAGAAGGTGCTTCCCGATTCGGTATTGCTGATAACGCCGTAGCGCGCATTGTGCTTTTCCAGAATCGATTTTACGATCGAAAGACCGATGCCGCTTCCGACGTGCGAGCGCTTGTGCGTACTGTCGATCTTATAATAGCGATCCCATATATTCGGCAGTTTCTCCTTCGGAATACCCTTGCCGTGATCGACAAAAGAAAGGCGCACGGTCTTGTTCGAAACGGTCTGCAAGACCTTGATATCCCGCCGCTCGTCGGAATAATTGACGGCGTTGGTCAGGAAGTTGTAAATGACCTGTGTGATCTTGGTCTCGTCGGCTTTTACGTATACGGGGTTTTCGTATTCGAAGGTGAAAGTAAAGCCGTCCTTTTCGGTCAGCTTGCGCATACGCTCGACAATATCTTCGGTCACACCGGTGATATTGAATTCGGAAATTTCGAGTTCTTCGGTTCCCGCCTGAAGCTTCGAAAGATCAAGCATATCGTTGACCAGCGTCGTAAGACGGCGCGCCTCGTCGATGATGACCTGCACATTTTCGGGCGTGTTCTCTCCCGGAAGGTCGCGCATGACCTCGGCGTAGCCGATGATCATGGTGAGAGGCGTGCGGAGGTCGTGCGAGGTGTTGGCGATCAGCTCCTGTTTTAAGCTGTCGGCCTCCTTCAGCTCGTGCGCCGTGAAATTCAGCGTATCGGAAAGCTGCGTGATCTCCAGATAATCGCCGCCCGAAAAGGTCGCGTCAAAATCGCCCGACGCAAGCTTCTTCGCCGAGGAATTGATGCCGACGATCGGCTTTGCTATGCGGCGCGAGAGCCACTGCGCCATAAACGCGGCGACCATTAAAATAATGACCGTCACGAACAAAAGCTGGATCTTTAAGGTGCGAACCGTCGTTCCGATCGGCGTGATCACGCCGTCGAAGAGCAAAAGATACTCGTGCCCGCTTTCAAGCATTACGATGCGAGCATACAAAAGCTCCTGCGTGACGCCGGTCTTGAAAAAGGGCGGTGCGCCGTGCTTGAAGGAGGAACGGGGCTTATACCCGTCGGTATCCCCGTCGGCGGTCGTGCTTTCGGAGTCCTGTGCATTCGCGTCGGCTTCCGTTTCGTCGTCGGTCTCCTCCGCGGTACCTCCGCTTCGCTCGTTCCAAAAGGGGTGCGAGGTGTTGATGCGCTGATATCGCTGCAAAAGCTCGCCGCCGTCCTCGCGCGCGTCACTGTAGATAAAATACAGTTCGCTGTCGCGCAGCATGTAAAGAACGTTTTCGCGGTCGGTCACGATGGAAAAGACCGGCTGAAAGGTCGCCATTTCCGTCGAGCTGCTGCAATCGATGATCTCGATCGAGATCTCGTTTTTGACGGCAAGATCGGTCACGGCGTCAATGAGATTTTTGTCGGCCACCGTGCCG
>ENA-OUQF01000242-OUQF01000242.1-human-gut-metagenome-genome-assembly--contig:-NODE-242-length-47274-cov-6.022089_pt1 | contig 47274 bp, 37 predicted proteins | sample MGYA00237947_ERZ548826 | MGnify/ENA primary metagenome ERZ548826 (study PRJEB26490, sample SAMN05194701) | human gut metagenome | biome: terrestrial biome; feature: human-associated habitat; material... | reverse complement strand
CCGTTACCGTAAGCGGCGGAACCTACGAAAAGCTCGTCTCCGGAAATGACGGAAAAGGCACAACGACCGGCAGCACTTCTCTTACCGTAAAGGGAGAAGCCGAAGCAAAACAGGTCGTCGCCGGCTCAAACGGCGGCAGGATCACGGGCAATGTGACGGCGGAAATTGCCGGCGGAAACGTCGAAAGCCTCGTCATCGGAGTGAACGGCGGTGCGTCGGTCGACGGAAACCTTGCGGTTATCGTCTCGGGCGGCAGCGTCGGAAAAGTTACCTTTGTAAACGACGGCACCTTGAGCGGCAAGACTATTCTCATCGGTGCGGGCGAAGAAAAAAACCTTTTTAAAGACGCAAACGCAAACTACATTCTCGAAGTGACCGCAGGTACTGTCCGCCCCGTTTGGGACGGAAATGCGATCGCGGGATTTTCGATCGTCGACTCGAACGGTCTTACCGCCAATACCGCCAAGATCGACGGCACCGAAACGCACAGCGAGAACGGAGTCTATACGATTCCCGAAGGCAAGCACACGGTCGAAGCCGTGGGGAAGGCACTCGAATTCAAAAAAGACGCTTCGTTTGTTGCGGGCTACGACGACGGAACCTTCCGTCCGCAGAACAATATGAGCCGCGCCGAAGCGGTCACGATGATGGCGCGCCTTTTGGCGGATGAAGACTACATCAAGAAATGCACCGCCTCCTACAGCGATGTTGCTGCCGACGCATGGTATTCGCCGTATATCGGCTTTATGCAGACACTGAATATGCTCACTCCCATCGCACGTGATAACGGACGCGCCTTTGCGCCCGACGAAAAAATCACCCGCGGCGAGTTTACCCAGCTCATGTTCTCGGTATACAGCGGCGGAAACCCCGAAGGCTCCGACCGAATCAAGATGCGCACGCTTTCGGATGTCAACAAAAACACGCAGTATTCGACCGCCATCTACGGCGCAGTCAACGCGGGATTGGTTGCGGGCTACGACGACGGAACTTTCCGCCCGAAGGGCAACATCACCCGTGCGGAGGTCGTCACCATGGTAAACCGCCTTTTGAACCGTATTCCGACGGGCAACACCGACGGAAAAACCTTCTCCGATGTAGAATCGCACTGGGCAAAGGCACAGGTGCTTGCCGCCTGCGGTAAAGAAAACGTCGAATGGACGGTAAAAGACGCAAGCAACGCCTTTGTCCTGAAAGGCTCGACGCCCGAAGAATATGTAAAGGGACTTTATGAACAGAGCGCTTCGTTGAACGGCGAAGAAATCTGCAAGGCGGTCGACGTTATTTCCGAAAAGATGAAGCAGGACGTTTTGAATTCTCAAAACGGGCTTGACCTTTCGAAATACAAGACCACCTACTATATTTCCGAAAAGAACGGAAGCGACGACAACGACGGTCTTTCGCCTGAAAAGCCCTTCAAGACGCTGGAGGCTCTGTCGAAAACGCGTTTCCTGCGCAACGCGAACATTCTTCTCGAGCGCGGCGGACTTTACCGCGGAACCTTTGTTATCACACAGAATCTCAGCTTCGGCGCTTACGGCGAAGGTCCGAAGCCGGTTTGGATCCAGTCCAAGCGCAACTACGCCGATCCGTCCCTTTGGGTCGAGACCGAATATCCGAACGTTTGGAAGTGTACCGAACAGCTCATCAACGTCGGCGTAATGGGCTTTGATCACGATATGTTCGACTACAGCGACAAAACGTATAACGAAAAATACGGTATCATCTGCAACTACAAGACCAACGGCTTTATGGGTCTTGAAGACATGAACAAGGATCTCCAGTTCTTCTCGGATCTGCGTGAAGTCGGACTTTTAAGCCCCGCTCCTCTTTACCTTTACTCTGCCGAAGGCAACCCCGGCGAGCGCTTCAAGTCGATCGAGATCGGTGAGCGCATCAATATCGTGCGCGGCGAACCGTTCAACTGCAGTTTTGACAACATCTCCTTCAAGTTTACGGGAGCGCACGCTATCGGCGTAAACAACGCGCGCAATTTCCGCGTTACCAACTGTATCTTCTCGTGGCTCGGCGGCTCGGTTCTTTGGTTCAACGACGACGGCTCGTCCACCTGCTACGGAAACGCCGTGGAAACGGGTGTCTGCAACGGTTATTTTGTTGAGAACTGCTGGTGCTATCAGCTTTACGACACGGGTGTCACCCACCAGTGCTCGAAGGGAGACGGCAACCGTGAGCAGAAGAACATCCGCTATCTCGGAAACCTGATCGAGTATTGCCACTGGGGTATCGAGTTCTATAACTCTCCCGACACGACAACGCCTTATCCGAACGGAAGTCCCTATGTCCGCACCACCTCGGACGTTCACGACGCTTATAACGTCGTGCGCAACACGGGCTACGGCTGGGGTTCGGTCATCAAAAACCGTATGATAGGCTCGCAGGGCTACTGCGGATCGTCGCTCTCGGACAACTTCGACGAGCTGACCGAATATAACATTTTCGACCGCAGCGCCGGAAATCTTCTCTTCCTTCCCTCCAACGCAAAGGAAACGCAGAGCCGCAACATTTATATCCAGTACGAAGGCAACTATCTCGGAAATCTGCGCGGAAGCCATATGAAATGCGACACCGATTTTGCCGAGAACATTCGCAAATTATGGGGCGACAAAGAAGCGGTCATCGTTATGATTCAAAAGAAAGACTGAAAACCGCATAATAAGAAGTGCCCGCAAAAGCGGGCATTTCTTTATCCTCCTTGACTTTTTTCGCATTCGGTGTTATACTGTGCCGGTACAATATCTTCGGAGCAAAACATCGATGCAAAAGAACAACGCAAAAGCTTATTTTCAATTGGTATCCGCCATGCTGATCTTCGGCACGATCGGCATTTTTCGCCGCAATATTCTCCTTTCGTCGGGAATGCTCGCCTTCGTGCGGGGCGTGATCGGAGGTCTTTTCCTGTGCCTTATCCGGCGTTTTTTGACAAAGAAGCACCCCGAAACGGCAAAAACGGAAGAAAAGATCAATCGCAAAAACCTTTTTCTCCTGATTCTTACGGGCGCATTCATCGGAATCAACTGGATCTTGCTTTTTGAGTCGTATTCCTATACGACGGTGTCGGTCGCCACGATGTGTTATTATATGCAGCCGACCTTTGTCCTTTTGCTCTCGCCGATCGTTTTGCGCGAAAGGCTGACGGTGCGAAAGCTTCTGTGCGCCGCCGCGGCGATTTTCGGAATGGTGCTGATCTCGGGCATCACCGAAGGTTCTGCGGGTAGAACGCATGACTTCACGGGCATTCTCTTTGGTCTCGGCGCCGCCGTTTTTTACGCCGCCGTCATTCTTTTGAACAAGAAGATCACGGTGCAAAACGCCTATCGAAAAACGGAAATTCAGCTTTTTTCCGCAGCCGCCGCCATGATTCCGTATCTTCTTTTGACCGAGGATTTTTCCGCGATCCGCCCGACGGCTCTTTCAGTCGCGCTCGTTCTGATCGTCGGCATTTTCCACACGGGCTTTGCCTACGCTTTGTACTTCGGCAGCATGACGCGCCTTCGCGCGCAAACCGCCGCAGTGCTGAGCTATATCGACCCCGTTTTCGCTTTGTTTTTGTCGGCACTGTTTCTGCATGAGCCGCTGTCGCCGTCGGGCATTATCGGCGCGATTCTGATCATCGGCTCGGCGGTCGTCTCCGAAATTTCACCCGCGAAAAATTAGTTTTTTCTTTCTCGCCAACACCTCCCGTACCCTGCGGTGCGGGAGCTTTTTTATTGCAGAAACCGCCTTGCCCGCGGGCTTCCCAATCCGGAGCAAAAATCAAAGCCTTTCGCGGCGGCATAAGCTCCGCTTTGCCCGAGAACGATATCGAAAAACGCGCGGTGCGGGTTCGTGTATGCCGTCTCGCCCGCAAAATCATAGAAAAAGCGCGCCTTTTCGGAGAGAATGCGCTTATCCCGCTCGGCAAGACAAGCGCAGATTCCCGCCATGCACGGCGCGCCGACGCTGGTGCCGACCGCGTCGGTCCAGCCCGAGCGACCGAAAGCGACCGTCGAATGATAAAACGCCGCCCCCGCTCCCCTTTCCCCTTCGGCAAAAAACGCAAGATCGGGCACGGCACGTTTTCCCCCCGAATCCCGCGCGATCGCACCGAAGCGGTTCTGGTGTTCGGGAGCGGCAAGATAACGGCTCACGCCGCTTCCCGTGCCGTTCCAGACGCATTCCCCGCGTGCTGCGTTTCCCTGTTCGTCCAAATACAAAAGCGTCCCGCCGACACAGAGAACATACGGCGAACAGGATGGGTATTGCACCGCTCCCCCGTCCCCCGCCGCCGCGACGAAAAGAGTGCGGCTGTCCCGAAAGAATTCTTCATATCGGCTCTCCGTTCCGTCCTCATTTCGCCCGAAGCTCAGCGACACAATGTCGCATTCGCCCTCCGCCGCCCTTACCGTTTCCATAATGTCGGAAAAATCATCGGACGGGGCAAAATAGCAAAAGAGCTTGGCGTCGGGTGCAAAAGCATGAAACCACTGACTGTCGAGCGACGACTCCAGAATCCACTCGCTTCTTCTCTCCGACGCATTTTCCGCACCGCGAAGCGTGATATCCGCCTCGGGAAGTGCAAAAGTTCGCGAAAAAACCGCAAGATCCTCGATGAGCGTCGGGCTTCCGTACGCCGTCACAATGCCGCATGTGACCCCTTTGCCCGTGGGAAAATCGCCGTCGGCGGCGTAGTAATGCTTCAGCGCCGACGGCGTATACCCGCTTTTTGCATAATTTCCCGTCGGTACAAGAAACGGCTTTGCCTTTGCACTGCTTTTTTGTTCGCTCATATTTCTTCCTCCGAAAAGAAGTGTCGGAAAAATCTATGACGAAGCGGCGCGTTCTATGCGCAAAAAAAGCCTCCCGAAGGAGGCTTTTTGATTTGTTCTCAGTTCTCGTCGAGAAGCAGTGCGCGCATATCCTCGAGATCCGACTGGTAGGTCGAGAGGCTCGAAGCATACGCGGAAGCGTAGGTGTTGTTGCCTGACTGAATCATACCGGAGATACCCGGTGCATAGCCGCTATATAAGAAGCGTGCGTTGTTCTTGATGATCGGAAGCATTGCTTCGGACTCAACGTCACGGGTGTTCTTAACGGTCAGAACGATGTCGAAGTAAGCGGGAGTCAGGTTCTTTGCCGCCTGGAACGCCATCTCTTCGAGAACCGCACCGGTAAGCTCAAGCTCGGCGTTGGTTACGGGAATGTAGGTGAGCGCCGTCATATTGGACGAACGGTTCTGATATTCGCTCTCTTCGTCCCATTTCGGGTACGGGATGATACCGAAGTCGAATTCAACATCGGAAAGCGACGTAATGCCCGAGAGGAATACATCCTTGAACATGGCTCTGCCCTGCATGAACACGTCGTTCTGACGGGCATAATCGTTACTTTCGAAATAAGCGCGCTTGGTGCCCGTGAACAGATCGACGATGCGGCCGTACATTTCATGGCAACGATCCACATTCTGATTGAGAACGGGCATATTGTCGGCATCCTTTTCGAGAGGCGAAAAGCCGGTCGAAACAAGAAGCGCATAACCGAGCTCGGGCGCCCAGCCGATGAGACCCCAGCGGTCGTTATCGACGTCCATCTGTCCGTCGCCGTTCAAGTCCTTTGCGCCCTTTGCAACAAGCTCCTCGAACTTGTCCCATGTCCACGTGCCGTCGAGAACATCCTGATAAGGATATTCGAGATCAAGCTCGTCGAAGATGTCCTTGTTGAACACAAGGCAGTCGATGTACTTTATGTACATGGCGTAGTCGCCGGTCATAACGTAGATCTTGTCGCCGAAGCAAAGGTCGTTGGTGATGTTCTGATACCACCAATCCTCTTCAAGATTGATGTACGGAAGGGTGTTCCAGTCGACAAAATACTTTTCGAGAATCATCTGCGGCATACCGGTATGCTGTACGTGAATAAACGCGTGGTAAGTCGTATCGTTTGCCTCAATGAGCGAACGGAACTGTGCCGTCGCCTCTGTCTGACCTTCGCCGGTCATGGCGTAATTGCCCTTTACGATGTTGAGATCGATGCCGAAACGGTCTTCGACGATAAGATTGTCGTTGTACACCTCATTATTGGTAATGTCGGCGGTCTCTTCTTCGGCGTACATATGCTGACCCGTCGAGCCGATCAAAATTCCGAAGGTCTGACCGTCAAATTTTACATCGGCGGGAACGTTCGGGCTGTGATCGAGCGTCAGGGGATCGACATTTTCGTCGTTTTTATCCGAATTGTCGGTAACGTCGTTGTTATTTACATCCTTTTTGTCGCCGTCGTCCTTCTTCGAGCAAGCCGTAAACAACGAGGTCGACAGCATCGACGCCGCAAGCAAAACGGCAAGCAGTGCTTTTGTTGATTTCATTTCATTTCCTCCGCAAGTAATTTCGTGGATATGCTTCTATTATACGGTCGCCGCGCCGCTTTGTCAAGCGGGAAAGCACGAAAAGTCGGATTCAAACAGCCCAAAAACGCAATTTCGGCGTTTTGCCATGGACAAAACGGTACTCTATATAGATAAAACGGAGAACCGCCGTACTTTTCTATTCTTTCTCAGGCAAAAAGTCAAAGACGCACAAATACTCGACATTTCCGTCCCCGCCCGTGATGGGCGACGGGATAACGCCGCGCGAAACAAGTCCGAAGCCCGCAGCATTTTCACACACCCGTCCGCATGCGGCAAGACGCGCTTTTTCGCTCTTGACAATGCCGTTTTTCCCGACGAGCGCCCGCCCGACTTCAAACTGCGGTTTGATGAGCGACACGACAAGTCCGTGCGGCTTTAAAATGCGGCATACGGCGGGAAAGATCAGCGTTTGCGAAATGAACGAAAGATCCATCACGCAAAGATCGACCTTTTCGCCGAGGCTGTTTTCATCGAGTGTTCGGGCATTGGTGTTTTCCATCGAGACGATGCGCGCATCTTCGCGAAGCTTTTTCGCAAGCTGACCGCTTCCGCAGTCGACGGCATAGATCTTTGCCGCGCCGCGCTGTAAAAGGCAGTCGCAGAAGCCGCCCGACGACGCGCCGAGATCGGCGGCGCAAAGTCCGCGCACATCAAGCGCAAAAGCGTCGAGCGCCGCCGCAAGCTTATGTCCGCCGCGGCTGACATATTCGGTGTGAAGAGACGGTAAAACCGTCACATTTTGACCGTCGGATACCTCTTCGGACGGTTTTTGGCAAAGCGCTCCGTCGATTTGCACCCGTTTTTCTTCGATCAGCTTCTGTGCCCTCGTTCGGCTTTCACAAAAGCCGTTTTCAGCAAGATAACGGTCAATGCGCATGGTTTTCCTCCCGAAAATAATCGATAAGCTCCCCGCGTGAAATGCCGCACTTTTTATAAAGGGAGGAAAGCGGCGCCTGTTCGGGAATTTCGCCGTTCAGCGCAAAAATGCGGCTGTCGGTATCTTTAAGACACCCCGTGTCCAAAAGCTTTTCGCGAAGAAGCATCATCACGCCGCCCTCGCGTATTCCTTCCTCCAAAAAGGCGATCTTACCGCCCCCGCTCAGTCTTTCGGCAAGAAGCCGAGCCTGCCGCTCAAGCGGCTTTAGCGTGAGAAGCAATACGACGGCGCACGCCGTCCCCTCCTCCGCCAGCGCCTTTTGCGCCGCCAGCGCTTCGGCGGTGATTCTTCCGTAGGATACAATAACATTTTCGGGAAGCGACCCGTCGGCGTTCCCGCCGCACAGGCGAAGATCAAATTCTTCTCCCCCCGCGATCGGTGCGGGAAAAGCCCGCATCAGCGCAGGATTTGCCTCTCCTTTCGGATAACGCACGGCAAAAAGCCCTTTTTCGGACAGAGCATGCTCCATCATGTCGTGCAGCATTTTGTACCCGATCGGTTCATAAAGCGTAAGCCCGCGCACCTGCGACAGAAACGCGGCGTCGAATATTCCGTGGTGCGTCGCTCCGTCGTCGGGCGCAAAGCCCGCGCGGTCGATGAGAAGCAGTCCGCCGAGATTCTGAAGCGCAACGTCGTGCAGGAGATTGTCGTATGAGCGCTGCAAAAAGGTGGAATAAACGGCAAAAACCGGCTTTTCTCCCGCCGCCGAAAGCCCCGCAAAAAAGGTCACGGCGTGCGCTTCGGCGATTCCGACGTCGAAATAGCGCGCGGGAAATTTCTTCCGAAAGCTCTCAAGCCCCGTTCCGCAGCTCATGGCGGCGGTTATGGCGCAGATTTTTTCGTCCTTTTCGGCAAGCGCGCAAAGCGCGCGTCCCGCCTCCTCGGAAAAGCTGTCGGCACATTTTCCGCATCCGTCGGGGCTGATCCCGTGATATTTTTCGGGGTTGTTGACCGCCTTTTCATAGCCGCAGCCCTTGACGGTCTTGATGTGAACCAAGACGCATCCTCCGCTGTTCTTCGCTTCGCGCAGCATGGTCTCGACCGAAAAATAATCGTTTCCGTCGATCGGTCCGAGATAGCGAATGCCCATATTTTCAAAAATGTTTAAGTTGTAGACCGCGCCCTTCAGCTTTGTTTTCAATTTGACCGTAAAGCGCTTGAGATGTCCGCCGATCAGCGGGATACAGTCAAAAAAGTGCGCGACGCCCCGTTTGAAGGACAGATACCCTTTTGTCGCGCGGATGCGGGAAATGTGCTTGGAAAGGTTGCCCACGTTGGGCGAAATCGACATTTCGTTCTCGTTCAAAACAATGATCAGCCGCAGTCCGCTGTCGCAATTGTTCAGCGCTTCGTAAATCATGCCGCCGGTGAACGCGCCGTCCCCGACCACTGCGACGGTAAAGGCATCCGAGCCGCGAAGACGGTCGGCTTCGGCAAAGCCGAGCGCAGCCGAGATCGATGTGCTGCTGTGTCCCGCGCCGAAGCAGTCGCACTCGCTCTCCGAACGCTTTGTAAAGCCCGAAAGTCCGTTTTCGCTTCGCAAAGTATCGAAACGTTCCTTTCGTCCCGTTAATATTTTATGTACATAGCTCTGATGTCCCACATCAAAAAGGATGTGATCCTTCGGAACGTCAAAGACCCGATGCAAAGCGACGGTAAGCTCGACCACGCCCAAATTGGAGGCGAGGTGTCCGCCCGTTTTCGGCACGTTTTCCAAAAGGAAATCCCGAATTTCGCGGTTCAGCGTCGGTATTTCGACGTCGGATAGCTTTTTCAGATCCGCGGGGGAACCGATCGTGTCCAACAATTTCTCCATAAAAGCCGCTCTTCCTACTCTTTTTTTCTTTTTCTCTCGGTCTTGCAAATTTTTTTGCGGAACAAAAAAAGATATTTGCCGTCCGTCCCTTTCGTTGCTCTTTCATTTTTATCGGTGCGCAGCACGCATGTGTCGATACCGATCGGAAACGGAGACTGTTTTCTTCTGTATTTTACCACAAATCGTACCAAAAAGCAACTGTTTTTCATTTTTCGCTCCTTTTCCCGCTTTTCGGCTTCGCTTTTTGCACGCGGCAGGAGCTGAAAAGAGTCGGTTTTCTCTCGGCTTTGCACTCACTTTCGTATTGACTTTGCCGACTCTTTGTGTTAAAATATTTAGGAGGAAGAGCCTGTTCGGAATGTTCGTCCCGCATTTTTCGGAAAAATTCGGAACAAAACCGACGCTTTTTCCGTCCAACCTATGAAAACGGATCGACCGATCGCAGATCGGACCAGAAAGGATATTCCTATGAAAAAAACAATCAGCTTACTGTTGAGCGGCGTTTTGCTTGCCGCCTCGATCGGCACGGTGCATGCGGCATCGCCGTCCGATTTTTCCGATATGCCCGACGACTGGTCGACGCCTGCGCTTACCGCCGCCATCGACAACGGACTTTTGTCCGGCTCGAACGGCAAAATCCTTCCGAAGGATTATCTTACCCGTGCGCAGATGGCGACCATTATCGTCCGCGCCTTCGGTGCGGTATCCGAGACCTCGATGAGCTCCTTTAAGGATGTTCCGCAGGACAGCTGGTATTATTCGTTTATGCAGAAAGCCGTTGCCATGAAAGTGTTTACGGGAGACGGTTCGGGCTATCTTACTCCCGAAGCCAACATTACGCGCGAGCAGGTCTTCGTCGTTTTGTCGCGTGCCTTTGATCTTACGGCGACGGGCGGCACGGCATGCCTGGACAAGTTCACCGACAAAGGTGATATCGCCGCTTGGGCGGCTCCTTATGCCGCCGCATTGGTGGAAAAGGGTTATGTAAACGGCTCGAACGGCTGTCTTTACCCGAAGAATAACATCACCCGCGCGGAGTTTGCTCAGATCATGTACAACATCGTTTCGGCGTATATCGGCAACGGACAGACAGTGAACGGCGAATATGACGGCTGCGTAATCGTGCGCGGCGCGAATGTAACCTTTACCGAAACGGCAAAGGTCGGCGGCACACTGGTCGTCGGCGAAAGCAGTTCAAACGTCCGTGTTGTGGACAAGACGAGAATTGCCGCGATCGTGGATACCAAAAACAGCGTTCTGTACGGCAAAGCGCCCGTGACAAGCGGAGATGACGGCAAAACCGACTCGGGCAAGAAGGATGACGATATCTTCTGGGTCATCCCGGGCGGCGACACGGGAACCTCCGACCCCGGAAATGACGATGACGGCTGGTCGAACATTTACAGACCGTGAGCGTAATCGCACGCGCAAATGCAGGTGCAAGCCCTCGTTTTGACAGGCAATAGTATCTGAATACAGAAAGAGTCTCTCGGCATACGCCGAGAGACTCTTTCTGTTATAAAAAACGAGTGTATACTTCGTCGTTTTTTGAGAGCGCTCAGTTCACATCATAGCGCAGAAAATAACCTTTGCCGTACGAACAAACGGGACAGCGGTCGGGCGCGTCGGGACCGTCGGCGATGTAGCCGCAATTGGTACAGAACCAGCGCGCATTCTCGGGAGCTTTGCCGTAAAGAGTGCCGTCCGAAAGCTCGGTCAACGTGTTTTTAAGTATATCCTTATGATTTTTTTCGATCGTCCCGATCATGCCGAATTTCCGCGCGATCTCGTCAAAGCCCTCTTCCTGCGCTACGCGGGCAAATTCGGGATACATCGATTCGGCTTCATACGTTTCTGCGCCGATGGCGGTCGCAAGATTTTCCTTGGTTGTGCCGATCTTATCCAGATAATCATAGAATATCTCGGCGTGCTCGCGTTCCTGGTGCGCAATATCCCACAGCGTGTCGCCGACGGTGGCAAGCCCCTCTTCATAAGCGGCACCGGAATACAATTCGTATTTTGTTTGGGCGATCGCCTCGTTTGCGGCGGCGGTCATGAGATTTTTTTCGGTTTTCGTTCCCGCAAGCTTCTTTTCGGAAGGCATTTTTCTCTCGGCGGGGGTGTTTTTTGTCTCTTCGGTATCGCAGTCGCGGTTGAGATTCATATCGTTGTTCATGAAAAGCAGCTCCTGTCTTGAAAAATTCGGGCTGTTTCTTTTGAATTGACCTGCAAACAGGTTTCGGCACGCCGATCAACAAAAGATCAAGCCAGCCCTCAAAAACAGTATATGTGCCTTTTGAATCGGGTGTGCGGCGGGCGAAGGAGAAAGACTTTTAGAGGATGGCGGGGATTTTCGGGAGCGCCGCCGCTCTTATCTTGAAACAGCGCACCTCCTTATGATTTCATTCCCCTCGTCGCGGAACGAACCAACCGATTTATAACCGATCGAAAGCGCCGTTTTGTACGTCGATATTTTATCCTCTATCCTGTAAAAATAAAGAATGCAAAAGAGCGTGTTTTCGAAAGCCCAATCGCGCACCGCTGCGGCGGCTTCCCCGGCATTTTCCTTTCTTTGCCTGTCCTTTCGAATACGGTAGCCGATCTCGACTCGCATCTGTCCGTTAACGATCGTATGGTCAAGCCGAAATTGCCGATCGTCTCGCCGCCTTCCTTCAGACAGACCGCCCACCGCCCGAAGCCGAAAATATTATACCGCTCTATGTTTTTGCTTATCCACCCCCGCACCCGCTTTTCGTCAAAGGTGTAAGGATAATGCCGCATGATATCCGAATCGGACAGGACCGCATACAGTGCGTCAAAGTCCTGTTCCGTCATTTCCCGCTGAAACAGCCGCTCGATTTTGATCATCTTTTTTCTCATGCATTATATTTTTCTCACTGCCCGAATAATTGCGGAAAAGCAGAAAAAATCCTACCCGTCGTTTTGCTTGGGGTAGGATTTTCGTTTTATCCATAAGACTGCTTGCGCGAAAAAGCGGAGACGAAAAGAAAAATTTGCCGCAGCATCTTCGTATGAACAATATCGGTCAGCGCCCGGAAAAATCCGCCGCTGCGCTTTCGCAAAGCGAGCGCAGGAAAGCAAAGGGACTTCCGTCGGCATTATCCCAAAGGAACGCCTTGACCTCGGTCGCATTTTCCGTGTTTATTCCGAGATCGGTGAGCGAAAAGAAAGCTTTTTCGGTCTTGTCGAGCTCGGTTTTGGCGATATCCAAAAGCCCGTTTTCCCCGTAGCTTGCCACGATCAGCACCGCCGATCGGTCGAGCCCGAACACGAGGACGGTATCGCCGTCGACGCTCAGCGCCGTTTCGCCGATCTTTATCCATCTCGCCGTCAGGGTAAGATCATCGTTTATCGGCTTTTCAAAATTGTAAGCCGCGCCGTTTAAATACCACGTGTCAAAAGAATATCCGTCCCAAACCGGAACCGGAAGGCTTTCTCTGTCCAAAGTGCCGCCGTATTCCACTTTTACGGTCTGCGACTCTTCTCCGTTTTGCAGGTCAAGCGTTACCGTGTGATATTTCGGAACAAGATAATGCATCTCGTTTTCATACAGGATCGTATATTTTTCGTCGTCGGGAATCAGGAGCGCCGAGCGGTTGCCGCCCTTGTCGTGATACTGCGATTCAAATACATATTCGATGCCGAGCGGGTTTTCAACCGTCGGAACTGAGCTTGCGGACACCCCGATCTTCTCGCTGCCGGTAAGACCGCTGCGAAGCTGGAACTTTTTCCCGTTCATGAGATAAAGGTTGCTTTTTGTGCCGTCCGTCAAGGTATTGCCGAAAACAGTCGTTCCGCCGCCTATCTCAAGCTCTCTTCCCTCTGTGTTTTTCTTGTTCAGGCAAATGCCGCCGCCCATGGGAGCAGTGTTTTCCGTTACGGTCGTTTTGGTCAGAATGAGCCACGTATAGATGTAGTCGATGTACATACCGCCGCCCGCTTGCAGCGCCGTATTGCCTTTAATTTCGCATTGCCCGTTCACGGTCAGATGTTGACCGCTTGCGGAAATTCCGCCGCCGAGATTGGCGGTGTTTCCCGTTACGAAAACGGTCTCCTCACTGCTGCGTACATTAAAATACGAGTCCTTGTCCAGACGAATACCGCCTCCGCCGCCCTTACAGGTGTTTCCGGTGATACTTCCACCGGATAATTGAAGCTGAGCCTCCGACTTTGCGTAATAACCTCCGCCGTTCCATTCTGCGGAATTGTCGTGTACGCTGCAATTGTACATGTTGGTAAATTGATTGCTCTTATAGTTGCCGTTCAGGTAAATTCCTCCGCCGTTTCCGCGGGCGGTATTGTTGTGTATGTCCGCATTGTAGATATTCGTATAGAAAAAGGGATACGAATTATTGTCGTCAAAACCGGCAACGCAAATTCCGCCGCCGTGCATTGCGGAATTTTCGGCGATCTCAACGTCCCGAATCGTGAAATTGTCGCGCGTTTCGGCAAATATCGCACCGCCGAGACCCGTTTTATTACTGCCCGTTGCGGAATTTTTACTGAGCTTCACGTTGCTAAGATCCGCTTTCGTCTTGTTCTTCAGGTGAATGGCACCGCCGTTTACGGCGCTGTTTCCGATCATTTCGCCGCCGTCGACGGTGATCGTGCCGTTTTCCGCCGATACTGCGCCGCCCGAACCGTTCGGTGCTTTATTATTCACAAAAGAGCCGCCGTGCATGGTAAAGCTGCCGCCGCTGACAAAAACACCGCCGCCGTTGGAATTTGCGACCTCATTGTCCGCAATACTGCCGCCGTACATTATAAAGCTGCCCGATTGACAGTTTATCGCAGCAAAACGGGTCGTATCGCTCTTCGCCGAACCCTTCGCACCGGTGATCTTTCCCGTTTCACCGCAGTCGCAAAGAACAAATTTTCCGTTTGAACCGACGCGGACGGCAGGGTAGCCCTCCTTGTCGATCGTGAGCGTCTTGCCGTTCAGGCAAAGATAGACGTCTCGGTCTGTTACGGTAAGGGTGTCGGTTATGGTAAGATCGTCTTCCAGATGCAGGTACACGGCAGCGGAAGATCCGTCGCCTTTACCGACCGTAAGGTCGCCGTCCCACGACTGCCAATTCACGCTGCCCGTATCTTCGTGATTTTCCGTGCAGTCGACAGTCCCGCATACGCAGTGTGCGGTGTGTGTTTGCGCATTATCCTCCTGTGCCGAAACACTTTGAGCCGCGCAGACGGAAAAGGTCAGAAGCGTCAAAAGAACTGTCAAAATCTTTTTCATGGTTTCTCCTTTCGCATTTTCCTTCGGTGGAGCCGTTTACAACTTTATATTACATATGATAGCATGAAAAAAACCCGCTGTCAAGAATAAGCGAAGGCATATTCCGGACAGCGGGCAAAAAAAGAGGCTCACGCCAAGTCGGGCAAGGGGGAAACAATTTTTTTGTAAACATAGCGGAAGTACAAAAGCTCCGCGATCGCCGTGATGGTCCATGAGCTGATATAGACAAGATACAGCGATTGGATCGTTCCGAAATGAGCAAAAACGGTATAGACCCAAAAGATTCGGAAAACGCATGAGCCCATAATAACGATAACCGTCGGAACGCCGCTTCTGCCGAGTCCGCGCGAGGCGGCAATAGCACCGTCCATCAACGCCGAGAACCCGTATGAGAGCGCCATGACCGAAAGCCGTGCCATGCCCGCTTTTGCAACAGCATCGTCTTTGGTAAAGATATGTAAAAAACGCTCGCCTGCAAGATAAATGCCGACGCCCATGACAAGTCCGATCACAAGAGCATAGGAAATGCTGATGAAAAAGCTGTCGCGGACGCGCTTTTTCTTGTGTGCGCCGAAATTTTGACTCATGAAGCTGGAGCAGGCGACGTAAAATGCCGCCATAACGTCGTATACAAGCGCGTCGGCGTTGGTCGCGGCGGAATTTCCCTCCACCGTTGTTGCATCGAAGGTATTGACGCCCGCCTGAACAAACAAATTTGCCGCCTGAAAGATCGCGTTCTGAAGTCCCGTCGAAATACCGAGCAGTGCGACCTGTTTTGCTTTATCCTTCGTAAAGCGAAGCATTGCAAAACGAAAAGCGTAGACCTCATTTGAACGCAGGAGCGCCGACAGAACAAGAGCTGCCGAAACGTACTGTGAAAGGATACTGGCAATGGCGACGCCCGCAACGTCGAGCGAAAAGCCGATAACGAAAAACAGATTCAATATAACGTTCAAAATGCCCGCGATCAGCATGTACACAAGCGGTTTTCCCGTGTTGCCCGAAGCGCTGAGAACGCCGCTGCCGAAATTGTAGACCGCAAGCGCCGGCATACCGCAGAAGTAGATGCGAAGATACAATTCTGCACCGTCGATCAGCTCTTCTTTTGTTCCCATGAGCTCGAGCAGAGGACGATTGATCAAAAGGCCGATCATCATTAAGGCAAGACCGCAGAGAAGACAGATCAGCGCCGAGGAATGTACCGTGTCGCTTACGTTTTTGTCTTCCTTCGCTCCGATATAGCGCGCGACAACGACATTTACACCGGCTCCGACTCCGATGAGGATATTCGTGAACAACGCAACGATAATAGTGGTCGATCCGACCGAACCGAGCGCATGCGAGCCTGCAAATTGTCCCACAACGGCGATGTCCGACATATTAAACAGCACTTGCAGGATGTTGGAAAGGATCAAGGGAAGACTGAAAAGTAGAATCCCGCGCGGAAGACTGCCTTCAGTGAGAGAATTCGAGGAAGAAAGACGCATAAAACAATACCCTTTTCAAAGCGAAAAAATAGCGACAAAGACGCTTACTTTTTCCGCTTTCGAGCAGAAAAGCGGGCGTCCTTGCCCGGTGAGATTATTCTATCACAAAAGATCGCAAAAGTACAGAGCTTTGTTGCATTTTTCCAAAATACCCACTTTGTGCAACCTTTTCGCCACAATTGCTTTCATCTTGAGTATATAAAAAAGTCAGCACTTGTTTTCTTCTTGAGTATAGAAGAAAATAAGAGCGGGGAACTTTGTTCCCCGCTCTTGCAACACATGCGCTTATAAAATTACTTGACCGTCGGCTGCTTCGAGAAGTACATAGCCTTGAGGTACAAAGTATCGCCCTTAAGCTCGGACAGCTTCTTTGTTCCGATCGGGAACATGTGGAACTGACGATATACAGCTCCGTCGGGCGTATTGGCAGAAGCGATTGCTTCGGTCAAATCGAAGGTCATGGTCGCCCACTTGCCGGCTTCGACCTTATCCTTAGCGGAAACGCCTTTACCGTACCAAGAGGACACCTTGCCGTCTGCCTGCATTACATTACCATAGGTCAGATAGCCGTTATCGCCGATAGCCGCGCCGCTCTTGGAATCATAGTAGTAAACCATCGTGATGTGCGGATAGGTCTTAACATCGATCTTATACTTATCCATGGTGAAGTTGTTGAACATCATCTGGTTTTCGCTTCCGTCGGATGCCAAAACCCAAACCTTTTCGTGGTCAAATTCGGTCGTCTTAACCGAGTTCGAACCGCCGATCGGCTTTTCAAGCGTATTGAATGCATTTTCGAGGAGGATCGGAGAATCCGAGCTTTCGAACTTCGGATTACGTCCCGTGTCGTTTGCATACATCGTCATATCGTAAAGAATGATGACGTTGGGGAGATCCCACGAACCGCGCATCTGCCATACAGCCGTGAACACAACATCGAAATTCGAGGTCATGTAGTAGGTTTCACCTGCACTGTAAACCTTGCCGTCGGCGCTGCACTGCCAACCGACAAAGCGGTAGCCGAGATAATCCATAGCAATACCGTCGGGAAGCTTGTTGCCGGTCATGTGCTCCCACTCGCGTGCTTCGGGCACACCCGTGGTAACCTGATCGGTACCGGCTTCAAAGGTTACTTTGAGCTTCGGTGCATAACCGGTCTGCTCGGTAAAGGCAACGCTTGCCGAGAGAGAGCCGTCTCTGTTGGTCGTTACGGTTGCTTTCTGACCGTTAATGGTTACATTCGGGAGCTTGCCTTCGAGGAACAATACTCCGCTGTTCGGCGTGATACGAACCTTTGCGGTATAAATCGTTTCGTAAGCAAACTTGCCGCCCTTAAGCTCCGGTTCCCAACCTTCCATCTGAACCTTTGCAGTCTTGCTTGTGGTTTCGGGCTTGATGCTGAATGCTTCAGCACCGCCGGTAGGCTTTTCGACAGTAATGGCAATTGCCGTCGTGTTCTGTCTTCCGAAGCGGATGCTGTTGATCACATATTTCTGAGAAGCATCGGTAGGATTGCTCTGAAGATTGATAAGACGCTGAGTAGTCGTACGGATCGTGCTGTACATACCGCTCGACGGGTTGCGGAAATACTTGAGTCCGCCTACATTCGAAACGGGAACAACAATACCCTGTGCAACAAGCGCTTCGTTAACGGTAGTCTTACCGCCGACACCGGAGTCGAGGATATAAGCGCTGTCTGCCGAAGCGATCATCTTGTTCATGAGGCTTTCGGAGAAGGACGCGGGAACCGTGCCGTTACCGTAGATGAGGAATTCGGCGTCCGCACCGTTGAGCGCGTTCGAAGCGGTGATCGTACCGATTTCGCCACCGTTGATATAGAAGGCGACATAGCCGTCGAACGCAATGCTTCCGCTGCCCATAGGAGCGAGGTCAAGCGTGCCGATCGAACCGCCGTTTACGGTAAGCAAGCCGTTGCCGGGGATGGTCTTGGTGTTATCGTGGTTTGCACCCGCGAAATAATAGTTGCGGATGGAAACGCCGGGGTTGATGGTGGTATCGATTTTTTCGACCGAGTAGCCGTTTCCGCCGTCGTAAACGTCATATTCATCGCCGATGTTTTCGAGGTTCGGACCGAGAACGACCGTGTTACCGCCGGTTACGATGTAAGCGCCTCTCGTTGCGTTGATCTTGATATTTTCGATGGTGACATCGCTCCGGAGAGTAAGATCCTTCGGAAGCGTGATGCTTGCGTTGCTATCGCTTGCCGTGATGGTGAGATGTCCCGCCTTAACGGGAAGGTCGCCCTGAAGGTTCAGTGCACCGACCGCTACGATGGTAAGATCACCGTCGCCCGCAAGCGCATAAGCCTTCGCGATCGAGTTGACCGCAGTTTCCGCGGTAAGACCGTCGTTGGTGGGAGCGCCGTTTATAACGTCGACATAGATAATCTTTCCGGCATCCGTCTTTTCCTTCCAAACCGCCGTCATGGTGACATTTTCGGCAGGAATGCGGAAGAGCTCGCCGGGCTGATACTTCGTTCCGTTATCATCTTCCCATGCGGAAAAGTCATGGCCGATCATAGCGAAGGTGTTTTCGGGAAGCGTTACATATTCACCCTCGTAAGCGCCGAGAGAAGCGGGAGCGTTTCCGCCCGTTGCTCCGCCGTCATTAAATACTACCATGACGTAAGGAAGCTTTTCCCAAACAACATGGAACGTAACATCTTCGTTTACGACAAACTTTTCGCCGGGCTGAACGATCTTGTCGGTATCATTTACACGATAACCCTTGAACGCATAGCCGCCCTGCTTGAAGTACTGCTCGCCGACGGTAATTTCGGTTCCGGCATCTACGAATTCCTTCAAAGGAGCTTCGCCGATAACGCCGATACCGCCGTCATACGCGATCATGAGACGGGTGTTGTCACGCTCGGTCTCGCCGAGACGATAAACGAACGTTGCGCCGTCCGTGGTTTCTTCGTAGCCGTAGAGCTTATAATCGCTCGAGCCGTTGATGGTGAACTCGAATCCTGCGGGGAACACGTAGTCGCCTGTGGGCTTCAGTTCAACCGTGTAGGTGTAAGCAACCGAATAACCGACGGTCGAATGATCGGGGGTCTTTGCGATAACGGTCGCCTGATAGGTGTCGGAATCAACCAAAACGGGGAATTCCGTGCTGCCGGGCGTCGCGGGAACGATGGTGACATCGACCTTCTGCGCGGCAAGCTTCTTTTCATTGGTAAAGGTAACTCTCGAAGTGCCGAGAGGAAGCTGGAGCTTTACATTGCCTACATAGCGAACCGTACCGTTCGGCATTTCGATCTTGGCAAGATAGCCCTCCTCGGGGGCAAACTCAAAAAGACCGGTTCCGGCAACGTTGTTGACCGTACCGTGCGCAGGATCTACGTTCACGCGGTAAACGTCCTTGTGGGCAAAGTTGTCGATAGCATACGCGCACATTTTACCGCCGTCTTCGACGATAACGTGGAGATAGCCCTTGACCTTTGCATAACGACCGCTGTTGGACATAGCATTGATCGTACCCTTGGAGCCGACCTTGACCTTGACGCTGCCGCCGATGGTAACGGGACCGTGACTGTCATTCCAGCCGTCCTGTGCAATATTGAGTTTCGCAAGACTTCCGCTGAGAACGTCGACAAAAACGTCGCCCGTAACACCGAAGGAAGAGTTGCTGTTGTACGAACCGCCGATGGTCATCGAACCGCTGGTGTAATTACCGCCGTCGATGATAACGTGCTCGCTTGCGGTGGTGCCGCCCATAGGACCTACGTGTATCATGGCGCCGGTTGTAACACCCTCGCCGAGAATGACCGTATTGCCGCGGGTGTTGCCGTGACCGTTAAGACCGACCGAAAGGTTAATGTTGCGGAACTCGGTCTCGCCGGAAAGGTAAAAACCGCAGCTTTGCTTGGTGTTGATCTTGGCGGTATCATCGCCGCCCTCGATCACGAGGCGTCCCAGGGTTTTGGGGAACGAGGATTCGCTCGTGCCGTCGCCGATAAAATACTCGCCCAAAACATATACCGTACCGCCGGTCGCATACATTTTGTCGCCCGCAGCGGAAATAGTCTTCAGCGGAGCTTCTTTGGTACCGGGATTGCTGTCCGCGCCGTTGGTCTGATCGACATAGTAGGAAGGCAGTTCCTCGGCGGAAACCGATGAAACGCCGAACACAAACGTCGACAGGATGACGGCGATCGTGAGCAGAGCCGACACAATTCGTCTTGTTTTCATGGAATTTTCTCCTTTTTCTTGTTTTCCCGCGACAGCCCTCGGAGGTACGCCGAAAGACGGTTTTAGGGGTGTACGTGTGTATTATATATCAACTTTTCAAAAAAATCAAGAGTTCAAGCCATTTTTTCTCATCATTTTTTGTCAAAATTTCGGTGTTCGATTTTTGTATTTGTGCAAAATGACGATTCCGCGCGGCGGAGTGCAAAAACGCCGCATATGCCCTCATTTTTGCGCTTTTCGGCTTTGCGGCGTACGTATTTTCGTTTTTTTGCCTTTTGCGCCGCCGAAAATCGCGCAAACCTATTTACAAACGTTTCCTATTATGTTATACTATAAAGCAAAGTGCGTATCGGACGGTTTTACGGTCTTCGAACGCACAGCCGAAATTACCGAAACCCCATTCCCTTTTCCGAAAGGACCATAAAAATGACCGAAAACAACCGAAAGATCAACGTCCGCGGCGTATATTTCGACAATGTGACGATGGAGAGCGCCCTCGCGTCGGCTGTCTCGCTTCTCGAGCGCGACGGCTTTGACTGTATTTTCACCCCGAATTCCGAGATCGTTCAGCTGTGTATCGACGACAAAAATTTGTACAATGTGATCAACAGTGCGTCGCTCATCATTCCCGACGGGATCGGTGTCGTTTACGCTTCGAAAATTTTGGGGCGTCCTCTGACCCAAAAGGTTGCGGGATGCGATCTTTCGAAAAAACTGCTCGAATACGCGGCAGACCACGGCAAGAAAGTTTTTCTCTTCGGCTCCGCGCCCGCGCGCGACGGACTGCCCTCGGTGGGTGAGCTTGCCGCCGCCGAAATGAAGAAAATGTTTCCCTCTCTCGTCGTCTGCGGCACGCGCGACGGCTATTTCAAGCCCGAGGAAACGCCCGCCATCGTCGAGGAGATCAACCGCTCGGGCGCCGACATTCTGTTTGTCTGTCTCGGCGCGCCCAAACAGGAAAAGTGGATCTACGAAAACCGCGAAAAGCTTTCCTGTTCGCTTGCGCTCGGGTTAGGCGGAAGTCTCGACGTCTACGCCGGAACCGTCAAACGCGCGCCCGATCTTTTCATCAAGCTGAACCTCGAGTGGTTCTATCGGCTTATAAAACAGCCCTCCCGCATCGGACGCATGATGAATCTGCCCCGCTTTTTGTTCGGAACGCTGTTTTACAAAATTTCCGGAAAAGACAAGAAAGAACAACAGGAGGTCCGCCCATGAAAGTTAAGCTCATTGCACACACGCCGAACCCCGACGCAGTCATCGCCTCCGCGGCAAAGCTTTGCTATTCCGCCGTCGGCGTCGACGAGATCATGGAGGATCTGACCCCCGAAAAAACCGAAAAATTCATCCATATGCTCACCTCCTTCGGACACGAAAGTCCCGTTGAGCACGTGAGCTTTACCTTTGCGGTCGAGGGCGTTTCGCGCTCGCTTCTCGCGCAGCTGACCCGCCACCGCATCGCTTCCTACAGCGTGCAGAGCCAGCGCTATGTCGGCAAGGAAAACTTTGAATATATCATCCCGCCCGAGATCGACGCGATCCCCGAGGCGCGCGCGCTTTTTGTCCGCGCCATGGAAAACGACCGCGAGACCTATCGCGAGCTGAATCGCATCCTCACCGAAAAGCACGCGGCGGACAACCGCGCTGCCGGAATGGGGGAAAAGAAGGCGCTTTCCGCCGCCTCGAAAAAGGCGAACGAGGATTCGCGCTATGTTCTCTCGAACGCATGCGACACGAAGCTTGTCCTGACGATGAACGTACGCTCGCTTTACAACTTTTTCTCGCTCCGCTGCTGCTCACGCGCGCAGTGGGAAATACGCGCTCTGGCGCTTGAAATGCTGCGTCTTGTAAAAGCGGTCTCACCCGTTTTGTTCGAAAACGCCGGACCCGCCTGCGTCCGCGGCGCCTGCTCCGAGGGCGGAATGTCCTGCGGAAAGGCGTCGGAGGTTCGCCGCGCAATCCGCGAAGGAAAGGATTATTGAAATGTCGTATCTTATCGCACTCGACGGCACTGACGCTTCGGGAAAAGCCACGCAAACCGCTCTTTTGGAAAAGCGGCTGAGCGATGACGGCTTTTCGGTGAGGACCGTTTCCTTCCCCGACTACGACAGCCCTTCGAGCGGTCCTTTGAAGATGTATCTTGAAGGAAAGCTCGGCAAAGATCCGAACGATACGAGCGCTTACGCCGCGTCGGTCTTGTTCGCCGTCGACCGTTTTGCTTCGTTTCGTTCGCAGTGGCGCGATTTTTACGAAAAGCCCGACGGCGTTATCCTTTTGAATCGGTACACCACCTCGAACGCCGTTCATCAGCTCTCGAAGATCGACGATCCTGCCGAGAAAGATGCGTTTTTGTCGTGGCTTTTCGATTTTGAATACCGCCTTTTGGGCATTCCCGCCCCCGACGCCGTGATCTATCTCGAAATGCCGACCGACATCTCGCTTTCGCTTCTCGAGAAGCGCTGTGAGGAGACGGGCGCAAAAAAAGACATTCACGAACAGGACGCGCGGCACCTGTACAAAAGTCATGCGGCGGCGCTTTACGCCTGTGAGAAATACGGCTGGGACCGCATTGTCTGCGGCGAAAACGGAAAACCGTACTCCGTCGAAAAAATTCACGAAAAGGTCTACGCCGCCTTTACCGCGCATATGCCGAAGGACTTTCCCCGTCCGTGACCGAACGGGGCGTAATTTGTCTTTTTTCTTAACGGAATTTTTCCGTTTTTTACCGTTGACCCGATATAAAATTCAAATTTTTCGGATATAATGGGTATAGATACTCGCCCGAAAAAAATGCGCCGTGCGGCGCGCCGCCTTTTCGGCGGCAGGATACAAAAGAAAGGAAAGAATATCATGGTATACGTATTTCTTGCGGATGGCTTTGAAGAAGTGGAGGCGCTCACCCCCGTCGACTATCTGCGCCGCGCGGGCATTGAAGTCGTCACCGTCGGCGTGAGCGGAAAAACCGTGGTCGGCGCGCGGAAAATTCCCGTCGTCTGCGACACGACACAGGATAAATTGTCCGCCGAAGTGCCCGAGGCGGTCATTCTGCCGGGCGGGATTCCGGGCGTTCCGAACCTTTTAAAAAGCTCGGTCGTCGCCGACACGCTTGAAAAGACCTACCGTGCGGGCGGTCTTATCGCCGCCATCTGCGCCGCACCGACGATTCTTTCCGCCTACGGCTATCTCGAGGGAAAGAACGCCGTCTGTTATCCCGGCATGGAAAAAGACCTTTGCGGCGCACATTATCAAAAAGAGCGCGTCGTGCGCGACGGGATGATCCTCACCGCCGAGGCGGCGGGGTCGGCAGAGCTTTTTGCCTTTGAAATCATTCGCATTCTGCGGGGCGAGGAGGCGGCGGAAAAGGTCCGCACAGCCGTAGTCGCCCGCTGAAAATTTTCTAACTTCGTTTTGTTCACCGTGTTTTTACCGCTTTGAGAAAGGATGGATCGTTTATGAGCGAAATCAGAACCAAAAAACTTGAAATGAGAGAAAAATATCTTGCCGTGCGCGACGCGCTCCCCGCGGAGCAGAAGGCGGCGTTCGACAAGAAAATCTACGACCGTCTGATCGCCTCGATCACCTACCGCCACAGCACCGATGTGCTTTTGTATGCCTCGATGGAAAACGAGGTGGACACATGGGCAATCTTCGAAACCGCCCTGAAGGACGGAAAAAAGGTCGCTTTTCCCTGCTGTAACCCCGACAACACCATGACCTTCCGTTATGTGACCGACAGAAATCAGCTGAAAGAACGCACCTTCGGCATTTCGGAGCCGGACGACACCTGCGAAGAATGCCGGCCGAACAATTTCTCGCTTCTCATCGTGCCGGGTCTTGTTTTTGACAAGAGCGGTTATCGAATCGGCTACGGCAAGGGCTTTTACGATCGCTTTTTGTCGACCTTTGAGGGCGTTTCCATCGGACTTTGCTACAGCAAGCTCCAACTCCCCGAGGTCCCGCGCGGACGCTTTGACCGCCATGTCGATGTGGTGATCAGCGAAAAAGGAGTGTACGCCGTAAATGTTCCCAAATAATCCCCCCGAAGAGCAAAACGGTGCGGGCTTTTTTGAGGAGAGCGAAAGCTTTTCCGAAAGCGGTGCCGCAAAACGGCGCTTTTCACTGTGCAACGCGCCCGCCGCTTTATGCTTTATCGTCATGGCGCTCATGCTGACCGCACGGCTCCTGTCGGGCGGCGCGCTGGGAGCGCTTTCCGAAAGGATCGGCGCAGCGCCGCTTTTGATCGCTGTTTACGCTGTCGCCTTTCTTCTTCCGACGCTGATCTTTTATTTTGTGTGCGGCGGAAAAAAAGGCGGCGAATTTGCGGTATCAAAGACCCGCGGCAAAGGGCGGTACATATTCGCGTCGCTCTTGCTTCTCATCGTTTGCGCCATGCTGACACAGAGTCTGCGCTGTTATCTTTACGGCGCTCCGTCAGGCGGAAGCGATCGTTTTTCCGAAACAAGTCTTCCGCTTCTTTTGTTTTGCTATGCCGTTCTTCCCGCCGTGGCGGAGGAATGTCTCTTCCGCGGTGCGATTCTGCGGTTTTACACAAAGCGGTGCGGCGGACTTTGCGCGATCTTGGTATCCTCCGTTTTGTTCTCGATGAGTCATTTTTCGGGCGAGGATTTTGTTTCCTATTTTCTTTCGGGACTGATCCTCGGCTCGTGCGCCTATGTGACGGGTTCGCTTTTTGCGGTCATCTTCTTACATCTCGTCAACAATGTTTTCAGTCTGTATCTCGAAAACGCCGTTTTTAAGATCGCGACCGAGAGCAAAAGCATTGTGCTGATGCTGTTTTTGCTGACGGCGGCGGCGCTGCTGCTGCTCTTTTGGGTGCTTTCCGAATTGGAGGTTCTTTGCCGCGAAAGAATGCTTTCCGCCGCAAAGCCCACCGAAAGTGAGCTTGAGCTTGAAGAAGAGCCGAAAAAGAGTGGTTTTCCACGCCTGGTTCCCCGCAATACAAGCGCTCTGCGCTCGCTTTTCCCCGCAATTTTCTCCCCGTTTTTCTGGGGATGTGTTTTGATTTTTATCGTTTATATTCTGCTTGCCGCGTAACTTTTTTTACGGCGGACAAGCCCCGTAAGACCCGAAAAAAAGAGGTGACCTTATGTCGGAAGAAAACAAAAAGCCCGAGGGCTTTTCCATTGATGACGATGATATAGACGCCATGCTCGGCATTATTCATCACCGTAAGGACGACGCGCCCGAAGCGCCGACAAGCTCGAAACCGCAAAGCGCATCGGTAAGCGATGCTTCGAAACGACCCGCTCCGAACGGCAAAGCTTCCGCCGCGGCGGACGGAATTCATGCGTCGACGAACGCGCATGCCGACGCAAGCGCAAGCGCAAACGCGGGCGGACATGCAGGCACGGACACGAATAACGGCATTAATCCCAATGTAATAAGTGCAAGCGCCGGCGCGAACGCGAATACGAATACGAATGCGCAACCCGTGCGGGAAAACGTGCCTTATACGCCGAATGTTCCGCATTCGGTGCATACGCATTCCCCCGCTGCGCCGCAAAGCGCCGCAAACCGTACCGCGTCCCGTCCGAAGGTCGTGGATTTTGACGAGGTAGATCCCGAGGGCGGAAAGCTGCGCCGCCGCAAAAAGCTGCGCAAGAACGCCGCAACGGGAAAAAACGCCGCGATCGGTCTCGGAAAAACGATCTTGTACATTGCCGCCATTGTCGGAATTTCGGTTTTTCTCGCGGTCAATATCATCAACATCGGAAACGATATGTTCGCCTTTGTCAAGGACGATATCCGCACCACCGTCACGATTCCCGAGGGCGCAGGCACCGACGAGGTGGCAAAGCTCCTGAAGGAAAACGGCATTATCCGCTATCCCTTCGCCTTTTCGCTGTATGCCGATCACAAGCTGAAGGATTCGGACTATTACACCGGAAAATACAACAGCGGCGCCATTCGCTTTGTTTTCCGAAACGAGGACAAAACCGACGAACCGGTCGTCGGGAATGCCGCCAATGCGCTGAATTCATCCGAAAGCACCTCCGAAACGGAAAATTCGAACGGTGCGGACAGCACCGCTTATTCCGATTACGTGACCGATTCGTCGGAGGGCAAAAAGGCACTGCTTCCCATGAGCTATGACCGCATTTTGTCGCTGGTTGCCGAGACAAATTACAAAACGCGCGACAGTGTGCGCATTACGATCCCCGAGGGATATACCGTTGACGAGATTCTGAACCTTCTGATCGAAAGCGGCGTCGGCGAGCGTGAAAAGTACGTGGACGCAATCCAAAATTACGATTACGACTATCGCTTTGTCAAGGCGCTCGACAGCGCGCATCTGAAGGACGGGCGCACCTACCGTCTGGAGGGATATCTGTTCCCCGACACCTACGATTTCTTCACCGACGAAAACGAAGTGTCGGTCATCAACAAATTTCTCTCCAATTTCGACGCCAAAATGGAAAACGTTTATTACGAGCGCGCCGACGAGCTGGGCATGAGCGTGGACGATATAATCATCGTCGCCTCAATCATCGAAAAGGAAGCCCGTCTTGCGCAGGATTTGCCGATCATGTCGTCGGTATTCCACAATCGCCTGAAAAAGGGCATGTCTCTCGGTTCGGACGCGACGGTCATGTATGCGCTGCCAGAACGAAAAAAATCGCTTACGTCTGCCGATCTCGATATCGACAGCCCTTATAACACGCACAAGGTGCTCGGGCTTCCGCCCGGAGCGATCTCGAATCCCGGAATCGAAGCCATCAACGCCGCTTTCTATCCCGATTCGACCGGCTACTATTACTTCTTCTCGCTGAAGGACGGTTCTACGGTATATTCCGTAACCTACGATCAGCACACGAGCCGCTTAAACAAAGCTATTGCGGAAGGAACTCTTGCTTCATGACAAAACCCGAAATTCTCTCACCGTGCGGCAATTTTGAAAAGCTGCGTTTTGCCGTTCTGTACGGTGCCGATGCGGTATATCTTGCCGGGAAACGCTTTGGTATGCGCTCGGCTTCCGACAATTTCACCGATGCGGAGCTGAAAGACGCGATCGCGTTTGCTCATTCCCACGGGGTGAAAGTCTATGTCACCGTTAACATTATGCCGCGTCAAAGCGAACTTTCCGACTGCGAGGAATATTTAAAATATCTCGAAGAGATCCGCCCCGACGCGATCATCATTGCCGACCTCGGCGTGCTCCGCCTTGCAAACAAGATTTGTCCGCACATCGAAAAACACATTTCCACCCAAATGAGCACCGTGAATGCACAGGCGTGCATCACTTTTGCCGAGCTTGGTGCAACCCGCATCGTTCTTTCGCGCGAGCTTTCGCTCCGTGAGATTCGGGCGATCCGCGACGCTATTCCCGATTCGCTGGAACTGGAAGCGTTTGTACACGGTGCCATGTGCGTTTCCTATTCGGGACGATGCCTTTTGTCCAACTTTTTCGTCGGGCGCGACGCCAACCACGGCGCGTGCGCTCAGCCCTGCCGTTGGGAGTACAACGGAGAGGGGCTTTCCGCCGATATCTGTGAGATCAAACGCCCCGAAATCCATCTTTCGGCGCTGGAAAACGAACACGGAACTTTTCTTTTCAGCTCAAAGGATCTTTGCATGATCGAGCATATTCCCGAGCTTGTGCGCGCGGGAATCAACAGCTTTAAGATCGAAGGGCGGGTCAAGAGCGCGTATTATACCGCCGTCACGACCAACGCCTATAAAACCGAACTTACCCGTTATCTTACCGATCCCGAGGGATATCGGTTTGATCCGCGCGCCAAAAGCGAGCTTGAAAGCGTAAGCCACCGCGAATATTGCACGGGCTATTTCTTCGATCACCCGCTCGAAAATGCGCAGATCACGCAAAACGGCGGCTACATAAAAGAAAAATCTTTTCTCGCCACCGTCGAAGATTACGATCCGCAAACGGGACGTGCCGTGCTGTTTCAGCGCAACAAAGCCGTTGCGGGACAAAAAGCCGATCATGTAAGCCCCCGCAAACCGCCGCGTGAATTTGTCTTTTCCGATCTGCGCGACGCGGACGGAAACGCGATCGAATCGGCGCCGCACCCCAAAATGATCTACTCTGCCGCCTTCCCGTTCCCCGTAGAGAAGGGCGACATTATCCGCGGAAAATAAGCCTCTTTTTTAACACTCCATGGGAGGGATTCGGATGAGAACCGCCAACAAAGCCACCAAAGAAAAATTCTTGCTTGCCGCCATTGCGGAGATCAAGGATCACGGCATATCGGATTTTTCCATACGCCGCGCCGCCATGCGCTGCGGCACGACAAGCGGCGCTCCTTACCGTCATTTTAAAGACCGAAACGAATTGATCTTGGAGGTGCTCCGTTATGTCAACGAGCGCTGGTTTGTGATTCAGGAGGAGTTGACTTGCGATTTTCAGGGAAGCCTTCGCGAAGAGCTGGTCGAAATGAGCGTCCGCTACATACGTTTTCTGTGTGAAAATCCCAAATTTCAGACGATTCTTACCATCAACGACTGTTCGACAACACCCGAACAAAAGATGGAAAAGGCGCGGATCAGCACCATCACGACCGGCATTATCAACGAATATTGTGCCTCGGTCAATATGACGGCGGAAGATCGTGATCGAAAGACTTATGCCGTGCGTTCACTCATCTTCGGCGCGTCGCTTATGATCAACTCGGGCTATATGCCCTTCAACGAAGAAACATTGGAAATAGCGCGGCAGTGTATTGACCGCGAATTTGATCTTGCTTGATAAGGGGTTTTTCCATGAAACGAACAAAGCTCAGTGAACGTGTTTTGCCCTCCTACACAAAGGGCGAAGAGATCTTCAACATGGTGTCGCACATTGTCGGAGGCGCACTGGGACTTTCCTTTTTGGTTCTGTGCGTCGTCTTTTCGGCGATCGGCGGCGATCCGTACAGCCTTGCGGGTTCGATCGTATACGGCGTTTCGGTCGTTCTTTTGTATACGATGTCGAGCATTTATCACGGACTTTTGCCCGGACGCTCGAAAAAGGTCTTTCAGATCCTCGACCATTGTACCATATTTATCCTGATTGCCGGAACCTATACGCCGATCGCCCTTGCCGCGATACGCCGTGTGAATCCCGCCGTCGGATGGGTGCTGTTCGGTGTGGTCTGGGGCGTGTCCGCGCTGGGCATTACCTTCAACGCGATCGATCTAAAAAAATACAAGCGCTTCTCCATGATTTGTTATATCGTCCTCGGCTGGTGCGTCGTTCTCACGATACGACCGCTCATCGAAGCCATAACGTGGCACGGATTTGCCTATCTTGCAAGCGGCGGTATCGCGTATACCGTCGGCGCGATTTTGTACGTCATCGGCGGAAAAGGCGGTCACCGCTATATGCATTCGGTGTTTCACCTTTTCGTTGTGGCGGCAAGCATTCTGCACTTTATCTGCATTTTCTTTTATGTCATCCGTTGGTAAAAAGTCACACGACAGCAAGACCCCCTCGAATTTTTCGAGGGAGTCTTTTTTTGTTTTAAATTTCCGTACCCGCCGCATAAAGGCTCACAAGTCCCATGCTCAGAAGAATTCCTCCGACAATGTCGGAAAACCAATGAACGCCCGACAGGAGCCGTCCGATCACCATGAAAGCCGAGAAAATTCCGAGCGAGAGCAGTAAAATGTTTTGCGCCGTTTTGCCGCGAATGCTCTTTTTCACCTGAACCATAGCCGAAAGGCACACGCAAAGCACGAGCAGCGTGGTCGAGGACGGGTAAGAGGCTTCGAGATATCCGTTTATCAAAACGGGGCGGAAGTTCGGCGAGAACTTTTCAAAAAGCAGATAAGCCGCCGTGAGCAGAATGTAAAATCCGCCGAGCAGCAGAATATCGCGGTCGGTTTTGAATATACTTCCGCGCGCTATCCATTGACAAAGCCCCAAAACGGCAAAGCCGAGCATCATAAAAACGGGGATCAGTCCCAAATAATCGGTGAGCGTATAAAGCGGCATATGCACCCCGAAAAACGAATGAATCGCTTGATTCATCGCCGCAAAGCCGACCCGTGACCCCTGCGGTCCGATCGCGCGGACATCGACAAAGCAAATCGCCGCCGTCCAAAGTCCGAAGGCGGCAAGAAGAATCAGCGCCGCGAAAAAGTATCGGCGGGCATGCCGCGTTTTCTTTTCTTCGGAGGGGTTGAATGTCTTACGGAGCTTTTTTGTTTCTTTCATTTTTTCGTTCTTCCTTTTCGTAAAGATTCGGCTTTCGCCTGATCTCATTCTACGAAAAAGCGCAAAAAAAGGAAAGAATCCCGCGGTGTCCGCCGTGACACGATGCGTGTCACGGCGCTTTTTTCTTTAAGATCGCCTTGATACAGAGAAAAACAAAAGCAAGCACCGCCGCATACGGCTGCATGCCCAACGTAAACAAAAGCGTCGCCGCCGCGCCGAGAATCAGAGAAAGGCGCTCGCGGTTTTGCTCGCGGAACAAAAATCCTCCCGATTCCTTCTCCCCCGATTGTTCCCGCAAGCGCAAGCCTTCAAACGCTTTGCTGTTCAAAATTGTGCTCATCGCGCCGCAAAGAACAAGAAGGAGGACAACCGCCCGATAAAGAACGAGCATATACGGCGCGACCCCCGCAAGCGCCATCAGCGACACCGAGCGTATCGTCTCTTCTCTTTCGGCGAAAAGCGGGAGAAAAAAGTACAAAACAGCGCTGCAATCCAAAAGTCCGAAGAAAAGCGAACGAAGATCGTTTTCCTTTTGTCGGTTTTCTTTCTCGGCAAGATTCAAAAGCGCGTCGCCCGAGAGCAATTCATCAAGCGACACCCCGTAAAATTCGGAAAGCTGTTTCAGCGAATCGATCGAAGGATATCCCCTGCCCGATTCCCATTTGGAAACGGCGGTACGCGACACATACAGCTTCTCCGCAAGCTGTTCCTGCGTTAGATTTTTTCCGACGCGCAATTGACGCAATTTTTCGTTCAGTTCCATAGATTTTCCTCCGAATTTTTCTCTTTCCGCCCCTTTTCCTCTTCGCGGAAGCACAGATACTCGGTGAATTTTCGCGTCGCGGGCGAGAGACGATTTTTGTTTTTGCAGGCAAGTCCGATCTTGCGGTAAAAGGGCTTTTCCGGCGGGCGAACCGCAATATCGTAAGGAATGCGCTGCAAAATCAGCGACGGCAGGATTCCGATCCCCAATCCCTTTTCCGCCATTGCCATGATGGCGAAGTCCTCCCACGTGGTAAAGCAAACCGAGGGACGGACGCCGTATTTTTTCCAAAAGCTCCGACACCTCGGTTTTACCGACGTGTTCCAAAAGCAAAAAGGGTTGTCCCTCCGGTTTTTCGATCGGAATCGATTCTGCCGCGGCAAGCGGATGATTCTGCGGCAAAACGACCTTGTATTCGTCTTCTTTTCGTTTCCATTCCTTTCATGCGTCCGATCGTGTCGGTAAGCCGCCTGTGATCGTTCAGGATCTCCCGCGCAAGCGGAAGTATGCGTTGTCCTTCGGAGGTGAGACAAACGCCGCTTCGGTCACGTTCGAGAAGAAGAACGTTCCATTCTTTCTCAAGATCGGCGATCATTTTGCTGACCGAGGACTGAGCATAATGCAAATCCTCCGCCGCTTTGGTAAAGCTCCCCAGCTCCGCCGTGCGGACAAAAGCAAGATTTTTGAAAATGAATTGTCCGTTTTTATTCCTCGCTGCATTCCGTTTTTCGATACTTATCATGACAAACATTCGCTTTTCTTATTATAACATTTCCTGTATAACAATGCAAGAATGTTTTTTGAGGGAGAAAATCACAAAATGAAAAAAGCAAACGGCGGCATCGATATGCTGAACGGTCCGCTTGCCAAAAAAATCCTGCTTTTCACGTTGCCCGTTGCGCTGAGCAACATGGTGCAGCAACTGTTCAACGCCGCCGCCCTGCCCGCCGTCGGCACGACGATCGGCACGTGTGCATTCCGCATCACGTGAATCTATACGGTGTTCCGTGTCCACCCGACGCTCGAAACGCTGTACCACGCCTTCCCCCTGTCGTGGGTCTTGACGGTCATCCTTATTCTATGCGGCTTTGCGGGCGTAAAACCTTTGAAAAATCGGGGCGAATAGAGTTATTCTTTCGACGCGGAAACATCCTCCGCAACGAGATTGTACCCGTAAGAATCCTCCGATTCCGTTTCCGTAACCGTCCACTTCACATAAGCCCATTGCCGCTCGGTGTTGTCGACCGCGTTTTCGCCGATGGGAGTCCCGCATTCCTGATAAAGATAGAGAACGCGCATATCCGCGTCTTGAGGATCGACATAGATCGCACAGCCCGCAAGGTCGGTGCCGTTTGCCTCTTTTTTTGTTAAATTCCGAAGATAACGATAGCCCGCGGGCAATTGCTCCGTCGGCATATCGGGCGCCGTGTAGTTTTTCCCCATTACGGTGATCGTCGGCGCCAAAGCCGTATCGGAAACGGCGGTATCGCCCGCGCCGAAGTCCTTTGTTTTGTAAAAGGTTATCACACGGACAGCGGCGACCGTAAGGCACAGGCAAGCTACAGCCGACACCCATTTTGGCAAGGCAAACCGCCTCTCTTTTTTTCTTCGGTAATCGAGCGCTTCTTCGATATACCTGTCGTCAAGCTCACTCAACGCTTCGAAGAAAAATCTTGTGTTCATAAAAATACCTCTCTTTCCGTGAGATAGTCTTTTAATTTTCGGCGAATGCGGGTCAGGCGGACCGAGACGTTTTTTTCGGTTATCCCGACGCGCTCCGCAATCTCTTTACAGCTGTCCGAAAACCAATAACGACGCATAAAGAGAACGCGATTTTCCGCGGTCAGCGTGTCAAGAAAGCTTTCCAGCAGACGGGCAAATTCTTTTGCCTCCAATTCGCTCTCGGTCGTGTTTCGGTCGGCAAGATACGGTTCGATTTCCTCCATCGCCACCGTGCAGCGACTGCTTCGTTTTGCCGCTTCTTTTTTGTAGTAGGCTTTCAGAGATATATTCCGCACGATTTTAAAAAGGAAAGCGCGAAGCGGGTTCGGCTTTGCGGGCGGAATCGCGTTCCACACGCCCAAATAGGCATCGTTCACACATTCCTCCGCGTCCTGTCGGCTGTTTACAATGCCGTAAGAAAGACTGCGGCACGCCCCGCCGTACTTTTTATCCAATTCTCCTATCGCTTTTTCGGAACGTTCAAAGAACAGTTCCGTTATTTTTTCGTCCTCGACCATTTATTCCTCTCCTCTCCTTTCCGCCCTCACTTATATACTCCGTTTTTCGCGGCAAATACTACGGTGTTTTCATAAAAAATGAAAAATCATAAAAAATCCCCCGCAAAATTTCTTTTGCGGGGGATCATCATTCGGTTTTACTTTCGTTTCGGAGCTCTTGCTCCTTCACAAAACATCTTCCGAACCGATCAGTCCTTGAGCGCTGCCTGAGCGGCTGCGAGTCTTGCGATCGGTACACGGAAAGGCGAGCAGGATACATAGCTGAGACCGATTCTGTGGCAGAATTCTACCGAGGTCGGGTCGCCGCCGTGTTCGCCGCAGATACCGCAGTGAATGTTCGGACGGGTCTTCTTACCGAGCTCTACCGCCATTTCCATGAGCTTGCCTACGCCGATCTGGTCGAGCTTTGCGAAAGGATCGCTCTCGTAGATCTTGGCATCGTAGTAAGCGCCGAGGAACTTGCCAGCATCGTCTCTCGAGAAGCCGAAGGTCATCTGGGTAAGGTCGTTGGTACCGAAGCAGAAGAATTCGGCTTCCTTCGCGATCTCATCGGCGGTAAGAGCCGCTCTCGGGATCTCGATCATAGTACCTACTTCATACTTCATGTCTACGCCGGCTGCCTTGATTTCTTCATCGGCAACTTCGCAAACGATCTTCTTAACAAAGGCAAGCTCTTTTACTTCGCCGACGAGCGGGATCATGATTTCGGGCATGATCTTCCAGTCGGGATGAGCCTTCTTAACGTTGATAGCGGCACGGATAACAGCCTTGGTCTGCATCTTGGCGATTTCGGGATAGGTTACGGCAAGACGGCATCCTCTGTGACCCATCATCGGGTTGAACTCATGCAGCGACGCGATAACAGCCTTGATCTGTTCAACGGTCTTGCCGAGTGCCTTTGCCAGAGCTTCAATATCCTTTTCTTCGGTAGGAACGAACTCATGAAGCGGAGGATCGAGGAAACGAATGGTAACCGGTGCGCCTTCGAGTGCTTCGTAAAGCTCTTCGAAGTCCTTCTGCTGATACGGAAGGATCTTGGCAAGAGCGGCTTCTCTCTGTTCAAGGTTGTCGGCACAAATCATTTCTCTGAATGCGGCAATTCTTTCCGGCTCAAAGAACATATGCTCGGTACGGCACAGACCGATACCTTCTGCGCCGAGCTCACGAGCCTTCTTGGCATCGCGGGGAGTATCGGCGTTGGTTCTGACTTCGAGCTTCTTATACTTGTCCGCCCAAGCCATGATGCGCTGGAATTCGCCTACGATAGCGGCGTCAACCGTCGGGATAAGACCGTCGTAAATATTACCGGTCGAACCGTCGATGGAGATGCAGTCGCCTTCATGGAAGGTCTTGCCGCCGAGGGTGAACTTCTTGTTTGCCTCATCCATGTTGATGTCGCCGCATCCGGATACACAGCAGGTACCCATGCCGCGGGCAACAACGGCTGCGTGCGAGGTCATACCGCCGCGAACGGTCAGAATGCCCTGCGAAGCCTTCATACCGGTGATATCCTCGGGAGAGGTCTCGAGACGAACGAGAACGACCTTCTCGCCGCGAGCCTTCCAAGCTTCGGCATCGTCGGCGGTGAATACGATCTTACCGCAGGCAGCTCCGGGAGAAGCACCGAGACCGCGTCCGATCGGCGTTGCAGCCTTGAGAGCCTTTGCGTCGAACTGCGGGTGGAGAAGCGTATCGAGGTTACGGGGATCGATCATGAGAACGGCTTCCTTTTCGGTTCTCATGCCTTCGTCTACGAGGTCGCAGGCGATCTTGAGAGCAGCCTTTGCGGTTCTCTTACCGTTACGGGTCTGGAGCATATAGAGCTTCTTGTCTTCGATGGTGAACTCCATATCCTGCATATCGCGGTAGTGATCTTCAAGCGTCTTGCAGATGCCCTTGAACTGCTCGAATACTTCGGGCATGATCTCAGCCATCTGATCGATCTTCATAGGAGTACGAACGCCGGCAACAACGTCTTCGCCCTGTGCGTTCATAAGGAATTCGCCCATGAGCTTCTTTTCGCCGGTTGCGGGGTCACGGGTGAAAGCAACACCGGTACCGGAGGTCTCGCCCATGTTACCGAATGCCATCATCTGTACGTTAACGGCGGTACCCCAAGAATACGGGATATCGTTGTCACGTCTGTAAACGTTGGCACGGGGGTTGTCCCACGAACGGAATACAGCCTTGATGGCTTCGAAGAGCTGTTCTTTCGGATCGGACGGGAAATCCTTGCCGATCTTGCTCTTGTATTCTGCCTTGAACTGAGAAGCGAGCTCCTTGAGGTCGTCGGCGGTAAGCTCAACGTCCTGCGTAACACCCTTCTTTTCCTTCATAATGTCGATCAGCTGTTCGAAATACTTCTTGCCGACTTCCATAACGACGTCGGAGAACATCTGAATAAATCTTCTGTAGCAGTCCCATGCCCATCTGGGGTTACCGGACTTCTTGGCGAGGACTTCAACAACCTGCTCGTTAAGACCGAGGTTGAGGATGGTATCCATCATACCGGGCATGGATGCGCGCGCACCGGAACGAACCGAAACGAGGAGCGGGTTTTCAAGATCGCCGAACTTCTTGCCGGTGATTTCCTCCATCTTTTCGATGTTCTTCATGATTTCGGCCTGAATTTCATCGTTGATCTTCTTGCCGTCTTCATAATACTGGGTGCAGGCTTCGGTGGAAATGGTGAAGCCCTGAGGAACGGGAAGACCGATCTTGGTCATTTCCGCAAGGTTCGCACCCTTACCGCCGAGAAGCTCACGCATGTCTGCGTTGCCTTCGCTGAAGAGATATACATACTTCTTGCTCATGTACTTTTTTCCTCCGTAAAACTTTGAAATATTTGCATATTTTCGCAAAGATTATTATAACACACAAAATTTCATTTTTCCATAGAATTTTGGCATTTTTTTGATTTTTACACACTGTTTACAAAGCAAAACGACCCCTCCCGCCTTTTTTCGGGAGCTTTTGCGACAAAAGTGTGAACGTTCGCGGCAAATTATCCGATCGCCGCGCGTATTTCCGCGTCGTATGCGGGGATCGCCTCTTCAAACGAGACGACATATGCCGAGAGTCTTGCCGCCTTTTCGAGCGCGGTTTCAAACGGCGCGCCGTCGAGATAATGGTGCAGAAAGCACGCCGAAAAGCTGTCGCCCGCCCCGACCGCCGAGACGAAACGGCAGGGAGAAATTCCCTTTTCGACCGCACGATCGCTTGCGGCGTCATAGAAAAAGCAGCCGTCTTTATCCAGTGTGATCAGCACCGCGCACAGAGAAAAGCGACGGCAGAGCGACCGCGCAAAGGACGGCATGTCCCCCTCCTCGGAAAGCATTTTTCGGCAATAGGCGTATTCCTCGCGATTCAGCTTTACGACGTCGGCGTTTTCGAAGCAGAAAAGAACCGTTTCCCACGTGTAAAAGCTTCCGCGCAGATTCAGATCGCAAAAGCGCGTTTTTGCCTTTGCTTCCGCCAAAAGCCGTTTTGCCGTTTCCCTCGATTTTTCCCCGCGCAAAGCAAGCGTTCCGAAATAGAAAAGATCCCACCGCTTTCCGCACACGCCCTCGGGAAAGGGAATTTTGTCGTAAGCAACGCCCCGCACAAGATCGTATTTCGGTTCTCCGTTTTCATACGTCACGCCGCAATAGCCCGTCGGGCAGTCGGAAAGCGTCGCGACATACGTGTCGCAAACGTCGGAGCGTTTCAGAAACGCCCGCGCCTCCCGTCCGTAATCGTCCGCGCCGAGCGCCGAGCACATCGTGCTTTCATTACCGAGCGCGGCAAAATGCGCCGCAAAATTTAACGGTGCGCCGCCGATCTTGGCGCCCGTCGGGTAAACATCAAACAAAATCTCGCCGAAGGCGAGCAGACTTTTTTTCATAAAAATCCCCGTTGTCGTTTTTGCCGCCCTTATTCCGTTTTCGTTCGGAATAAGGGCGGCTCGTTTTATTCGTTCGGAACGATGAAAAACCATGCGGCGCTCTTTTCGGGAAGCGTCACGCAAAGCTTTCCTCCGTCAAAGGTATGGTGCGGGGTCTCATGCGAATAGATGCGCGCAATCCGACACGGAAAATCAAGATACCGCGAAAGGTCAACCGTTTCGGTTCGCTCCTTTTCGTCGGTGTTCCAAAGCGACAGCATAAGGTGCTTTTCTCCGAGAAGTCCGAACGCCGCGATCGCTTTTTCATTGATGGGATGCATACCGAGAGGATAGATCGGGCGGCTTTTTGCGGTGTTTTTTCGTATTTCCTTAAACAGCGCCGCGCCTTCTTTGATAAGAGCAAAATTCTTTTCGTCGGCAAGATCGATTCGTCCCGACAAATACAGAACACCCGAAAGACCGCTTACCATATTGAAAACGGTCTCCTTGCCGTCTGCGCGCTCCCGAAAGAAAGATTTCTGCGGCTCAAACGGCAAAAGACGCGTCGCAAAGTCCGTCGGATAGGGATAAGCCCAAACGCCCGCCTTTTCGGGCGGCATGATTGCGCACGAGCCCATCACGATCGACGGATTGTGGAGGAAAAGCTCCTGGTCGGAGGTGCTTTGCAGGGTAAAACGCCGCAGCGTTTTGTTATCCGAACGCAAAGCGCCGCTGCCGCAATTTTCCAGCACAAGATCGGGAAAATGCTCGTAAAGCTCGTCAATAAAGCGATAAAACGCTTCGGTCTGACGGATCAGCCCCTCCGCCGGCGAATCGGTTTCGGAATCAGTGCAGCCGATTCCGACCGATTGGTTGTAATCGTGCTTAATATAGCGAAAACCCATATCATAAAGCGCGCGTACCCGCCCCAAAAGAAAGGCGCGTACCTCTTCCTTGGTAAAATTCAGAAAATGACGTTCTCCCGCACCGACCGCACGACCGCTGCGGCGAAGTACAAAATCCGTATCCTCCTTGAAAAGCTCGGCATTTTCGGTACAGGCTTCAAGCTCGAACCATATGCCGGGGATCATACCCCGTTCCCGTATGGAGGCGGCAACATCCGCAAGCGAAATTTCGGAATAATACTCCTTTTTCGGAATCCAATCGCCGAGTCCGAGTCCGTCTTTGTTTTGATACCAACCGCCGTCGATACAGAAATATTCACAGCCCGCCTCCTTTGCCTTATCCATCAGCGGAAAAAGCCGTTCGGGCGCGGGACAGCCCCAGATACAGTTCATGTAATCGTTGAACACCAGCGGCATAAAGGGCTTTCTTTGACTGTCGGAGCGCTTAAACTCGTTTAATGCTGCGACCGCTTCCTCGAAGCCGCCCCGAACCGTGCCGTATACGGCGCGTTCGGTCGAATATTCCTCCGACGGCAAAAGTGTGCGGTGCCAATAACCGAGTTCTTCATCGCACGACACCGTTTCGGCGACCATGGCGGGAGACGAAAAACCGCCGCGTACCGTAAGCATGATCCTCCAACTGTGTCCGCCCTCGGCTTCGGTAAAGAACGCCGTGCCGTCGGTTTTGTTTTCGAGGATGATCAGCGGATAATAAGGGTGCGTACTCCAGCTTCCGACCGATCCGACGGAATAAAAAACGGGAGCGTGATCGTGGACGCACGCCGGAAACAGTCCGAGCTCACTCGGCGAAAGGGTACGCCACTGCCCCTCCGCCGACCATTTGTTGTAACAAATGTGAACCCTTATGTCCTTTTCGTACCACGCGCCGTCGTCGGAGCTTTCCGCGGCAGCAATTGCCGAGGAAAAACGGGTAAGAAGAACGGGTCTTTTTCCGATATTTTTGACCGTGTTTTGCTGGATCACGCCTCCCCGAAAGCTTTCGAGGCGCACTGTGACCGCAAGCGCTGCGGAAACGTTTTCGTAGATGAGCGTCAGAATGTTACCGTTTTGTTTTTCCTCCCGAAGAACAAAGCCGTCCGCTCCGAGCGGTTCGGGGGCATTTCCGCAAATGCTCAGCGAAAAAGGGAGGGCGTCGGCGCGAATGCCTTTTTCGCTACCGCTCGGAAAAACCGAAAGACTTCCTCCGTTCGTTACCGCAACGGCGGCATGGTCGAGCGTATACTTCTTCATAACGCTCCTCCGATATGCGAAATGCACTTAAAACGCGATCTTTTCGTCGATATAGTTCTTGAGATCTTCGATCTTGATACGGACCTGCTCCATGGTGTCACGATCGCGAACGGTCACGCAGCCGTCGTTTTCGGTGTCGAAATCGTACGTAATGCAAAGAGGCGTTCCGATCTCGTCCTCGCGGCGATAGCGCTTGCCGATACTGCCGGCGTCGTCGAAGTCGACGTTGAAGTATTTCTGAAGATTGTGATATACCTCAAGCGCCTTGTCGGACAGCTTTTTGGAAAGCGGAAGAATCGCCGCCTTGTACGGAGCAAGGAACGGATGCAGGTGCAGAACGGTGCGGACATCGCCCTCGCCGATTTCTTCTTCATCGTAAGCGTCGCACAAGAAAGCAAGCGCCACACGGTCGGCGCCGAGCGACGGCTCGACGACATACGGAACGTATTTTTCGTTCGTTTCGGGGTCGAAATATTCCATCGATTCGCCCGAGTGCTTTGCATGCTGCGAAAGGTCATAATCGGTGCGGTCGGCAACGCCCCACAATTCGCCCCATCCGAACGGGAAGAGGAATTCGAAGTCGGTGGTTGCCTTGGAATAGAAGCAAAGTTCTTCCTTGTCGTGGTCGCGAAGACGCAGATTTTCCTTCTTCATGCCGAGGCTGTAAAGGAATTCCGCGCAATAGTTTCGCCAGAAATTGAACCATTCGATATCGGTGCCGGGCTTGCAGAAAAATTCCAGCTCCATCTGTTCGAATTCGCGGGTACGGAAGGTAAAGTTGCCGGGAGTGATCTCGTTTCGGAAGCTCTTACCGACCTGGCATACGCCGAAGGGAATCTTCTTGCGCGTGGTGCGCTGGATATTTTTGAAGTTTACAAAGATACCCTGTGCCGTTTCGGGACGGAGATACAGCGTTGCGGCGGAATCCTCGGTTACACCTTGGAAAGTTTTAAACATCAGGTTAAACTTGCGGATGTCGGTAAAGTTCTTCGCACCGCAGGAGGGGCAGGTAATTCCCTTTTCGTTGATGTAATCGGTCATCTGCTGATCGGTCCAGCCGGCGGGATTATCGTCAATGTGATTTTCGAACATATAATCCTCGATCAGCTTGTCGGCTCTGTGACGGGTCTTGCAGGACTTACAGTCCATAAGCGGGTCGGAAAATCCGCCGAGGTGTCCCGAAGCGACCCATGTTTCGGGGTTCATGAGGATGGCGGAGTCGAGACCTACGTTGTAGGGCGATTCCTGAACGAATTTCTTCCACCATGCTTTTTTTACGTTGTTTTTGAATTCCACGCCCAAAGGACCGTAATCCCACGTGTTGGCAAGTCCGCCGTAAATTTCACTGCCGGCGTACACATAACCTCTGCCCTTGCAGAAGGCGACGATTTTGTCCATTGTCTTGTCGAGATTGTTCATTGTCAAAATACCTTTCCCAATTCGTTTTGCAAGCGGAGCTTTTTGTGCTTGCAACATTTTTTCTATTATACTCGTTTTTTTCCCGAAAAGCAAGTTTTTTCGCGAAAATCAAGGAAAAACCTCAATTTTATTCGTTTATGAGATTTTCCAGATATTCGATCTGCGCAAGGACCGATTTCCTTCCCGTTCCGCCCTCGGAAATGCGCTTTTCGACGCAGGTCTTAAGCGAAATTTCTTCGTACAGATCGTTTTCGAAAAGCTCGCTGTGCTTTTTGTAATCGTCGAGCGAAAGACGGTCGAGAACGGTATTTTTCGCGATACATTCGGCGACGATCTCGCCCACCGTTTTGTAAGCGGTGCGGAACGGCATTCCCTTTTTGGTGAGATAGTCGGCAAGATCGGTCGCGTTGATAAATCCGCGCTCGGCGGCGGCGTGCATGTTCTCGGGCAAAACGCGCATGGTTTTTATCATGGGTGCAAAAATTTCAAGGCACGCCTTTACGGTATCGAGCGAATCAAAGATCGCCTCTTTATCCTCCTGCATATCTTTGTTGTAGGCAAGCGGGAGTCCTTTTAAGAGCGTCAGAAGGGCGATGAGATCACCGTAGGCGCGTCCCGTTTTTCCGCGCACAAGCTCCGCCATGTCAGAGTTTTTCTTCTGCGGCATAATGCTCGAACCGGTCGTAAACGCATCGTCCAGCTCCACAAACTTGAATTCCCACGACGACCAGAGAATGATCTCCTCCGAAAAGCGCGAAAGATGCATCATCACCGTCGCAAAGGCACAGGCAAGCTCGACGCAGAAATCGCGGTCGGACACGCCGTCGATGCTGTTTTGCGTAATGCCCGAAAAGCCAAGCTTTTCGGCTTCAAAGGTGCGGTCGGTCGGATAAGTCGTTCCCGCAAGGGCGCACGAGCCGAGCGGCGAAAAATTCATGCGGCGCACTGCGTCGCGAATGCGCGACATATCGCGCGAGAGCATCATGCCGTAGGCGAGAAGCTGGTGCGCAAAGGTGATGGGCTGTGCGCGCTGAAGATGGGTGTAGCCCGGCATGATGGTATCGACATGCTCCTTTGCCTGAGAAAGGATCGCGTCGATCAGCGTGCGGATATCCGCAAGGACCGTTTCGCACTCATCGCGCAGATAAAGACGGATGTCCACCGCAACCTGATCGTTTCGGCTGCGCGCGGTGTGCAGCTTTTTTCCGACGTCGCCGATACGCGCGGTCAGCACCTGTTCGATGAACATATGAATATCCTCGGCTTCGGGATCGATCTTCAGTTTACCTTCATCGATGTCCGAAAGAATATTGCCCAGCTCTTCGATGATCTTTGCGCTCTCCTCGGGAGAAATAATCCTTCTTTCGCCGAGCATGGCGGCATGCGCGATCGAGCCGCGGATATCCTGGCGGTACATTCGTTTATCCACCGCGATCGAAGAATTGAAATCGTCCGCCCGCGCGTCCGATTCCTTTAAGAAGCGTCCCGCCCACATTTTTGCCATAACACAACCGTCCTTTTTTTGAAAAATCATGTATATACGAGAAAATTATAGCATAAACCGTACGGATAGGCAAGAAAAATTTTTTTGAATTCGGTGTTAGATTGCGCTGCTGCCTTAAGGACACCGCGGAGAAAAAAGAAACGGCTGCTTATTCTGAGAGCAGCCTCTTTCCGTAAACGCATATTAAGTTTGATTTTTCATATGCAGTGCATTGAGTTTCGCTTCAGTTTCCTGAATTTTTTTCTTTAATTCCGACCACTGGTTATCTAACGTGTTTCTTACCGAATTCAAGTGCATCAAGTTCTTATTAGAGTTTGCTATATTGCTTTTGTTTGACCGTATTAAATGCCAAATTCCAAACTTTCCGAGCACAATAATACCGACAATTATCAAAAACAAACCAGTCAAAACAGGAGCCGGGTAATCACCGGTAACGGAGAGAGCAAAAATAATGCCCCCGAGCAGTATAGCCGTTAAACAGATACCATTGATTATGGATGCCCTACTGAGGTCGCCTTGACACTTATTTATCCATTCTCGGGTGCTTTCTTTTTCTTTGTTGTTATAAGCTATATCATCATCAATAGCGTCTAATTTTTTCCGCAGCGATTTAAGTTCAGATTCTATTTCGTCCTTCTTGACAATAAACTCAAATTCATTGTTTCTCTGCTCTTGATATGCAATAATTTCACTTTTGACCTGCTCCGGAGCCAAGGAAATCGCCATTCTGAAGTCTTTGGATAGGAGTATGCGGTCTTTAGCTTCCATAAATCTCTCGGGCGAACAGGCACTCCGCCAATCGGGCACTAAAGTTTCGGTTTGGATGCGACCGAGCCATGACCGGTAATCGTCCGGGTATTTGTCGCTGAGTTGACAGTAATATCGGTGTGCTTCCTCTCTGTTTCCGGATTTCAGCAGGTTGGAGGCTATTTCAAACTGATTTTCTTTTTCTTGATTCCCACTGTATACTTCCACAACGCCTTTGACTTCCTGCAATTTGCTTTGGACTCGGCTGCGCGTGTGCTTGGTGCCGCAAAACTCACACACAAAATATTCACCGCTACCGTCCGAAATCAACGAACCTCCGCAAGCGTCACAAATCAAGGCTTCCATATGTAAACCTCCATACTGATATTTCGGTAACATTATATCACATTTTAACAATTATTGGTTAACAATATGTTAATTTGATTATTTGATTACAGAAAATACATAATTTCAAATAACGAGAAAACACCCGAAAAAAACGCCGATAATATACAAAACAGCTATTGCAAAAAGTGCGTGAAAATGCTATACTGTCGATGATAAAGGAAAAATGAAAAAGGAGGGCGGCATGAACGACGGCTATTTTCGTCTTTTGGCGATCGGCGACGTTGTCGGAGACAGCGGTACCGAGACAGTGCGAAAGCATTTGTGGAGCGTCCGCAAGGAGCTTTGCGCCGATCTTACCGTTTTGAACGGAGAAAACGCCGCGAGCGGCAACGGACTTTTGCCCGAGACGGCAGACGAGCTTTTCCGAAGCGGTGCGGACATCATCACGGGCGGAAACCACACCTTTCGGCGGCGGGAGCTTTATTCGTATCTCGACGATTGCGAAACGCTTCTGCGCCCCGCCAACTACCCTTCCTCCTGTCCCGGAAGCGGGTATTGCATCCGCCCCTTTTCGGGGTTGCGGGTGCTGGTACTGAACCTTTTGGGAACGGTCTACACCGAAAGTCTTGAAAATCCCTTTGAGACCGCCGATCGGATTTTTGAGCGCGAGCGCGGAAATTTCGATCTTGCCGTCTGCGACCTTCACGCCGAGGCGACGAGCGAAAAAATCGCCTTTGCCTATGATTTCGACGGCAAATTCACGGCGGTGTTCGGTACGCATACGCATGTACAGACCAACGACCCGACGGTTTTGCCGAACGGGAGCGGATTTCTGACCGACCTCGGAATGACGGGCGACCGCGACTCGGTTCTGGGGGTGCGCAAGGAAAACGTGATCCGCAAATTCAGAACCAAAATGCCGGTTCGGTTCGATCAGGCGACCGGAAAGGATACCGCTCTTTGCGGCGCACTTTTTACCGTGGATAAAAACACCAAAAAAACCGTGCGGGTCGAGCTTGTCCGCCGCACCTACACACTTTGAGAAAGGATCCCGCTTATGACTTTTCTGCTCGACGCATTAAAAGCTTTGATCCTCGGCATCGTCGAGGGTATTACCGAATGGCTTCCCATCAGCAGCACGGGACACATGATCCTGGTCAACGCTCTTCTCGGAACGGGCGACGGATTTTTCGGCTCGCAGATCTTTCTGTATGTGATTCAGCTCGGCGCGATCCTCGCCGTCGCGACTCTTTATTTCCACAAATTGAACCCCTTTTCGCCCAAAAAGACGGCGCTTGAAAAACGGAACACATGGGAAATGTGGTTTAAGGTCATCGTCGCCTGCGTCCCTGCCGCCGTCATCGGGCTTCTGTTCGACGATTATATGGACGCGATCTCAACGCCCCTTACGGTCAGCATCACACTGGTTTTGTACGGTATCGCTTTTATCCTGGTCGAAAAACGTGAAAAAACGCCGACGATCACCGCCATGAACACGCTTTCTTATAAGACCGCCCTTTTCATCGGTCTTTTCCAGGTGCTTTCCATCGTTCCCGGCACCTCCCGCTCGGGCGCGACAATCCTCGGCGCGATCCTGCTCGGCTGTTCGCGCAAGCTTGCGGCGGAGTTTTCTTTCTTCCTCGCCATTCCCGTTATGTTCGGCGTAAGCTTTCTTAAAATCGTCACCAACGATTATCCCATGGCGGGCGCCGAATGGCTTCTGTTATTCCTTGCCATGCTGATGGCGTACATCGTTTCGCTGCTCACGCTGCGTATGCTCGTAAACTATGTCAAGAAGCACAGCTTTACGGCGTTCGGCTGGTATCGCATCGCGCTCGGCGCCGTTGTGCTGCTCTTCTTTTTCCTGACAAAAGCAAAAGCGTAAGCGTAAGCGTAAACGTAAACGCAAACCAAAACCATGGATTTTTCCCCCCGACCGTTCGGTTATCCGCGCGGTCGGGATTCTTTTATGAATCTTTCGTTTGTATAAGTTTTCCTTTCGTTTTTTCAAGAAAAAAGCCGAAAAAGCCGTTATAATAAAAGATAATCGAATTTTTCGTTTTGGGGAGAAAAACAATGCTTGAAACAAGAAAAATCACGTGCGATCTGTGCGTTGTCGGCGGAGGTATCGCCGGAATGTGCGCCGCCGTATCCGCCGCACGAAACGGAGCAAAGGTCGTTTTGATGCACGAGCGCTCGGTGCTGGGAGGAAATGCCTCGTCGGAGATTCGCATGTGGATCTGCGGCGCGGGTATGCAGCACAACGAAAGCGGCATCATCGAAGAGATCGAGCTGGAAAACGCATATCGCAACCCGACCAAAAACTGGTACATATGGAGCAGCATCCTTTACGATTTTATAAAGCGCGAGGAAAACATAACGCTTCTTCTCGACTGTCCCTGCATGGACGCGACGGTCGAGGAAGGAAACTTTTCCGACGGGCGCACCCGCAGAATCGTATCGGTCAAGGGCTATCAGACCACAACGCAGCGTTTCTACGAGGTTGCGGCGAAGAATTTTGCCGACTGCTCGGGCGACAGCATCTTAGCCCCGCTTACGGGCGCGGAGTTTATGCTCGGGCGCGAATGCAAGACCGATTTCGGCGAACCGACCTATGTCGAAAAAGCCGACACCATGACCATGGGCATGAGCTGTCTTATCGAGGGGCGCGAGACCGACGAAAAGATCAAATTCATCCCCTCGGAGCGGGCGACGCGCCTTTCGAAAGAGGATCTTGAAAACCGCGAGCCCGATCTTTACAATCCGTATGAAAATTTCTGGTATCTTGAACTCGGCGGCAACCGCGATTCGATCGGCGACACCGAGGATTTGCGCGACGAGCTGATCTGCCTTGCGCTCGGCACGTGGAATTACATCAAAAACGAGGAAGCGCCGCGCTACGATACCTTCGAGCTTGAATTTCTGGGCTTCATTCCCGGCAAGCGCGAAAGCCGCCGCATGACGGGCGAATATATCCTCACGGCAAACGACATTCTTTCCGACCGTGATTTTCCCGATACGGTCGCCTACGGCGGCTGGACGGTGGACGACCACTATCCCGCGGGATTTTATCACAAGGGAATGCCCAATACCCATATCGTGACCCCCGCGCCGTACCGAATTCCGTACCGCTGTCTTTATTCAAAAAACGTCGAAAATCTCTTCTTTGCGGGACGCAATATCAGCACAACGCATATGGCGCTCAGCAGTACCCGCGTCATGAAGACCTGCGCTCTTCTCGGTCAGGCGGTCGGCACGGCGGCAAGCATCGCGGCAAAATACTCGCTCACCCCGCACGGCGTATATAAAAAAAAGCTTTCGCTTTTGCAAAACACGCTTCTGCGCGACGACTGTTTTCTTCCCGGGCGCACCCGCACCCTCTCCCCCGCCTGCAAATCCGCCGTTTTTTCGGGCGATGAAGCGCTTCGCGACGGGATCGACCGCATAAACCGCGTTTATAACAACACCTCGTGCGGCGCGGTTTTGGAAAACGGAAGGAGCGTTTCGTATACGTTCGAAAAGCCCGAAAACGTCGGCGAGATCCACCTTGTCTTCGACAGCGACCTCGAGCGCGAGACCTTCGCGGGAGACCGCTGCGAAAAGAGTCACTCCACCCGCAGCAATATCCTCAAAACCTCTCCCCGCCAGCATATCCCCTACGGGCTGTGCAAAGCCTTCCGCGTTGAGGTGATCGAAGAAGACGGCGCGAAAACGCTTCTTTTCGAAGAAAAAAACAATCTTCTGCGCTGCCGCAGCATCCCCGTAAACCGCAAGGTGAAAGAGATTTCCCTCACCGTGACCGAAAACCACGGCGGCACCGACAAAACGAGGGTTTATTCGTTTGATTTTTGATTTTTTCCGTAATTATTCTAAAAAACGGAAACGACAAAATCTAATATAGAAAAAATATAGATTTCTTCGCATTTTTCGTCTATACCGCATCCACT
>ENA-OUQF01000241-OUQF01000241.1-human-gut-metagenome-genome-assembly--contig:-NODE-241-length-47282-cov-25.734855_pt1 | contig 47282 bp, 49 predicted proteins | sample MGYA00237947_ERZ548826 | MGnify/ENA primary metagenome ERZ548826 (study PRJEB26490, sample SAMN05194701) | human gut metagenome | biome: terrestrial biome; feature: human-associated habitat; material... | reverse complement strand
GACAGATACCTGGATGAAACAGGAAGTATTCTGCGTAACCATATGACTCCAGATGTATGGAACAGAAGCCTCTCATACGGTACGCCTGATAGAAGATTATTCAGACTATGGTGGTTAAATTCTAATTATGATATGAGGAGGGATAGCAAATGGGAAAGAAAAGAAAGGCCGGAAAAAAGGAAGGTGTGTTTCTGACAATGCTGCTATTGTTCTGTACATTTCTTACCGGCTGCGATCTCCTGGATATCAGAGACGGTGGGCTGGGAATGACCAATCCAGACTATGTGGAACCGGAAGAAGAACCAACCACAAGCAACCATACGGAATCCCCGGGCTCGGGAGAGTCCCCCAAAAAAGCTACGACTTCCTGGCTTACCGAGTCGGGGAAAGCATCATTAGTGGAAGAACAGGAATGGCTGCGAGATTATGGGGCGGTATTTGGAGCCTCATTTCTGGGTTATACGCCAGATTACAGCTTTCCAGAAAAAGAATATCAAAGAGCTGAGACCTATCCGTATTTGGAAGGGATCCCGGAAGACCATATCATAGAATATACAGGAGATGAGTGGTATGTGATCGTTCCGGCGGAGGAGGGATGGAAGATGTCCATAGAGTCCTGCAGCTGGAATGATGACTTTACTGAGAGCAGCACAGAAGATCTGCTATGGGAAAGCAGCGATGGTCTTCCTCTGATCTTACGGTGCAATCTCAGTGATCTTTATTCCAATGTACGGGTCACAGCCAGAAAAGGAAGCCGGGAAGTTTCCTGGCATCCCTATTATCTTACTTATGCCGGAGAAATCGAGCCGACAGACGGAGTGATGCAGCTTTTATCGGGTTGCTATATGCCGGAGGAGGGATATCTCTATGGAATGGAGGGAAGCTGGTATTGCGATTCTGCCCAAACAGATGCTGGTGAACCCTATTTTTACAGCGTTACTTTCATGACCGGTGAGGATGGATATCCTTTAGATATGTGGTATTATGGAGGACTTTTGGATGGAGAGATGGAGGATATCCGTTTTTTCTGGGATGGCTGTTATGCATATGGGGATCCACCTGGGGAGTCCCTGGAATTCTGGCTGAACACGCCGGATGGAACCCGAAACGGTATGATCTGGCTGGAGCTGGAAGGAGACTGCCTGACTATTCACGAAATGGAAGGAGAAGCTTTTTTTCCATTCACGAGAGGGTCAGTGGAAAAGTTTTATTTGCATCCTGTAGCAGCTGCCGGGGAAAATTATGATTATTCCGGCAATGAAATGGATGTACTGCTTGCACAATCTGAAGTACAGGATAGGCTGAGCCTCGGTATGGCAATCCGGGATGTGGACGGCATGGAAACAATCCGGGGTGAAGCCTGTGTACTCTTTGCGCTTGGAACAGAGAATCCGGATCAGTTTGTGGCAGAATATTATTATGCGGTGTCCCCATCAGGATTAGTTTATCGGATGGATTATCTGACCGGAGAATGGGAACCGATTTAAAGGAGGAATATTATGAGCGAGATAACATTGAACAGACTTCCAAAAACATTAAAGGAATTACAGGCAATGCCGCAGGCGGGATTGACAAACCAGGAGGAAGTGGCTGCTTTGACGGTAGCAGCACTTGCCCTTTATCCTGAAAATCCATCAGAAGCAGAAAAAATGCTGGATTTTCTGCGGGGTCCCAGACCGTTAAATGAAATCGACAAACAGTTTATAAGAGACAGATTTCGTGGAAAAGAGTATCTGATGCGTTCCTATTTTTCCGGGTCTTCTCCGGAAAATAATTATACTCCGGGACAGCCGCACCGGGTTGTAGTATCAGAAAACGCCTACAGCAAAAGTCAGATAGGTGAAGGATATCTGACCTTATATGTGGCATGCAGCGGAGCAGACAGTCCGCGGCCATTAAAGCTCCGGATTAAACCATCTACAGGACAGTGGTTTTTGTGGGAACAGCAGCTCTTAACCGGAATCCGGATACCAAAAGAAACAGATCCCTGGGCATAAAAACAGGATTAAGGAAGGACGGGGTATGAATCAGGGAAAGATTATGACAATTCATTGTGCCACCTGTGGTGCACCTGCCCGGTTTGATGTTGTGACACAGAATTACCACTGTCCGAGCTGTGGCGGAAACCTGCATTTTCTGCCAGTCCAAGGTTCTGCGTTCAGATGTCCAGATGGGAGAAGGATTCCCGGAGATGCTGATTCCTTTTAAGCTGAACCGGAAACAGGAAGAAAGAATGTATTCCGGTGGAATAAGTATTTTCAGAGTCGTAGTAACAATTTTACTGCTTTTGACAGGCATTCGGATGCTCCTGAAGAAGCGAGACCAAAAAGAAGATGGAAGTGGCTTATGAAAAAAGGAAAGAAAGGCTGGATATTGCTTATGGCATTTACTACGTGGACGGCGTTGATTGCAGGCTGCGGAAAGTGGCCCGGAAATAAGCCGGATAAAATGCCGGAAGACACGACGGTGGGAGCAGACACAGAGAACACGGAGAATCTGGAAAACAGTCAGAGTACACCGCTTCCGGATATTCAGGAACTGACGTATTATGTGCATGGAACGATGGTGGAAGCGATCTGGAGCATAAGTTTGATCCGGCAGGAGGAAGGAGCACTCGTACGGGTGGAGCCATGGGGTGGAGAAGAGGAGTTTTTTGACTATCCGGTAGCTGCAGAGACCCTTGATAAAGCACGTACGATTCTGGAGAATTATAACGTTGCGTCCTGGGCAGGTTTTTGCGGAAATGATCCCGATGCACTAGATGGCTATAGCATGAGATTTCAGGCGGAATTTGTGGATGGAAGCAGGATAGAAGCGTTCGGTGAAAACAACTTCCCTAAAAATTTCAATGAGGTTTTCTCGGAACTGGATGACCTGACGGTTGAGGCGAAAGACGCATTTTATGAGGAACAGTCCTGTTTCTGAGCCCTTGCCTTATACCCTCTGACCCAGCCATACATTACTGTGTACCATAAAATAACCGATTGCTGCTTTTTCCGGTTCGCCTGCACTCTGTACACCAGGTTTCGGGGGTGATCCGATACCGAAAATCAGGAGATAGCCCGATATGGCATCACTTTCAACGGCTACAAACTTGCAATCATAGGAGGCGAATAAAAGAGCGGAAAATTGGACGGTTAATAGTGGATCTGGACATGAAAGGATTATAAAATTCAGGCGGTCAAAGTTTAAGATAATACTTAAATTTTGACCGCTCTTTTTTGTGGTAGAGCTCATACTTGATGGATTGGTATAAAAATGAAAAAAACAATATTGATTCATATGAAAAATGTAACATAATACATTAAATGATACGAATGCCAATTGGAAAATTTATTGCTGACGAGAGAAAGAGAAAGGGATACACACAGAAACAGCTTTCTGAAAAATTAGAAATCAGCGATAAGACAATTTCAAAATGGGAACGGGGAAAGAGTATCAGAAGAGGATTATCGAAAAAAGGCGGAGGAAAATATGGTGAATTTGGTTAAAGAGACGCAGGAAAACAAAAAGAAGATTGTTCTGTCGATAATGATTGCAGGGTTTTCTATTTTTGCGGCATTCCCCCTGTTTATGCTGTCGGGAATATTTGTGATGGAAACTTGGTTGAGGATTTTACTGATTGTGATAGGGGCTGCGGTAGTTTGCGGCGGAATTTCGATTGCCTGCATTCTTGACAGAGAAGCAGGTGCATTTGAGTGCCCCGATTGTCACAATCGATTTGTGCCGGATATGAAGTCTCATGTCATGGGTATTCATACAATGACAAAGAGAAAATTATATTAATCATTTGAAGGTCGTAAAAGACAAAGGTGCAAAAAGGAGAAATGTGCTATGGCAGGAATCATAATTTTTGAGATCGTTTCTTTGATGGTATCGCTCATTTTTGTAATACTTGGTGTAACGCAGTATCGGTCGGAAAATCCGGTTTCTATGAATACGGGAGAAAAACCACCGAAAAAAGACGAATTGCTTGATATGAAAAAATGGAATCAGGAGCATGGAAGAAACCTGATCATATTCGGATGTATGCTTTTTGTATCAGCGTCTGTATTCAGATTATTTCTTGACAGGCTGGATTGCACAGTGGGGCTGACTGGTGCAATGCTGCTTGTGGTTTGTGGAGGAATCGTCTGGCTTGAAATCCGGCACAACCACCTTAAAGAGAAACTTATCAAGAAGTAAGGCGGCGCGCCGCAGCGATTGTATCCTACACAGAAAAAATGGTTTTTCAGATCCCAAATCAGCCGGATTTTCGGGTAAAAACGGCTGTGATTTGAGCTGATTGTATCCTGACGGAGAAAAGTGGTTCGCCGGATCCCATAAATCCCGGAAAAATGGGATCTGAAACAGCAAAAAAAGTTGTCTGGAGACAATCAAGTCCCATTTCTTCTTTGCATTATTTCTTTTACGATTTTCTTGTTTTCTTCCAATACAATCGCATAAATCAGATAATTGTCCCACAGCACCAGCGAATCCTTCTCCGCCTCGCTCAGGCAGGAATAATCATGAATAAAATTCTTCATCCCACAAATATATTCCGCATACAAATCTCCCGCATCTGTTCGCTTGTAGGGTGAGTATTCCTGTGTCCTTCCCTGACCAAATTTCATATACAGAACCGGAAACAGCAGTAACAGAAGAAAAACGCTATCAATCCCGATGACTAGCGTCAATTTCCACAGACGGGCAGGAGCTTCAAACAAATATTCACTGTATGCGTCGAAGGAATCACCGACATCCAGATCGTCCAGCACTTCCCCGTATAGTTCGCCTGCAACAAAGACCGCTTTGGGGATCTCAGCGCGATTCGTCCCGGCCTTTTATGTGTCTGTTCGACTTCCTTCGGCCGGAGGAAACGCTCTGCAAGCCATCCCGCCTTTTTTGCCTCCGAAACGGTCATTTGTTCCCAGCTATGTAAGGCCGGTTCCTGTTTCCAATCTCCGATCACCAGATGCTCGATCAGATACCAGTCGCTCTCATGGAGGTTTGCATTTCTGTTTGCTCTCCCGGCGCCCTTTTCATATTCGGTTTCCGTCTGTCGAATCATCCCAAGCATCTCATAGCGCAAAATGCAGGCGGTCAGATCCTTATCCGGTTCCAACTGCAAATCCTCCAGCATACTGATCGCACCGGGAGTGATTCCCGTTAATTTATCCCGGTAATACTCCAAATTGTTTATGGTAATAAAGGTGCTGTTTTCAAGCAGCTGCTTTTTCTGCCCCTGCAGTTTGACATATCGCATATAAAAAGGTACGATACCTAGTATAACGGAACAGAAGGCAGCCATCAGGATGAGGCAGATCAGCCCGGGTACAAGGTTATTTTTGTTTAACTCCGAGACTGATGCAGTGCCGCCCCATAATAGCAGGGCTGCCATGATAATCGGAAAAATCAGAAAACATTGTCGCTGTTTTTGGCGGATTTCATTTAATTTGGTTGTTTGGAATGCTTTTTTATTCATAACCTCAACATTTTAGCAGATGATTGTAAATTCCAATATCTTCTTTTTGTAAACAGCAGGTCAAATTTGCAGCTGCGGGCAACCGGGAAAAGAAAATTTATTCTGTGAAAGGAGATTGTAATGACAATCAAAACAGAGAGACTGATATTGCGGGAAATGACCGCGGACGATTACGACGCGCTGTACGCGGTGCTTGCGGATTCGGATATTATGCAGCATTATCCGTATACCTTTGATGAAAAGAGAGTTCGCGGATGGATTGAAAAAAATAAGGAACGGTACAGAATATTCGGTTTCGGATTGTGGGCTGTGTGCTTGAAAGATCCGGGAGGCGGACTACATACTGGTTCACCACACAGGAAGCACATACGACAATGCGGCGAGGGAAATGGACAGTCTGTTGGGCATTACGCATACGGCATTCCGCAGTATACAATGCAAAAAGGGCAATTATAAAGAGAGAAAGGCTTGACAGATCCGGAAAATGTGATATAGTTCTAAATGCAAATGAGTTGCATTTGCAAGAAAGGACTCTATTATGTTTGAAGTGATTGCGGATACCCTGATTGACAGCGTAAAGCTAGTTCCCTTTTTGTTTTTTACCTATCTTGCCATGGAATATCTGGAGCATAAGACGGCGGGAAAGCTTCAGCAGACCATCCGGAAGGGAGGACGTCTTGGTCCCTTGTTCGGCGGTGTGCTGGGTGCGGTGCCTCAGTGCGGCTTTTCGGCGGCAGCTTCCAATCTGTATGCGGGCAGAGTCATCACATTGGGCACATTGATCGCAATTTACCTGTCAACCTCCGACGAGATGCTGCCGATTTTGATTTCGGAGGCGGATAAGGTGGGCGCAGCCTCCATACTGAAAATTCTCGCATTGAAGGCGGGGATCGGCATTGTGGCAGGCTTTGCGGTGGATCTGCTGATCAGACCAAAGAAGGAAGAGCACGACCATGAGCATATACACGATCTGTGTGAGCACGATCACTGTCATTGCGGTGAGGGAGCCAATGTCTGGAAATCCGCGTTGGTACATACCGCACAGATCACCTTGTTCATCGTGCTGGTTTCCTTTGCTCTCAACACGCTGTTATATTTCCTCGGGGAGGATTCGCTGAGAAATATCGTGCTGAATAAGCCGGTGCTGGGCGAATTGCTGGCAGGCTTTGTGGGGCTGATTCCGAACTGTGCCGCTTCCGTCGTGCTGACCCAGCTCTATCTGGAGGGCGTGATGAGCTTTGCCGCCTGCATGTCGGGACTGCTTGTGGGAGCCGGAGTCGGGATTTTGGTGTTGTTCCGGGCAAATCAGGACAAAAGAGAAAATCTGAAAATTGTATTTCTGCTCTATGGGATCGGCGTTCTGGCGGGCATTGTGCTGGAATGTCTGGGGATTGCGATCTAGCGTTGATTCCCGGAGCGGAGGAATGAGTGGACAAATGGATGAGGAAAAATGTGGAAGAAAAATACAACCCAGACAGGCGGACGGCAAACCGGTCTACCCTGCGGGAATGAAATGGACAAAGCAGCGCAAGGATGTCTATGAGGTGCTGCTTTCTGCCGAGGCACCCCTCAGTGCAGTCCAGATTTATCAGAATATTTTAAAAAAGGAAGCGGAGGTCACCTACGCGGTTTCCACGATTTACCGCATTCTCGCCGCATTTGAGGAGGCGGGCTTTGTGGAGAAGAGCACCTTTATGGGGGACGGCACTGTGACCTACGAATGGAAAAAGGGCGGGCATACGCACTATGCCATCTGTCTGGGATGCCATAAAAAGGTGGCTTTGCAGGCATGCCCCTTTGAACATTTGCACATGGATACGGACACCGGGGACTTTGTTGTCACCGGACACAAGCTGGAACTTTACGGCTATTGCGGGGACTGTGAAAAAAAATTTTTAAAAAAATGAAAAAAGTACTTGCCAACTTGGAATCTATATAATATAATAACACTTGCGTTGTGAAATGAAAGATTCATAAATGCGCACCGCTAGCTCAGTTGGTAGAGCACCTGACTCTTAATCAGGGTGTCCAGGGTTCGAGCCCCTGGCGGTGCATCATAAGTACCGATTTTCGAGGTCACCTCGGGGGTTGGTGCTTTTTTTGTACGGAGGGAAGATTGAAAAATAGAATTTTTCAATCACGAGATTTGTGTCGGCGCACATATGACACAAACTCGCTATGCGCAAAGGACGTGCGCGGAAATGGAGAAAAAGATGATTTTTGACACACATGCACATTATGATGATGAAGCGTTTGCGGAAGACCGAAACGAACTGCTGGCGGGAATGCCGAAGCAGGGAATCGAGAGGATTGTCAATGTGGGGGCGAGCATTGCCTCCTGCCGGACGACGCTTGGGCTGATTGATCAGTACCCGTTTGTATATGGGGCGTTGGGCGTGCATCCCAGCGAGACCGCGGAGCTGGATGAGGAATCCTTTGCGTGGCTGCGCGCGCAGTACGGACATCCAAAATGCGTTGCGGTGGGGGAGATCGGGTTGGATTACTACTGGCCGGAGCCGGACAGGGAAATCCAGAAAAAATGGTTTGTAAGGCAGCTTGCGCTGGCAAGGGAGTTACAGCTTCCTGTGGTGATTCATTCCAGGGAGGCGGCAGCGGACACCGTGCAAATTATGAAGGAGCAGCACGCGGAAGAGATCGGCGGAGTAATTCACTGCTTTTCCTATACGAAGGAGACCGCGGAAATTTTTTTGAAGATGGGATTCTATATTGGCGTCGGCGGGGTTGTGACCTTCAAAAATGCCAAAAAGCTGCGGGAGGCACTGGAGGTGATTCCTCTTGACAGGATTGTGGTGGAGACGGATTGTCCCTACCTTGCGCCGGAGCCGAACCGGGGAAAACGGAACAGTTCGCTCAATCTGCCCTACGTCATAGAGGAGATTGCGATGGTAAAACAGGTTGCACCGGAGGAGATCGAGCGGATTACATGGCAAAATGGTGAAAAATTGTATCATTTTGTGTCAAATTATGCACGGTAAGAGGTTCTAAATTTTTAATTTGTGTGTTATAATTATTAAGATAAAGTTAATTTTGTTGTCTGTTGACTGAGGGGTGGATTGTGAAAAGGTCAATGAGAGTTCAAAAGACAGTAAAAATGTTAGCGTTGGGGATGGCTTTGCTCATCGGATTGCTGTGCGTACAGGTGACGGAGGCAAAGGAGAGTGAGAGGGGAAGAGTATTGTTTATCAGCTCTTACTCCTATGCGTGGGACACAGTGCAATTACAGATTGACGGAATCAAGGCAGGAATTGACGACGGGACGGTTCTGGACTATGAGTTCATGGACACGAAGCGAGTCAACGACGAGACCGCCTATGAGCTGTTCTATGAGGGCCTTGCTTACAGGCTTTCCGTGGTGGATCCCTATGATGCGGTGATTCTGGGAGACGATGCGGCGCTCCAGTTTGCGTTACAGTACAGACAGGAGCTGTTTGAAAATACGCCGCTGATCTTTGAAGGCATCAACGACGAGGAGCTGGCGCTCAAGGCGGCGGAGGATCCTCTGATTACGGGTATTTTGGAGAAACTCTCCATTCCGAAAAATATTGAGCTTGGGCTATCTATCTACCCGGGAGCCAAGAAGGTCGTTGCCATTCTGGACGACAGCATCACAGGCGACGCAGAGCGGAAGAATTTTTACCAGTACAAGGATATGTACCCCGATCTGGAATTTTCCGAGATCAATCCTTCCAGACTGACGACGGCGGAGTTGAGGAGCGCGCTTACCCATGTGGAGGAGAACACGATCCTGATCTACGTTGTAATGACGGAGGATGCCAGCGGCAAGCAGTATACAAATCAGGAATCGGTAGAGATGATCGCGGCGTTTGCGCCCGTTCCTGCACTGCGCATGGTGGAGGGCGGAATCGGTCAGGGAGTTCTGGGAGGCAACATTGTTTCCATGGAGCGCTCCGGGCAGATCGCGGCGGAAATGGCAATGAACATCATAAACGGCAGGGATATGTCAAAAATGGGTGTGGTGCAGGACAGCCCCAACATCTATTGTATTGACGAAGCGGTGATGAAGAAGTTTGGCATTGAGAAATCTGCTCTGCCGGAGGATACGGTATATGTGAATCAGGAACTCAGCTTCTGGAGCCGGAACCGAGAGGTGCTTGTCCCCTGCGTTATCCTTCTGATGGCATCCCTGGTTATTGTAGTGTGGGTCTGCTGGGACAATATCAAGCGGCGCAAGCTTATGGGCGAGCTGGAGGAAGCAAGATGTTATCTGGAAAATGCGTCCCAGCATGATTTCCTGACAGGGCTTCCCAACCGGTCCAAATTCATGGCGGATCTGCACGAAACCATTGCGCACAGGCAGCCCTGTACCGTTATCATGCTGGATATTGATAATTTCAAGGGCATCAACGATAATTACGGGCATGTGACGGGCGATGAGGCGCTTAAGCAGATCGCGCAGAGACTGAAAGCCCTGAACACTCAGATCCTTACGCCCTATCGTTTTGCGGGCGACGAGTTTATCCTGATCCTGAAGAGCGGAAATACCAAGATACGGGAAACTGCGGTAATCCAGTGCTTGCAGGTTTTCCAGAAGCCGTTCAAGCTCATGGGTAAGCAGCATGATGTTCACGGCAGTATCGGAGCGGCATCCTATCCTTCGGATGCGGAGGACAGCGAACAACTGATTGTGCGGGCGGACGATGCCATGTATAGTGTAAAGCAGTCCGGCAAAAACGCATTTGCGTTCTACGAAAACATAAAACAATAAATATTTATCGACTTTCAATAAAAAAATATTGACAATCAACAAACTCCATGCTATATTCATGTTCAAATACATGAGGCATGGAGTTTTTTATATCAGAAATTATGATGTAGAAATCTCCGGACAGGATCGGCTGCGGCGGAGAGGTATCCTGCCGTCTATGGAATGGAGGTTTATTGTGAAGAAGGAAACGATTATCAGGATCACGAAGTATTTGTTGGATTTTATGTTTTTCGCCGGGATGGCGGTGACGGTGTCCCTTCCGCTTTCCGTCAAGTGGATCGGCAGCTATCTTGAGGGAGCAAAGGAACACTATGTGGAGTATGTGCTGATCTATTTTGTGCTGGGAGTTCTTGCCGTTGCCATACTGGGCGAGCTGCGGAAGATGTTCCGCACGGTTCTGGCGGACGACTGCTTTGTCATGGAGAACGTGGTGAGCCTGCAGCGAATGGGCACTTACAGCTTTATGATTGCGCTGATGGCGCTGGTGCGAACGGTGGTCTGCCTCACGATCGCCATGCTGGTCGTGATTCTTGTGTTTTTGATCGCGGGGCTTTTCAGCAAGACGCTGGCGTTTGTGTTTGACAAGGCGGTACAGTACAAAGAAGAGAATGATTTGACAATATAGGAGGTGCCGTATGGCGATCAGAATCAATCTGGATGTGGTGATGGCGCAGCGGAAAATCGGTCTGACTGAGCTTGCGGGCGAGGTGGATCTTACGCTTGCCAATCTTTCGATTTTAAAAAACAACAAGGCGAAGGCGATCCGTTTTTCCACGTTGGACGCAATATGCAAGGCACTGGATTGCCAGCCGGGCGATATTATTGAGTATGTGGAGGAGTGAGAGTATGGATATCAGGACGCAGATGGGAACGCAACCGATGAGGCAACCAGTGGCACAGCCTGTGATGCAGCCGGGGACACAGCCAATGATGCAAGCCGGAACACAGCCGATGAGGCAGCCAATCCCCACGATTCCGCAACACCCCGACACGGAGCAGACCAAAAGGCGGAAGGAGAATTTCGGCGTGCTGGGTCTGGGCAGTCTGCTCTATGCCTGCTTCTACACGCTGTGCATGTATAAGGCGGGGCGGGGGCTGAATGAGGCTTTTTTTCTCGCAGGAAGTCTCTGGTTTTACTGCTTCTGTATGAAAAAACTGGGGATTTCCTTAAAAAAAGACAGTATCTTCTATATGATCAGCCTGCTTCTGCTGGGCGTTTCCACTTTCTGCACCGCAGACGCAAAGATCATCAACATGAACAGAGCCGGAATATGGGTGCTGACCGTGAGCTTTCTGCTTCACCAGTTCTTTGAGGACAAAAACTGGACTTTTGGCAGATATGCGAGCTATCTGGTCGGCGCGGTGTTCGGCAGTCTGGGGGAGATTACAAGACCTTTTCTGGATATGGTGGAATACCGGAGAAAGAAGGGAAAACAGGACGGGCAGAAGATTGCGTACGTGATTGTCGGTGTGGCGGTAGGGATTCCTGTTCTGGTTATCCTGTGGCTGCTTTTAATGAGCGCGGACAAAATGTTTCTGGCAATGACCGAGCAGCTTTTTGAGAATCTGGACATTGCCAACATGGCAGGAATTGCCTTTACCGTTCTGGCGGTATTCTTCTTTACCTACTGCATGATGTCCCTTCTGTGTAAGAAACCCTTTTCTGAGGAAGCGGCCGACAGAGTGTGTGTGGAGGCGATTCCTGCCATTACGGTGATGCTGCCCGTCACGGTTTTGTATGTGGTGTTCTGCGGCGTGCAGATCGTCTGTCTGTTCTTCGGGAACATCGATCTGGAGAGATACACCTACGCGGAATATGCCAGACAGGGATTTTTCCAACTGCTTGCGGTCTGTGTGATCAATCTGGTTATGGTGCTGGCAAGTCAGGCGTATTTTAAGCGGAGCAAGGTGCTGAGGGCGCTGATTACCGTGGTTTCCGGCTGTACCTATGTGATGATCGCCTCGGCTGCGTTCCGCATGGTGCTGTATATCCGGCATTATTATCTGACCTTTTTAAGGATTTTTGTGCTGTGGTCGCTGGCGGTGATCTTTCTTCTGCTGACAGGCATCGTGGTGAGTATATACAAGGAAAAATTCCCGCTGTTCCGTTTCAGCATGGTGGTTGTGACGGTCTGTTACCTGCTTTTGTCCTTCGGGCACCCGGACTATTGGATTGCCCGGTGCAATACGGCAAATATGGAAAGCTCCCACAGCAGCTTCTTTGATGTGGACGCCTACGAGGATTATGACTACATGATGAGGCTGTCCCCCGATGCGGCGCCGGTGCTGCTTCCGCTCTCACAGGAGCAGAGCTGGGCAGAGGGCTACGCGCGGGGCGTGCAGGACGCCTACGAAGAAATGGGAATCAGGGACTTTAATCTTTCCGTATACATTGCAGAGAAAATTTTACAAAACTATTAAAATAATTAAGAAATTCTTAAGTAGTTTGTTTTCCCCGGAAATGATACAATAACTTTACAAAGTAGGACTATACTATAAAGCATGAGAGAAATCATTGCGTATAGGGAGTTATTAGGGGAAAATGAAAATGGAAAAAGGAAAGAAAGCGGTTTTGTTGGCGGTGTGCATACTGCCGGTCTTGCTGCTCACCGCTTGCAGGGAACAGGAAGGAAACGGCGTCTCTCACAAGTCGTATTATGTGATCAGTGAGGAGCTGGACAGCAAAAAGACGGCTGACAAGGCGCAGGAAATATTGGAGAATGCACAGCCGACGTCCGATGTGTCGGGAAATGATGTGCAGGAAAAAGAAAAATAAAAGTGTTATGGGCAAGAAATGTCCATAACACTTTTTATGTTTGGCGGGTTACCAGATCCTTGTCGTCCATTTTGTGCAGTCCCACACATCAGTTGCCCAGTCGGCATAGAAATCCGGCTCATGGCACACCATGAGGATGCTGCCCTTGTAATCGGTGAGCGCCCGCTTTAACTCCGCCTTGGCGTCCACATCCAGATGGTTTGTGGGCTCGTCCAACAGTAGCACGTTGGTTTCCCGGTTCAGCAGCTTGCAGAGGCGTACTTTTGCCTGTTCGCCACCGCTCAGCACCTTGACCTTGCTCTCGATATGCTTTGTCGTCAGACCGCACTTGGCAAGGGCGGAACGCACCTCGTACTGGGTCATGGAAGGAAATTCCTTCCAGATTTCCTCGATGCAGGTGGTCTCGATCCCGGCGGCAGTCTCCTGCTCAAAGTAGCCGATGCTCAGATAGTCGCCCTGCTCCACTTTTCCGGAGAGGGGAGGGATCAATCCCAGAATACTCTTTAACAAGGTTGTTTTTCCGATTCCGTTTGCACCGATCAGGGCGATCTTCTGCCCGCGCTCCATGGAGAGGGTGAGCGGACTGGAAAGGGGTTCGTCGTAGCCGATCACAAGGCTGTCCGTCTGGAAAATGTAGCGGCCGGGGGTGCGGGCTTCCTTAAAGTAAAATTCCGGCTTGGGCTTCTCGGCGGCAAGCGTGATCACATCCATCTTATCCAGCTTTTTCTGGCGGGACATCGCCATGTTACGGGTGGATACCCGGGCTTTGTTTCGTGCCACAAAATCCTTGAGATCCGCAATTTCCTTCTGTTGTTTGTTGTAGGCAGCGGAGAGCTGCGCCTGCTTCATGGCGTAGACCTCCTGAAACTTGTCGTAGTCTCCCACATACCGGTTCAATTCCTGATTGTCCATGTGGTAGATCAGGTTCACCACGCTGTTCAGGAACGGAATGTCATGTGAAATCAGGATAAAGGCATTCTCGTACTCGGTCAGGTAGCGTTTCAGCCATGCAATGTGTTCTGCGTCCAGATAGTTGGTCGGCTCGTCGAGCAGAAGGATATCCGGCTTCTCCAAAAGAAGCTTTCCCAGAAGCACCTTGGTGCGCTGTCCGCCGCTTAAATCCGTCACATCCTTGTCCGGTCCCAGATCCAGAAGACCCAGCGCCCTTGCCACTTCCTCCACCTTGGAATCGATCATGTAGAAATCGTGGGCGGTCAAAAGCTCCTGCAAGGTTCCCAGATCTTCCATGTACTGCTCCAGCTCCCCGGGGGTCGCATCCCCCATCTTATCACAGATATCGTTCATCTGTGCTTCCATCTCATAGAGAAAGTCAAAGGCGGAGGAAAGCACCTGACGGATTGACATTCCCTTCTCCAACACCGTGTGCTGATCCAGATAACCCACACGGACATTCTTTGCCCATTCGACTTTTCCCTCGTCCGGCGCGAGCTTTCCGGTAATGATGTTCATAAAAGTGGATTTTCCCTCACCGTTTGCACCGATCAGTCCGATATGCTCACCCTTCAGCAGACGAAAAGAAACATTATTGAAAATTGCGCGGTCACCAAAGCCGTGCGTCAGATTTTCTACATTTAAAATACTCATGAAAGCCTCCGATCATCGTAATCCATGCCAGTATAGCACGAAGAAGCGCCACTTTGCAATGGGATGTATAGAGAAGGAAACGCAGTGGAATACTGTGAAAAAAGCCGAAAGGCAAAAGGAGGACTTTATGAAAAAAGGATTGCTTATCTGTTCCGGCATTATACTTGCCGTGACGCTTACCGCCTGCGGAAACAAAAAGAACAATAACAATGGGCAGGAATCGACCGTACCGCAGACCACGGAGAGCAGTTCGGCACAGCAGACACAAACCCCGGAGACGGGAAACACAGAAAATCCGGGCAGCACGGAGGCGGATGTGCCCATGGAGGAGCTGCGTGCGGCGGTGGAGGAGGTGCTTGGAGAAAATTACTGGCCCAACTCAGCCATCGAGGCGGATGTGCTGGCGGAGGTGTACGGCATCACCGAGGATATGTACGACGACTATTTTGGCGAGATGCCCATGATCAGCGTCAACGTGGACACGCTGATTATTGTAAAGGCAAAGGAAGGTCAGGCGGAAGCCGTGGAGGATGCCCTGAATGTGTACCGTGACATGCAGATCAATGATGCCCTGCAGTATCCCATGAATGTGGGAAAGGTGCAGGCATCCCAAATCGAGGCAATCGGCAGCTATGTCTGCTTCGTGCAGCTTGGCGCGGATGTGGACGAGGAGATGGACCAAGGTGAGGATGCAGTTATCAAAAAATGTCAGGAGGCAAACGAAGCCGCGCTGGATGCAATCCGCAACCGGCTTTGGCAGTAGGCAGCATGGTATTCTCAAGTGTCATTTTTTTGTTTCGTTTTTTACCCCTGTTTTTCTTATGCTATTTTATATTCCCCGAGAGGATGAGAAATCTCATCCTCTTTTTGGGTAGTATTCTGTTTTATGCGTGGGGGGAGCCGTTGTATGTGGTGCTGATGCTGATTTCCACGCTGTCGGATTATGTGCACGGACTTCTGATCGAGAAATGTTACGGCAGGATGTCGGCAAAGCTTCTGCTTTTTTCCTCAATGGTAATCAATCTGGGAATGTTGGGCTTTTTTAAGTACAGCGGGTTGGATCTCCCGCTCCCTGTGGGGATTTCCTTCTATACCTTTCAGACCATGTCCTACACCATAGATGTGTACCGGGGAGAGGTGCGGGCGCAGAAGAACCTGCTCGACTTTGCCGTATTCGTGACCCTGTTTCCTCAGTTGATCGCGGGCCCCATCGTCCAGTACAAGACCATCGCGGAGGAGCTGCGGGTGCGCCTTGTAACAGTGTATGATCTGGCGGCGGGTGCGGAGCGCTTCGTGGCAGGGCTTGCCAAAAAGGTTCTGCTTGCCAACGGCATAGGCGTACTTTTTACGCAGATCAGTGCGCAGCCGGAGGGCGAGCTGACCCTTGTCATGGCGTGGCTGGGAATGGTCAGCTATGCGTTTCAGATCTACTTTGATTTTTCCGGGTATTCTGACATGGCGATCGGGCTTGGCAGAATTATGGGATTCCATTTCCCGGAAAATTTCCGCTACCCGTACACCTCAAAAAGCATTACGGAGTTCTGGCGAAGGTGGCATATCTCCTTAAGCAGTTGGTTTCGGGATTATGTTTACATTCCGCTTGGGGGCAACCGGAAGGGCCTGAAAAGGCAGCTTTTGAACATAGGGATCGTCTGGTCGCTGACGGGTATCTGGCATGGTGCCGGACTGAATTTTCTTCTGTGGGGCATGTGGTTTGCACTTTTCTTGATGCTGGAGAAGCTGTTTTTGGGAAAATGGCTCGCAAAGCTGCCGGGAGTGGTCGGTTTTCTCTACACCGCGTTTGTGGTGCTGATCAGTTGGTGCTTCTTCTCGCTGGAGGAGGCGGGCGCGATCCTGCGGTTTCTGAAAGCCATGTTCGGCATGGGGGCAGCAGGGCTGTCCGGAGAAAAAACATGGTATCTGCTGCAAAATTACGAAGTGCTGCTCCTGCTTCTTGCCTTTTGTGCCACACCCATCGGAAAGAAAATATGGGATTGGCTGAAGCAGAGGGCAGGCTTTGCCATGGGTGTGCTGGAACCGGCGGCGCTGGCGGCAGTTCTGCTCCTCTCGGTAGCAGGTATTGTGGACGCCTCCTACAATCCGTTTTTATATTTCCGTTTCTAGGTGGAAGGGAGAATGGCAGGCATGAAGAAAGAAAAAAGGAAATGTGCGGGTGCGGTATTGACCGTCCTCACCGTGGGCGGCATTCTGGCAGGACTTACGGCGGCAGATCTGTTTACGGCAGACCGGCTGTTTTCTGCATTTGAAAACCGGATGCTTGCGCAAAGACCGGATTTTTCCGTAAAAGCACTGTTTGCAGGCACTTATACGGAAGCGTACGAAACCTATGTGACGGATCAGTTTGTGGGCAGGGATCGGTGGATCACGGTCAAAACGCTGACGGATGTGGCGCTTGGAAAAAAAGAGATCAACGGGGTATATCTGGCTGCGGACGGAACCCTGATCGAGAAACATGACCCGGAGGATTATGACGGGGAAACAGAGGATAAAAAAATCATGCTTTTGAAGGGGCTGGCAGAGAGACAGGAGCAGAAGGGGGAACGTTTCTCCGTGATGCTGGTGCCCACGGCAGATCAGATTCTTTCGGACAAACTGCCTGCCCACGCAACCAGCTACGATCAGATCGCATTTATAGAAAAGGTATCAGATGTCATTGGTGACAACAATGTCATAAACACAACAAATCTCTTGAATGCACACAAAGATGAGTATATCTACTATGGAACAGATCATCACTGGACGACGCTGGGCGCTTATTACGGTTATCTCGCATGGGCTGAGCATATGAACATGACAAATGTGTCATATGAAAGAGAGACGGTTTCGGAGGACTTTTATGGAACGCTTCACTCAAAGACCCACGTTTTTGTAAAGGCAGACAGGATCGAAAGCTACCTACCCTCATGGCAGAAGGACGGCGGGCAGGTGGAGGTGTATTATGACGGGGGAAGGACGCCGTATTCTTCCCCGTACGCGCCGGAGTATCTGAGTACCAAAAACCAGTACGGCTATTTTCTGAAGGACAATCATGCGCTGATTGAAATTCGGCGGAATGGCGGAAACGCAGAAGAAGGAAGCAGGGGGAGAACCCTGTTTGTCATCAGGGATTCCTACGCCAGCTGCTTCCTTCCTTTCCTGACAGAGCACTATGACACGATCCTTGTGCTGGATCCGCGCTATTACAACGGCAGCCTGTTCACGCTCCTCGATGAGTATGAGGAGCGTGAGGGGAATATGGATGTCCTTGTGCTCTACAATGTGATTCACTTTTTAGAAGAATTCCGGTACTATGACAGATCTGCGCTGTCGCTGCTGTCCGCAGATGCGGCAGCTGCTCCGGCCTGTGCACCGTTCTGTCTCTTCTGAGCCACCATTTCGCCTACCGTGTGGGCGGCGCCTGCGCCTAAGAAGCCGGACAAAACTGCGTTCAGATCCACGCCGGTCGACTCCTTCAAGCCGTCCGTCACCTGATTTAAGGTGTTCATCACATCCTTCATCAGTTTGGTGGAATTGCCGTCACCGTACATGGTGATCTTGTCGACCTTAGCCAGCGGCTCGGCTGCGTTTTTCACCACGTCGGGCAGAGCCTTGAAGTACATTTCCAGCACAGCGGCTTCACCCATCTTCGCCATTGCTTCGGCTTTCTTCTCGATACCTTCTGCCTCAGCCACAGCCTTTGCCTGAATGGCCTCCGCCTCTGCGAGACCCTTGATGCGGATACCTTCCGCCTCCTGCTCCTTGGCGTATTTCTCTGCCTCTGCTTGAACCTTAAGGGCTTCTGCCTGCTGCTGCAGTTCATATTTCTTTGCCTCTGCTTCACGCTGGCGCTGGTAGAGCTGTGCATCCGCGGCCTGCTGCTTTGCGAACTTGTCTGCCTCTGCCTTTTTCTTCACCTGTGCATCCAGAGCCTGTTCCATAACCTCGGCTTCCTTCTGCTTTAAGAGGATTTCCTTCTCCTGCTTTGCGATGTTTGCGTTTGCCGTGGTGATCTCGATGGTCTTACGCTGCTCCTCCTGCTGGATCTGGTAAGCGGCGTCCGCCTCCGCCTTCTTGGCATCGGAAACCCGTTTCAGCTCCGCCTGCGTAATGGCAAGCTCGTTGTTCTTCTGGGCGATGTCGGTCTGCGCGGCGATCTGCGCTTCGTTTGCCTCGCGCTGTGCGTTTGCCTGCGCCTTCGCGATTTCCTTTTCACTTTCCGCACGGGAAATAGCGGCATTTTTCTGGATCTTTACGATGTTGTCCACACCGAGGTTCTCGATGACGCCATTGGAATCCACAAAGTTCTGCACGTTGAAGCTTATAATGTCAAGACCCATGGCGGCGAGGTCGGGCGCGGCGTTCTCTTTTACCAGATTGGCAAATTTCTGACGGTCGCTGACCATCTCCTCCAGGTTCATCTTACCTACGATCTCACGCATGTTACCTTCCAGCACTTCTCTGGCAACCTGTGCAATGTAGTCGGTTTTCTTGTTTAAGAAGTTCTGTGCCGCAAGCTCTAGCTGTTCCTTGTTGGAGCTTACCTTTACATTGACTGCGGCGTCCACCTTGATGTTGATGTAGTCCGCGGTGGGTACTGTACTTGCCGTCTTGACATCAATCGGGATCAGTTGCAGATTCAGCTCATCCTTCTTCTCCAGAAAAGGAATCTTGATGCCGGCGCGTCCGATCAGCACCTTCGGGCGTTTGCGCAGACCGGAAATGATGTAGGCGGTATCCGGTGACGCCTTGACATATCCCGATGCAAGAATTGCCAGAATCGCAACGACAATGACAACGGGGACAGCTACTTGTAAAATGATCTCCATATGTTCTCCATTCCGGGGCGCCCGACAGAGACCGGTTGTTCGGTCTGCCCGCGCTCCCTTGCTTTAATGTCTACATTGTAACATAGTATGCGGCTTTTTTGTAGAAAAAGAAGTACACGTTAGAAAAGCATACCGTGCGCTTGAGGGAAGGGGGAAGTTGTGGTAAAATCGGATAGAATACAGGAAGAAACGAAGAATGGGAGAACGGAATGGAAACGATACAGGCAGTGGTATTTGATATGGACGGCGTATTGTTTGACACGGAGCGTCTGTATCTGGAGGAATGGAGACAGATTGCGGCGGAGGAGCATATCGCTCCCGAGGTGATGGAGAGAGCAATACTTGGGTGTGTGGGACTGAACAACACGGATACAAGGGCGCTGTTTCAGAGCGTGTGCGGAGAGCAGTTTCCTTTCGACGAGGCATATAAAAAATGCAGCGACAGGATGAAGGAGCGGGTGAAGCGGGAAGGGCTTCCCATGAAACCCGGCGTCCGGGAGATTCTGTACTATCTGCGCGCGGAGGGCTACCGCATCGCGTTGGCTTCGTCCACGAGGACGGAGAGTGTGCTGCGCCATCTGGAGCAGGCGCAGATCAGGGACTGCTTCGAGGTGGTCACCGGCGGGGACAGGGTGGAGCACAGCAAACCCCTGCCTGATATTTATCTGATTACATGCAGGGAGCTTGGCGTATCGCCCCAAAATGCCGTTGCCATCGAGGATTCCCCCAACGGGATCCGCTCGGCGTATGCGGCGGGAATGCATCCCATCATGGTGCCGGATCTGATAGCGCCGACGCCGGAAATCCAAAAGCTTCTGTACGCGGAGTGCAAAACCCTGCTCGAGGTGCTGGAGCTTTTTAGGGAAGCGGCAGAGCGGGATGGCCTGCAGGAGGTGCTGCGGATTCCGCTTCAGGGCTTGTGCAACACAAGGGATCTGGGAGGCTACCGCACAGCGGACGGCAGAAGAATCAAAAAACACCGGCTTTTGCGCAGCGGTGCGCTCTTTGACGCCACACAAAAGGATCTGGAGACACTCTGCTCCGAATATGGTCTGCGGAAAGTGGTTGATTTTCGTACAAGCTCAGAGAGGGCGGGCAAACCGGATCCGAAGCTGCCCGGCGTTTCCTATGTAAAAAATCCGATTTTGCAGGAGGCCATGCTCGGCATCACCAGAGAAGAGGATCTGGGACAGGACGGCAACGCCGTGGTGCGCAAGGTGGTGAAAGTGCTGGAGTCGGACGGCAATACGCCGTTATCCTACATGGAGAATATGTACAGCAATCTGATTACGAACCCCTTCTCAAAGGGACAGTACCGGAAATTCTTTGATATACTGGAGGAACAGAAGGAGGGCGCCCTGCTCTGGCATTGCAGCGCGGGAAAGGACAGAGTGGGCGTGGCGACCATTCTTCTGCTGACCGCACTGGGTGTGCCGAGGCAGCAGATCCTTGCGGACTACGAAAAAGTGAATTGCTTTGTGGCGAAGGATGTGGCGCAGCTGATGGAGACATTCACGGAGGGGATGGATCCGGCGGCGAGGGAGACGGCTGTACGCAGGGAGGCGTTAAGGCTGCTGTTTACCGTGAATGGCGCTTACGCCGAATCCGTGTTTGCTGCAATGGAACGGCAGAGCGGAAGCACGGAGGCTTTCCTTGAGGAGGAGATGGGGCTCACCCCCGAGAGGCTGCAGTCCCTTAAGGACAATTATCTGGAATAAACCGAATGCGGAGGAGAAAATTTGGCAACATTGGGAATCCCGCAGAACACCATAGCGGTTCTGCAAAAATACAATTTTAATTTTCAGAAAAAATACGGGCAGAACTTTCTTGTGGATACGCATGTTCTGGAGAAGATCATGGACGCCGCACAGATAACCGCGGATGACTGCGTGGTGGAGATCGGCCCGGGAATCGGTACCATGACGCAGTATCTGGCGGAGAGGGCCGGTTCGGTGGTTGCGGTGGAGATCGACAAGAATCTGATTCCCATTTTGCAGGAGACGCTCTCGGAATACGACAACGTGACCATCATTAACGAGGACATTCTCAAGGTGGATCTGAACCGCATCGTGGAGGAGAAAAACGAGGGTCGTCCGGTCAAGGTGGTGGCGAATCTGCCCTATTACATTACCACGCCCATAATCATGGGACTGTTTGAAAACCACATGCCGCTGCAAAGCATTACCATCATGGTGCAGAAGGAGGTGGCGGACCGCATGCAGATCGGCCCGGGCACCAAGGATTACGGCGCGCTCTCGCTGGCGGTGCAGTATTACGCCAGACCGGAAATTGTGGCGATCGTGCCGCCCAACTGCTTTATTCCGAGACCCGGCGTGGCGAGTGCCGTCATACGCCTGACCCGCTATGAGGAGCCGCCGGTACAGGTGACGGACGAGGCGTTTCTGTTCGCGCTCATCAGGGCTTCCTTCAATCAGCGGCGCAAGACGCTGGCAAACGGTCTTTCCAACGCCCAGAACCTTTCCCTGACCAGAGAGCAGGTGACGGAGGCGCTGGAGAGCATGGGACTGTCGCCCACCGTGAGAGGGGAGGCGCTGACGCTTTCGCAGTTTGCGGCGCTCTCCGAAATGCTGAAAGGCAATATCTAGTAAGATTTCATCGAGGAAATGCACTACATCTTGTATTTTTTGTGCATTTTCCTCGATATTTTTTTGACATCATATGCCGCATTATGATAAACTTAGTAGGTGAAAAGTGGGATAGTTTACGTTTTTGCATAATTTTGGATAAAGGAAAGGCAATCGCCGTGGATAAATACGAATATAAAATCAGATCGGAAGAGATCAAGACATTAATTGCAAAGGGCGAATATGAGGATGCGGCTGCCATTGCGGACACCATAGACTGGCGCCGGGTAAAGAGCGTGATGATGCTCTGCACGGTCAGCGACCTGTATAAGATCAACCGCCGCTATGAGGACGCGCGGGAGCTTTTGCTGCTGGCTTACGACAGGCATCCGGGAGGACGTTCCATCGTTTACTCCCTCTGTGAGCTTTGCATCAAGATGGACGATTTTGTCCCCGCAGTGGAATATTATAAGGAATTTGTGCAGGTCGCGCCCAAGGACAGCGGCCGTTATGTGCTGCAATATAAGCTGTATGAGGCACAGGACGTCAGCCTTGAGGAGCGGATCGAGGTTCTGGAGGAGCTGAAGGCAAAGGAGTACAGCGAGAAGTGGGCGTATGAGCTTGCTTATCTGTATCATCGCATCGGTCTTGCCACAAAATGCGTGGAAGAGTGTGATGAGATGATCGTGTGGTTCGGAGAGGGAAAGTATGTGTTGAAGGCGATGGAGTTAAAACAGCTCCACGAGCCGCTCACCCCCGAACAACAGGAGAAGTACGAGGAGATGAAGGGGCTGAGGCGTGGGGAAAGTGTACCCTCCGAGCCTGAGAGAGAGGATGATCAGCAGGATTCCCGAAAGGAAGAGGATCTGGCGGATGCACCCACGAAGGAAATTCCTCAGGATGAGCTTGACATTCAGGTGAAGCTGATGAATGTGGGTCAGTACGACACCATCAACATGCAGAAAGAACTTGCACAAAATATGAAGGAACTGTGGGAGGGAACGTCTGATGAAACAGAAATACAGAGAGAGAAGGAGACGGCTGATACAGAGGTAGCTGAGGAGATTGCCCCGGAGGCTGGGGAAACTGCTCGGGAGACTGCAGAGGACGACGGAGAATATGGTGAAGTGGCTGATGAAGCTGCTGAAAAAGAAATCCGGACGCAGACGGCAGAACCGGAAGAACAGAAAGTCGAGGAAGTGTTTTTTGGTGAGACCGGTGAGATTGATCCTACCGGGGCGCAGATCCTCGAAGAAATGAAAAAGGAAGCCATCGGCGTAAAGGAGGAGCCTGAAAAGACGGAGGAAGCCGAAGCCAAGGCGGAGGCGGCTCCCGCAAAGGACGCGGTTCAGACGGAGGAAGCACAGGGCGATAACGCCGCTCTGACCAGCACGCAGACGGGCGATATGAAGGAATGGCATGTGGATCGGAAGCCCGGCGGATTTGAAAAAATCTTAGGCATGGAATATGACGGGCAGATGAGCATGGTGGTTCCCGAGTCGGAACAGGTGGAAAAACAGATCACCGGGCAGATCTCTCTGGAGGATGTTCTGCTTGAGTGGGAAAAAATGAAAAAAGACAGTGAACAGAAGCGGATGGAGGCTGTCAGACAGCATGTGATGCAGCAGACCGGTGCTATGTTTACGGAGTTTGAGGCGGCTGCCCGGGACGGTCTGCTTGAGAAGCTTGAGAATGGGACCGTGGATGGGGACGAAATGCCCGGAGAGCCGGCAGATACGGAAATAGAGGACATCGGCGAGGTAGAGGAGCTGGAGGAAATCGAGGAAGCGGATTCTGCGCCGGACGGCGGGGATGAAGCGCTTGCGGCAGAGGAGCCGGAGGATGCGGTGTATGAGCCGTTAGAGGAGTTCACGGAAGAGGAAACCTCCGAGGAAGAGCCGGACGAAGCTGCGGACACTGAGGAAGTTTCAGAAGAGGAATCCGAAGAATCCGGGGACGCTGAGGAAGCCCTCGAAGAATCCGAAGTAGCAGAGGAGACCGGGGAGGAACCCGAAGAAGCTTCGGAAGAAGAAAACATGGAACCTGAGACGGATGCCGGAGAAGAAGCACCCGAAGAAGCGGAAGAGACCTCGGAGGAAGGGTCTGAGCCGCGTGGAGCAAGACCGCACAACCGGAGAAGACGGGTTCGCCCCATGTCCCCCGAGGAAAAGCAGAACTTCGGAACCTTAGCCCAGAATCGCAATACGCGGGATCAGATCGTTTACGCCATCGACAATATCAGCATGGCGGCTTATACCGGAAACCTGATTATCACCGGGGAGGAGGGCATGGACACCCTCGCACTGGCGAAGAAGCTGATCCGTGAAGTGCAGCAGAACGACAGCAACTTCTCGGGGAAGATCGCGAAGATTTCGGGCGAGTCCCTGAACCGGAAAGGAATTGAGCCGGTATTTGAAAAGCTGGCAAACGGCGCGCTGATCGTGCAGAATGCCGGCGGCATGTCAGAGGAAACCATTGAGCAGATGCAGAGGGCGCTGAATCAGGAACACAGCGGCATGATCGTGGTTCTGGAGGATGCGAAGAAAACCATGCATAAGCTGCTCCGCGACAATCATACATTGGCAGAGTGCTTCAATATCGAGATTAATATAGAAGCGTTGGACAACGACAGCCTTGTGGCATACGCGGCGAAATATGCCAGAGAGCAGGAATACAGCATAGACGAGCTGGGAATTTTGGCGCTGCACACCCGCATCGCGGAAAGGCAGACCAGCGATCATGCGGTGACGCCGGGCGAGGTGCAGGAGATGGTGGATCAGGCAATCCACCACGCAAACCGCAAGACACTGGGACATTTCTTTGACATTCTGATCGCCAAGCGTTACGATGACGAGGATATGATTATATTACGCGAAAAAGATTTTATGTAGGTGGGAGGTTTTGTATGACCGGAAAAAAACGGACGCAGGAATGGGAAACCGTTCAGATCACAGAGATGGATCAATACCTGTTTGCACAGGGTACGCACTACGATATCTACAAAATGCTGGGTGCTCATTTTTCCGAGGAGAACGGAGTGAAGGGCGTGTTCTTTGCAGTGTGGGCGCCCAATGCCGCCGCTGTGCATGTGATCGGAGAGTTCAACGGATGGAATGAAGAAAGCCACCCCATGACCAAGATCGGCCCCGGAGGAATTTACACATTGTTTGTTCCGGGCGTGGAGGAGAATACGCTGTACAAGTTCCTGATTACGACGGCGAACGGACAAAAGCTCTATAAGGCGGATCCCTTTGCCAACTATGCGGAGCTGCGTCCCGGAACGGCGTCCCGCGTGACGAACCTGAACGGTTTTGCATGGAGTGACGAGGCATGGATGACGAAACGGGACGAGATCGATATTCAGAAGCAGCCCATTGCCATCTATGAATGTCACATCGGCTCATGGATGAAACACCCGGACGGTACGCCGGACGGATTCTACACATACCGGGAGTTTGCGGATCGCCTTGCCGAGTATTTGAAAGAGATGAAATACACTCATGTGGAGCTCATGGGCATTGCGGAACACCCCTTTGACGGTTCGTGGGGCTATCAGGTGACGGGCTATTATGCACCGACCTCCCGTTACGGCACGCCGAAGGACTTCATGTATCTGGTCAACAAGCTTCACAAGATGGGCGTGGGCGTGATCCTCGACTGGGTTCCCGCGCATTTTGCGACGGATGCGCACGGTCTTGGCTGCTTTGACGGACAGTGCATCTTTGAGCACCCCGATCCCAGACTGGGAGAGCATCCCGAGTGGGGAACGAAGATCTTCAACTACGGCAAGACGGAGGTGAAGAACTTCCTGATCGCCAACGTGCTGTTCTGGCTGAGAGAGTTCCATATAGACGGCGTCCGCGTGGATGCGGTTGCCTCCATGCTGTATCTGGATTACGGAAAGAAGGAGGGACAGTGGTGTCCCAACAAATACGGCGGCAACAAGAATCTGGAGGCAATCGAGTTTTTCAAGCACTTAAATTCCGTGGTGCGCGGCACCTATCCCGGCTTTATGACGATTGCGGAGGAGTCCACCGCGTGGCCGCAGGTGACGGGCAAGGTGGAGGACGGCGGTCTGGGTTTTACTTTCAAGTGGAATATGGGATGGATGCATGACTTCTGCAAATATATGAAGCTGGATCCCTATTTCCGCAAGGACAATCACTATGCCATGACCTTTGCCATGAGCTACAACGAAAGCGAGAACTATATCCTGCCCCTTTCCCATGATGAGGTGGTACACCTGAAATGCTCCATGGTAAACAAGATGCCGGGCTACAGGGTGGACAAATATGCCAACCTTCGTGTGGGGTATACCTACATGTTCGGTCATGCGGGAAAGAAGCTCCTGTTCATGGGTCAGGAATTTGCACAGGAGAGAGAATGGAGCGAGGCGAGAGAGCTTGACTGGTTCCTGCTTGAGGATAAGCTGAATGCAGGAATGAAGGAATATGTGGGCGAGCTGCTTAAGCTGTACCGCAAATATCCGGTTATGCACACCATTGACAACAGCTGGAAGGGCTTTGAGTGGCTGAACGCGGATGACGCGGGCAGAAGCGTTTACAGCTTTTTCAGGAAGGATGAAACCGGAAAGAACAATGTGCTCTTTGTGCTGAACATGACGCCCATGTGCTGGGAGAACTATCTTGTGGGCGTGCCCGCAAAGAAAAAGTATAAGCTGATCTTAAACAGTGATGAGGAGCGGTTCGGAGGAAACGGGCATCAGATTCCTGCCGTGCTGGAGGCAACCAGGGAGCCGGCAAACTTCAAGGATTACTCGATCTGTCTGGATCTTGCACCCTACATGGCAGCCGTATTTGTGTTTTAAGGGTTAAGAAAAGGACGCTGCGTGACGAAATACAAGGTACATAAAGGATGGTACAGTCATGCGGATCACTTTTGAAAACATGCCGGCGGCAAAGGCGGAGAGGACGACAACTGCATATCAGAGCGCGCAGACCGGGAACAGCCGGGTACAGCGCGGCTATACATTGGACATTTCCGATCAGGTTACGGACAATGCCGCTTACAGCTTCCGAAAGGGAAAAGGTGTATCGGGCGGCGGACGCAGTGCCGATGATATCATGCAGGCGGCAGCAGGGCAGGATATCACACTGTACCATAACTACATGGCGGTAATGTCCAATTCTATGTCTGACGAGGATTTTGCCAAGCTGCAGGAGGAAGGGTACAATCCCGCTGATATGGATCCCCGGGATGCAGTCACCATACTGGATACCATCAAGGCGCAGCTTGTAAAGGCAGGGGTGGAGATTACCGGATATACGGATACGCTTGACAGGGATGCCCTGACGCGGATTACGGGAAGCGCCGCCTATGCGGATCAGCTTGCCGGGGCGTTTGCGAGGGAGGACATTCCGCTCACCGAAGAGAATGTTGCACAGGCGATGGACGCCTTCGGGCGGGGGAAAGAACTGACAGAGATGTCAGATGGCGCCGTAAAGTATATGGTGACCAACGAATACGCCCCGACCATCGATGCACTTTATCTGGCACAGCATGCGGGAGCGGCAGATGCCGGGAGACAGGCAGGCGGCTATTTCAGCGAGGATATGCCGGGCTATTATGCACAGAAGGCTCCGACAGAGGATATTGCGGGTCTGCAGGGGCAGATCGATCATATACTGGAGGCGGCAGGTTATCCGTCCAATGAAGAAAACAGACAGGATGCCATATGGCTCATTGAAAAGGGAATCCCTTTCACCGAGGAGAGCTTTTCTCTGTTGAAGGAAATAGAAAACGTGGAGCTTCCGGCGCGGGACGAGGATCTGTTTTCTGCCATCGCCGCGGCGCTTGCGGAAGGGAAATCTGCCGCAGAGGCAAATCTTGAGGAAAAGAAAAGCATTTACCGCAGAGCAGCGGATTGTCTGGAAGATTACGAAAACAGATTTTTTGAAATACAGAATATGCCGGACACGCCGGAGACCGTAAAGGCGCGCAGGCAGTTGGAGGAAGTCCGGCTGCATATGACGGTGGAGGCAAATGTGCGGCTGTTGAAGAGCGGCTTTGCCATTGACACAGCGCCGATCGAGGACACCATAGCTGCATTGAAGCAGTGGGAGCAGGAGCGGACGACAACGGCATTTTCCGATGCGCTGCCTGTGGATATCTGCAGCGAAACGCTGAGAAAGACGGCGGAATTTGAGAATCTGCCCTCGGTGACACTGGGCAGACTGATCACGCTGGGGCAGCCGCTTACAGTAAATACCATCCATGAAACAGGAACCGGCCTGCGGGAAATTTTCCGTCAGGCGGGGGAGACATATGAAGCGATGCTCACAACGCCGAGGGCGGATATGGGAGACAGTATCCATACCGCATTCCGCAATGTGGATGCACTGCTGCAGAATATGGGGCAGGAGCTGACTGACGAAAACCGCAAGGCGGTGAGGAGCTTAAGCTACAACCGGATGGAGCTTACGGAAGAAAATCTGCTGGCGGTCAAGGGCGCGGACAGAGTGGTACAGAGAGTGGTGGAGAAAATGACGCCCTCCTCCGTTCTTTCCATGATAAGGGATGGTGTGAATCCTCTTACAACGCCTATGGACGAGCTGGAGAGCTATCTGGAAGGGCAGGATACCTACCGGGAAGAGAGCGAGAAATACAGCCGCTTCCTTTACAATATGGAAAAGAACCGTGAGATCACGCAGGAGGAGAAGGATTCCTACATCGGAATCTACCGGATGCTGCGCCAGATCGAGAAGTCGGACGGGGCGGCAGTCGGAAGCCTTGTGGGCGCACAGGCGGAGATCAACTTCTCCAATCTTTTGTCGGCGGTTCGCACAGGCAAGGTAAAGGGCGTCAACGTATCTGTGGACGATCACTACGGCAGCCTTGAGGAAACGCTTGCAAAAGGAGTGTCCATCGACACCCAGATCGATGCGGCGTACAACAGGCAGCAGCTTGAACAGATCAGACAGTTAAACATGCTGGACGACGCACCCTTGAAAATGCTCTGGCAGCTGGAGCAGCCGGTTACGGCGGAGAATCTTCTGGCGGCGGATGCCATACAGAAGGATGGGGCGGACTCCTTTAAAAAGCTCCGCGAAACGGATGCGGATGCGCTGGAGAATTTGCTGGAAGACGGCGGGTTTGACAGTGATGTGGAGGAAACCTTTACAGATAAGGAACGTATGCAGGCAGGCTACGAGCGGCTGACGGAACAGGCGCAGGGGCTTGCAAGGGAGCTGACCTTTGCGGAAAAAACGGGCAGTCTGGATATCAGGATTTTGCAGGCGGCAAGCAGGCAGCTTGGCATACAGGGAGCAAGAGGCAGACGGGATCAGGAATATGACATTCCCCAGATCATTGACGGTGAGCTGACCTCCGTCCACTTAAAACTGATACATGACTCACAGGAGAAAGGCAGGGTCTCCGTGAGTATGAATACGACGGGATATGGATATCTGTCGGGAGAATTTTCCATGGAAGGAGATACGGTTTCCGGTTTCTTCGCCGGACAGAGCGAGGAAGCCGTGAACGCGCTGCGGGAGTCTGCGGGACACCTTGAAGGTAAACTTGGCGGAAGCGGTCTCAAGGCGGAGAGAATACAGGTGATCAAAGGCAGTCTGACGGAGAGACAGGACAATGTCTCGGGTGGGGACGCGGAGACAAAGCAGCTCTACCGCGTGGCCGGTATGATCATAGCAGCATGGAAAGAAAGTTTGTGACAACGGGAAAGGCAAGGTATGACTTATGAGAATTAATTACAATGTTTCGGCAATGATATCCAACAATGCACTTTCAACCAGTGAGGATCTTCTGTCCAAGTCTCTGGAAAGACTCTCCTCCGGTCTGAAGATCAACAACGCCAAGGACAACCCTGCAGGTCTTGCAATGGCGAAGAGAATGAATGCACAGATTGAGGGTCTGGCAAAGGCGAATGACAATGCCAGCGACGGAATCTCCATTATTGAGACGGCGGACGGCGCGCTGTCTGAGATCCACGATATGCTGCAGCGCATGAATGAGCTGTCGGTAAAGGCAAGCCACGGTGTGCTGACGGACGAGGACAGACAGACCATTCAGGATGAGATCGGGGAGCTGAGCGCGGAGATCGAGCGCATTGCGGATTGCACCGAGTTCAACAGCCAGAAGATCCTTAACGGTGAGTTTGACAGCAGGGCATACACCACCAACGAAAAAATCAAGGTCAGCTATTATTCCGATGATGTGACGACCAAGCTATACGGCATAACGGGAGCGTCCGTCACCTATGACGCAGACGGAAACATTGACTCCTTCAATGCCACCTTCGGCGCGGATTTCCCTGCTGACATTGCGGTGAAGGAGATCAAGGACAACGAAGTGACATTGAAGGCGGATCAGGGCTTTGAGATCCGGCTTGACCTGACGGCGCTGGCAAAGGATCAGACTACGGCGATCGGGGATTTCTCCATCGATGCTACGGGCATCGGCGCCATGCGCCTGCAGATCGGCTCCAATGAGGGACAGGTTCTGGAGGTGCGCATTCCGGAGATCAGTCTGAAAAATATGGGATTGAAGGACATTGATGTTTCCACCGAGGCAGGCGCCAAGGATGCGCTGAGCCGTATGGGTGATGCGATCGCCTATGTTTCTTCCGTGAGAAGCCGTCTGGGTGCATACCAGAACCGTCTGGAATCCACGGTGAACAGTCTGGATATTACCAGTGAAAATATGACGGCGGCTTATTCCCGTATTATGGATGTGGACATGGCGGAGGAAATGACAAACTACTCCACCTATCAGATTCTGGCACAGGCGGGCACCTCCATGCTGGCTCAGGCAAATGAGAGACCGTCACAGGTATTGCAGCTTTTGCAGTAAGGGAGGCAGCTTATGACAAAGGAATGTAAGCAGCAGTTTACCCTGCGCATAACGCAGGCAAATAAAACGGAAATGATCGTGATCCTGTATGAAATGCTTCTGGTTTACCTGAAGGATGCGGAAGATGCGCTTGAGAGGGATCAGATTGCGGTATTCAGAGAGGCGCTCCGCAAGGTGCGGGGATGTCTGGGAGAACTGGTTTCCTCCCTGAACATGGATTACAGTCTGGCAGCCAGGTTGCTCTCGCTGTACCTCTACTGTAACAGGGAACTGATGCGGGCGGACATCCACAAAGAACGGGAGCCGCTCTGCCATGTCCGCAGCGTGGTGGAAAAGCTGCGGGACTCCTACAGGGAACTGGCAAAGCAGGACACGTCCGAGCCGGTCATGAAAAATTCCCAGACAGTCTACGCCGGGCTTACCTACGGCAGAAACAGCCTATCCGAAGACATGGCTGATCAGGGAACGAATCGGGGATTCCGGGCATAGAACCGGAACCGCCTGCCGTTCCTTCGCCGCAAGGGCGGTGAGATAGGAATATCGTTTGAGAAGGGAATTTACCTCGTAAATGTAGCAGTCGATCAGATCGGGATCGGTTGCATTGTCAAAGCCCGCGTATGCGATCTCCAGCGCATACCGGGTTTTTTCTATGTCCTCCGTAAGTGTGGTACGGCTGAAATCTTCCTCCACCGGAATTTCCTCCGGGCGTTCATGGCGAAATAAAATTTTCATGGGATTCTTCCTTTTCATTACCAAAGATTGGTTCTTTGGTAAAAGTATAGCCTGATTTTCGGGGAATATTCCTTTCCTGCGGAAAAGCTGTATAAAAATGGAATGAAACCAAAGAAACGGCATAGGATGAGAATGAGCAAATGTTTTGCGGAGGAAATATGAACGGTCAGACTGGTGTAATCGCAATCGTGGGAGTGTGCGCACTGATTCTTCTGATGGGTGCCGTGCGGAAGAAAAAGGAATGGCTGCTCAATCTGGTTCTGCGCACGGTGCTTGGGACGCTGGCGGTTGTGACCGTGAACATGATGATGGAAACGGCGGGCATGACCGTAGTCGTGGGCGTCAATCCGGTTACGCTTTTGACATCCGCATTTCTTGGATTTCCTGGACTTGCGGCACTTTACGGCGTGCAATTTTATAAGTTATTGTAGAAAAGTAACAAAATTGATATTTTTTCATTTACGCTATTTACAAACATACAAAAGACGGATATAATCCAGATACAGTCCCGGACGATCTGTCGGGATTCTGCAAATTCTTTTTTGCAAGGAATATTTCATTCCGAATCAATTCAATCAAATCAATTCAACCAAATGAAAATGGAAAAGAAAAAGGAGGGGGTAGCATACACATTTTATTGATGCTCCTGCTGGCAGTGGCGTCCTGTTTTGATTACAGAAAACACAGGATTCCCAACGCACTGATTCTGTGCGGGTTCCTGATCGGACTGACGGTCAGGGTGATCCGGCGGATTGCGGGGCTTGGTGAAATCGGCGGCCCGGTTTTGAGGGCATTGGGAGTTTTGGTTCTGTTCTATTTCTTTTTCCGTCTCGGCATGCTGGGAGCAGGGGATGTCAAGTTGTTATCCCTTTCTGTTTTTCTGCTGGACAAGGCGGACTGCATTCCTTTTGTGGCGGCAAGTCTGATTTTTTCCGGCGTGGCGGCAGCAGGCAAGCTGCTTATGGAGAAAAACATAAGAGAGCGTCTGGGCTATTTCTGCTCCTATGTGGCGGATGTGGCGCGCCGCGGGAAATTGCGGCTTTACCTGTCAGGAGAAAAGAAAGAAAACAGTTCCGTCCATATGGCAGGGCCCATGCTGGCGGGTTTGCTTTTCTGTACTGTTTTTTTGTAGCGTTGGCGGAAAGGAGAAAAAATTGAAAAAGAAAATATTGGCACTATGCGACAGTGAGGCGGACTATCTGGAGGGAATGGCGGATTTTCTGGAAAAAAGAGAGGATTCCCCATTTGAGCTGCACACTTATTCGGACGCGGGGAAACTGTTGGACTTCGGAAAGCGGGAGCGGATCGAAATGCTTCTGGTTGCGGAGTCCGACTATACCTACGAGGTGTCGGCGTTAGACACCGGAAAGACGATCCTGCTCAATGAGAGCGGCACGGTACAGGATGGGCTGCGCAACATTGACAAATACCAGAAGGCGGAGCGGGTGTGGCAGGAGCTTCTGGACAGCTATGCCGCCATGCTCTCCGGGGATACAAGACTTGTGGGAAGGGAAAAACGGGCAAAGATCATCGGACTGTATTCGCCGGTGCGGCGCTGCCTGCAAACCTCATTTGCCCTGACGCTGGGACAGGAGCTTGCAAAGATCAGAAAGACTCTGTACCTGAGCTTTGAGCATTATACGGGGTGGAACCAGCTTCTGGACAAGGGAGTCAGGGGGGATCTGGCGGCGCTGTTGTACTTTGCAAAGGAGCAGGGGGAAAAATTCTACTGTCATTTGCAGTCGTTTACCCTGAAAATCGGTCAGTTAAATTATGTGCCGCCCGTCTATGCGGGACAGAACCTGATCTATGTGCGCGCCACCGAATGGCAGGAGCTGATCGAAAAAATTGCAGCGCTTGGCGGATACGACTACATCATACTGGATCTGAGTGAGAGCATTCAGGGAACCTTTGAGATTCTCAATATGTGCGACAGAATCTACACCATCATAGGCGAGGATGATCACGCCAGAGCAAAGCTGGCACAGTATGAGGAACTGCTTGCGGCGTACTCCTATGAGGCGGTTCTGGAAAAGACCAGCAGGCAGCTTCTGCCGCATTTTGACCGTCTTCCGGAGCGGATCGAGCAGTATACCAGATCGGATCTGGCGGAATACATCCGCAGGCTGATACGGGAAGAACTGGAGGCGGCGTGATGGCGGCGAAGAAGGATGAGATCAAGAGGGAGCTGGAGCAGCGTGTACTGGAAATGATGGATTATTCCAGAGAAACCTCGGATGAGGAAGTGTGTGATATGATAGATCAACTGTTTATGCGGGAGGAAAGTCTCCGCCTCTGCACCGTGGAGGAACGCAGACAGTTGAAAAAGGATATTTTCTGTGCGCTGCGCCGGTTGGATATCCTGCAAAATCTGTTGGAGGATAAGGAGGTGACGGAAATTATGATCAATGGACCCTCCCATCTGTTTGCGGAGCGGAGCGGAAGACTGGAAAAACTGGAGGAACAGTTTGAATCGGCGGACAGGCTCCTTCAGATTATTCAGAAGATCGTGGCAGGCTGCAACCGCTCGGTCAACGAGGCGTCCCCCATTGTGGATGCAAGGCTGCCGGACGGAAGCCGTGTCAATGTGGTGCTTGCGCCCGTTGCCATCAATGGCCCGATTGTCACCATACGCCGATTTTCCGACAAACCGGTCACAATGGAGCAGCTGCTTTCATGGGGCAGTATCACGGAGGAGGCAGTCTGCCTGTTACAAAAGCTTGTCCGGGCGAAGTACAACATTTTTATCAGCGGCGGCACGGGATCCGGGAAAACCACTTTCTTAAACGCTTTATCGGCGTTCATACCCTCCGATGAGCGCATCATTACAATCGAGGACAGCGCGGAGCTGCAGATCCGGGGGATTGATAACCTGATCCGCATGGAGACCCGCAACGAAAATGTGGAGGGCTGCCATGCCATTTCCATCCGGGAACTGATCCGCGCATCGCTCAGAATGCGGCCTGACCGGATCATTGTGGGGGAGGTGCGCGGCAGCGAGGCGGTGGATATGATGACCGCGTTCAACACAGGGCACGACGGATCCATGTCCACGGGACATGCCAACAGCGCCATGGATATGCTCAGCCGTTTGCAGACCATGATCCTCATGGGAATGGAGCTGCCGCTTGACGCGGTCAGGCAGCAGATTGCCTCGGCAATCGATGTGATCGTGCATCTGGGCAGATTGCGGGATAAGAGCCGCAAGGTTCTGGAGATTACGGAGGTGGACGGCTATGTGGAGGGAGAGATCCGGCTTCGGACGCTGTATCGCTTCCGGGAGAGCGGAACGGATGAGGAGGGCAGAGTATGCGGAGAATTGGTCAGGGAAGGGGAGATCAGACATGATCAGAAGCTTAAGGCGGCGGGTATTTCGGTATAGGCAGCAGAAAATCCGTTTTTTGAAAGCGGAAGAAAGGGGAGCGCCGGACTATGGGGTCTATTTCTTCAAGGGGAGCGAAAAACTGGCATATTCCATTTTATGTGTATTGCTTATGGGATTTCTGGCGATCTTCTTTTACAGAAGCTGCCGGGCGCTGCCACTCCTTGCGCCGGTTGGGGCAGTCGCATACCTCTCCATGCAAAAGGAGAAGGGCATAAGCAGGAAACGGAAGCTGGAACTGGAGTTCAAGGACTGCATTCAACTGACGGCTGCAAACCTGAGGGCGGGCTACTCGGTGGAAAATGCCTTTATGGAATGTGAGAAGGATATGATGGCACTTTACGGGCAATCGGGTCTCATGGTAAGGGAACTGAGGCGGATCCGGAAAGGGCTTTGCAATAATATTCCTCTGGAGCAGCAGTTGTCCGATCTGGGACAGAGAAGCGCAAGCGACCATATCCGCGAGTTTTCCGAGGTGTTTGCAATCGGCAGATTGTGCGGCGGAAATCTGCCTCGGATCATACAGACCACGGCGGGACAGATCGCGGAGGAAATATCGCTGAAACAGGAAATACTCACCACCGTAAGCGGCAAGAAGCTGGAGCATAAAATCATGACGATCATACCCTTTTGCATGATGGGCTACATAGAGGTATCCAATCCGGGCTTCTTCGATGTCCTATATCACAATCTGCTCGGATACGTTGTTATGACGGCAAGTCTGGCGGTCTATCTGGCGGCATGGCGTCTGGGGAAAAAGATATGCAGGATTACGGTCTGACGGGGGAGGAGGAAAACCATGCTGTATGGGGTGCTGTTTGCGGGGCTGGGGGTCATGCTGCTCGCTCTGCGGAGTGGGGGGAGCCTGCGGTACAGGGCGGAAACGCTGCTGAGGGAAAGGACAAACGGGAGGGTTACATTTGGTCTGTTATATCGGTCCGCCCTGATTTTGTGGGCGGCAAGTGTGCTGGCACTGGCACTCTGGGTGGGGGAAAGTAGTGCCTCCGTCATTACGGACAATGGCGGCATCCTGCGGGAGGAGCGGGGCGGGAAGTCCCTGACGGCGCATCTGTATGCCGAAACAGAGAATGGTGAAAGGGTCAATGTGGAGGCGGAAATTGCCCCAAGGCGCTACGGGCAGGAAAAACTGGCAGAGCTTTTTGAGGCAATGGTGGGGGAACTGGAACAACAGGCGTTGGGGGAAAATAAGGAGTGGGAGCGTATCACGGAGGATCTGAGATTATCCGACAGTGTGGAAGGCTACCCCTTTCTATTGGAGTGGTCCTGTAGCCCATACGGACTTGTTTCTTCCGATGGTAGGGTGACGGTGCCGGATCAGCCTGCGGCGGCAAAGATTTCGGTCAAAGCGGCTTACGACGGATTTGAAGGAGAGTATTTCTTTGACGCGGTGATCTGTCCCCGGAAAAAAGAAACATCACTGGAAGGCAGAGTGCAGGAGGCGCTCCGACTGGCAATCGAAGCGCAGCCGGAAGCGGAGGAGGTGCTTCTTCCGAAGGTAATTGACGGAGAAAACGTGATCTGGACGGAGGAGAGGGAGTACAGCAGCCCGGCAATTCTGCTTCTGGGTGCGTGCGCTGCCGTGTGCGCCTGCATATTTGCCGTGAAGGAGAAGGAAAACCGGCAAAAGGAAAAGCGGGAAAAAATGGAGGCGGCATACGGGACAATCGTGGGGAAATTGAGCCTTTATCTGGAGGCGGGCCTGAACGTAAGGGGAGCGTGGGAAAAAATTACGCAGGAGGGGAGGGAGAATCCGATTTATGAGGAAATGCAGATCACTGTCAGGGAAATGGAAGGAGGGATCGGGGAGGCGGAGGCATACGAGCGGTTTGGAAAAAGAGTCCTTTTGCAGAGGTACGTGCGGCTGGGGACACTTCTGGTGCAGAATCTGCAAAAGGGAAATGCGGCGCTTTTGGTACAGCTTCATCAGGAGGTGCTGCTGTCCGGGGAGGAGCTTGCCGCATCGGTGAGGCGGAAAGGGGAGGAAATCAGCACAAAGCTGCTTCTGCCCATGATGCTTTTTCTGGGAATCGTTATGGTCTGGATCATGATTCCCGCATTTTTGGCATTATAGGGAAAAAACGCACGAGATTTGTGTCTGCGCGCACTTGACACAGACTCGTTATGCAAAAAATGTGCGCAGAAATGGAGAAAAGAATGGAGAGAAAAACAAAAGGATTGAAAACATGGAAAGATTTCCTGCGGGAGGAGGACGGCATGGGAACGGTGGAGATCATTCTGATCATCGTGGTTCTGGTTGGACTTGTCATTCTGTTCAAGTCGCAGATTACGGAGATTGTGGAGTCTCTCTTTGACAAGATCACCTCCAAGACGGATCGCCTGTAAGAAGATTGAAAAACAGAATTTTTCAATCACGAGATTTGTGTCTGCGCGTGCTTGACACAAACGCACTATGCGCAGAAATGGAGAAAATATGGAGAAACGATGTACGGAGGCGGGAGGCTATCTGACGCTGTTTCTCACGCTGATCCTGACAGCCATGATGTCACTCTGCCTTGCGCTGATCACCGGCGCGAGGGAGAGCACCGGAAAGATGGCGGCGGAATATGTGACGGATATTGCCATGAACAGCGTGCTGGCGGAGTACCATAGGGAGCTTCTGGAGCAGTATGACCTGTTTTTTGTGGACACGACTTACGGGACGGAGCATGCCGACTACAAGAATACAGAGGAGCATTTAAAGGAATACGCCGCGATGAATTTGGGAGAAAAGGGGATTTTTCTTTCCGTCCTGTACCGGGATCCGCTCAAGATGGAGGTGGATGAGGTAAAGATTACAGAACTGGCAGCGGCGACGGATCAGGAGGGAAAGGTTCTGCGCAGGCAGGCAGTGGAGGTCATGCTGCAAAAGATGGGGCTCGGTTATCTGGATGCTGTGAGCGAGTGGCTTTCCGTGGTGGAAGCCTACGGTCTTGACAGCCGTGACATTCTGGCTGAGGAGGAGAGTGCCTCCGCGGCATTGATGGAATGGGATGGTGATTTGGTCGATACGCCGGAGGGGGAAAAGGAGATTCATATAGACCTGCCGGGAGAGGAAATTGTGTCCATGTGGAAGAAGGGGATTCTGAATTTTGTGGTGGAGGAACCGGAAAAGCTCTCTGCAAAGGCAATCGGAGAGGATAAATATGTCTCCCGGCGGACACCTTTGGAGGGGACGGGACTTCCCGGGGTAATCGAATTTGAAGACAATTGGATGGAGCAGCTTCTCTTCCATGAGTACATACTGGAATATACAGGGCGGTACGGACAGGAAAAGGCGGGAGGCTTCCTGCAATATCAGACGGAGTATATTCTTTGCGGTAAGCAGTCGGATCTGGAGAATCTGAAGGGCGTCGTAAAACGGCTCCTATTGTTTCGGGGAGCCGCCGATCTCACCTACCTTTCTTCCGATAAGGAGAAGATGCAGATGTTAAAGGTGGCATCGGAATTGCTGGCGGCTCTTGTGGGCGCGCCGGAGCTGGCGGATACCTTCAAGACCTTTCTTACGGCAATCTGGGCGATGGCGGAGGCTATCTATGATGTGGAGCAGCTTTTAAAGGGAAATCGTATCCCTCTGCTTAAGGAGAAAAAGGATTGGCATTATGATCTCGGTGCAATCATGGATTTTTCATGGGTACGGGGCAGTGATAAGGGAAGAGGTCTGTGTTATGCAGACTATCTGCGGATTTTTTTGTGCCTTCAGGAAAAGAAAACAACCTCCTACCGGCTGATGGACATTATGGAAATGGACATCAGACAGACTCCCGGAAACCACCTTTTCAGAATGGACGCCTGTATCGACAGCCTGAAAGCGGACATACAGTATGTCACCCGAGACAGAAGAACATATATTGTGACGCGCAGATACGGATATTGAGAGGAAAAGAGAGCAGGGGTGTCTTCTTCACGGAAGCAACACCGAACATTCACGAAAAACCTTCTCACAGTGGAGCGCAATCCGGGAGGGATCACCCCAAAACCTCCAATAGTAATGAAAACAGAGCAAATTATTTTCGTGGAGGAGACACCCATGCTTTCTGCTTTTTCAATCTCTTATAAGAAGAAAAAGGACATGCAGGCATCCATGACACTGGAGGCAGCCATAGCGTTACCGCTCTTTTTGTTTTTCTTTCTGAATCTGCTGTATATCATTGAAATTTACCGGCTGCAGGGAACACTTTTGTATTCGCTGAGAGAAGTGGGACAAACCCTGAGTGTATACGCATATGCGTATGACAGGATCATGGATCCCGAGGACGATTCCGGGATAGAGGCGTTCATAGAGGATGCCGCCTTTTCCTATCTTTATGTCAAAGGGCGTGTGGAAAAGCTTGCCGGGGAGGCGTATTTGGACGGCAGTCCTCTGATGGAAGGAAAGGAGGGGATTATATATCTGGATTCCTCCATCATGCAGGATGGGGATCGGATCGATCTGGTTTTGAGCTACCGTGCATCTCCTCTCATAGAGCTTGCCGGCTTTGGGTCGGCGTGGTTTCACAGCAGGTATTACGGCAGGGCGTGGACGGGTTATCAGGTGGATGGGGAAGTGGGGGAGGCGGAGAGCTATGTATATGTGGCGGAGCATGCCTCGGTCTACCATACGGACAGAGACTGCACCCACCTCGGACTTGCGGTGCGGGAGTGCCGGGCGTGGGAAATTGCCGGTCTGCGGAATGAGTACGGAAGCCGTTATACCGCCTGTGAAAAATGCGGTGTAGTGGAGGGCAGCGTGTACTATGTTGCCACATTTGGGGAGCGCTATCACGGGCGTGTGGATTGCAGCGGGTTAAAACGAACCGTTCACAGAATGAAAAGAGCGGAAGCGGAAAGGCGGTATGAGAGGTGTTCACGCTGTGGATAGGAGGAGATTGGCTTATGCTTGCGGCGGTTTGTACCATTATTTTTCTGGTTGTGGGCAGTTATTTTGATGTAAAGAAACTGGCTGTGCCGGTCTGGCTGCTCTTTGCGGGCGGCGGAGTCGGGCTCCTGGGGCTTGTGGTGAGCGGAATATTTGGCGGAGGCACGGCAGTCCGGGAGGGCGTGGCGGGAATTGTTCCGGGTATGGGACTGCTGGGACTTTCCTTCCTCACGGACAGGAAGGTGGGAAGGGCAGATGGGATTGCGCTTGCCATAATCGGTTTATGGGAGGGAATGGAAGGGGCTTTCTTACTTTTCTGTACGGCGCTGTTCTTCCAATCTTTGGCGGCAGTCGTGCTTCTGGCTTTGAAAAAGGCAAGTCTACAGGGAAAGCTCCCCTTTCTGCCGTTTCTGCTTGGGGCAAAAGTGGTTTTGGTTTTTGGAAATTTTTTTTAAAAGAACATACAAGGAGAAGAGTTTCATTATGGAATGTGAGGGTTATATGACGGTGGAGGCCTCCGTGATTATGCCGATTGTTCTGATTGTCTGCTGTTTTATTATTTATATAGGGTTTTACCAGTATGACCGTTGCGTATCGGAGCAGGATGCGTACCGGGCAGCCCTGCGGGGCGCCAATCTTTATGGGGCTGATAAGGAGGAGAAATACCGGGCTGTCCGGGAAATGCTTGATGGGCTTGCCGCAAATCATTATGCCGCTGCGCGATGCAGCTATGAGGTGTCCGTCAAAGACAAAATGTATGTGAAAATGAAAGGAGCGATCAGGATTCCTTTGCGCGGCCTCGCCCGTATGGTGGGCACGGGGCTGTGGGACATGGAAAAAGAAGTGGAGAGCAGGATGACGGATCCCGTCTTTTTTATCAGATCCTGCAAGCTGCTGGGAATAGAGGAGGACAGATGAAAACAGAATTTATAAACGGCTTTCAGAGAAATTATTTGAAGGTGGCGCTGACGGAGACGGGGGGGAGAAGGCTTCGTTATCAGTACCGGATCGTCACGACAAGAAGACTGGCGGGATTTCTGCCCGTGACGCTGCATGTCAGCAACGGAGAGAGCAGCCTTTATTATGACATCACGGCAAAGCAGAGTATTCCCAAATGGCTCTCCCGCGACAAGATAAGAAAAGAATGGATTGATAAATTTATGGCGGGCTTAAAGACTGCCCTGTGGTCCATGGAGCAGTATCTGCTGGATGAGAGAAATATGCTTCTGGACCCGGATTATATTTTTCAGGAGGTGGAGTCGGAATGCTTTGAATTTGTTTATATTCCCTATTATCAGGAAGAGGAGAAATCCGGGATGGAGACGCTGTTGTCCTTTCTGGTGGAAAATGTGGATGAAGGAGAGCCGGAAACCATGGGGATAGTGTATGAGATTTATGCGGACTGGGAGAGAATGGGACAGGAGTTCACACCGGAGCTGCTGATCGCGCTCTGGGAGAAAAATACGGTGTGCGTGCGGAAGGAGGTGGCACCTGTTGTGGCGGAAGAGAAAGTTGAGCAGGAAGCGGAGCCGGGAGGGGAGCCGCCCAATTTTTTTTCGGGATGGTATAAACGGCTGATGGCGGGAGAGAGCAGAATGGTCATGGAAAACAGGGAGTACAGGCCACAGACCGGTCATGGCAGGACTGCGAAAAAAAGCGCAGAGCCGGTGGCGGACGGACAGACTGCTTATATGGAAGTACAAGAGGAGCGGGAGGAGAGAAAGCTGTACGGAAACGGGCGGGAAAACAGAAAAGTGATTTCCTTGGAGCAGCTGCCCCTTGTGATCGGCAAAAAGGAGGGCAAGGCGGATGTTGTACTTCAGGACGCTTCTGTGAGCAGGCTGCATGCAAGGCTGACGGAGGAGAAGGAAAGGATATATCTGGAGGACATGAATGCAACCAACGGCACGTTCAAGAACGGGGTCCGCCTGCGCCCTTACGAAAGGGTGGAGCTTCTCAGGGAGGATGAGGTCAGGATCGGAAATCTGAGTTTCACCTATCGTTGACAGGAAAAGTAATAGGTGATAACCTTTTAATCAGGAGATCGGCAGCTATTTGTCAGGAAGGAAAAGGTATTGCGCTAAAAATGAGGACGAGGATCCGACAGCTTCAGGATGTGCCGTTTATCACATTTCTTCTTGTGGCAGCCAATATGGTTGTATTTCTGTTGTGTACGTTCACCGGTCAGGCTCTGTATGACGGCGGTGATCTGTCGCCGGCATCCGCTATATGGGACGGACAGTTTTACCGTCTGTTTACGGCAATGTTCCTGCATGCGGATATTTACCATATTGTAAATAATATGCTCCTGCTTGCCGGACTCGGGTACATGCTGGAGGGTGAGACCGGGCATATTGTGTTTTTGATTTTATATATGATTTCCGGATTCGGAGGTCAGATTGTTTCGTTGGCATATAAGATCTATGCCGGAGAGTGGTATGTGGCATCCATCGGTGCCAGCGGAGCGGTGTTCGGAGTGGTAGGTGTGCTGCTTGCCCTGTCGCTCTGCTACGGCGCGAGACTGCGGAGTGTGAACTGGCAGAGAGTATTGATCGTGGTTGTTTATTCCATTTACAGTGGGATCCGCGCCAGCGATATTGACAATGCCGCGCACATCGGGGGTTTTGCGACCGGTTTTCTGGCGGGATTGGCGGTTTGTCTGATTTGGAAGTTAAAAGAGAAGAGAAGGAGATAGTTTGAAAAATATTGCCGATGCAGAATATTTTTCAAACGGCAATTTGTGCCGCGGACGTCACAAATGTGCCCTGATCGCAGGGCTGAATCTGATATTCAGCCCGCGATTCCTCCGACAGAAAACGTCTGCGGAATGGAGATAGGGATGAAGGTTAATATTTACTATGGTGGAAGAGGCTTGATAGACGATCCTACCCTGTTTGTGATTAACAAGATGCAGGAGGTACTGGAGGAGCTTCATGTAACGGTGGAGAGGTTCAATTTGTACGAACTGAAAAACAACATTACGACGCTGCCCCAGACTTTGAAAACCGCTGACGGCATTGTCCTGGCTACCACCATAGAGTGGTATGGAATCGGCGGGTACATGCAGCAGTTTCTGGACGCCTGCTGGTTATACGGCGACAAGGAAAAGATTGCGACCATCTATATGTGCCCTATCGTGATGGCGACGACCTACGGTGAGAGGGAGGGAAAGCTGAACCTCGCGACCGCATGGGAAATTCTGGGAGGGCGTCCCTGCAGCGGTATCTGCGGGTATATTGCGGACGCAACGCAGTTGGAAATGCACGCGGAGTACATTACCATTATTGAGAAAAAGACGGAGAATCTTTACAGAACCATCAACCAGAAGCTGCCCAGCTTCCCCGCAAGCAATCAGGCGGTGAAGAAGATGGTGTCCAACACCAAGAATATCGATCTGACGCCGCAGGAGTCCGAGCAGCTTTCCAGATATGCGTCGGATGACGGATATGTGCAGCGGCAGAAGGCGGATATTCAGGAGCTGACCAGCCTCTTCAAGGATATGCTGGGGGAAGCCGGAGGAGACGACGCATATATAAGCCGCTTCAGAAAAGCGTTCCGGCCGCAGCCGGATTATGAGGCTGTCTATCGGGTGAAGGTAGAAGGGAAAAAACTTCCCCTATTAATAGAAGTAAAGGCATCGGATCTGGTCTGCAGATATGCCGGAGACGAAAATCCGGCGGATGTGGAGATCAGCATCGAACAGGGAGTGCTGGAGAATATCATGGCAGGACATATGACCTTCCAGAGAGCATTTATGGCGGGGGAGATGAAGATGAAGGGCGACTTCAAGAGACTTCGCATGCTGGACCAGCTGTTTCTGTTTGAAGAATAATTCCAGGGAGGAGAATGGGCGATGAAGAAAGACGATTGTATTTTTTGTAAAATTGCAAATGGGGAGATTCCTTCCAAAACACTGTATGAGGATGAGCGTTTCCGGGTTATTCTGGATCTTGGCCCCGCGACAAAAGGCCATGCGCTCATTCTTCCCAAGGATCATTTTTCCAATTTGTTTGAACTGCCTGATGAGACGGCGGGAGAGGTGATGAAGCTGGCAAGGAGAATGGCTGTTCACATGAAGGACAAACTGCATGCGGACGGATTCAATCTTGTTCAGAATAATGGTGAATGCGCCGGACAGACTGTAATGCATTTTCACCTGCATCTGATTCCCAGATACGAGGGAGACGGGCAGCATATTCTTTGGAAACCTGTGGAGACGACACAGGAGGAGCTGGAGCAGATCAAGAATGCGATCGTGGACTGATCGGAATAAACGTAAGGAAACGCGGCGATGAGAACAATACAGGTACAGGACATAACAAAAAATATAAAGGAAATGTGTATTGAGGCAAATCATTTTCTCTCCTTTGACATGGATTCTGCAATGAAAAATGCAGCGGAAAGGGAAAAGTCTGCTTTGGGTTGTCAGATTCTTGACAGTTTGCAGGAAAACTTGCAGATTGCAGGCGAGGAAATGATTCCGATTTGTCAGGATACCGGCATGGCGGTGGTCTTTCTGGAGATTGGGCAGGAGGTACATTTTGAGGGCGGCTCACTTGAGGAGGCAGTCAATGAAGGGGTACGTCAGGGCTATACCGAGGGATATCTCAGGAAATCCGTGGTGAAGGATCCCCTGATCAGGGAGAATACAAAGGACAACACCCCGGCTGTGATCCATTACAGCATAACCGACGGGGACAGTGTTACCATAACGGTCGCACCGAAGGGATTCGGCAGCGAGAACATGAGCCGTGTTTTCATGCTGAAACCGGCGGACGGCGCAGAGGGAGTGAAAAATGCGGTTCTGACAGCCGTAAAGGATGCGGGGCCGAATGCATGTCCGCCCATGGTGGTCGGCGTCGGAATCGGCGGAACATTTGAAAAATGTGCGATCCTCGCAAAGAAAGCACTGACAAGACCTGTAAACGAGAGATCTTCGGTTCCTTATGTCCGTGAGATGGAAGAGGAGCTGCTTCAAAAAATCAATGCCATGGGGATCGGCCCGGGCGGTCTCGGGGGAAGTACTACCGCGCTTGCAGTCAATATCAACACCTATCCTACGCATATTGCCGGTTTGCCGGTGGCAGTCAATATATGCTGTCATGTAAACCGACATGTGGTGAAAGTACTTTAGGCTTTGCAGGGCGGACAGACAGGAGAGAGAACGGATGAATCAGTATATACATACGCCATTGACCGAAGATGTGGTTAAAGAGCTGAAGGCTGGGGATTATGTTTACATAACCGGGACTATTTATACGGCGAGGGACGCTGCACATAAGCGGATGCAGGAGGCTCTGGACGCCGGGAAACCGTTGCCGGTTGATGTGAAGGATATTGTCATTTATTATATGGGGCCCTCTCCCGCAAGAGAGGGGAGAGTGATCGGTTCTGCCGGGCCGACCACGTCCAGCAGAATGGATAGGTACACACCGCAGCTTCTGGATCTGGGTCTGAAGGGCATGATTGGAAAGGGGAAGCGTTCGCAGGAGGTGACGGATGCCATTATAAGAAACCGGGCGGTATACTTCGCAGCGGTAGGCGGCGCAGGGGCAATTCTTTCCAAAGCAATCGTTGCTTCGGAGGTGGTTGCGTACGAAGATCTGGGTACGGAGGCAATCCGGAAACTGGAGGTGAAGGATTTTCCTGCCATTGTGGTGATTGATGCGGAGGGGAACAATCTGTATGAGACAGCAGTTGCCCAATACCGGAATGAAGGGATGATTTCATGCGAAGAATAATATTGATGGTACTGCGCCTGTTCTATGTGGCACCCTATTATGTATATAAGATCGGCAGCTTTTCCAGAAAGCATGTGCCTATCGAGGAGGCATTTGCCTATATCAAAATGGTGACGAAGAGAGCGACCCGTGCAGGCAGAGTGGACATAGAGGTGCACGGCGAGGAAAATCTGCCCAAGGAGGACGGATATATTTTCTTTCCGAACCATCAGGGCATGTTTGATGTGTTGGTTTTCCTGCAGTCCTGTCCGCGTCCGTTTGCTTATGTGACCAAAAAAGAGGCAAGGAATATTATCCTGCTTAAGCAGGTGGGCGACGCCCTTGGTTCCATTGCCATAGACAGGGAAGATATCCGCCAGTCCATGAAAGTGATCAACCAGATGACGGAGGAAGTAAAGGCAGGCAAGAATTTCCTGATCTTCCCTGAGGGAACCAGAAGCAGGAAGGGAAACCAATTACTGGATTTTAAGGCGGGATCCTTTAAGAGTGCAACAAAGGCAAAATGTCCCATTGTGCCGTGTGCGCTGGTAGATTCTTTTAAGCCGTTTGACGAAAACTCCACGCGGCGCGTAACGGTTAAGCTTTCGTACCTCCCCCCTATGTACTATGAAGAGTACAAGGATATGAAGACCCACGAAATTGCAGAAGAGGTAAAGAGACGCATAGAGGCGGAGATCGCCAGAATACAGTAGCGTACCGTTGTAATGCCAGTAATGCCAGGGCACAAAATAAAACGTTGACAAAGACGGCATTCCTATGTATAATAATTCTTGCACTGTGAATTTCACAGACGCACATATACTTGACAGAGGCAGATTCGGATGTGGAGAAATACTCAAGAGGCCGAAGAGGCGCCCCTGCTAAGGGTGTAGGTCGGGCAACCGGCGCGAGGGTTCAAATCCCTCTTTCTCCGTTTAGCAGCCAAAGTCATAATCAGAAGCATCTTATGGATGCTTCTGATTTTTTTATGATAAATTTCTCAAATTGTCAGAAGTGGCGCTATATTTAAAATGCCTCATAAAGCATGCACTGTTTTACCTGAATGATTGTCGCAATGGCAGTGCATGTGGTAACAATACGATGTTTCTACATTCCACGCGTCCTATTAGCCAAAAACAAAAAATATTGATTTTGGCTAATAAATCTGGTTTTTCGCTATGCGAAGCTTGGAACAAAGAACATGGATTATGGACGTGTGCTTGAAAATATTGTTGCCATCGAACTGCTGCGAAGAGGTTATGAAGTCTATGTAGGAATATTATACAAAAAGGAAATAGATTTTGTGGCGATTAAGCGCAGTGAGAAGATATATATTCAAGTATCGGATTGTAAATTTCGTTATTTTTTGTATTGACAAAGCGACATTCTTGGATTATTATAAAATTCCACCGTCTGAAAGCGATGTGCTTTCCGGTGAAAAAAGTCAAAAAACTTTTAAGAAAGTTGTTGACAAAGGAAGCAACGCATGATATTCTGAATGAGTTGCGGCTCGAGAGAGCAGAAACGCAGAACCTTGACAAATAAACAGCAATGCAACCCTGAAAATTCTTGAAAGAGAAAATTCAGAACAAAACAAACCAAACAGTAAAGAGAACGCAAGTTCAACGGTTAAAGAGAAACGAAGAAACCAGAGTTTAACTTAACCGGGAAGCAAACGAAAAACATGAGAGTTTGATCCTGGCTCAGGATGAACGCTGGCGGCGTGCCTAACACATGCAA
>ENA-OUQF01000240-OUQF01000240.1-human-gut-metagenome-genome-assembly--contig:-NODE-240-length-47305-cov-15.188571_pt1 | contig 47305 bp, 27 predicted proteins | sample MGYA00237947_ERZ548826 | MGnify/ENA primary metagenome ERZ548826 (study PRJEB26490, sample SAMN05194701) | human gut metagenome | biome: terrestrial biome; feature: human-associated habitat; material... | reverse complement strand
CTCGGTCAAGGACACCCCCTCCAGACAGCGTTCTGGCCGGAGGCGGCATGACCGACGGGGTCTGGCATGGAGGGTCGGTCATGAGCACACTGCGTAGAGGGCCCTGCCGGGCCTCCCGTCATGACCGAGGCTGACGGAAACCTCCGCGCGCGCCTTGCCTTACCTTACCGACGAGCCCCCGCTCTTGTCGACTCTCGCCGGAACGCAACCTGCCTCGCATGGCTCTCTGCGACGTCCGCCACCGCCAGGTGTGAGGCCTGTTCCGGCGTTCCTGCTGCTACTTGCACGCGCTATCGCCGGCGCCCCGTCCGTGGAACTTTGCTGAACCGTGGAACATTGCCGTGCGCACCAGGGGCGTTTTCACTCACCGTGATGATTTTCAGAAGCCCGCGTGCGCAGAAAGGGGCCTGGTGCGCACGGTGATCGGGTCAGACCAGGCTGCGGTTCCCCGCTTTTTGACGATTACTCAGTTTCCGAAGAAGTCTATCAGGTCGTAGACATTGAAGTTGACGGCCTTCATATACTTGCCGAGGAATGGGTACATATTGTAATAGTTGTCGTAGACGCCCTTGTTGGCTGGCTTTCCGGAATTGTCGTTACCGTCATCGTCCTGGTACTTGAACCAGTGCCAGCCCACGCAGTTCGGCGCTTCGAGCAGGCTGAGTGTGAAATGCTGATAGGCATAGGCCCGCTCGACCTGGGTCGGGACGGAGAATCCTGCACCTGAAGTGTTGTCCAGATCCGAATCCTCGATACCCTTGGTGTAGAACTCGCTGACGAGGAACGGCTTCTGCGCCCACTCGCCCCAGTCCTTGACTCTGGTGTCAAGCTCCGGCGACCATCTCCCGTAGTAGTTTATAGATACTATGTCACAGTATTTGCCGGCTGCCTCAACCACGTGCTGCAGGTACTTCGGAGTTCCGTGCAGGCGCGTCCCGAGATACATCATCCCCGGGTCGGCCTCCGTAAGTGCCGCCTTGACTGCGGAATAGTATTTCTCTGCCACATATCCGGCGAACTTGCTGTTGTCGGCATAGTATATCTTGCTGTGCACAGCCGGGTCCTTGCCCAGCACATTGCGACACCATTCCTCCGCAGCTTTGCGTGCCGGGTTGTTTGCGTCGCTGATATTCAACAGCCTGAAGAGCAGGTAGGATTTCTCGTTGTTGCTTGTTCCGGTGCTGAAGTCGATCTCGTTGTCCGAGAATATTCCCAGCACATTGCGGTCCCCGAGGTACCGCTTCACGTCACCGTTCTTGACATAATTCTTGCAGAACGCTTCCCAGCCGTCGTAGAATACCAGCCCGGCCTCGTTGGCGGAGTTCCCGCCGGGATAGCCTCCGACCTTCGACTTGAACTGCGAGAGGAAGCCGAACGACGGTGCGAGCGTCAGAGGCGCGTCCGGGTGGGCGCTATTGTGCTGCTGTATAAGTGTATAGGTGTTGGTGCAAAATGCTCCTGTTCCATGGAAACCTATACCGGCGAGCTCCTTCTGAGTCGTGGCAATCCAATCCGCGTCGGATGCGAAGCGACCTTTGAATGCCTGTGAATTGCGCGTTGAGTTGCCCTTGCGCAGCGAGGTCACGCATCGGTTGTAGTGCAGGTAGCCCTCTGGGTCGACAATCCACCATCTGCCGTCAATCTTGGTAGTGCGGAAACGTCCCGTCGCCTCCTGCTTCGGGTAGTCGGTGCGGCTGCCATACTTGTTGGTGACGGAGGTGTAGTGGGCCACAGTGGTGTCCGCCGTGAAGTTCAGAAGGTAGGGGAGTATTCTGGTCTTCTCCTCTTTCCAGACTATAGGCCGGGAGTTCGAGGAGGCGAACTTGACCATAATCGGCAGGTACACATATTTCTTGAGCGAAGGGCTGAACTGTTCCTTGGCGAGCGGTGTCGGGAGGACATCTTCGGTTTCGTCTTCCTTGTCCGGTTCGTGCTTGTTGACCACCGGAGCCTTCTCGCAGGAGAGCAGCGTGAGGCTGAGGAGGAACGAAAGGGTAATCTGGCGTGTTATCTTCATTATAAGGTGGTTTCTTATTTGACAAAAATAGCCAATCGTGCCGAATACCGATATAAAAAAGGTTCAGAAAGGTGGCAAAATCATACGCCTCGGTCCGCCCCGTCTGCACAGGGGCCTGCGCGTTCCGGCGTCGCGCTGAACGGGACTTACAACTTTGCGGACAATATTTATATTGCTTTTATTATGGAAAGCCTTTCTTTGTATTGCGAACAATAACACAAAACGACATATATGAACCACAAGTCACTCGCAATTTCTCTTGCACTCCTTTCCCTGTGCTCGCAACTGCTTGCTGTCGAGCCGGACAAGTCAATGGCCAAAGTCATCGACAAGGGCCTCGGCCGCGCCGCTTCACAGGCCATGATGATGTACGGCCAGGTCAAGGACAAGGGAGATGCCTGCTTTCCGACAAGCTGCACCCCGGAAGGTGAACTCAAATTCGCCAAAAGTTCCGACTGGACCAGCGGATTCTTCCCTGGAGAGCTCTGGTATCTCTACGAGTATTCAGCCGACGAGTCCCTCAAGGCCGCAGCCGAGGATATGACCCTCCGAATCTCTCCAGAACAGTACAACACCCGCAGCCACGATGTGGGATTTATGGTCAACTGCAGTTTCGGCAATGCCTATAGGCTGACCGGCAATCAGGCTTACCGCGACGTGCTCATCAACGCCGCCAATTCCCTCGCCACGCGCTTCAACCCGAATATCGGCTGTACCCGTTCGTGGAACAGGAAAACCGAGGGCTGGCAGTACATCGTGATCATCGACAATATGATGAACCTCGAACTGCTCACAGTCGGCTCCGGACTCACGACAGACCCGCACTGCTACGAAGTTGCAGTCTCCCACGCCAATACCACCATGCGCAACCATTTCCGTGAGGATGGAAGTTCCTATCATGCCGTGGATTACGATACGCTCTCGTTCCGCCCGGCGCAGAAGCGCACATTCCAGGGCCTCGCCGATGACTCTTCCTGGTCCCGCGGCCAGTCTTGGGGTCTCTACGGCTTCACTATGATGTACCGTCAGACCGGCAGGGCCGAGTATCTTGCTCATGCCCGCAAGGTTGCCTCCTATCTTATGCATCATCCTAATATGCCTAAGGACAAAATTCCGTACTGGGATTTCAATGCTCCTGCCCGCAAGGACACTCCGCGTGACGCTTCTGCAGCTGCGATTATGGCTTCGGCCCTCATCGAACTGAGCGGATATGTGGCTGACGATGCGGAGGGCATCCTCCGTTCCCTCACTTCGGGCAAGTATCTCGCCGCTTCCGGCAAGAACGGCGGCTTCGCTCTCCTGCACTCAACCGCTTACATGGCCAAGAACAGGGATGTGGATGCACCGCTGCCATATGCCGATTACTACTATGTCGAGGCTCTCGTGAGATACTCCAAGCTCCTCAAGGGCGAGCCGGCCGTGGACATCCTCACGCTCTACTCCGAGAATCCGCAGCGTGCGAAGTGGCTCTCCGCCCTCGACAGGGTCTCCACTCCGCTGCTCGGGGCGATGAGCAAGGGGCAGCTCAAGGCCAAGATGCCGGTCGAGTCCAACAACACTGACATCGCGTCAAGATATAAGTGTACTTATCTCGAAGCCCTCGGACGACTTATAGAGGGAATCGCCCCGTGGATTGAGAACGGGTCGCAGGACGGTCCGGAAGGTCTGCTGAGGGCGAAATATCACAGGCTTGCCCTCGAATCCATCTCCAACGGAGTCAACCCCGAGTCCCCTGACTACCTCAACTTCAACGACGGCAGGCAGCCTCTCGTGGACGCGGCCTTCCTCGCTCACGGTCTGCTTCGCGCTCCGGAGCAGCTCTGGGGCAAGCTCGGCGCTGAAACTCAGCAGAGACTCATAGCGGAGATGAAATCCACCCGCGTCATCAAGCCGTCCGAGTCCAACTGGCTCTTCTTCTCCGCAATGGTGGAGGCATTCCTCTATGAAGTCACCGGAGAGTGGGAGTTCGACCGTGTCGAATATGCCCTCTCCAGACACAAGGAGTGGTTCAAAGGCGATGCCCAGTACGGCGACGGCGAGAATTTCCACCTCGACTACTACAATAGTTTCGTGATCCAGCCGATGATGATGCAGGTGCTCGACATAATGAAAAAGCATGGCGTACAGGGATATGAATTCCTCGATGTCCAGACCCGCCGCTACACCCGTTACGCCGAGCAGCTTGAGAGATTCATCTCTCCGGAGGGGACCTATCCTATCGTCGGACGTTCGATTGCCTACCGCTTCGGCGCATTCCAGGCACTCTCCGATGCGGCCTACAGGCATCTTCTCTCTGAGAAACTGCATCCCGCTCAGGTCAGGTGCGCCCTCACCGCAGTGATTGACAGGCAGATCAACGCTCCTCAGACCTTTGACGGCAACGGGTGGCTTCAGATTGGCATCTACGGTCACCAGCCTTCCATCGGCGAGCGTTACATCTCCACCGGAAGCCTCTATCTGTGCTCCGCGGCATTCATCGCTCTCGGACTCCCTTCCGACGACCCGTTCTGGGCCGACCCGGACGAGCCGTGGACCAACAAGAAAGTCTGGATGGGTCTCGAGATCCCTATCGACAAGGCACTTAGCAACCAATAACACAAACTGATAATGAATACCAAAAGATTGGCGATGCTCGTGCTGTCCGTTGCGGCAGTATTGGCAATCGGCTTGCAGAATGCAGCGGCTCAGAACTCGCAGATAAGCGGCAAGGTCACTGATGCCGACGACAATTCCCCGCTGATAGGTGTCAATGTGGTTATCTCCGGCACACGTACCGGAGTCGTCACCGACATCAACGGCAATTACATGATCTCCGCGCCTCAAGGTGCGTCTCTCGAATTCTCTTGCCTCGGCTATGAGACTCTTACGGTCCCGACAGGCAAGCACGGCAAGATTGACGTCTCGCTCCAGCTCAGTTCCAACCTTCTGGACGAGCTTGTGGTAGTGGGATACGGCGTACAGAAGAAGAGTGATGTGGCCGGTTCGGTCACATCCATCAAAGCGGAGGATGTGATCGCGTTCCCTGCGGCCAACATCTCCGAGATGCTAAGAGGCCGCTCCGCCGGCGTGCAGGTCACCTCGTCCTCAGGCGCACCGGGATCCTCTTCCAACATCCAAATCCGTGGCGTGCGCTCCCTGACTGCCGGGAACTCGCCTCTCTACATGATTGACGGTGTACCTTCCAATTCCACGGAGTTCAATATGATAAACCCCAATGATGTGGCGTCAGTCGAGATCCTCAAGGACGCGGCCGCTCAGGCCATTTACGGTGCTCGTGCCGCCAACGGCGTCGTGATGGTTATGACAAAGCGCGGCCTCTCCGGCAAGACGGAGATCAACTTCGACTCTTCCGTCAGCATTCAGACCCTCTGGAGGAATTTCGACTTCTACGCGCCGGAGGAGTGGGCGGAACTCCGCCGTCAGGCAGTCGCCACCGATATGGGCTACAACACTCCAGAACTGATCGAGTCCATCCCTCAGTCTATGGTTTTCCAGGATGTCGAGATGATGAAGAACTATCAGAACGGTGTCTGGACCGACTGGGAGGGTCTTATGATCAAACCTGCCGTGATGCAGAAGTATTCCCTCGGCTTCAGGGGAGGCAACGACAGGATCAAGGCCTCCGGCGCCATCGCCTATATGAAGCAGGACGGTATGGTGCAGAACTCTGGCTACGAGCGCGGCAATATCCGCCTCAACCTTGACTATCAGGCATACAAATGGCTCTCATTGGGGATGAATATCTCCGCCGGCAAGACATCGCGCCAGTCGGCCTACGGCAGCTTCAACGAATTCATTACCCGCCCGCCGTACGGTGCCGCCTACGACGAGGACGGCTCTGTCCGCGAATACATCAACAGTTCACTTGACACCAACCCTCTCTACAACGCCGGCCAATACAAAGACGAGACCAAGGCCGACACATTCAGAATCAACGCCTTCGCCGAGGTGAAGCCGTTTAAGGGCTTCTCCTGGAAGCTCAACGCCACCCAGTATGCGCGCTTCAGCGAGAACGGTTCCTACAAGACCTCCAAGTACACAGGAGGCGGCGCCGGCGGCAAAATCTCCAACGGCAGGACCTACAACTGGGTCATTGAGAACATCGTCAACTATGCGGTGCCGTTCCGTAACGATGACCATTCTCTCAACTTCACTCTCGTGCAGGCTTGGGACAAGGACTATTCCACTTCCCTGAGCGGCACTGCCTCTAATGTGCCGGTGGATGACTTCTGGTACAATATGATCGGAGACGGCACTCCGGTATCGATAGGCAGGTCAGTCAGTGAATCAGTGCTCACTTCCTATCTCGGACGAGTCCAGTACAACTGGAAGGGCAGATATATAATGAACGCCGCAGTGCGCTTCGACGGTTCGAGCAGATTCGGGGCCAACAACAAGTGGGGCGTATTCCCGTCCGTGGCTCTCGCCTGGAGAATCACCGAGGAGCCGTTTATGCAGTCCGCCAAGCGCTATGTCTCCAACCTCAAGCTCCGCACCTCCTGGGGTCAGGTCGGCAACCAGAGCGGCATCGGTAACTACACCACCCTCGGCACCACCAACAGCTACCCGATGCAGTTCGGTGACGAATTCGTGATGGGATACCTTCCGGGCAACTCCCTCCCTAACAAGAACCTCAAGTGGGAGACCACCAGCTCCGCCAATGTCGGAGTGGATTTCGGCCTCTTCAAGAACCGCATCAACGGAACCATTGAGGGCTACTATACAAGGACTACCGACCTGTTGGTTTCCAGGCAGATAGAGTCCGTGCTCGGTTATACCTCAATGCTCGACAACCTCGGTGAGACCAGGACCAAGGGCCTTGAACTCACCCTCGACACCGATATCTTCCGCAAGAAGGACTTCGTCTGGAATGTGGGCCTCAACTTCTCGCTCTACCGCAACCGGATCGTCAAGATTGATGACAAGACCGACGAGAACGGCAATCCTGTCGATGACGTGGCCAACGGCTGGTTCATCGGGCAGCCTATCAATGTCTACTATCAGTACAAGGCCGCCGGAATCTACCAGACCGAAGATTTCAGCTATGACCCTGCAACCGACACCTACACCCTTCTACCGACGGTTGACACCACCGGTGACGGTATCGCCGATACCGTGGTTGAGCCGGATGTCAAGGTCGCCCCGGGCTCAGTCAAGCTCGTCGACAAGAACGGTGACAACAAGATCAACGCCGACGACCGCTTCATCCTCAAGAGAGACCCGGACTTCATCACCTCCATCAATACCTCCCTCCAGTTCAAGGGCTTCGACTTCTATATGGACTGGTATATGGTCAGCGGAGGCGTGAAACTCAACCAGTACCTCTACTCCGCCAATCAGGGCGGTTCGCTTCAGGGCAAGCTCAACGGTATCAAGGTCAACTACTGGACGCCGTCCAACCCTTCCAACGAATTCCCGCGGCCATCGTTCAACTCCAACGCCGCACACCAGAACACCCTCTGCTATCAGGATGCCTCCTATGTGCGCCTGAGAACTCTCACTCTGGGATATACCTTGCCTAAGAAGGCTTTGAGCGCTCTCGGAGTATCCAACCTGCGTCTCGCATTCACCGCGACCAACCTGCTCACATTCACGGACTATCTGTCATACAGTCCGGAGTACTCGGCCGGCGGATACCCTGAGCCGCGCCAGTATGTATTCAGTCTCAGTCTCAAATTCTAGAACAGGAGGACCGCATTATGAAGAAGATATTACTGCCTCTAATAACCATCGTGCTTGTCGCAGCGGGCTGCACGACCAAGGATTTGAATGTCGAATCCAAGACAAGCATCACCACCTCATATCTCTACTCCACTCCGGAGGGCCTGAGCCGCGCCGCAGTGGGACTCTATCCGAAGGACAGGGCAATCGCCAATCAGGGCGAGAGTCCGGAGTACGCCGTACTCATGTTTGACTACTGCACCGACCTGATGATATTCAGGGCCGGTACGGCTGCCGGCATGGCGCGTCTCGACACCCCAAACTCTTCCACTGATGTCTTCAAGAGCATCTGGAACAAATACTACTCCATCATAGGCAAGGCCAACGAGATTATCTACTATGCAGAGCAGCTCGGCCTCGAAAATGAGACAGTCGCCCGCGCCTATGCCGAGGCTAAAGTTTTCAGGGCCCGCTCCTACTTCCTTCTCTACCAGAGGTTCGAGAGGCTCTACATCAACACCGAACCTACCACCACCGACAATATCACAGGCCGCGTCTATCGTCCGGCATCCTCCGAGGCGATACTCTCGCTCATCAAGCAGGACCTCGAGGACGCTATGCCTTACCTTGACTGGACCGTGCCGTCCGGCAGCGCCAGCCCTCAGTATGGCAGGATGACCAAGGCTGTCGCCAAGCACATCCGCGCACAGGTGGCGATGTGGGAGAGTGACTGGGACAGTGCCATCACGAACTGCGAGGACATCTTTGAGTGCCCGGACTACGGTATGATGGCCACTATGGCCGATGTGTTCAACGGAGCCGATCTCCGCAACAAGGAAGTCCTCTACTCCTTCCAGTTCTCCAACGAGCAGGGCGGCGGCAGCAGCATCTCCGACGGTGTAGCAGTGGGTCACCGTCTCTCGCTCATAACCACCTGCAACTACAAGAAAGCGCTCGGCTACTTCTCGCTCGAATACGGTGGGTACGGCTGGGGCCGCGTCTATCCGAACACCTACCTTCTCGGGCTCTACGACTCGACCACGGACAATAGGTACAAGGATATGTTCATCCACAAATTCTACTACAATGACCCGGACCACCTCCCGGCCGGGAAGTCTCTTGGGGACGAGGTGGTTCCGTCAACGGGAGCCCAATACCTGGAGTGCCTGCATCCGATGTCCAAGAAGTTCTTCGACCAGTGGACCAACGCTGACAACATAGAGAGGCGCTCATCCTTCAAGGATGCCATCATTTACCGTCTTGCCGAGACCTATCTGATTGCTGCCGAGGCCTATTTCCATAAGGAGGGCGGGTCAAGCATCAAGGCTCACGAATACTTCAACGAGACCTACCGCCGCGCCAATCTTAAGGACTTCACCGCCCCGCTCACTATGGACGAAATCCTCAACGAGTATGCGAGGGAGTTGAATTTCGAGGGCGTGCGCTGGCCGCTTCTCAAGCGTCTCGGCCTCCTCGAAGAGAGGGTTGTCCTTCACGCCGGCGATACCAAGAAAGAGGATCCTCTGCTTGCGTCAGACTATATCCAGCCGCGCAAGAACTTCTCTTCCAAGTGGTGGAGATGGCCTATCCCTCAGGATATCCTCGATGTGATGCCGGGCTACGGCCAGAACGAGGACTGGTATTAATCATCAATCTCTGACATAATTGTGAACACGCATCGCAACATATTGATACTCTGTCTCCTGGTCCTGTGCGAAAGCCTTTTCGCGCAGGTCAGGGCAGACAGGCTGAACATCTTCACCACGGACAGTTCGCTGCGGGTCGAACTGGTGGCATCTTCCGACCGGGCATACACGTCCCGTCTGACGGCGAGCATAACCTCCTGCGTTGACGGGTCCCTGCTCTGGAAGGGTGAACTGGGCAAGCTGAGTCTGAACCGCTCTGCCGAGGGGCAGGTCTGCTCCTATGAGGTAGACGGTCTCTCTCCTGAACTCTGGAGCCCGTCATCTCCGGTGCTCTATCAGATAGAGATTTCAGGACGCGGATTCAGCTGCGGCAAGCGCATAGGTTTCCGCCGCTTCGAGATGAAGGGCGGCAATTTCTACCTCAACGGCAAGCCCCTCTTCCTCAGGGGCAACGCCATCAATCCTCCCGGCCGCGGCATTCCCGAGGCCCTGGAGACGAGCAAGGAATTTGCCAGGGAATATGTGCGCTTCCTGAAGAGTCAGAATATCAATATTATACGTATCCCGACCAACCAGAACTGGCTGGACGTCTGCGATGAAGAGGGAATGATGGTATTCGGCGGGCGCTACGGCAGGCCTCGCATCTGCGAGAACGAGTCAAAGCCTTCCACCGACATAGCCGCTTCTGTTGAGTACTACATCAGAGACGAATTCACCCCGCTCAGCTTCCACCCGTCCGTAGTTATCTATGTGATGTCCAACGAGATGCCATACGACGGAGTCAAAGGCGAGCGCTGGCACGACTTCCTTCAGTCCTGCTACGGGCAGCTCGTGAAGTGGGACAGTACCCGTGCCTATATCGGCAACGCCGGTTACGGTATGGGGCGTGAAGCAGATGTCTACGATGTGCACCGATACTGGGGCTGGTACTACAACTCCTTCCTGACATTCCTCAATCTCAGGGACGCTGAGGCTTGGCAGAATCCTTCCGGCGAGCAGGCGATTACGTTCACGGAGTGTGTGGGCAACTACACCGGCATTGACGGTGCCTACAACCTCTGCTCACGCACCAAGCAGCCCGGTTCACAGAAATGCTGGACAGGGCACGCCCCTGCCGCGGATCAGTCTCGTGATGCTCTTGAATATCAGGCGTTTGTCTTGAAAAACGTGACCGAGATGTTCCGCCGTTTCCGGCCTTCCAACCACCGGATTTCGGGCGTGATGCCGTTCACGATAATGTTCCACAACTGGGACGGAATCTCCAGTTTCTCGGAGATGAAGCCCAAGCCGGCGGCCTATCAGTACGGCGTGAGCTACCAGCCGGTGCTGCTCAGCTGGGAGAACTGGAACTACAACGCCTATGCCGGCAACTCCGTCTCAACAGTGCTCCATGTCGTCAACGACGATGACCTCTTCCGCGACCTTAGAGGTGCAGAAGTCAAATGGAGACTGCTCTCCGCTGACGGCAAGGCGGTCTGCTCCGGCGGGCTCTCACTTCCGGACATCCCTTACTATGGGACATACTCCACAAAGCTGTCCGTCCAGCTCCCGCGGGACCTTGCGACAGGCAACTACACTCTTGAGGGTCAGATACTTGATGGCGGGGTTGCCGTCTCCTCCAACACGACTCGCATCTTCGTTGCCGACTCTCGGTGGAAGAGCGACTGCGCTGAAGAGATAGCCTCGCTCTCGAAGCGGACCGCTACGCTCTCTTCTTCGACCGGGATTTCCTCCCTCGACACAGGGACTCCGCTCATCGTAGCGGAAGACTCATGGAGCAAGGATTTCAGTGGAGATGACCTGCGCGACTTCGTGAAGCGCGGCGGCAAGGTGTTGGTGATGAAGCAGGAGGGCGAATTCGACACCTCCTGGTTGCCGACCCGGGTGGAGATGCTCGGCGACAGCAACAATTCTCCGCAGTACCTCTCCCCGAGCTACACCTACTGCGACGGCATGAACATCAATCTGGAACGGGCTGACCACAAGGTCTTCAAGGGGCTCGACCGCTACAATTTCCGCCTCTGGTCGGACTATACCGGATTTGACGAGAGTCAGGCGGGATTCCCGCGCATCTATCCTGTCAGCAGGGGATTCTCTCTGCGCAAGGCGGATATCGGCAAGGTCGCGGTACTGGCCAACTACAGCCGGAATCTCTCCGGCACGGCGCTCTGCGAACTCTTCGAGGGCGAAGGCTCCGTGCTGCTCTCCGGCTTCGACCTCTCATCGCGTCTGGGCCTCGACCCGATAGCCGACAGGTTCTATGCCAATATCCTCTCATACCTCTGCTCGGATGAGACCGATGAGGCATATCGCGAAATCTCCGACGAGATAATCTGGGGCGACTACGCCTCCGAGCGCGGTGTCGCTACCGGTGCCAACAACGGATTGCTGCTCAATACTTTCCCTATTGTCCCCGCAGATCAGCAGAAGCGCTGGCCGCTCAAGGTCGACAATAGAGGTTACCAATATGTGGGCTCCTACGGCGGCTGGAACTCCCGTCCGGGAATCCAGTATGTGCCTAAGGGGCGCCGTCCGTTCGCTCCTTACGACTATACCCCCGGTGGCAGCGACACGCTCGCTCCTGAGGACGAGGGTCGCGGCGAGGGCCATGTCGCCATCAAACTGCCAGCTGACCGCCGGTATATGTACACGACTCTCTGGAATCCTTACTCCGAGAACGCCAGCCTTACCATCTCCATCAACGGGGAGGGAGTGTCGGAGGTGAACATTCCGTCCGGCGAGACCATCACAGTCGAGTCTTCGCTCCCGCACCCTGTCGGGGATGCCAACAGGCTTAAACTCTCGTTCGCCGGTTCGCGCTACTGCGTGATACTCAAGTCCGAATTCAGCGCTGTCCGCAAGGTTCAGCCTGCCCCTGACCGTACCAATGTGTTCAGAGGGGCGGAGGTCTATTCCTCCGGCAGCCGCAAGGGGTTCCCGGGCAGCCTTGCCGTGGACGGAAGATATACCCGCGACTCGCGCTGGATCTCCTCCGAGGACTATCCGCACCTGCTGGAAGTCTCCCTCAAAAACTACTGCGAGGTCGATTCCGTCGTGATTGTCACCGGTATCCCGGAAGCGGAGAAAGAGCCGCACGAGAGGCACCAGCGTGCGGGTTACTGGAATGTCAAGAATTTCATCATCCAGTACTGGGACGATGCCAACTGGACCGATCTTGACGAAACCTATACCACCGAGAACCGTCTGGACACCGTCTCGTTCCACCTTTCCAGACCGGTCACTTCCTGCCGTTTCCGCCTCAAGTCCACCGACGGCGAGGCAGTCAGAATCATTGAATTCGAAGGTTGGGGCAGGGAACTGGAGTCTATGCCGGCACCGTCTGTCAAACGCGGCCCGGAACTCGGCAAGGCTTCCCGCTCAATCGCAGTCAAGGTTCTTCCCCGTACGGAGGGCAAGACGATGAAGTATGTGGGATATAATCAGGGCTATTATGTGCCCGGGAGCAATGTCAGCTCCTGGATTGAGTATTCAGGGGTCAATTCAGTCCGCCTCTGGACGGAATCCGACACCTATCTCAAGAACGACTGGATCGACATGGAATCCAGCCCGGCGGGCGAAGAAGAGTTCTCCCGTCTCAAGGCGGCCCTCTCCTCCAATCCGGAAGGGAGCGGTTTTATCAACTGGGGAGCCATAGCAGCCCAGGCCGACAAGGTGGTCTATTCCACCAACTCGATGTCGCTCAACTACGCTCTTGACGAACTCCACGCGATGGGGGTGGATGTCCTCCTGCAATGCGGATTCGGGAAGAGCCGCTACAATACTTCCTGGACCAACAAGTGGCAGCTCTGGCAGAAGTACTACGCTCTCGCGTTCTACGCCGCGAGGCGTGCGGACGTGGAGATGTATGCGATGAAGAACGAGCCCAACCACAAGAACGCCGGTCCAATGTCTCTGTCGCTCTACATCGAGCTTATGAAAGTCTGCTCCGATGCCGTGCACACTGCCATCAAGGATGTCAACCGGATTTACGGCAAATCGCTGGAGGCCAAATTTATAGGCCCTGTAACCGCCGGTACCAACACCGACTGGTGGGCTGCGGTTGCGGCAACTCCAGGCTATGTAGACCTCTTCTCCACCCATTCCTACAACATCCCTGCGTCCGGCTACATCGGCCGCACATCGATGATTTCGTCCATCCTGCGCGACAACAGCCCTCAAGGCCGTGCTCTGCCGATCATCTACACAGAAATCGGGCGCTGGATGAATGCCTATCTGATTGACAAGGATGAGACCATGGATTCGCCGTCGCTATTCTCCGAATGGGCGGGAATCTACACCCGGAATATGCTTGAGGGCGCGTACGGGATGTGGGCGTTCAAGTTTGCCAACACGGCAAGTTCCACCTATCCGCGCGGAATCAAGTCCGGACATCATTATATATGGAAGGGCACGCGTTTCGCCGAGGATGCCCTGGACAACATCGCCCTCGGCTGCAGCGTCAGCGCTTCGGCTTCCGACTCCGGTCACCCCTCTTTCAATGTGGTGGACGGCGACAAGTCTGACTCTTCGTCCTGGATTTGCAGCGCTGACGGAGTCAAGACCCTCACCCTCTCGCTCGGAGAGGAACGCAGGATCGGAGGGCTCTCCATCTACACCGGCTCGGAGGGCGGAGTGTTCACAGCCCCGGACAGGGCCCGCAATTTCAGTCTCGAAGCTTTCCGTTCCGGCAGCTGGGAGAAAGTCCCTGCGGTCGAGGAGGCGGACAACAAATACGCCCACGTCTGGTACCTCTTCGATGAGCCGCTGTCCGCTTCGCAGCTCAGGCTCACATTCAGCGACGAGGGAAAATGTATCGTCCGCGAGGTCAAAGTCTACGGCGAGGTCGATCCGTCGCTTGTCGAGCGGAACTGCTACGATGTCGCCGGCACGCAGCGCACCGCCCAGGTGGTGAGACTCTTCGCCAAGGGATTCAAGGACGAGCGTCCTCTGCTCGCACTTGAGCAGGATTCTTGGAATCCTGCTGTGGATGTGTGCGCGTCGGTCGATTCGCTCGCCGGCAAGGCATATCTCTGGCTTGTCAACCGCGACGGCGGAGATGTCAGCCTCAGTATAGATCTCTCCTCCCTCGGCTGCGAGGGCAGAAGCCAGTTGATCCGCGAGGAGGTGAGCGCCGTCGCATACGGTGATGCCGAGCTTCTCCGCACCGACAGGCATTCCGTCCTGCACCTTGGCCTGCGCCCGCAGTCGGTGTCTTTGGTCACAGTGCCTCTCGGAAGGGTTGCTGTAAAGAAGACCAGGGCGGACCATGTGTCCGCCATTGAGGCCCCGGACGCTTATTCGTCCGGAAAGGCTAGTGCCGCCATTGTGCATTTCAAGAAATTCGACTCTGAGGCCGCAGGCTGCCTGCTTGGCTTCAACGCACGGACCGATGGCGGCCAGGAGGCACGATACCACGTCTATGTCCGGCCGGGCGGCAAGTACTCCGGCGGAGAGATTGAAGGTCTGGATGTCCGGCACCACAGGGTCACGGGCACGTCGTGGAAAGTAGCTGGCGAAGTGCTTCTCGGAGCCGACATTGAGGCCAAGTGGCTTGATGTGAGCGCGCAGCTGCGGGGAATGCCTGCCTCTCCGGAGGGAGTGAACTTCCTGATAATAAGGGAACTCAGAGACCCGAGCGATGGGCTTGAGACTGCCGTCCGGCTCGACGGCGCTCCGCAGCTCTACCAATTGAGATAATTAACCAACAAATAACACACAACTGAGATGAAAAAAATCGCTATCATTCTATCCGTCGCTCTGACCGCTCTTGCCTGCCTTTGCGCATGCAGTGAGAAGGTACAGACTTCCACTCAGCAGCAGGAACTTACCCCTGCTACTCTGGCAGTCAGTCCATCGGAGATTTCGATTGAGAAGCTGGAAGGCAGTACAGGTACTGCCGATATCACTTCCGACAGTGAAGTGCTCTCCGCCAGCGTTGACTTCCCGTACCGGAGCTGGCTCGGTGCGACTGTTGAGGGTACAGTGCTGAAAGTAAAAGCATTGACCGCCAACACGGCGGCCGCCGTCCGGGTGGGCGAGATCATTGTCTATGCCGGCGAAGGCATCAACACCGTCTCCACCCGCGTCAAGGTCACCCAGGCGCTTGAGGATGCGGTCGAGCCTACCCTGTCCTGTGACAGGTCCGAGGTTACCATCGCGAGTGCCCTCAACAGCTTCGCGATAGTCAATGTGACGACCAATATGGATGAGTTCACTGCGAGCGTAGCCGATGACGGCAAAGACTGGCTGCTTGCTTCCATCGAGGGTACGGCGCTGACTCTCAAGGCCTCTTCAGCCAACGAGGCTTCCTCGGAGCGCAGTACCACGGTTGAACTCAAGGCCGGAATGAACGGCAGGTTCGCCACATTGGTCATCAGCGTCAAGCAGAGTGCCAAGAGCCTTGCCATAGGCGATATCGTCAATGGCGGAGTACTCTTCTGGATCTCTGAGGACGGCAAGACCGGCAAGGTCCTCGCGGGACCTCGCGGCGAAGGCAAGGCATATTGCACCGACAAGACTACCGCTACCGGCGATGGCGGCACGCAGGCCGCTACTGATCGTGAGAACGGCAGGGTTAACGTCGCTGTGTTGAAGTCTGTCGACGCCTCTCTGGACAAGTTCCCTGCTGCGCAGTATTGTGAGACCATGGCTCCTGCCGGAGAATGGTATCTCCCTGCGATCGAGGAGCTCACCGCTATATTCAAGGCCTACAACGGAACCACGATCGATGGTGCCACTGTAGACAACCCGGGGAAGATTTCAGCCGAGGAGAAGGCCGCCAGAGCCCTCTTCGACGCGGCTGTCCTCTCTCTGCCGGGCGGAGTTGTCCTCAATGCCAAGGATGAGTCCACTGCAGGTGACAGCGCATTCTCCAGCACGGAGGCGAGCCTTGACAAGGCCTATTATGTCCGCTTCGGCAAGGCACTCTGCGACAAGGCGGTCAAGAACGGCACCGCCCGCACCACACGTTGCATCAGAACCGTAAATCTCAACTAATTATGAACAAGACATACAAAACTCTGGGGGGAGAGTATCAGACCCCCGACTGCGAAGTGGTACGCCTCATCTGCAACGGGGCCGTCATTATGGCAAGCGGGGGCAGCCTCTCAGGCTCTATTGATGACTGGCTCGATGACGGGCAGGACACTCTTCCATTCTAATTGCTGTTGCCGTATGAAGAATACACTCCTTACTTCCGGAATAGCGCTTGCAGCGGCGCTTTCCCTTGTGGGCTGTTCCAAAGAGCCGGGCGCGGTGGCCGTTCCCGACGGTGCTCCGTTCGAGGTCTCAACCTTGATCACCAAGACCGCCAATGACGGTATCCACACCACCTGGGCCGCAGATGATGCCATCAGCCTATACCACGCCGTCTCCGGGAGCGCAGACTATAAGTCCGACGGCGAGTTCAAGGTGGACGCTGCCCTGTCGGGCAAGTTCAGCGGAACTCTCAGCGAAAGCCTTGCTCCTGCCGGAACATACGACTGGTATGCTCTCTATCCATACACCGCCGATGCACTGACCCCTGCATCCTCCGCAGCTGGCGGCATCACGGTGGGCGGGCTCACCCAGACCCAGACCGGCAACGGCTCAAGCGCTCATCTGAGCGGTGAAGCCTGCCCGCTCTACGGTATCGCCAAGGCAGTCGGCGCTTCCGCGACCCCGTCGCTTGAGATGAAGAATCTCTCTTCAGTGATCCGCGTGAACGTGACCAACAACGGCACCAGCCCTCTGACGGTCAAGAGTGTCTCATTCACCTCTTCCGAGGACATTGTGGGGACATATTATGTTGACTATACCGGCGGCGTACCTGCCTATGTCAAGACCTCCGATTCAGAGGTCAGCAACACCGCAATGCTCAGAGTGAAGAATGGCGAGGAAATCGCTGTCGGCAAGTCCGCCCAGTTCTATATCGCCATCAAGCCTCATACCGCTCCTGCGGGCACAGTCCTTAAGCTCAGAGTCAACGGCACGGAGAACAGCTACACCCTCACTTCCGCAAGGACTTTTGCGGCAGGCAAGATGGCCTCCGCCTCCATCAGCGTCAAGGGCTACGCCCTTCTCGACATCGTGGAGAACGGAGTGCTCTTCTGGATCTCCGAGGACGGCAAGACCGACAAGGTCATGGCAGGACCGAGAGCGGAGGGCAAGGCATACAGCACGGAACAGACAGTGACAGGCGCCACTAATGCTCAGGACGGCAAAGCCAATGTCGCGATCTTCAAGACCTTGGATCCGAGCCTCGACAAGTATCCGGCAGCGAAGTTCTGCGATGAACTCTCTTCCACTGTGGCGGGGGAATGGTATCTTCCTGCAAGCGAAGAGCTCAAATCCATCTTCAAGATCTACAATGGCACGCCAACGGTGGACGGTGCGACCAATGCTGTTCCGGATGGTATTTCGGATGTTGAAAAAGCCGCAAGGGCGGCTTTCGATATCGCTGTCATGTCTCTGGACGGAGGGGTGAAACTCAACACCGCAGCCGGATCGGCCAACGGTGACAGCGCATTCTCCAGCACGGAGAAAAGTGCCAAAGAAGCCATCTATGTCCGATTCGGGAAGCGTGCCGCTGCGTCGGCCACCAAGACCGGCACCGCCCGCCCGGCCCGCTGCATAAAGGTGGTAAACCTCAAATAAGTAGTTGTTCCATTTCCATTCCACGATTCAGCCAATTCGGCGGGCTGCCGGAATTGGCTGAATTTTTAGTAAATTTACACCCATATGCCGCGCATGATTATAGCACTGATAACTTCGATGCTGCTGTTCTGCTCTATCTCCAGCGGAGCCGACAACTTCACCGTGTTTTCGCATCTGGGCTCCAGCGAGGGTCTGTCCAACGACAACATAACCAGCATCTATCAGGACGAGTTCGGGATGGTCTGGATAGGGACCAACGACGGGCTCAACCGCTATGACGGGCAGAGGGTCGAGGTCCTGCGCCCGGTGCCTGGCGACAGCACGAGCATATTCAACAACAACATCAAGTGCATCTGCGGCGACCGCAAGGGCAAGATCTATGTCATCAGCAAGTTCGCTCTCGACGAATATGACATCTCAACCGAGAAGTTCCGCCACATCCGCAAGGGGGGAATGCTGTACATCTGCTGCAACCGCGGCAGGCTCTGGGCGGCCTCGCGCAGGACGGTCTATAAGCTTGTGAACGGTTCTCTTGAGGAGTTCTGCAGCCTAGACGACTACAGCGACATCACCTCCATCCTCGAGCTCTCCGACGGACGGGTGCTGATCGCCACCGAGGCCGACGGAGCGTTCGCCGTCGACGAGAACCGCAAGATGAGCCGCTTCCTGGAGGGTACATACGTATCGGGACTGCTTGAGGACTCCAAGCACAACCTCTGGTTCTGCACCAGGTATCAAGGTCTGTTCAAGCTCTCGTCCAACAATCTGATGAGCTCCTACCGGCACGGTGCGGACCCCGGCACAATCAGCGACGACTATGTCCGCACCCTCTGTGAAGACCCTTATGGGCGCTACTGGATAGGGACATTCAACGGCCTCTGCGTCCTTGACCCCGACACCCGCGTCATCAAGCGGATAGACCGTGGCAGCCTGCCATCCTCCTCTATCTGGGACATCATCTGCGACCGCGACGGCGCCATGTGGGTGGGTTCGCGTTATGGCGGCATCAGCATCTGGTCCAAGAACCTCGACATCTTTGACAGCTACAACTTCTACGGCGACATCGCCGAGGACTCGCGGGGAGGTCTTTTCGTGGCCTCCGAGGACAACAAGCTCATCCATTACGACCCGTTCACCCGCAGGACGGAGACCATCGACGCCTTGAGTGAATACGGATTCAAGTCCCTCTGCTTCGACAAGTTCCGCGGCGTCCTCTGGATAGGTACTCTACGCGGCGGACTGTTCTCGATGGACCGCAGAGGGGGCATCACCTCCTACCGCCACAACGAGGACGACCCGGCCGCCATCCCGAGCGAGCACATCCACAAGATAATCCCCTATGGGACGGATTCTCTGATAGTCGCCACCAAGCGCGGAATCGTGATGTTCAGTCCCGCGTCCGGACGCTGCCGCAAGCTCTTCGAGGGGACAGGAGCGGAGAGAAAGTATGTCTCTGACATTATGGTGGACGACTCGCTCCGCTGCTGGACTGCTCTCTCCGGTTGTGTGTGCAGGACCGACCCCGCGACGGGGGAGACCCGCGAGTACTTCGTGGGCGGCTCGGTGCCGGAGCTTGGCACGAGCAACATCCAGACCATTTTCCAGGACTGTGACTCGCAGATTTATCTCGGCTCGACTGGACGCGGGCTCTTCGTCTACAGGCCCGGCGACGAGACTTTTACCTGTATCAACACTCATAACAGCACCCTCCCCAACGACTACATCGTTGATATCGGCAGGAGTCCGGCTGGCTATCTGCTGATTGTGACCAACAAAGGTCTGACCCGTTACGACAGTGTCAACGGCGTCTTCCTCAACTACAATCAAGACAACGGTTACCCGATTCCCAATACCAATGCCTACGGCGTGTTCGTGGCCTCAGACGCCCATATCTACCTCTCAAGTTTCGGGCAGACCCTCTCCTTCTACGAGAACGATCTCGTGGTGCCGGAGAGGGACAGCGACATCCGCTTCGTCTCGCTGACCGTCGACAACCGGCGCGTGCATCCTGGCGACGGCTCCGGGATTCTTCGAGAGTCGCTTCTGTATCAAGACAATATAGTCATACCTGCGGGGCACAATGTTTTCTCGGTGGGATGTTCGCCGATTTCATATACCTCCGGTGTGGGCGAGAAGTTCGAGTATCGTCTCAACGGCTTCGATGACAAATGGATTGAGGGTGACCTCAAAACCCCGCTTACCTACACCAACCTGCCTCCGCGCAGCTACTCTCTTGAAGCCCGGCTAGTGGACCGGCAGACGCTCAAGGAAATCTCGCATAGGGTGCTCCACATCCAGATTCGGCCTCATTTCTATCAGACTGTATGGTTTTTCCTCTTGCTGTTCGCGGCGGCAGTCGCGTTTGCGCTGTTCTGCTTCAATACATACGCTTCCCGCCTGAGGCTCAATTCCTCCCTCGAGCAGGAGAAGCTTGAGAAGAAGAAAATCCAGGAGCTCAACAGCGCCAAGATGCAGTTCTTTACCTATATTTCCCACGAGATACGCACCCCGGTCACGCTGATGACGAGTTCTGTGGAAAGCCTGCTCTCGCAGGGGGGACAGGTCCCGGGGATGTATGCCAAACTCAAGGGCCTCAGGGATAATCTCGGCAAGGTCACCACGCTCATCAACGAGCTTCTCGACTTCCGCAAGCAGGAGAGCGGTGTGGCAGGACAGAAGTTCTCCGAAAACGACATCGTCCTCCATCTCGCCAAGACCGAGACCTGCTTCCGCGAATACGCCCAGCAGAGGGACATAGAGCTCACGTTCTCCAACCTCACCGGCCGTCGGTCCCTGCCGCTCTGGTACGATTACGATCAGATTGACAAGGTGCTGACAAATCTCCTCTCCAATGCGTTCAAGCATACCGGCAAGTGCGACTGCATCACACTTGAACTCTCCGAAGGCGGAGGGCGTGTGACGGTCAAGGTGACGGACAGCGGGGAGGGGATTGAACCTATCTATCAGAAGATGATTTTCGAGCCTTTCGGACAGGTTCCAGGCAAGGGCGGAGAGGCTCTCGGAACCGGTCTGGGACTCGCACTCTGCCGCAAGATAGTCGAGGCGCACAAGGGGAGCATCAGCGTCGAGAGCGCCCCAGGCCAGGGCGCGACGTTCGCTTTCAGCCTGCCTGAAGGCTGCGGGCATATCCCGGCAGGGATGAGGTGCGTGCGTGCGGATGAGGATCGGGTCAACTCTCAGGAACTCAGTTGTATAGACTCTGACTTTGTCGAGGAGGTAAAGGCCTCGCAGGCTAAGGCCGGGCTGGGCAGGGTCAGGATGCTGATAGTTGAGGATAACGATGAACTGCGTGCTTCCCTCGCCGACCTTTTCGAGCCGTACTTCACTGTCACTCTGGCTGTCGACGGGCTGGATGCGATAGAGAAGATTGAGCATTCGCATCCGGATATCATCCTGAGCGACCTGATGATGCCGAACCTCGACGGCAACGAGCTCTGCTCGCGCGTCAAGAACAATATCGAGACGAGCCACATCCCGTTCGTGCTGCTCACCGCCAAGGTGTCGGTGGAGGCCGAGCTGGAGGGATTCATCAACGGTGCGGATGATTACATAGCCAAGCCGTTCAACGTCAAAGTATTGGTGCGCAAATGCGTCAACCTCGTCAATTCCAGGGCTATGCTGCAGCGCAAGTTCCTCTTTTCCGCCAATATGGAGTCCAACGAACTCGTCGGCGACAACGACATCGACCGGCAGTTTATGGACAAGGCGATGAAGATAATCGACGAGCATCTCTCCGACTCGGAGTTCGATATCGATGTTTTTGCCCGCGAGATGGCGATGGGAAGGACCAATTTCTTTATGAAGATCAAGGGGATGACCGGGCAGACTCCGAGCCGCTTCATCAGCGGCATGCGGCTCAAGAAGTCGCTTGCCCTCCTCGACGGGCAGCCTCAGCTCACCATCAGCGAGGTGGCTTATATGGTCGGTTTCACATCTCCGAGTTACTTCATCAAGTCGTTCCGTGAACTCTACGGCTTCACCCCGTCCGCTTACAAATCCCGCAAGCAGTCCTCATCAGATGACTGGTAGAGCGAACGCTCTGCCCGTACAGTTCTCCCAAGATTGCCGGCTGGCGCCGTGCTGGGCGGGCGCGGCGCGGAACATCGCGGCACCGTGGAACCTTGCGGCACCGTGGAACCTTGCGGCGCCGTGGAATCTTTGCCGTGCCGTGGAATCTCTGCCGACGCGTGGAACCTCGCGGCACCGTGGAACATTGCCGTGCGCACCAGGGGCGTTTTCACTCACCGTGATGATTTTCAGAAGCCCGCGTGCGCAGAAAGGGACCTGGTGCGCACGGTGAGTCAACCATTTTCGGGTAAATACAAATAGCTTGTGGCTGATTCGTGGCTTACCATGATACACGCCTTCGCAGTTTGCGATTGAACATAACTTGACCAGATTGTGATAGCCGGTAAGATTCTTGGCCAGCAGAATCAAATGGAAGGTTTCCCGGTGCTTGTCGTCCCTCAGCGTGTGGTCATAATGGTCGGTAATCCAGAACTCACAGCCTACAACCGGCTTCACCTCTGGGTATTGTTCTGCTGCCGAAAGGAATTCCGGGACGCCGGATAGCGTGCCGTGGTCAGTAATGGCGAGGCCGGGCATTCCGTTATGCCATGCGTATGGGAACATTTCCCGGATCTTCGCAATTCCGTCGATGGAGTATTCCGTGTGTGCGTGTAAGTGTACAAAAGCCATGGCGTTATCTTGTTTATTATGCTGCAAAGAAAGGCAATCTGACTACCAAATACTGGCAGGCGGCAAGTTGTTTCAACCCGGCTTTAGTAAGCGGCAAAAAATAAGTTGCCGCAGATTTGGCAAAGATTTTTGTGGATAGATTTCTTTTTGAAGAAGGAGTGTGCCGGTGGCACATGACTGATGAAAAAAGGAATATTGGCCAAAAAGATTGCCAAAGGTGATGCAACTTATTTTTTAACGATTACTTACTGTCCCGGAGCAGATTTTACTCTGTGGGAAAACTCTCTACGGGCGGCGCATGGTTTTCAGCAAAAAAGTGATAATGTTCATTATTTTTGCACTCAATAATAAAGGTACTGATATATGGCAAAGAACTATTTTGACTGGAACGTTTGGTTGATTGATGTCATCGACCGTCACGGGCATATCTCTTTCAAGGACATCAGGAATATGATTGCCAACTACTGATTATGAAAGACTTCGCGGCAATTGATTTCGAGACCGCCAACGAGTGCCGGTCAAGCGTGTGCAGCGTGGGTGTGGTGATTGTACGCAGCGGCCAGATTGTGGACTCATTCTACAGTCTGATTCACCCGGAGCCGGAATACTATAAGTGGTTCTGTCAGCGGGTTCACGGGTTGTCTGAAGAGGACACGGAAGACGCTCCGGTGTTCCCGTATGTGTGGGAGAAGATAGCTCCGATGATTGAGGGGCTGCCGCTTGTGGCCCACAATAGCCCCTTCGACGAAGGATGCCTGAAAGAGGTGTTCAGGGTATATCAGATGGACTATCCGGACTATGAGTTTTACGACACCCTCACAGCTTCCCGTAAGCATTACGGATGCAGATTGCCGGACCACCAGTTGCAGACCGTGGCGGCCGCCTGCGGCTATGACCTGACCGCCCACCACCATGCCCTGGCCGACGCGGAAGCCTGTGCCCATATAGCGATTAAGCTTCTGGGGATTTAGTTGGTCGGAAAACAATCCCGATATTTGTCGGTTTTTATTTCCGATAATTTCCGGAAAAATTTTCCAACAATCTCCGGCTTTTTGTATCTTTGCATTCAAAGACATAGGATATGGGTACATACAAACCAAGAATAGCCGACTCTGTCCTTGCGAGAAAACTCGCCGGTAAGGGGGCCGTTCTCATTGAAGGCCCCAAGTGGTGCGGCAAGACGACTACCGCCGAACAGCAGGCGGGGAGTGTCATCTATATGGATGACCCCAAGAAGGTGAAAGAAAACCTCCTCAAGGCGGATCTGGCTCCTCAGGAGCTGCTGGAAGGAGAGCATCCGCGTTTGCTTGACGAGTGGCAGATAGCCCCGCAACTTTGGGATACCATCCGATTTGATGTGGACCATCGTCCCGGTAACGGCCATTACATCCTGACTGGCTCATCTGTTCCCGTTGAGGAGGAGGAAGACGAAGAAAAGCAGGAAGAGAACAAGAGGATGCGCCATTCCGGTACTGGCCGGTACGGCTGGGTGAAGATGCGCCCGATGGCGCTCTATGAATCCGGTGAATCCAATGGTGCCATCAGTCTGAAGGAACTCTTCAATGCACCGGAGAAGGTCTATGCCAAGAGCAATCTTTCCCGTGAAGACCTTGCCTTCGTCCTCTGCCGTGGCGGCTGGCCGGCCGCGATAGACTTGGAAAGGGACATTGCCCTGGACCAGGCTTTCGACTATGTGGATTCCGTGGCCAAGAAGGATATGAACCGCGTGGTGGACAAGGTCCGCCGCAATCCGGAGCGTGTGCGCCAGCTCATGCGTTCTTATGCCAGGAACCTGGCTTCCCAGGCCCCATACGAAACCATTGCTGCAGACATGCAGGCCAACGAACCCAAGGGAATGGATGCGGAAACCGTCTCTGCCTATATTGATGCGCTTCGAAAACTCTTTGTGGTTGAGGAATCCAAGGCCTGGAATCCCAATCTCCGTTCCAAGACCGCCATCCGTACCACCAATACCAGATACTACTCTGATCCGTCCATCGGGACTGCCGCCCTGGGCATTGGCCCCGGAGACTTGTTGTCGGATTTCAACACTTTCGGCCTTCACTTTGAGGGACTGGCCGTGCGAGACCTCCGGACCTATGCGTCCGGCCTGCTGGGAGAAGTCTATCACTATCGCGATTCTGAAGGATTGGAATGTGATGCCATCGTCCATCTGCGTGACGGCAGCTACGGCCTCATCGAGATCAAGATTGGCGGAGAGAGCCTCATCAACGAAGGTGCACAGACGCTCATCAAGCTCCGGAACAAGATTGACCCTACCAAGATGAAGAATCCGTCTTTCCTGATGGTTCTCGTGGGCATCGGAGAGATAGCGTACCGCCGCGAAGACGGCGTGTACGTGGTCCCGATAGGGTGCCTGAAGGACTAAAGACCTGGACAATAAAGGATGCCGTCGACGTGAAGGTCAACAAGGGATTGTTGGCCTTCTTTGGTGAGGAGGAAGGCGCTGTCGGGGGCATGAATAGGTTTTCGGTGAGGGCAGGATGCGGCGGGGCGCTCACTCCTTGTCGATGAGCGGGTTTTTCTCAACGGTCCATCCTTCACGGCGTGAAAGGCCGCAGTCTGGTCCCTGGAAGAATTTCGCCGCTTCGGTGTCGCCCTTGAGCCGCCACTCCAGCCATGCCAGGGCAGGGATTGTGAACTCGCCTCCGTGAGGCTGGGCGTATGTGCCGGCGTGTCCGACCGGATAGTTGGCTGCAAAGGCCGGAACCTTGACGAGTCTGTGGAAGTCGTCCATGCCGTTCTCATAGGCGATGTCCTCCGGTCCTCCAAGAATATAGATGACAGGCACTTTGATGTCCTGCAGCCTGTCTTTGAGCGGCATCGGCATGTTCGGTACAGCACCTGAAGCATCGATGAAAAGGCCGCTGTTGCAGATCATGATGGTCTTGAGCCTCGGATCGGCTGAATTGTCCAGGGTCTGGAGACCTCCGCAGGACATTCCCGCGGCAGCGATGGCATTGACATCGATTCTATTGTAGTAAGGGCTGTTTTTGTCGCCGTTCTGTGCGATGGCCCAGTCGATGGACTCGAGCTGCTGGTCGGAAGTGGACATCGGGCCCCGGTAATGCTCTTCCGTCATCGGAATATAGCCTGTGGCGACGACAAGGAATCCGTGGGATGCAATCTCGTTGAGGAACAGCATGTGTTCCCACGGGGAATTGTTGCAGGCCCCGTTTCCCCACACCAGGACGGGCAGCGAGTTCTTTTTCCCGAAAGGTGAGAGGTCTGAGGGAACAAAGACGGTATGGGCTTCCAGGTCCGGAGCCTCCAGCATCAGGGCTTTGTATGGGCCGGTGCCTCCATCTTCGAGGACACGTGACCGGGTGGCAGGTGGAACAACTGGGCCGGAGTGGCATGCCGTCATCAGCGTCAGGACGCAGAGAGTGGTAAGAAATCCTGTTTTCATGTGGAATGTATGTTTTTACGAAGATAGGAAGTTCTTTTTGAAAAAACACAGGTGCCTTTGGAATCCGTCCTTTCCGTGTTATTATTTGTCTTGTATGGCGGACTTCCTCTGACTGAAATCCGCGACCTTTGCACAAACGTAACCATGTATGAAAAGTTTTAAACATCTATTGATTGCCGCAGTGCTCTTGCCTTGCGGACTGTCTGCCCAGGAGACGATTTCTCTGGACGGGGAATGGTCCTTTTGGACGCCTGATCATCCGCAGACAACTGTCAATGTCCCTCATACTTTCAATGTGATGGACGGTTTGGAGTCGTATGCCGGGAAGGCTTTCTACAGCAGAGAAGTGCCTGTCGGTCCGCAACAGAAAGGGAAAAAGTTGCGTGTGCAGTTCAACGGCGTCTTCCACGATGCTGTCGTCTATGTGAATGGGCAGAAAGCGGGAGAACACCTGAATGCCGGATACACACCATTCAGCTTCGACATCACTCCTTTCATCGATTATTCACCTGGAGCGCGGAATGAGATGCTTGTCGAATGCGACAACAGTTACTCCGAAGATAATCTCCCCTGTGGCAGCCGTTTTGACTGGGCCAACGACGGCGGCATATACCGAAGCGTGTCGCTTCATACAAGCGGAGCCCACAGCCTGAGATATGTCCATGTGACACCGCAGATTGACCTGCAGGACAGTACGGCGCTTGCGCAGTTCAGCATCCGGTTGTGGGAACCGGAAATCAGAAAAGCTGACTTCCGGTTCCGGGTCACTGAGAACCGGACAGACCGGACTCTGTTTGCTCAAGCTCGGTCGTTGAGGCGGACCCGGGAGGGGACGTTCGACGTCGCGTTCGATTGCGGAAAGGTCGAATTATGGCATTTCGACAATCCGGCCCTATATTCGTTCCAGGTTGAACTGCTGGATGGAAAAGCGGTCTCCGATGTCAAGGAAGAGAATTTCGGTTTCCGGACTGTCACGATTGACGGAGATCAACTGCTCTTGAACGGTGAACCGGTCCGTTTGCCTGGAATCGAAAACATGCCCGGATCCAATCCGGATTTCGGTATGGCCGAATCATATGCGTATATGGAGAAAACGGTCGGGAGGATGAAGGATCTGAACTGCACCATCACCCGTTTCCACTGGGCTCAGGATGATTACCGTCTGTCCCTGATGGATGAAAAGGGGATTCTGGTCCAGGAAGAGATCTCCTGGTGGCAAAGACCGTCCGGGGAACTGACGCCTGCGCAGATGGAAACAGCCAAGCGGCAGATTGCAGAACTTGTAGAAGCGCATTACAACCATCCATGTTTGTTTGCTTGGGGCATGAGCAACGAGGTGGATGATAACCGTAAAGATCTTGTTGAACTAGGTGCTTTCACAAGGTCGTTGGATCCCGTGCGGATAGTGGATGCGGTATCCAACTCCATCTGGGAAAAATTGGAAAATGATCCTGCTCTGGTACTTGATCTCCCTACGTGGAATGAGTACATGGGAACCTGGCATGCTGACAGCCGGGAAGACCTCCTGACAAGCATGCCGGAGGTGGAGAAGGTACTGAACGGGAGACCTCTGCTGATTACCGAGCACGGACTGTGCGAACCGGCCTTTACTGGAGGTGATGCCCGCCGTGTGGATGAAATGATCTTCCATATCAGCGAGTGGAAGAAACATCCTTTTATCTGCGGGTACATTTATTTCAGTTTGGAGGATTACCGCACACACATGGGGGAGGAAGGTGTCGGCCGGAACGCGGTACGGCGCCATGGCGTTTGTGACAAGAGGCTCGAACCGAAGGCCTCTTACTATGTTCTCCGCCAGATCATGTCTCCTGTTGCCGTAAGCAAGGTGCGCAAGACGGATTCAGGCATGGACTCCATCATGTGCCGTGATGCGGAAGTGACACTTCAGGTATCTGATGACATCCCGTCCTACACGTTGCGGGGTTATTCTGTCCGATATCTCACCAAACAAGGTGAAACCATGCGAATCCACCTTCCTGACCTTGCTCCAGGCGTACAGCATGAGATGATTCTGCGGGACTTGAATGATGGGTTCAACTTCGATATCCTCCGCCCGGACGGGAGCGCGCTTCTGAGTTACTGATCCCGTGTTTTCCGTCATCAGTGTTTTTCCTTGGAAGATTTCATGTATTCGGATGGGGTCATCTTGTACATGGCCGCGAAGGCGCGGGTAAAGTAGGAAGCGTTGGAGAAGCCTACCGAATACATGACTTCCGAGACGGTGAAGTTGCCGGTCTGCAATAGCAGGGCCGCTTTTTTGAGGCGGATTGAACGTATGTATTCGACCGCTGACATGCCGGTGAACTGCTTGACCTTCCGGTAGAGCTGCTTGTCGTTGAATCCGCCCATCTCGCATAGCCGTCCGACGGACAAGGTCGAATCGTCAAGGTTATCTTCAATCAGCTGCATCACTTTTTGAAGGAACCGTTCGTCCTGAGAGGCGCTTCTCTGGACGGACGGATTGGAAATCATCTCCATCCGGATTTTTTGCTCCATCCGTTTCTTCCCGGAGAGTAACTGGTGGACTCTGGCTGTGAGAGTCTGCGGGTCGAAAGGTTTGGGCAGGAAGATGTCTATATTGAGGTCAATGCTCTTCTGTTCGGTTTCAGCATCGTCCTTTGCGGTCAGCAGAATGATGGGGATGGTGCTCAGAGGGCCGTAGGCGCATATCTGCCTGCACATTTCCAGTCCGTCCATCACCGGCATCAGAACATCCGAGATTATGAGGTCAGGAAGGACATCTTTGCACAGCTTGAGACCGCTTTTTCCGTTATGGGAGCAGATGCATCGGAAGTCCTTTTCGAGGAGGCTTTCAATGAACTGGCAAATCTGGACATTATCATCGATGATGGCAATCAGAGGTTTGTCGGAGTTGTCCTGATCGGAGGATGCTGGCACTTCGTCCGCGGACCGGTCGGACAGGACGGGGAGCAGGAGCGTAAAAGATGTGCCCTGCCGGTCTGAATCAATGCTGACACGTCCTCCGTGCAACTCGACATATTGCTTGATTATCGACAGGCCGATGCCGGTGCTGTCATGTCCTTTCCCTTTGGTCCTGGAGGATTCGAAATAGCGTTGGAATACAAATGGAAGATCTTCGTCCGGAATGCCGACTCCGGTGTCGGAGACCTTGACTATAAGTTGTCCATCCTCAAGGCTCCGGTCAAGTGTGAGCAGGATTGATCCGCCCTCCAGCGTGTATTTACAGGCGTTGGACAGCAGATTGTTCATTATGGTCTCCATTTTTACGACATCTGCCCGGACGGGAATCCTGGGCTGGCTGCTGTCAAAGATGAATTCGTGCTGTGGAAAACTGTCCTTGAATGAGTTGAAGATGCTGCGTGCGAATTCCACGAAATCCATCTCTGTGGGAATCAGACTGGAGACGATCCCTTTCGCCTCGTTTAAGTGGTTGATGGCATGATGGATCAGTGTGCTGATTTTCATCGCGTTGTCCTGAATTATGCGCAAATCTTTGACATCAGATTCGGCGTTGGCTTCTCCAAGGAGTTTGCCGACGGGACCGATGATCAGGCTGAGCGGTGTCTTGAATTCGTGGGCGACATCCTGGAAGAAGGCTTCCTTCTGGCGGGTCTGCTCCACCAGTTCGTCCCTGCGGATCCGCTCTGTTTCCAGATTCCTCCGCATGGTGATGAATCGGATGAGACCATATATAAGTGCGCAGACAATCAGCAGATAGGCTGCCAGCATGGGCATGGAAAAATACCATGGCTGCCGTATGCGGAAAGTGACCAGTTCCGTCTTTTCAGAAGAAAAGTTCGTGTCTGACATGACGGAAATGACGTACTTTCCCGGAGATGCGGTCGTCAGGTTCAGTTTGTTGCCGTAGACGGTCCCGTCCCACGATGAAGTAGACCCGTCAATATGGCAGGAGAAACGGTGGGGCAGTTCATCGTTGAAATTGAAATCGGAAAAAGAGAAGACGAGATGGTTTTCATCATGGGCCAGATTCAGAGGCCCGGACCATGGAATTTTTTCCTGAATATGCCAGTCGTTGTTGACCTGGACACCAGTCAGACGCGGGGGAGAGGAGCGTGCCGTCATCAGCCTTTGCAGGTTGGTCAGGTCAAGTATGTCGGCGGCCCCGATTCCACCCAGAAGAACGCGTCTCCGTTTCCTGTCGTAGTCGATGCTCAGGTAGTTGCTGTATGTGTCCAGATTGAAGGCGGTCATTGTCTTCTTTTCTATGATGCGGAATCCCTCTGAAGTGCATATCCATATTTGTCCGTCTACCTCCGCCATGGAATGGATGGACAATGCCGTACCTGAATGGAGGGGCGCAACACTTGTGGACAGGCCGTCCTTCGTCCGTTTGACGCATACCGCTTTATCAACTGAAGCCAGCCAGATGTTCCCTTCCATATCGGTGGTCAGGCAGTCTGCAGACGGCATTTCAGGAATCTCGAAAGGAATGAGCTTGCCTTTGGCTGTGTCAAGCCGGAAAACGTGTTTGTCCTGCCCCAGTATCCAGATGTCGCCATGTGCATCTTTCCTGATTTGATACAGGACATCAACGTTGAGTCCGTCCTTGCGGGTGTAATGTGCAAGGATTTCGTCGCCGGCGCTCAGGTGGTAAAGGCCGTCATAGGTAGCTGCCCACATGTCTTTCAATCCCGGAATAAGGTCGTAGATCCAGTTGTGGGATCCCTTTATGATACGGGTCTTGAAAGAACCGCTTTGTTCATCGTATTGGAGATATCCTCCGTCCGTGGCTGCATATATGGCCCCGGTCTCTTTGTTTTCGACAAGGCGGTAGACTTTATTGTGCGGAATCTTGTTCCCGGTGCCGCTCATGGTAAAATGCCGTACGGTTCCATCCGTTTGCTGGAGCACGATTCCATGGGAACCTCCCAGCCAGAGCCTGTCCTTGCTGTCACGCAGTGCGGTGACATATCGGGCATTATTGATTTCCGGAAGGTCTGAAACCGGAAGAAAGACCGGGTGCTGATGCAAAGTCAGCATCCCGTTGTCAGTGGCAAACCAGATGTCCCCGCCTGTGTCCTGAAAACAGTCCCATGCAACGGAGGGATTGATCTCGCTAATGCTTCCGGTTTCGGGGTTGACAAGGAAGATTCCGCTGTCTGTTCCCGCCAGCAGTTGGCCGTTGTCATCTTTACAGAGGGTTTTGACTACGGGCATGCTGATACGGGTGCTTATCTGTTGTGTCGAAGGATTGTATTTCAGCAGTGCACCGGGAGTTCCCAACCATAGGCCGTCTTTTTCGGGAAGAATGCAAGAGACCACATGAATCCGTGCTCTATCAAGGAGCATTTCGAGCCTATGGTCGGAAGGGGAGTATCTTGCCAGTCCGCCTTCGCCCCCGAGATAGATGAAGTCATCCGCCCGGACCACGGAAAAAACGTTATCTCCGGAAATGCGTTCAGATGAATGGGTTTCCGGGTTGAACCGGTATAAACCTGAAGCGGTCCCGCAGAACAGGATATGCCCGTCTTGAATGATACTGTGCGTGTCTTTGTCGCCGAAGGCCTCGAGTTGCCCGTACGTTTTATTGACCGGGTCGAACGAAAACAGGCCGTGATCGGTTCCCAGAAGCAGACTGTCTTCCCGGACGAGAATGCATTGGATGTTCAATGGCCCTTCAGGGTATGGGTATGGGACGAGGTCGTACCCGTCGAAACTGTAAAGGCTGTTGGCACTGCCCAGCCAAGCCGGCCCGTCTGTCTCGCGGGCGATGGAACGTAGGGAAAGAAGTTCCGTCTTGCCTCTGAAATCATCGAATACATGGGCTGCCTGCCGGGCAGTCATGCTGCCGGCTTTCAGGAGCAGAAGGAATATGATGGGAATTATTCTTTTCATGTTGTTTCATGGACAGGTCTTAAATATACAAATAAAAAAACGTTCCGGAAATCGTTTTTCGTTTCGTGTCAGAATCGGTCCGTTCAGTGCTAGTACCGGACGGATAAAAATGTACCTTTGTAACACGATAACCAATTTTGAATATGAGGATAACAATAAAACTTTTTCTCTCCGGGCTTCTGGTAGCGGCGGCGCTGTCTTGCAGCCATCCTTCCGGGCGTCAGACGGAGGACTTTAATTTTGAGTGGCTTTTCCGTCTGGGGTATGATGCCTCGTGGTCTTCTCCCGGGCTTGATGATTCGGCGTGGAGGTCTCTCCGGCTCCCGCATGACTGGAGTATCGAGGGCGAGTTCTCGCCCGAGCATCCGGCCGGGGTCAACGGCGGTGCCCTCCCTGGCGGAATCGGCTGGTATCGCAAACACTTCAAGACTCCTGAAGCGGAGCGTGTCGCTGTGGAGTTTGACGGCGTTTATATGAACAGTACAGTCTGGCTCAATGGCGTCAAGATCGGGGGCCGGCCCTATGGTTACAGTTCCTTCAGCGTGGATCTGTCCGGGGCTCTGAATCCGCAAGGGGAGGACAATGTCCTTGTGGTGAAAGTGGACCATTCCAAGCAGCCGAGCGGCCGGTGGTACACGGGAAGCGGAATCTACCGGAATGTGCGTCTGGTATGCACGGGTGAGAACCGGATTGCCTACAACGGCATTTGCGTGACGGCTCCGGAAATATCGGACTCTGAGGCGGCTGTGCTGGTGCGGACCGAATTGGATGCAGCCGATCCTTCCTCCTGCACCGTTTCCCATCGCATCATGGATGCGGATGGGAGGACTGTCGCGGAAGGGACGGATGATGAAAAACTCCGTATTGTGAGGCCGCACCGTTGGGATATTACGGATCCTTACTTGTATACGGTCGAAACAGAGCTGAAAGACAAGGGTAAGGTAGTGGACAGGGTACGGACACGCATCGGCATCCGGGAGACTGAGTGGGATGTGGACAAAGGCTTCTTCCTCAATGGCCGTGCGGTCAAGTTGAACGGTGCTTGCCTGCATCATGATCTCGGCTGCATCGGCACTGCCGTGCACCGCCGCGCCTTGCAGCGTCAGCTGGAAATCCTTCAGGCGGCAGGTTTCAATGCCATACGTACGGCCCATAACATCCCTGCTTCCGAGTTGCTCGACCTCTGCGACGAAATGGGCCTGCTGGTCCTTGATGAGGCTTTCGACAAGTGGCGTGGGCGCAAGGAAGATCCCGGTTACGGTGCTTTTTTTGACGAATGGAATACGCGGGACCTGACAGATTGGGTGAAGCGTGACCGCAATCATCCGAGCGTGGTCATATGGAGCATCGGCAACGAGATAGGCGAGCAGATGGCCCGTACCGAAGAGGAACACAAGGACCATGAAGATCTCGCCCGCCATCTGGCTGATGTTATACGTGCCAACGATCCCACACGCCCGGTGACCTGCGGGTGCAACGCACCATCCAAGGACAATTGCGTGTATACTAGTGAAGCCCTGGATGTGACAGGACTGAATTACAGGGCCTATGCGTATGACTCCCTGCGGGCCTGGTTCCCGGGAAAGCCCATCCTGGCAACAGAGACTGTGTCGGCCCAGAACAGCCGGGGCATCTATTATCAGCCGTCCACCATCCTCCGTGTTCCGGGATGGAAGCCGTGGTCCGGTACACCTGAGCCTACAGGGAAGGAACTTGAGGGGCTGATTCCGAACCAATGCAGCGCCTATGATAATTCCAGGGCCCTTTGGGATTGCACGACTACTCACGAGCAGGCCTGGATTCCGATACGGGACAGGGAATGGGTGGCCGGAGGTTTCATCTGGACAGGCTTCGATTATCTGGGCGAACCTACCGCTTTCGGCTGGCCTTCCCGCAGTTCCTATTTCGGCATTGTGGATCTCGCCGGTTTCCCCAAGGACCCGTATTATATGTACCAGTCGGAATGGACGGATAAGACCATGTTGCATCTTTTCCCGCACTGGAACTGGACGGAAGGGGAAAAGGTCGATGTCTGGGCGTATTACAATAATGCCGATGAGATTGAGCTGTTCCTCAACGGGAAATCACTCGGGCGTACGTCCAAAACTCATGACCGGCTCCATGCCATCTGGCCGGAAGTGGTGTTTGAATCAGGAAAGATAGAGGCTGTTTCCTACAAGGATGGCATAGAAGTCGCCCGTGCAGTCCGGGAAACGGCCGGCCCTGCCGCCGGATTGCGTCTTACGGCAGACCGTAATACCATTGATGCGGATGGCTATGACTTGAGTTTCGTGACGGTGGAAGCGGTGGATGCCGAAGGCCGTGCTCTGCCGCAGGCTGACGCCATGCTGAATTTCCGCGTGGAAGGAGCGGGGGAACTTCTGGGAATCGATAATGGCGATGCCGCGGATACCCTCTGCATGAAGGGGTCGGTTAAGCCGCTCTTCAGCGGGAAGGCTATCGCTGTCATCCGCTCTTTCCGTGGAGAAAAGGGAATCGCTACATTAAAGGTCTCCAGCGAGCTTGGAGACGCTGAATTGGACATCAAAATCCGCTAATGATATGAAAAGAACTTGTTTGTATGCCTGTTTGGCAGCATTGACGATGCTGGCCGCCTGTGGTACGAATACCTCGGGAGACCCGCTTGTGGTCAAGACGGAAGCCGGAACGATCCACGGTTTCATGGATGAGGAAATCTATGCTTTTGCGGGCATCCCTTATTGCAAAGCGGAGCGTTTCATGCCGCCGCAGAAAGCGGATGTCTGGAAGGGCGTCCTGGAATGCACGAAATATCCGCCTCGCTCTATGCAGCAGATGCGTCCGATCGAAAATGACCCGCTGGGACTTTCTGAAGAAGGGGCCACACGCCTGAATGTCTGGACCTCCGATGTGAACGGGAAGATGCCTGTGATGGTATGGCTCCATGGCGGAGGCTTCTCTTCCGGAGCCGGTTATAATAACCCTAATGACAGCGGTCGCGGCCTGGCCCGTCAGGGCGTGGTGGTGGTGAGTGTGAACCATCGTCTCAACATACTCGGCTTTCTGGACCTGTCTGCCTGCGGTGAAGAGTATAAGTATTCCGGCAACGTGGGAATGTTGGACATCGTGGCCGCTTTGGAGTGGGTCCGTGACAACATCTCAGCTTTCGGCGGAGATCCGTCCAACGTGACTGTATTCGGGGAATCTGGCGGTGGATGCAAGGTAGGCACGCTGATGTGCATGCCGTCAGCCAAGGGCCTTTTCCACAAGGCGGCCATACTTAGCGGTACGCTGTTGAATGGAAATAAGGCCGAACAGACCAGCAGACTCGGAATGAAAACACTCGAAAAGTTGGGCATCGTTCCAAGTGGGGTCAGCAAACTCAATGACATTCCGTATGATCAACTGGTTCAGGCCGGATATGAGGCTTCGCGAGAATTGACCGGTATCCGCCGGCCGGGTACGGCCAACTTTTGGGGGTTCGGGCCAACTATGGACGGGGAAATACTTGTCCAACAGCCTTTCCAGCCCTCATTCTCCGAATTGTCCAAGGATATCCCGCTGCTGATAGGATCGACTTTCAACGAACTGCAGCGCACTTATTATGTCGAACAGCCGTCCGTGAATGAAGCTTGCGGAATCCTGCGACAGACCTATGGGGACAAGACAGATGATTATATCGCTGCTTTCAAGAAAGCCTATCCTGAATTCGACACGCCGGCGGACTGGCTGTCCGTGGATCAGATGTTCCGTCCGAACACAGTGGCGACGGCGGATGCCCGCGCCGATGAGCATGCCGCTCCGGTATACACGTATATGTTCGCTTGGAAGAGCCCTGTGGAGGGTGGCCGGATGGGCGCGGCTCATGCATACGAACTTCCGTTCGTCTTCCATACCACCGAGGTCTCTCAGCAATATTTGGGAGAGGAAACGGATGAAATCCGCGCTCTTGCCGACAAGATGAGCGGTGCCTGGGTTTCCTTCGCCAAGACAGGCAAGCCTGTCGTTGACGGGTTCGACTGGAAGCCGTATTCTTCCAAGGGTGGAGATATCATGTATTTCGGAAAAGAGTGTTCGCTGCGTCAGGATTTTGACCGCGACCTGGTGACAATCATGCAGAATAAATAATCAGTTTATGAGAAAAACACTTGAAATCAAGGCGGCTTTGGCGTGTCTTTTTGCTTGTGCAAGTTGTTTGTGCGCCTCCGCACAGGGCGGTGTAGAGCCTGGACAGGTCCCGTATGAAAATGACTATTGTTTCGGTCTGGACTTGTCATTTGTCCGTCGTGCGGAGCAGCGTGGAGATGTGTTTTATGATACGGACGGGTCGCAGCGGTCTCCTTGGGAGATATTCCGGACTCATGGTTACAACTGGGGGCGCCTTATGCTGTGCAGCGAACCGTCATATCTGGGGCAGGGGATTGACAATGTAGTGGAAAACGCACGGGAGCTGAAACGGCACGGCTACCATTTCGCTCTTGACTACATGATCTCCGATGGCTGGTCCAACCCTATGCGCCAGCCGGTGCCGAAATCTTGGGAGGGGCTCTCTCCAAGGGAATTGGAGCAGAAACTCCATGACTTCGTATATGATACGATGTGCCGCCTGCGTGATGAGGGGCTGATGCCTGAAATCGTGCAAATCGGCAACGAGATCAGCAATGGTACCCTTTGGCCGTCAGGGCGCGTGTTTTATGGGGAAGAAAAGAAAGACCGGAGCCAATGGCGACAGTTTACGGATTATCTCAAAGCCGGAATTCGTGCTGTCCGTGAAGCGGATCCTGATGAGAAAGTCCAGGTCATGCTTCATGTTGATTTCGGCGGTGATGTCAACTTTACGGATGTGTTTTTCTCAAAGATGGAGGAATATGGAGTAGAGTTCGACCTGGTAGGCTATTCTTTTTATCCGTGGTCGCACGGGACGCTGATGGATTTGCGCGACAACCTTGCATACACCATCAGGCGTTTCAGGAAACCGGTGATCGTGATTGAAACCGGATTCTATTCCTGCCCGAGCGATTATTTCGAGAAAAAGGGATATCGGGCCGCATTCCCTGAGACTCCTGAAGGACAGAGAGAATGGATGCAGGCGGTCAACGAAATCGTGATGGAGGCTCCTGACAATATGGGGCTGGGTGTCTTCTGGTGGGAACCGATGTATTCGGGGAGGGGATTCTTCGATGACGATACCCATGTGGTGAAGCCGGTCGTGGACGCTTTCAGACGTTACACTATGCCTGCCGTGCGGACCGACGGCAATCCGCGGATCTGGGATACAGAAGAATAAAACGACCAACACTGGCGAAGTCCAAGAACAAAGAAACCGGCCAAAAATCTCTTTTTGGCCGGCCTCTTCTTCAGTTAATCACGCTCCTAACGGGTCGGGATGTCTTCCGTAAATACGCTGATGGTCTTTGCCGGGGATTCCAGAGAGGGGAAATCCGAGCCGATGGTCGAGGAAATCACGATATCGACAGGTACTTCCTTGCCGTGCGGGACGCCGGCACCGGTCAGTTTCTGATAGAGTTCGGATGACTTTGCATCGTAGGAAGTTCCCCTCAGGTTTGTAAACAGGGATGCAGTTTTTCCACCGTAGGTCACAAAGATGGAATAGACAACCTCTGTGGGTTGGCCATAGTCGGAGGCGGACCAGGTGAAAGGAACGAGTTTGTCCTCCGATACATCTGCTGCCGTAAGGTGAATGGAAGATGGCGAAAGTGCGGCAGGAGCCTTGTACGATGAGGGGTTACCAAGTTTCTTGATGTCCAGATTGGTCGAGCAGCCTGCAAGAAGGCACAGCGCTCCAAGTACGGCAAGTGATTTTTTTATCAGTTTCATGAGTGTGTTCATTATTTATTTGTCATAACCGGGGTTCTGAGGGGCAAGGTTGGGGTTGTTCTGCAGTTCGGTCACAGGGAAAGGGAAGATTTCCATATATTCCGGAAAACTCTGGCCGTCAAAGTTGCCGCCTTTCCAATGCCAGTTGTATTTGCTGGATGAGAACATGTTCCAGCGGATCAGATCGCGCCTGCGGTTTCCTTCCCAGTACAGTTCACGGGATGATTCCTCAAAGATGAAGTTGGCGTCATAGTCCGAGATTTCTGAGACACCGGCGCGGATACGCAGTTTGTTCAGATAAGGAATCGCGCTTGATTTTTGGCCAAGGTTGAGGCAGGCTTCAGCATATGCAAGGTACATTTCACCCAAGCGCATGAAAATGTAGTCTGTATCTGCGAAGAACATCCAGCCTTTCGGTTTGTATTCTTCCGGCGACATGTCATGCGGGAGATTGCTCCACTTGTGCACGCCCCAACCCTGTTCGAATTTCCACAGGTTTTCAATTGTGTTGCTGCGGCCTTTGATGTAGAAGAGGTCCTTGCCCCTTTTGTCTTCGATGTTGTAGGTGCCGGTTTCGAAATCCACATCGGTCGGATGGAAGAATTTCTCAACGAACTGTCCGTCCATGCGGAAACCGCTCCATGAATCCGGACATCCGATCGGGTAAAACCCCGGAGTGTTGACGTTTCCGTTTATTTCCGAAGCGATGAGGTATGTCGTGCCGCCCCAGTTCCACGCTGTGTGCTCCAGATCCTGGTAGTTACCCATGATGATTTCCTGGAGGGCCAGCGGGTTCTCGCCATTGTCTCCGCGGAAAAGCCATGCGTATTCGGGGCAGAGGTCGTAGCCGTATTTGAACAGACGTTCGCACGCGTCCTTGGTCTCCTGCCACATGGCTGTGCCGGTATACACTTCGGCGTTGAGATACAGACGGATGAGCAATGCAGTGGCGCAGCCCTTGTCAACGCGGGGGTAGTTCGAGCCGGCTTCCGGCATGTCAGGGGAGGACTCCAGCTCCTTAAGTTCATCTACGAGCCAGTCGAAAGCCTCCTTGCGGGTTTTGACCGGAGGGGCCTCTTTTCCGATCGGGAAGTTCTCGTCCACGAACGGGGTCTTTCCGAACACGTCGACCATGGTCCAATATTCAAAAGCACGTATGAAGCGTGCTTCAGCCCGCATGCCGTGGATTTTCTGTTTGAGAGACTCGTCGACCCCCCTCGCGCCGAGCTTCTCGTCAGTGGTCTGCTTGAGAAACTCATTCACATATGTAGCGCCGAGCAGGGAGTGGCAGTAGATGCCCAGAGTCGGGTCTAGGGATACGGTGGTCCAGGTGTTGTTGTTCATGTAGTGAGCCCAGGTGTCGGATTTCCACGCGCATTTTGCTGCATCCGTGGTGATCTCGCCGAGCGCCCAGTATGCCATTATGAACTGTGCGTGTGAGGTGTTGCCGACGTTGGACACACCGTCTGTCATATAGAGGGTGTGGTAGATTTTGGCCAGGCCGGACAGGTAGTTGCCTTCTTCTGTGCCGTATACGGCCTCGGCTGTATAGTCTGTTGGATTCAGAGGCAGTGCGTCCAGATCCTTGATGCAGGAAACGGCTGAAAGCATCGCCGCAGCGGCCATATAGGCCAATATGATATTTTTTCTCATATAGATGATTCAGTTTAGAAATTAATTGCAGCTCTGAGCGAATAGACCCTGGGACGCGGCCACATGCTGCTGTCGATACCGTTCTCGCCGGAGGCTTCCGGGTCCAGGCCTGAGTACTTTGTCAGCACGAAAACGTTCTGGGCGCTCAGCGCGATTCTGATTGTGGATTTCTGACTGCGCCATTTGAAAGTGTATCCGAGGTTTATGTCGTCCATCCTGAAGAAAGAGGCATTCTCAAGGAACATGTCGGAGAAGCTCTGGGCTGTGATGTTTGAAGAATGGAACCCGCTGCGGAGCACACTGCGGGAATAGTTCGCAATGTAATTGTAGTTTATGTTGGCGTTGGTCGTGGAGTGGGATGCATAAGCATCGTTGAACAGCCAGTTGCCCACTGAACCGTGACCGTTGAATCCGAAGTCCCAGTTCTTCCATGTGGCCTTGAAAGTGATGCCGTAGAAGAAATCCGGGGCCGGCTTGATGGCCTTTCCGTCGGCGGTTACTGCCATATAACGGTCGTTGTCGTTTATGGTTCCGTTTCCGTCGCGGTCTACGAAAGCATTCTGGATCGGTTTTCCGTCATTGTCGTAAAGCTGCTGGTAAACATAGTAGGTGTAAGGCGCATTTCCCACCGAATGGCGCTGGAGGAAATCGAAGCGGACTCCGCCCACCTGTCCGGTCGGGATATAGTACGTCGGATCGTCCACGCTGGTCAGTTTGGTGAACCTGGTGCTTTGGAAAGTACCGTTGAGACCCATCTGGACATTCCAGTTACGGGTACTGACGGGAATGAGGTTGAGTGCGAATTCGAGACCCTTGTTCTCAATTGAACCGACATTGGTCAGCAGGGTGTTGGAGAAGTTGGCTCCCATAGGGATGGTGACGGTATTGAGCAGGTCGTGTGTCTCCCGCTTGTAGATGTCGATGTTGCCGGAGATGCGGTCTCCAAGGAAACCGAAATCGATACCTGCGTTTGTCGTGACGGTCTCCTCCCATTTGATCAGGGAGTCGTAGGCGGAAGGGCTGAGAAAATAAATCAGACCTTTATCGCCCATGTCATACATGGAGGATTCGCTTGTGGACATCGAATATCGGGCCAGATAAGGATAATTGGAACCGATATCCTGCTGGCCTGTCACGCCCCAGCCGAGACGGGCTTTCAGGGTGGAAACGATGGATGAATGCTTCAGGAAATCCTCTTCCTTGGCATTCCATGCAAGAGCCATGGAAGGGAACAGGCCCCAGCGCGTTTCAGGGGAGAAACGGGAGGACGCATCGTTGCGCAGTGTGGCCGTCACGAGATAGCGGCTCTTGTAGGAGTAATTCAGACGGCCATAGAAAGAGATGAGGAAGTGCTCCTGGTCATTGAGGCTTGGATTTCCGTAGATTTCATCTTTCTTGTATTCTCCATAATCATCCTGGAATCTGCTTTCGCTGTAGTAGTGGGAGAAAACGTGCGAATAGGAGTAACCGGCCATCAAATCCACGCGGTGTCCGTTGAAATCGTGATTGTAGTCAGCATAGAACTCGAGCAGTTTGCTGTAGTTATACTGTTTCGTGTCGGAATATTTGCCGATTCCCGGGGCCTGGGAGTCTGCCAGAGCGGACAGGGAGCCGCGCTTCGGTCCGGAGATGCTCCAGCTGTCGCGTCCTTCGTATGCCAGATTGAGGTTGAAGCGGAGATCCTCGAAACCGTGGACCTTGTAGTCGAAAGTCGCATTTCCCACCATGCGTGTGGTCAAGCCTTTACGGTCTGTGGAAAAGATGCTTTCGAGCGGGTTCGCCGCTCCGTTGATGCCTGCCTGGGAGTCGGGGACGAAATCTGCACCACGTCCCATGCCGTAATTGAAATAACCGCCAGTGGTTGAATAATCTATTGAACCGTCGGCATTGTAGAAGTAAGGCGGCATTGTCGGATTGAAGAATGCAGCTGAGTAAAGCACATGGGCTGAATAGCCGTCGGAGAGGTTAATCCTGCCGTTGAGGCTGATTTTCAGATGATCATCCAATAAAGACGGGGTCAGGGAAACGGAGCCGGAACCGCGGTTCCGCCATGAGCCGATGATGGTCCCCTCCTCTTTGAGAAAACCGAGTGACGCCCGGTATGGCATCTTTTTCACGCTTCCGGAGATGCTGAGGTTGTGATCCGATGTGTAAGCGGTCTGCAGGACGAGGTCCTGCCAGTCGGTCTTATCATTGCCGATAAACTTCGCGGCTGCTTCAGGGTAGTATTCACGTATGGTGGCGGAGAATTCGTCAGCATCCATCACATCGATGCGGGAGGGATTGGTGTTCATGGAGATGGAACCGTTGTAACTGATGCGCAGCGGCTGCCCGGCCTGCCCTTTTTTTGTGGTGACCAGAACCACACCGTTGGATGCCCGCGAGCCGTAGATGGCCGCAGCGGAGGCATCTTTCAGGACGGAGAAACTTTCGATGTCGTTAGGGTTCAATATCGAAAGGGAGGAATGCGCCATCGGAACGCCGTCTATGACGATGAGCGGGTCATTGGAAGCATTGAGGGATGCCGCGCCCCGGATACGGATCGTCCCGCTTGATCCAGGGCCGCCTCCGCCGGGGATAATCTGGACACCGGTCATCTTTCCTTTGAGCAGGTCATCGGCTGAAGTGACCACACCACGGTTGATTCCCTCCGCTTTGATTGCGGAGACCGAACCGGTGAGGTCTTCCTTTTTGACGGAACCATAGCCGATGGCGACGGCATCGTCCAGCATAAGCGCGTCCTCCTTCAGAACGACACGCTTGACAACGCTTAGCTCGGAAGCCTTGAAAACTTCAGCCTGGAAGCCCAGACAGTTGAAATTGACTTTGGACTGTCCGTTCTTTACAGTGATGGAATAGTGACCGTCCAGATCAGTGGATACACCGTTCTGAGTCCCTTCTTCATAAACGTTGACGCCTGGAAGGGGTTCGTTGTTGCTGTCCACGACCGTGCCGTGGACAGTGACCGTCTGTCCCGACAGCGACAGCGGGAGCAATGCCAGCGAAATCGCAAGGACAGAAATTCGTTTTAACCATTGGTTCATAAAAGAGTGATATTAATTGTAGTGATGAGTCTTGATTCAGGAGGAATCAGTGGTTCATGAAAGCATCCATTATGATGGTCGGCTTTGCGTCTTTATCGAAAGCGCCGAGCTGGTAGCCTCCCGGCATGCTTTCAGGCTCCCAGTAGAAGACACCCTTGCAGTGTCCGTCAGTATTGTCCCGGCCTTCCCTGAGCAGGCGGGCAAGCTGCCTCCGCCCCTCCTCCAGTACTTCCGGATGCTCCGGGTCGTCCAGAAAGCCTGTCTCTACTATCAGGCAGTCCTTTCCGAATTTGTCCCAGACATGCTTGATGTTTTCGATGCAGTCGGATATGACCTGGTCGGCGTCATCCATGCCATGTTCTTTTGCCGCCCAATAAGGATAGAGCGACATGCCGACCTGGTCGAACTGTGCGCCGTATTTGATGAGGGTGCCTATGTTGCGGTCATACAGGTTCTGGTCGAATCCGCTGTCCAGATGGACTAAGGTTATGATGTCGGGGAAGACACTTTTTGCCGCTTCCGCGCCGGCGTTGATGAAACCGGCATACTGCTCCGGGTTCAGTTCCAGATGCCCCATGCTTTCCTCCGGGATAGGAATGCGGTCTTTGCTGTTCCACAGCATACCGTTTGTGGTCTCGTTGCCGATCTTGGCCCATTTGGGTTTGACCCCATGATCTTTAAGACATTGAAGGACATCGGTGGTATGAGTGCGCACATCCTGCAGCATCTGCTCATAACTGTGTCCCATCCATGCGGCCGGTATGGGCTGGCCTTTCGGGTCGGACCATGTGTCGCTGAAGTGGAAACTGAGGAGGATTTCCATCCCTTGCTCTTTGGCCACGAGCGCCTTGGCGAGGACGTCTTCCTTGTCGCATAGTCCGATGTGATAGGCTGGGTCGGAGGGATCCAGTGTTGGCTGGCCAGGCCGGACCCATGGTTTAGGGTTCACCCAGACACGGAGGCTGATGGCATTCAGGCCAAGTTCTTTCATGAGGGCTGTGCATTCGCGCGGTTCGCCCTCCTTGTTTTTGTACTGGATTCCACGGGCCTCCTGGGACCTGGCGAAACTGATGTCGGCCCCGAGCCAATATGGTTCGGACATTTCTGCTTCCTTTCTTCCCTTGCATCCTGTCAGCAGAAGAAACAGAAAGCTTAACTTCATGATGGTTTTCGTTCTCATGTGAATAATTAGTTAATTAATGGAGAGTTTTCAGTGTTTCAACAAAGGTACGGGCCTGTGCAGAAATGCGGTAACACGGAACGGACGGAGTTTGACACAATCTGGAAAACAGGATTGTGTGCGTTTCTAGATATCCTAAATTCCGCAAAACGCCAAACTATTTTGTCCGACCAGTCCTGTTGACGGCTTCGCTCGCCTCATTCTCACATCGGCTTGACCATTGATGTCTCATGATAAGACTTCCTGTTTCATTCCGGACGCCCCGAACGATGAGTTTTTCAAGTGCGTTCCACGCGTCGGCGCCGCCCAGAGTTGTCTGGGCGGCGAGTTGTCAGGATTTATATCGTCTTCAGGAGCCTCAGCGGACAAGTTCGAGATAGATTCGCCGTTTAGTGTAGAGGTTGAGCGCGTTTTGCCTGTTGGCCTTCCGGGGAGAGGCCGAAATCTGTGGAGCATAGGACTCCATTTATTCTGACATGGCCAACCTGAAGCGCACCGACATCAAGGGAGACACGATGTACATCACCACCGTGAAGACCCACGACCGCCTTCCCATCAATCTGAACAAGTTTGCCAAGGAGATTCTGAAAAAGTACGAGCACTGCAACTTTCCGGACAATCTGGCGCTGCCGGTACTTGCCAATCAACTGATGAACCGGTACCTGAAGAACCTTTGCGAGCTGGCCGGCTTCAACAAGCCCATCACCCGGACCTGCTACCGTGCAGGGAACCGTGTCGAGGAAACCTTCCCGAAGTATGAGATGATAGGGACTCATGCCGGCCGCCGTACCTTCATTTGCTTCGCCCTCTCCAGCGGCATCCAGCCGCAGGTGGTAATGAAATGGACCGGCCACTCCGACTACCAGGCCATGAAACCCTACATTGCCATCGCCGAGAAAACCAAGGCCGATGCCACGAAACTATTCGATGAAGAATTGAAGAAATAATGGTAAACCTCGCAAAGATTTTGGTATTCAGATAAACTTTGTTAAATTTGCATTGCCGCTGACGATTTTTCTTGAATTTTGTCAACGCCGCTGAAAAATTTCAACAGTCTTATGTACCATAGGATATTCGATATAGAGAACCTCCTTGATGAAGGAATGTTCCTGTTTGGCGGACGCCAGGTGGGGAAATCTACGCTCTTGAGGGAACGTTTCCCAAAAGCGATATACGTTGACCTCCTCGACCCTGATACCCGGAGGCGCTTCAAGCGCCGTGCGATGGATTTCTACGAGATGCTGGTGAAGTATCCTCCTCAGACGCTGGTCATCGTGGATGAAATTCAGAAACTCCCTGAGCTTCTGGATGTGGTTCACAAACTGATGGTCGAGAATGGCCTGTACTTCATCTTGAGCGGCTCCAGCGCCAGGAAGATCAAGAAAGCCGGAGTTAATCAGTTGGGGGGAAGGGCGAATGAGGAGAACTTGTATCCTCTCGTTTTTGCTGAGATTCCTGATTACGACTTCAGCCGGGCCATCCAGAACGGCATGATTCCCCGTCACTATATGGTGAAGGATGCAAGGGTTCGCCTCAAGAACTATGTAAACCTTTACCTCAAAGAAGAAGTCGAAGAGGAAGCCCTGGTCCAGAATATCGACACTTTCGAGCGTTTCCTCGAAGTGGCAGCCGTGACAAACACTGAGATTCTGAATTACGACAACGTGGCCTCTGATTGCGGCGTGTCCGTCAATACGGCCAAGGCTTATTTCAAAATTCTCTACGACACGCTCCTTGGATTCGAGGTCAAACCATACAGGAAGGTGATAAAACGCAAACTGTACCAGACGTCCAAGTTTTATTTCTTTGATGTCGGCATCCCCAACTACCTGCTGCATCGTTACCACTTGATGCCGGGAACGCCTGAATATGGTCACGCCTTTGAGAGCATCGTGATGCAGGAAATTCGTGCGTACCTTGGATATACCGGCAGTGAAGAGGAACTGACCTACTGGCATACTTACAACAATGATGAAGTTGATGCCGTGATTGGTGATGCCCGCGTTGCCATTGAGATCAAGTCGACGGATCACATAGAAACCGAACACAAAAAGGGCTTGAAGAAATTCGTTGAAGAGCACCCGGATGCCAAACAAATCATTGTATCACGTGACACGCTGACAAGACGCTCCGGAGATATTGACCTCTACTACGTGACCGACTTTTTTAAAGCCCTCTGGGCCGGTGAAATAATCTGATACGCCTATGCTCTTGAGAAACGACATGACTGTGCTAATGCAGCAGGTGGACGTGGGAAAGGCGCTGGACTTGCTCCGACACACCACCTTTGGCATCGAGCCGACGCGCCGACCGGCCCGGGGGATGCCTGTGGATCGAAGGACCGATGGGATTATGTTATGGCACGGATTCCCGGGCACTGACGGTGATTCGAAGGTAGAGGGCCGGGCGTTATTCTCCTCCCTCCGGGAGGCCGGGAGGGCATCGGCCTGCAAGAGTCTGTGAGCGGCCCCACCGGGCACAGTCTCACAGCGAAGGGTGGCAATGGAGGTTGCTGGTCTGGCCGTTTGGTGCGCAGCGCTGCGGAGAAACAAACTGACAGACGAGCAAGTACCGCTGTCCTTATCGGCCCCGGCATCGGCACTGCCGCTGGAGCAGGGCAGCATCGGCCCGGATCATCGGCGTCGGCCTGGAAATCTTGTTCCGTTCCGGAACGGGTGGAACACGCGGAACGCTTAGAAATCGTCGTACTTGTCGTATCCCCAATAGTCCTTACGCTCTTGATACTTTTCGGACACACTTCCATCGGCATTTTTGAACCAGATGTAGCGGTTGATGTTGGCATATTGGGCTTTGAGACGATTCAGTGGCCGGTCTTTCAGCTTGAACTGTTCACATGTCATTGCTTCCTCGGGCTTGCACTTGATGAGGCCCGGGGCATCTATATCGCGTCGACATCCGACTGGACGATCCGGATTGAATGGGACATCATTGTCGTACTCCTTTTCTCGTTTATCTGGGCCGTATAGTTGGCATAGATAGCAGGACCGGATATTATAGCTACGGTCTATGGCAATGGCATTGCAGTAGTTCCAGAATTGCTGCGTTGTGTGGACCTCATCCTGTGAGCAAACTACCTCGAATATTGATTTCGCGTGATGCTTGCTTTTGTAGTTGCCACAGAAAACGGTCTCATCGTCGACATAGGATTTGAGGGTGCCGGCGTATAGCGTGTAACGCATTAGGCGTGGGCCCTCATCCTTCGTGGGCGTCTTTTTCAACACTTTGAAGTGGCTGAAGGTAACGGTCTCGGATTCAGTGATGGGATGCTTGGGCAGTTCCTCCAATTCCTCCGTTGTCTTGAGACGGATTTCTATAATCATGTGATTGGACTGCGCCTTCTTCTCTGAATTCTTGTGCTTGCTCCAGATTTCAATGAAGATAGGTTCGTGCTTGCCGGTATCGTCAATAAGACATAGATCCGGCACAAATTCGCCATACTTCTTTTCTACAATGCACTGGGAGTACTGTTTCTTGAGGTCGAAGGTCTTCACCTCTTCTGATACACAGCAGTGACCACAGTCCTTATAGAAGAAGCAGTTGTCTATCTCCTTACATTCCGTGCGGACCTTCCTGACTTTATCAATGCGTCACCCAATTTCAGTTAGCCAGTCATCGGACTCGATG
>ENA-OUQF01000237-OUQF01000237.1-human-gut-metagenome-genome-assembly--contig:-NODE-237-length-47450-cov-5.371410_pt1 | contig 47450 bp, 48 predicted proteins | sample MGYA00237947_ERZ548826 | MGnify/ENA primary metagenome ERZ548826 (study PRJEB26490, sample SAMN05194701) | human gut metagenome | biome: terrestrial biome; feature: human-associated habitat; material... | reverse complement strand
GCACTTCGGTGACAAAAAGGCGTTCTCGACAAACGCGAAAGCGAATTTCGAATCCCGCAAAGGGAAAACCGTAAATTCGCTCGGGGTCGTCGATATAAGCCGGGCGCGGATCCTGTTCGAGGATCTCGGCAAGGATCGGGCGTTTTTCTTCGGGCAAAAGGAGAAGAAGCTCGTTCGGGATCTCGACCGTCAGGCGATAATCGCGCTTTTCGTCCGAAAAGCCGCCCCGCGCATCGGGATGGCTGTCGGTGAAAGCAAGATACGGCTTGATGTCGTAGATCGGCGTGCCGTTTGCGAGATCGGCTCCCCGCACGACCAAAACGCTTCCGTTTTCGGTCTTTTTCACTTCGCAAAGCTCAACCGACGAAAGCCCGATGGGATTCGGTCGAAAGGGCGAGCGCGTCGCAAAAACACCCATACGGACGTTTCCGCCGAGGCGCGGCGGGCGGACGGTCGGAGACCATCCTTTTCGTTCGGCTTTCGAAAATTTCCAGATCAGCCACAAATGAGAATAGCCCTCGATTCCGCGAAGGGCTTCGTCCGTGCGATATTCCTTTTCAAATTCGATGACCGAAAGACCGCGGTGCAGACCGCTTTGACGCGGAATGCCGAATTTTTCGGGGAAATCGGTTCGTATGTGCGCTATGATTTTGACGATATCTTCCATGAAAATGTTCCTTGATTTTTGTTAACAATAGGGACAGGCGGCAAAAAAACGCATACTCTCCCTACCTATATATTTTACCGAAATGTTCGGGTTTGTCAAGGGCAAAAGAAAAATTGTCGAAAAAGGCAAAAAGTCCCGCCCTTCTTTGACGAAATCTGTCGCACAAACCGTTGACTTTTTCTTTTTTTATGCTATAATTAGGGATAGCCGATGTTTCGTTCCCGTGCGCCGCACGGAACAAAAGCGAACCGAATCGGACGAGAAAGCCGATTCAAAACGGAAAGGAGCGCTCCCATGCCGCTGGTAAACTGTATCATCTTTCTCTCTTTGACGGGTGCTCTCGGGTTTGTGGTCGGTCGGCTTTCCTCGCGCTATCATCACTTTAACCCCGACGCCTTTCCCTATCGCACATTTTCCTTTGAAAAGGACGGGGAGATTTACGAAAAGCTGGGCATCAAATCGTGGCAGGGAAAAGTACCCGACATGAGCCGCATCGTGCCGTCGCTTATTCCCTCCAAAAATTTGAGCGGTACGATTTCGGCAAAGAAGCTTTCGATCATGCTTCAGGAGACCTGCGTCGCCGAATTTGTGCATTATCTTTTGTGCCTCTCGGGGCTGTACGGCTGTTTTCATTTTCTGCGCCCCGCCGCAGCCGTCATCGTTTATATTCTTTATCTTTTTACTAACGTCCCCTGCATGATCATTCAACGGTACAACCGTCCGCGGCTCAAGCGCGTTTTGCAAAGCTGCGTTCGCCGTGAGATGCTTCCCGCCTATTCCGCCTCGCCTTCGCTCGGCACGATTTCCGATTCCGAGGCGAAACATTCGGTTTCGTAAAAACGATTTTTGTCCCTTATTGTTACTTTCGGAGTGTTTATGAAAAATTTGCGTCCGGTTGCGGATTATCGGAAATTGCGTCTCAACAACCTTTGTTCCGATGAATTCCGTCATCTGCTCTTGCTGTTATACTGGCCCGTATACGGGCTTCTTTTCGGGTATGTAGAACGCGGCTACGAAGCGGTCATGCCGATTCTGGGGCTGGATTACTACCCCATGTATTGCCGTCTCGACGATCTGATCCCTTTCAACGAATGGTTTCTGATCCCGTATCTCTTGTGGTTTGCCTACATTATCGGCATGCTTCTGTATACGCTGCTGTATGACATTGACGGTTTTCGCCGCATGATGTATTTTACGATCTTTACATACACGGTGTCGCTCATCTTCTATTTTGTCTTCCCCACCGTGCAGAATCTGCGCCCGACAACCTTCGAAAACACGAATCTGCTCACCCGCTTTATCGAGCATTTTTACCGTTTCGATACCAACACCAACGTCTGTCCGTCGGTTCACGTTTTCGGATCGTTTGCTTCGACCTTTGCCCTTTTGCATGCGCGCAGGTTACAGAAGCCCGTGTGGAAGCTTACGGCGCACCTTTTGAATATTTCGATTTGCCTGTCAACCGTCTTTTTGAAACAGCATTCGGTGCTCGACATTTTCGTCGCGCTTCCCTTCTGTCTTGTCGGCTATCTGATGTTCTATGTTTTTCCCGGAAGCCGAAAGGCAAGCCGCGCGGTCACGCTGCAGTGAAGCAGTACCGACGGGCGAACGATTCACAAATATAAATGCATTTAAAAAAGGAAGGATTCACGCCTTCCTTTTTGTTTTATACCACACAGCAAAAAATTCCCGCAAGCCTTGCGGCTTGCGGGAATTTTTTGCTTTTACTTACTTTCTTCTGCCGAAGATTGCGGAATAAGCGTCAAGAACGTCCTCTTCGGGCTTTGCAGCGGGCTTTTCCTCGGCAGGTGCGGCAGCGGCGGGAGCGGCGGTACCGCGCGCGGCGTTGTAGCCTGCATTCTGTGTACGGGCGGCAGAGACAGACGCTGCGGCGTTGTCTTCCGCGTCAAAGCCGGTGGCGATGACGGTGATCTTCATTTCATCGTCCATGTTCTTATCAAACGCAACACCCCAGATGATGTTGGCGTCGGGATTGGCTTCGCTCGAAATGATGTTGGCAGCAAGGTCGACTTCTTCGAGACCCATATCGGGCGAAACGGTGAAGTTGATAATGATACCCTTCGCGCCCGTAATGGAGGTTTCGAGCAGCGGGCTGGAAATTGCCGTCTTGGCAGCGATCTCTGCCTTTTCCTGACCCTTGCCGGTTCCGACGCCCATGTGGGCAAGACCCGCGTTGGACATGATGGTCACAACGTCGGCAAAGTCAAGGTTGATGTGTCCGACGACCTTGATCAACTCGGAAATACTCTGAACGCCCTGACGCAGAACATCGTCGGCGATCTCAAAAGCGTTGATCATGGTCAGCTTCTTTTCGGCAACGAACTTTAAGCGTTCATTCGGAATAACGATCAGCGAATCGACATTTTCTTTGAGGTTGTCGATACCGAGCTCCGCCTGCTTCATACGGCGGGTGCCTTCAAATGCAAAAGGCTTTGTCACGATACCGACGGTGAGGATACCCATTTCCTTGGCGAGCTTTGCCACAATGGGAGCCGCGCCCGTACCGGTTCCGCCGCCCATACCGGAGGTGATGAACAGCATATCGGCGCCGGTGAGTGCCTTTTTGATATCGTCGAGGTTTTCTTCGGCGGCTTTTGCGCCGATCTCGGGGTTTGCGCCCGCACCGCGTCCGCGGGTAACTTTCTCGCCGATTACGATCTTATCGGGAGCGAGCGACTTTTCGAGTGCCTTGATATCGGTGTTGACCGTAATAAAATCAACGCCCTGGATACCGGCTTCCACCATGCGGTTGACCGCATTGTTTCCGGCACCGCCCACGCCGATGACCTTAATGATCTGATCGTTGCTGATGTTTGAATCGAAATTCATTGGCATTTTTTATTCCTCCTGATTTTTCAGTTCATTTCTTTTTCTCTTTGGGAGTCATTCGGTATAAAGGAAAGAGCTTTTTCCGCTCTTATTGCATACACAATACTATAATACCGTTTTTTGCGGATTTTTTCAAGGGTTTTTTCGAAAAAAGCGCATTTTTCTTCGATTTTTTATTTCAATTTCGCCGCAGTCGCACAGCCGGCTCGGCAAAAGTGTACTCCGTGTGAACATCCGCTCAATTCAGCGTCAAAACGCCCTCGTGCAGATCGCGGTCGGAAACGTCGATTTCGCCGCTGTCGTTTTCGCCGAGCTTTTCCATGATCTTTTCGGCAAAGCGAAGCTTGATATCCAGGTCATAAAGGTCGCCGAGCTTCACGGTGATTCTGTCGCGATAAAGGAAACGCACATCGAATTTACTGTTAAACGTGATGGAAGAACAGAAACCAAACAGTCCATGATCCTTCAAAAGAGAGCAAAGCTCGTCGAACATTCCCTCCATATCACCGTCCGAAAAGGTCAGCTTTTCTCCCGCGACACAGCGGGAAATTTTGGAGGAATCCAGCCGCACATATCCTGCAAGCTCAATCGACTCGATATCGTCGGTGCGGGCAAGAACATTCTTTTCTTCGGACAAAACGTAGTAATCTCTGCCTTTTTGCACATAATACATGCCTTCGCCGCGCGAAAGCGATATCCGAACGCCGTTCGGATACCGTTTGGAAACGACGATGTGATCGGCATAGGGAACATTGCGGGCAATGCGGCGGGCGACCGCGTTTTTATCGAGAAGAAAAAGATTCTGACCGATCGAAATACCGCTTGCTTTTCGTATCTCCTCGGCGGAAAAATCGGTTTCGTCGGTCACGGTTATATTGTCAACGCGCAGAAAGACACCTGCCAAAACGGCAAGCGTCACCGCTGTCAAGAGCACCATTCCGAAAAACAAAAACAGCTTTCCGTAAATGCGCGAGACCGAATAGCGCCGCACGTTTTCCCTCTCGATCAGCTCGGTCGGCGAAAATGCGCCGCTGTGGCAGGTGATCTCGCGGTTGCGGGCGCGAAGCTCTTCGAGTCTTTTCTGTTCGTTTTCCTCCACTTCCGTCCGCCTCCGTTCTCTTTGTTTTATATTTTTAATTTTTGATTTTCTTTATTTTTTCTTTTCGGCAAGCTCTTTGATTACGCCGTATATTTCGTCAAGACTTGTGCGATGCACGAATTCTTTTGTTTTTGTCTCCATGGCGCGGCGCTTTTTTTCATCCGAAAGCAATGCTTTCGCCATGTCGGCAAGTCTTTGCGCCGTTGCGTCTTTCTCCTCAAGGAGCGCCGCCGCGCCCGCTTTTTCCAAAACATGCGCGTTTTCGTACTGTTGATTATCGGTCACGTTGGGCGACGGAATAAAGATCGCCGTCTTTCCCATAGCGGCAATTTCCGATACGGTCATCGCGCCCGAGCGGCAGATTACGACATCGGCGCACGCCATTACGGTCGGCATGTTGTATATGTACCGGTGCAGGGTGATGTTTTCTTTTTTCAATGTGTTTTCATCGGTCTGAGCAAAACCGCGCATCAGAAAATGCTCGCGCGCCTTATCCCAATAGCCGCTTCCCGTCGCGTGGATAATGCGGACATCATGCGGCAGCATTTCGTTTTCGATCAGCTCGTACATAAGATTATTGACGGTGCGCGCGCCGAGACTTCCGCCGAAAGAAAGAAGGACTTTTTCGTCCGAGCCGATTCCGAGGCTCTTTCGGCACTCGTCTTTTTTCAGCGTGAACATCTCGTCCTTTACGGGATTTCCGACGCACAAAACGCGGCTTTTCGGAACGTGCAGCTTTTGTTCCGACTCTTTGAAATTTACAAGAATTTTGGACACAAAGTGCGACAGCATACGCGTCGCAAGTCCGGGGACGGCGTTGGATTCATGTACGATCGTCGGGATTTTTAACGCCGCCGCTGCGCGAAGCACCGGCCAGCAGACATAGCCGCCCGTGCCGACAACCACGTCGGGGCGAAAAGCGCGCAAAATTTCCTTTGCTTCACGCACCGAGGTGATCGCCTCGCGCGCGACGCGCAGATTTTCCGCGCTCAGCTTCCGTTTCAGTCCCTCCACCTTCACATAATGAATGGTATATCCTTCGCGCGGCACAAGCTTTGTCTCCAGTCCCTTTTCGGTTCCGACATATTCAATGACCGCGTTCGGGTCTTCTTTTCGAATTTTACCGGCTATGGTAAGAGCGGGGTTAATATGACCGCTCGTGCCGCCGCCGCTGACGATTACACGCATAACAAGCCCTCGATTCTGATTTTCGGATACGTCTTAATTCTTTTCCACAACGGAATAGCGGGAGATCGAAAGAACGACTCCCATTTCGGCAAGGAGGATGATCAGCGAGCTTCCGCCGTAGCTGAAAAACGGAAGCGATATGCCCGTACTGGGGATGGTGTTGGTCACGACCATCATATTCAAAAGTGCCTGCAAGCCCACCTGTGCCACAATGCCCAAAACGACCAGCGCCGAGAATCGGTCGGGCGCACGGCAGGCAATGACGATACCGCGGTAGACAAAGAAAACAAAGAGCAAAATGACAAAAAGCGCTCCCACAAAGCCGAATTCCTCACAAAGGATCGCAAAAATATAATCGTTCATCGGCTCGGGCAGATACAGATGCTTTTGTCTTGACTGACCGATCCCAACGCCCCAAAGTCCGCCGTTTCCGATGGCATACAGCGACTGTGCGGGCTGCCATCCTCCCTCGCGGATATTGCTGAAGGGGTCTTTCCAGACGTCAAGACGCCCTTTGGAGTGCGGCAGAAGGTTCAAAAGTCCGAACATACCGATTCCGCCCACACCGAGCGCGCCGACGATATAACGCCAGCTGCACCCGCCGACCGTCATAATAATGGCGATAATGGCGGTGATGATGATAAGCCCCGACATATGCGGTTCCAAAACCAAAAGCACGCCGACCGTGACGATCAGAAGAGCAAAAGGCAGTATACCGAAGGAAAAATCGGGCGCTTCGAAAAACATCCGTCTGCGCATCGCACGGTAAATACCGAATCCGATGAGTGCCAAACCTATAAGGATCAGCAGCATTTTAAAGTTTTCGCAAAAACGGATAAAGCCGTAAAAAGAATTGACCGTCCCGTCTTCCAAAATTTCTTCGGTTCCGCCGCCGAGCTTTTCGCCAAGCTTTGTTCCGAAAAGACCGAGCGCCGCAAAGACCGCGCCAAAACCCTCTGAAAACATGAATGGCAGAACGATCCTGCGAAACGATCCGGGCTGACCGCGAAGGACTATCTGTGCGTGAAAACGGTCGATATAATCGGCACAGCCGACAATGACCGCAAATTTCATGATCTCCGACGGCTGAATTGAGATCGGTCCGATATACAGCCATCGCTTCGCGCCGTTTGCGTCCGCGCCACTCAGAAGTACCAGTCCCAAAAGACCGAGCGAAACGATGAAAATGATCGGCGTGAAGCGCCGCACCGTTTCATACGGGATCTGCGACAGGATATACATGATGAAAAAGCCCAAAAGGACATAGATCACATGGCGTTTTAAAAAGTAAAGGTTATCGCCGAATTTATAGCCCGCGTACACATAGCTTGCCGTCGCGACCATAACGATTCCGAGGCAGACAAGAAGGATGATGGAGGTTAAGAAAGGAAGGTCGACTCCCCGCCGAAAACGGTATTCCTTCGGCGCGCTTTGCGGACTTTGATTCTTCATTTCGTCGGGACTCCCCTTTCTTATATTTGTTTACTGCCGTGCAAAATCAGACGGACAGATAGCCGTAACAGCCGAGCACCGATAACAGCACGGTGACTGCGACGGCGGCGCCCACGATCGTCCATTCGTTCCAGCCGCACATTTCGAAGTGATGATGGATGGGGCTCATCTTGAAAATACGCTTTTTGAACAGTTTATACGACGCGACCTGCAAGACGACCGAAATCGCCTCGAGGTAATAGACAAAACCCACAAAGACAAGCAACAGCGGTTTGTCAAGCCAGACGGCAATCGCGCTCACCGCGCCACCCAAAAAGAGCGAGCCGGTATCCCCCATAAAGACCTTGGCGGGGTGCGCGTTGTAGACAAAAAATCCGAGACAGCCGCCAAGAACCGCCGCCGAAAGAACAGCTGCCGCCGTAAGCTCGAGACGACAGCTCATTGCGCACAAAAAGAGCGATGCCGCCGCCGTGACGCTTGCGGCAAGTCCGTCGATTCCGTCGGTGAGGTTTACGCTGTTGACCGTGAAGACAATTCCCACGATCAGGAATACATAATAGAAAATACCAAGCTCGAGACGGAAGGAGGTGAACGGAAGCGCAAGCGACGTGTCGTTATGCCGTCCCGCATAAAAGGCGAACACATACGCCGCCGCCGCGGCGAATTGCAAAACCAGTTTCTGCGACGCGGAAAGCCCTTTGTTTTGCTTTTTCAAGAACTTTGTGCGGTCATCGACAAAACCGATGAGACCGTTTAAAAGGACAAAGCTGTAATTTACGGCAAGCGGCCGCCAATCAAAAGCGCCCGTTCCCGCCTCAACGACGGCATACACGATCATTGCCGCCGTCGCGCCGCCGATGAAGAAGATACCGCCCATGGTCGGCGTCCCCTCTTTATTTTTGTGCCAGCGCGGACCGATGTCCAAAATTTTCTGACCCATTTTTATACTGCGCAAAACGGGGATCAATATACGTCCCAAAATGACCGTCAAAAGAAAGCTTATCGCTCCCGACAAAATTGCTTTTTGCAGCAAGAATAACACCGTCCGTTTCATTTTCTTTGTTTTTTCCGACTTTTATATCAGTCTGTTCCGTCCAAATGCTTGAAGGTCACCGTTACGACCGTACCGGGCATAACTTTTTCGCCCGCTGCGGGAGTTTGCGACACGGCAACCGCCGCCGCTCCGTTTACGCCCTCGCGGTATGTACCCTCCATGTAAATATTCAGGTTGCTGTTGACAACGGTACGGTTCGCATCCGCCGCTGTTTTTCCGATGCAGTTCGGAACGGTCACGTTGTCCGAGGGCGCTTCGCCGCCGGTGTACAAAATGACAATACCGCTGCCCGAAATTGCCGTTCCGAAGCGCGGGAACTGTTCGTTTACAACGTCGCCCGTGCCCATGACTTTGCACTGAAATCCGTCCTTTTTGACCTTTTCCTGTGCCTCCGCGACGTTCAGCGTGCGATAATCGCCCACCGACACCGCCATCGATTCCTTTTCTTCTTCGGTCAGCACCGGAGCGATATTCAGATACGGAAGCGTATCGGAGAGCACCTGCGAAACGACGGGCGCGGCAATGACGCCGCCGTAATACTGTCCCGACGTCGGGGTATCGATCGCAACCAAAATGGCGACCTGCGGGTCGTCCGCCGGCGCAAAGGCGACGCACGAGCCGACATACGGCGTAATGTTGCCCGCCTTGTCTTTTTCCGCGCCGTGTTTTTCTGCGGTACCGGTCTTGGCGGCGACGGCGTAGCCTTTTACATAGGCGTTTTTGGTCGAGCCGACATCGATACCGTTGGCAAGATAGCGCATTATCGTCGAAGAAGTCTGTTCCGAAACAACCTGACGAATGACCTCCGGTTCAACCGTCTTTACGATGTTTCCGTCTCCGTCGGTAAAGGCTTTTACGACGTGCGGACGCATGAGATAACCTCCGTTTGCCACGGCGGACACGGCGTTGAGAAGCTGTACCGGCGTGATGGTAAAGGTCTGACCGAAGGAATAACTCGCAAGCTCGACATCGTTAAAGTCCGAAAGATTATAGTGGTAAATACCCGATGCCTCACTCGGAAGATCGATGCCCGTGATGTCCATACAGCCGAATTCTTCGAAATATTTATAAAACGTGTTCTTTCCGATTCGGGCGGCAAGCTGCATAAAGACGGGGTTGCAGGAATTTTGCAGTCCCTGTTCGAAGGTCTCGGTGCCGTGACCGCTGACCTTATGGCAGTGGATCGGTTTGGACCAGCCCGCAATGCGCATGCTTCCCGAGCAGTAAAACGTATCGTTTTCGGACACTTTTCCCTCTTCAAGCGCGATGGCGGACGTGACAAGCTTGAAAGTCGAGCCCGGCTCGTAAAGCTCGGTCACGGCTTTGTTTTTCCACAGAGCCTCAAGAAGCTTGCGGCGCTCGTCTTTCTGCTCCTCCTCCGTTCCCGTAAAGGCGTCAAGGGTCGCCTGCGACGCGTCGTCCAAGGTATACGGCGAATTCGGATCGTAGTCGGGTTTCACCGACATGGCAAGGATCTCGCCGGTCTTTACATCGGTCACGATACCGAGCACACGGTTTTGCGCCTTGGTATCGATCAGCGCCGATTCCAGCGCTTTTTCGAGAAAGCTTTGTATCGTCCAGTCGATGGTGAGAACCACGTTGGTTCCGTCCTCCGCTCCGACGAAGCTTTCGTATTCAAAGGGCATATCCTTGCCGACGCCGTTGTGCGCCGTTATGACTTTGCCCGGAACGCCCTTTAAGTAATGGTCGTATTTTGCCTCAACGCCGTAAATGCCCTTGTTGGCGGAATCGGTAAAGCCCAGAACATGGCTTGCAAGGTGACCGTAGGGGTAATAGCGCTTTGTGTTTTCCTCGAAATAAATTCCCTCGCTTACGTCGTTCTGCGTCATCCATGCGCGGATCTCATCGGTCACGTCGCGTTCGACCTGACGTTTTACGACGTAATATTGATTTTTCTTGTTGCGCGCACGCGAAAGAAGATTTTCTCTGTCCGCATCCAGCTTTTCCGCAAGATAGTCGGCGATCAGCTCCTCCTGCTCGGGCTTTATCATCTTCGGCGACAGATAGACGTTTTCGACCGTCGCGCTGACGGCAAGCGCCTTCATGTTCCGATCGTAGATCGTTCCGCGCTTGGGATTGATCGAAAGCTCGGTCGTATACTGATCGAACGCAAGCTTGCGGTAATCGTCGTTGTGGATCAGCTGTTCCTTTACAAGATTGGAAATCAGAACGACAAGCGCGATGAGAAAAGCCGCCGCGATGACCGCCGTTCGGATAAATAACGGTTTTTTGCATATATCTTTGATTTTGCTCATAATAACGATCCTTCCGACAATCGCTTGCAGCCGATCCTTCTACACTTTTCGGACAAAAAAAGAGAGCAAGATCGTATTGCATCTCTTTTTTATGATATATGCACACAGTCCGACGGTTATGTCAGTTGCCCAGCGCTTCGCCGAACAAACGGACGACACCCGACATAACGGTGCTGACGGTATATCCGTCCTCGCTTGCCGTACCGTCTGTCTTTTCGATTTTATAGTTGTCCGACATGGTAACATATCGGGAAATAACCTTGTCCGACGAAACAAGTCCGTGATCGTAAGCATACTGTTCGATCGACGCATGATCGGTCTTTTTACCGATCAGAATATCGTACTGTGCGATTTCGGCATTGTACCGTGCCATGTCGGTCTTGAGATCGCTCATATCGTTGTTAAATTTCGTGATTTGCGAGTAGTTGAGAAGAAGAAAGACCGCAATCAGAGTCAGCGCTGCGGTGACGGCGGCAAAGGAGATCGGAAAATTGTGTTCTTCGACAGCATAATCCTCGTAGTTGTACGAGACTTTCTTCACCCCTTTGGCAAAAGCCTTTCGGATAATCTTTTCGTTCTCGCTCGCACGCTTGCGGTCACGGTGCTCCTGCGCCTTGCGGCAGCGCTTTACAGCAAGCAGAAGTTCGTCGGCAACGCTCGGCGTGTTGCTCTGCGGCACTGTTCTCACGGCTTCGGTCACATGCGCCGGGCGTGCGGCACGGGTCGGTTCCTCTCTTCGACGAATCGATTCCGCGGTATTCTTTTTTAGAGTTTTCCGACTGCGGGATGCGAATACAAAGCGGTTATCGTCGGCATAAGAGGTCATGATGGGTTACTCCTTTTCTACACCTGTATTTTTTCCAGTATCCTGAGTTTTGCACTTCGTGAGCGCGGATTTTCCGAAAGCTCCTTTTCGCTCGGCAGAATCGGTTTTTTGGTCAAAACGACCGCGCGCGGTTTTTTTCCGCAGACGCAGACGGGAAAATCGGGCGGGCAGGTGCAGCCCTTCGTGTATTCGAGAAAGCTGTGCTTGATGATGCGGTCCTCAAGCGAATGGAAGCTGATAAACGAAAATCTTCCGCCCGAATTCAGCAGCGGAAACAGTCCGTCGATAACCTTTCCGATCACGTCCAGCTCTCCGTTCACCTCAATTCGGATCGCCTGAAAGCTGCGCTTGGAGGGGTGCGGTCCGTCCTTGCGGTTTTTGGCGGGGATTGCGGCTTTGATAATGTCGTTCAGTTCAAACGTCGTTTTGATCGGAGCGTTTTCCCGCGCGCGCACGATAAAGGACGCAATACGCGAAGCGAAATGCTCCTCGCCGTAAAGACTCAAAATGCGGGCAAGATCGCGTTCGGAATACGTGTTGACAACGTCGTATGCGCTCTTTCCCTCCCCTTTGGACATACGCATGTCAAGGGGTGCGTCGTGCATATAGGAAAAGCCGCGCTCGGGGGTATCGAGCTGAAACGACGAAACGCCGAGATCGGCGACCGCGCCGTCGATATGCTCGACACCGTTTTGCAAAAGAAGCTCCTTTGCGTCGCCGAAATTTCCTTTGATAAAGGTAATAAACGGATAAGCGCTCAGTCTCTTTCCCGCCGCCTCCAGCGCGTCGGGGTCACGGTCGATGCAGTAAAGCCTTCCGCCGCCCGCGGCGACAAGCCTCTTGGCGATCTCTTCGGAATGCCCCCCGCCGCCCGTCGTGCAGTCGAGGTACACACCGTTCTTTTTAATATTCAGACCGTCCACCGTTTCGTGCAGCAGAACGGAATAATGATTGAAGGGTCGTTCTTCCATATCAGAAACCTACGTTTTTCAGCATTTCTTTCATTTCCTCGATATCGGCGGTGTCGTTGATCTCGCGGAACTTGTCGGGACGCCAGATCTCGACGCTGTTGTTCAGACCGACGAAAGAAACTTCTTTTTCGATACCCGCGTGCGTACGCAGCTCGGGTGAAAGGACGATACGTCCCTGCGAATCCAGTTCGGTGTTGAAAGCGCTCGCCAAAATGAAGCGCTTGATCTTTTTCATCTGCATTTCGCCGTATGTCTCAAGCTTTTTGATAAAATCGTTCCACTGGGTCTCGTTGTACAGAACGATGCACTCGTCCAGCCCCTTTACGAGGATCAGATTTCCCTGCAGATCGCTGCGAAATTTGGCGGGAACGAACACGCGTCCCTTACTGTCCACCGTATGCAGATATTGTCCGGTCAGCATCGTTCCCCCCCTTTTCCCGCTTTTGTGTATCCTTTGGTATCCCGCTTCCCACCATACGGTCAATAACGGGGTATTTTCGTATTCTGCAAGGCAAATTTTGTTGTAAATTAATCCATTTTGATGGTTTTTTGCTCCTTTTTGCCCCACGCTGATATAATTATATAATATAAAAGCGCGATTTGCAATAGGCACGGAAAGGGTATTTATGAACGTTTTGTAAATTTGTGCACACCGTCTTCACAAACAAAAACAGCTGTTCGAAGTTTTTGTCCGTATCGCCGAAAAATCACATTCGAGCGGCATATTTTCCCCTCCGCGCGCATAGCTTGTTCCATGAAGAAACACAAAAAAGAGGTGCGGCATTTTGCGTATTCTGACCTATTCCGAATTATGTGAAAAAGAAGTCATCAACTGTCGTGACGGCAAAATTCTCGGCACACCCGTCGATCTGCGATTGGATGCCGAAAGCGGAAATATTCTTTCGATCACGGTGCGCGAACCGGGGAAGCTCTGCCTCTCCCCCAAGTCCCCGGGACTTGAGATCCGTTGGGACTGTATCGAAACGATCGGAGACGATATTTTGCTGGTTCACCTCGACCACTATCCGCCCCGTGAAGAAAAAAAGCCGAAAAAAGAAAAGAAATCGTTTTTTGGTGGTTGACAAACGGGAAAAAATGTGATACAATAACACCCGTCGGGTAAATCGAACGATTTACTCCGTCGGCGCAAAGGCGCCGCGACAAGCAGGTATGGCGGAATTGGCAGACGCGCTAGATTCAGGTTCTAGTGGGGGCAACTTCGTGGAGGTTCAAGTCCTCTTACCTGCACCAAACAGTACAAATCCGAACCCTAAACCAATCGGTGAAGGGTTCGGATTTGTTATTTTTATAGACTATCCGAACTTTAATTCAAAACGCAAAAACTAAATTCGGAGGTTTCTTATTATGAAAACAGAACTTAAAAACATCGGCGCTTGGGGCAGAATGCATTATGATTTTCTTTACCGCAATAATCGGACGGTCATCAATGTTATGCGGCTAAACGTAACTCTAAACAATTACCTTGCCGACATGGATCGTAATGCCTGCGATATGTTTGATTCTTTAGTTCGACAAACGGCTGAAAATGAGGGTATAACCGAACAGTTAAAATCGGTCAATCCAATTGAATGGATCAGACGGATGAACAACATTCAAAGCAGAGTACGAGAGTTTACCTTAAATGCCGCCCTTTACATGACTGTGAATTTCTGCTACTCCGGCAGTCTGTCGACAAAGAATATTTCAAGCTGAGAATGAATCTCACTTTGGTCTCTGCGTCTGCCGGTCCATTTTCTTGTAATGTCTACTTGAGCCAAGTAGAGCATTTTAAGCAGGCTGTCGTCGTTCGGAAATACCGACCTGTTTTTTGAGACCTTACGCAGCTGCCTGTTAAAATTCTCAATAGCAGCGTTTTCTTCACCGATCGTCGGGAAAAAACGAAAGATAACCGACAGCGGTATGACAATTTTTTCACTGATGTGCATGCGCTTCATTGCGGCGATAAAATCACTTACCGAGGTCGTTGCGATCAGGTAAGCGCCCATCATGAATCCGGGTGCAAAGCGTGTCATAACCGAGCATACGGCAAGTAGGACAAAAGACACCATCATTACCGCCGATCTGTCACATTCGCATACTGTGCGTGAATTTTCCGAGCAGTTTGGCATCAGCGAAGGAAGCATCAAGAATTACTTTTTCGGCGTGTTCGGACAGAGCATTTCACGGTACACAACGCACAAACGCATGGTGTACGCGGCGGAGCTTCTTGAAAAAAGCGAGTTATCCGTCATAGAGATTGCCGGTAGTGTGGGATAGGAGAGCAAAGTAAATTTGCGTCTGCTTTCCGACGGGAGTTCGGTCTGCCGCCGATCGAATATCGGAAAAAGAAAATGGTATCCGGTGCATTATGATATACTTTGCATGAAGAGAAGTGCAGCACCGAAAGAGCTTTAATGCGGCGCTGTGTGCGCAAAAGGCGAAATGAGACCGCATTTCGATTCGGCATTCCTCGTTCGGCACGCACTTTTCCGTTATCGGTCTTGTACGTGCCGTGATCGTTCATTATAAAGCACATTCAAGCCATAAAAAGCACCCGTTGGGGTGCTCTTTATGGCTTTATTTTTGCTCTTTTTGATCTCTTGCCTTGACGGTGCGGGAACTCATGAACATGCGGATTCAAGTTTTGCTTCGCTCTGCTTTTGCTCCCACTTTGCGGTCATGTAAAATACAACAGAAAGGATTGCCGCAACCGTCCAGCCGATCGGCCAAGAGAGCCAGATACCCGTTGTACCGAGACTCGTTCTCGAAAGGATTTCTGCCAGTGCGACGCGCAGAACAAGATCCGTAAAGGTTGCGATCATGAACTTTTTCATCATTCCCGCGCCGCGCAGAACGCCGTCCGAGACAAGCTTTGCCGCAACGATGAAATAGAAGGGCGAAAGAATGCGCAAAAACATCACGCCCGTATCCATCGCCGTTCCGACCGAGTTTTCCATAAAGATGTAAACGAGCGGGCGACCCGCAAATTCATAAAGCAAAACAAGCGGCACACAAAGCGCCCACACAAGCTTGACTCCGGCGCGGAATCCCGCTTTGATACGGTCGTATTTCTCGGCGCCGAGGTTCTGCGCCGTAAAATTGGAAATGCCGTTTCCGAGCGTCGTCAGCGATGTGATCACCATGTTGTTCAGCTTGACCGAAGCGGAATACCCCGCCATGACTGCGGGACCGAAGCCGTTGATAACGCTCTGAATCGCGATATTACCGACCGAGATAAAGCTTTGCTGCAAAATACTCGGGACGGCAATGACGGCAAAACTTCCGAGATGCCGACGGGAAAAGAACGGTACTTTTCCCTCGGTGCGGATAGCGCGGAATCGGTGAAAAACTACGACCAGCGCCAGCACACAGCTGACTCCCTGGCAGAGAAACGTCGCCCACGCCACGCCCGAAACACCCATTTGAAACGCCGTAACAAACAGAATATCCACTCCGATATTGGAAAGCGAAGAGCAGGCAAGGAAGATAAACGGTGTTTTCGAATCGCCGAGCGCAGAGAAAATACCCGTCGCCACATTGTAAAGAAAGACAAACGGCAGACCGAGAATATAAATATCCAAATACAGCTTCGAATCGGCGAAAACCTCTTCGGGGGTCTTGATGAGATGCAGGAGTCCGTCGCTGAAGAGCATGCCGACCGCCATCAGCACGACGCACATCACCGCGCTTGAGATCAGCGCCGTATAAACAGCGGTTTTCAGGTCTTTATATCGTTTTGCTCCGAAAAGCTGTGCCGCAAGCACCGAGCAGCCGATGTTGCATCCGAAGGCAAAAGCAATGAAGATCAGCGTAATCTCATAACTGTTTCCCACCGCGGCAAGCGCGTTATCTCCGATGAATTTTCCGGCGACAAAGCTGTCGGCAATATTGTAAAGCTGCTGAAAAATGATACTGCCGAAAAGGGGCAGACAAAAGCGGCAAAGAACGCTTTCCGGTTTTCCGACCGTCAGATCCTTATTCATTTTGCGTCACCTCTGATTTTGTCGGCGACCGCTTTTCCTATAACGTCGGCGGTGCCGTCGATTCCGTAACGGCTTGAGGAGATCATCAGATCATAGCTTGCATGCTCGCCCCACGGCGTATCGGAGTAAAAATCAAAATATTCCTTCCGCATACGGTCGACCTTTTCCGCCTTGCGTATCGCCTCTTTGATCCCGATACCGTTTCGCTCGGCGATTCGTTTTGCGCGGTCGTCCATATCCGCATAAACAAAGACCGACAAAACATCGTATCCCGCGCCGCGCAGGATTGAAGAAGCACAGCGCCCGATAATAATGCATGGTCCCTTTTCGGCGATCTCCGAAATCGCTTTGCTTTCCGCCTCAAAAACGCGCTGTTTCTCGGAATAAAACGTCGCTCCGAGAAGCGCACTGTCGGCAAAGGGATTGCCCGAAACGACCTCGCAAAGTCCGATCGGTCTTTCTTCATCGTTTTCGATAATGTCGGCGGACAGTCCCGAATCCTTTGCCGCCTGCCGAATGAGCAATTTGTCGTAGCAAACAACACCGAGGTTCTTTGCCAGCTTCTCACCGATTTCGCGTCCGCCGCTTCCGTATTGTCTTCCGATGCATATGATCGTACCTTTCATTTGTGCGCACCTTCGCTTTCCCGATAAAACTTTCATGTGTAACGGAAAGCCTCTTGACTTTTCCGTTCCCACATAGTATAATCCGATTATCGGCATATGTAAAATATAAATTTCACATGCCTGTCATATCAAAAATGAATTTCGGTCGAGGTGCCAAAAATGGACATCAGCTACGACTATTATCGAATATTTTATTATGTTGCGAAATACGGAAATATAACGCGCGCGGCAAAAATTCTTTTCAACAACCAGCCGAATCTGACAAGAGCCGTAAAAGCGTTGGAAAGCGAGCTCGGCTGTCCCCTTTTCATCCGAAGCAACCGCGGAATGACGCTGACACCCGAGGGGAGCTGTCTTTTCGATCGTGTCCGCGTCGCGTTCGAGAGCATCGAGGCGGGAGAAGCGGAAATACTCGAGCGCCGCAATTTGGAAAAAGGCTCGGTCTTTGTGGCGGCAAGCGAGGTCGCTTTGCACTGCGTTCTGCTTCCTGTATTGAAAGAATATCGTTCACATTACCCGGGCATCCGTCTTAAAATAAGCAATCATTCGACGCCGCAGGCGGCAGACGCCATCAAAAACGGCACGGCGGACATTGCCGTCGTGACGACGCCTACCCTGCCCGCCGCCGCGATCGAAGAGATCTCCGTGTGCAAATTTCGCGAGGTAGCAGTTTGCGGCTCGGCGTATTCGGACTTATTTAAGAGCAAAATAAGCTTTGCCGAATTGCTCGCTCATCCCATTATCTCGCTCGGACCGCATACAAAATCATTCGAATTGTATTCCCGTTTTTTTGCCGGGGAAGGTCTGCGCTACAGTCCCGAGACCGAAGCGGCGACGGCGGATCAGATTTTGCCGATGGTCAAAGCGGATCTCGGGATCGGCTTTGTTCCGAGAGCTTTTCTCGACGGTGTCGACGGCGTATCGGTCATCGAAACGGAAAAGCCGCTCCCCGAACGGGAGATACGTATTCTGAAGCGGCGCGATCAGCCGCTCGGGATCGCGGCAAAAGAACTGGAAAAGCTGATCTTAAAACAAAAAGGAGTGTTCTTGTGAATCCGATCAACTATCAGGCGGAAACCGACCGCGTTATCGCCCGTCTCACGGCGGAAAACCGACGGGAGAAGCTGTTATTGCACGCCTGCTGCGCGCCGTGCTCGTCGTATGTTCTCGAATATCTGACAAAATATTTTGATATTACGGTCTTTTTTTGCAATCCGAACATCACCGACAGGCAGGAATATGACAAGCGGCTTTCCGCGCTGTATCAGCTGTGTGAGCGTGCTCCGTTCTGCAAGGGCGTTGAAATCGCGGACGACGGGTACTTGCCCGAGCTGTATTTTGACGCAGTACGCGGACTTGAAAAGGAACCCGAGGGCGGAAGCCGCTGCGATCGGTGCTTTGATCTGCGTCTTTTCCGCACCGCCGAATATGCGCGGGAAAACGATTTTCCGCTTTTTGCCACAACGCTCACCGTAAGCCCGCACAAAAATGCCGCCCTCATCAACACGATAGGCTTCGAGAAAGCGGAGCGGTGCGGTGTTTCCTATCTTCCCTCCGATTTCAAGAAAAAGGGCGGTTATCAGCGCTCGGTCGCGCTTTCAAAAGAATACGATCTTTATCGGCAGCAATTCTGTGGCTGTGTGTTCTCGCTGCCGAGCAAATAAATTCCGCGCCGAACCGCGCGTCCCCGTTATGCTTTTTTGCGGGCGCAAAATTAAATTGCAAAAATTGCAAAAAAGCGCTTGACAAATGCCGTGAAACGTGCTAAAATAGTTAGCGTTGTGACGGGGTGTGGCTCAGCTTGGTAGAGTGCTTGGTTCGGGACCAAGAGGCCGGAGGTTCGAATCCTCTCACTCCGACCACCGAAATAACTCGCAAGGTTTGTCTTGCGAGTTTTTCTTTTGCTTTAATATAAACGCGGGATCGGTCAACCCGATCCCGCGCTTTTTTACCTTTTGCGTTCAATATACGATCGCATCGTCCGCCGTAAAGCCGCCGAGCGAATTTTCCTTCACCTGGATACAGACAAACGTGATCCCCTCGTCATCCGCAGCCGAAAAACGGCGTTTTGCGGCAGGAGCGATTTTCAGCCAGTCTCCGGCGGAAAGTGCGATCTCTTCGCCGTCGAGCTCGACCTTTCCCTTGCCCGAAAGAATTCCGTAGATCTCCTCGTTCTGCTTGTGCGCATGAACAAACGGAACGCCCGCGCCTGCGGGAAGGCGGCTTACGCTGATCTCCGCTCCGGTGAGTCCGAGCGCTTCGTGAAGTTCGGTTCTGCCTTCGTTTCCGATATTGATCTTTGTGTAGTTTTTCATGATTTCTGCCTCCTTGTATCGGCACGACTACCGCGAAATGCCGCCGCGGGTGGAATACGGTCTGACCGATCTCGGACGGCAAATGCTTCCGATCATCGACGCTCTTGCCGATTTCGGGAATTATTACAAATCAGCAGTCGGGCAATAAGACCCAAAATTGAAAGAAGAACGCCGCGAAAACGTTTTTGTTTTCGCGGCGTCTTTTCTGTTTTCGCTTTTGTAAATTTACAGCTTCCAGCCGACCGACTCTTTTTTGCCGCCGCATAATACGGCACCATTCCGCAGACGACGCCGACGACGGCAAGAATCACCGACAAAGCAAGCTTTCCGCGTTCCTTTTCGCCGAGCTCCAATATCCGCCCGATCAGGCTTTGTTTCTTCATACTAAAGTTCCTCCCCTCGCGGTTTGCCGCGATTTTACGTTAGTCCAGACTAACCGCAGATTTTATCGAAAGGTTGCCGTCGGCAACCCTTTCGTGCAAGATTAAGCTTTTCCCGACTCAAAAACCGCAAAGAAGCCGCTGCGGTGATATCGGCTCAAAAGCGTGATATACTCCGCCGCCTCCGCACGGCTCATGCCGTGGCGGATGACCTCGAATATCCCTTCAAAACGGGAGGTCGTCACGATATGAAACAGTTTTTCGGTCAGCGCGTCGCCGTATTTTTCGGGATAACCGCGCGCTTCACTTTTTTTCGACCACCGCCACCGAGCACGGAATTTTCCCCTCACAAAACGTAAAGCGCACATTGGTATATCCCGCGTCGGTAAAAAACTTTTCGTATGTCTGCGGGGTAAATTCCCGCTTGAAATCCACTCCCGCCTTGCCGATCACGGCGGTTATGCCGTTGGTTTTTCCCTTTTTCGTGCAGTTCATATAGGTGGGAACAACGATCTTTCCGCCCCGACGGCAAACGCGGTCAAGCTCGCGCAAAGCCCTGTACGGCTCGTCCAAAAGATGGATCACGTTGGCGGCGACGACCGCGTCGAAGTTTTCGTCCGGAAAGTCAAGGTGCAAAATGTCCGCCCGCTCGAAACGTATGCCGCAGTTTTTATATTTTTTCTCCGCCCGTTTGAGCATTCCGAACGAAAAATCCGTTGCGACAAGAGAGCTGCATTTTTTTGCGATCGCCCCGCTCAAAAGTCCCGTTCCGCAGGCGCATTCGAGCACCGTATCGGACGAAGACAATTCCCGCACCACCGCGGCGCACATTTCCTTGTTGGCTTTTCGGTTGATAATGTCGGCAAAAATATCGTATACCCATGCGGCTCTGTCCCAAAACATATCGTTTCCTCCTTTTGTTTGCGACTCGCAGAATTTACAAACGGATGACCGAGACTTTTTCCGGTCTTTCGCGCTTATTGTACCATATTCCCGCCCGCTTTGCAACGAAAAAACGAAAAGAGAACGGAGACAATTATAACGAAAGCTCCCCTTCAAAACGAAGGAGAGCTTTCCCGATTGCTGTTTTGATTTTTCGTTTTCAATCTTCCGTCACAAGGCAAAGATCGGAAATGCCGAAGCGCACCTGATGATAGCTGTTGCTCCATGCGCGCGTGTCCAGTTCTCCCTTCTTATACCAGTCGGCGCCGCCCTCTGAGCCGGTCCAGGAGGCGTCGGGGTCGCCGTATCCTCCCCAGCAGTAACCGTATTCGGCGTCGGGGTGATGATACGGGCCGAGAATCGGACGCAGGGTGTTGTAAAGGCGGACGGAAAGGGTGTTTTCCCCATCGCGGAGCGCCTTTGTCACCTCAATGCGGTACGGAGGCTTGTATACGTCGCCGCACGACACGCCGTTTACGAACACCTCGGCGACCGAGCCGTGATAATCGCCGAAGCAAAGATAAGTCTTGCCCGCCTTCTTTTCAAAGGAGAATTCTTGCGAAAGAAGCACGTTTCCGACATAAAAGGCATAGCCGTCTCGCGTAAGTTCGCCGCTTGCCGTATCGGAAAGGTCGTCGAGCATAAAGCGGCGGTTAAAGCGAATCAGCTGTGAGAAGGTCTGTTCGGGCGTGCCGTACACACCGAAATCACCGAGCAGATACATATTTTCAAGTTCGGTACCCGTCTGGCATTCAAACAGCGACGTAATATCGCTCTTTGCCTTGGTCAGCGGGCGGAAGCGGCGGCGCACGGTAAGGACGTTCTTTCCGACGCGGCAGGCGTCGGGAAGGCGAACGACCTCGAAGGATTTGGCAAAATAATAACTCTTGCCGTCGTAATCGCGCGCCTTTTCACCGTTTAAGTACACTTCGCATTCGCGCGCATCCTCGAGCGCAAGCGAAAGAGACGAAAAAGCTTTTTTCGATTCAAAAGAGAATTCCTGAATCAAATCTCCCTCGTATTCCGCGTCGGTCAAAATCCGATTGATCGCCAGCGTCGTATACTCCCCTTCGAATTCTTTCATTTGTTCGGTCTTATAGCGGCAGAATTCCAAAACCGCGACATTATCCGTGCTCCGTTCGATCTTGAAGCAATCGGAAAGAGGAAGCACCGAATACGGTTTTGCCCTCCGCTCCGAAAAGCGCTTCTTTTCATCCGATTCGGCAAGGCATATAAGCGCCGAGCCGCCCTCGGGAAGTGTGAGGGAAACCGTCGTTTCGCTTCCGTCAAACGAGGTCGGAAGCGCTTCGGTCGCGCCGCTCTGCGCGTCGCACAAAAGCGCCGTAAAATTACCCCCTACCGCAAGACTTACCTTGTGCGCATAGCGGCAATCGGCGTTATACAGCATATAATACCGTTCGCCGTCAAGCGCGGTATGATAAACGCGCACCTGCGTTTTGTCGCCGTCGCTCTTCAGCGTATACATTCTCGCGTCGTTAAGACATTCGCAAAGCCGCGCCGTATCCTCGCAGAACACCGCTCCCGCAAGATATTTTTCGCGTACGTTTTCTTCTTTTCCGTCCAAACGGGTCGGATAACGGCCGACGACAAAGACCTTTCCTCCGTTTTGAAGGAAGGCGCGAATGTCCTCGGCGGTCTTGCGGTTCAATACCTCAAGATACGGCAGAATGACCGTGCCGTAGGTCATTTCGCCGACACGGTACCGTGTTCCTTCGACACGACTCATATCGGTCGAAAGGGTGTTGAGATCGCCGAGCTCCCAATCAAAGCCCGAAACACAAAGGGCGCGCGTAAGGGTATTATAGTGAAGATCCAGCTCATAGATCGGCTTTTCTCCCTCGGTATAGACAAGCGGATAGCCGTGCGCGGAAAGTCCTTTTGCCAAAAGATACGCCGATTCGAGCGGATGAACGACCAAAACGTTTGCCTGCGGTTTTCCCTGCGACAAAAATGCCGCCGTGCGGGCGCAATAATCGGTCACATCGTTATACTTTTCGAAATACGGCTGATAATAGTTCACATGCGGCGGATAGGTGCGCTTTGCACGTCCGTGCAGCGAATAGAATATGCCGTGGACCGAACGGTAATTGATGCCGAGTGAGGCGAAATGATCGAAATAGTGTTCAAAATCACGGAAGCCCATTCCGTTCGTCGTGACACCATACATTTCGCACAGCGTATACTTCTTGCCCGCCTGATGGGCGGCGGAGATCATTTGCTTCGGGGTGGTATAAGAACAGATGATCTCATTATCCGCAGCGTTTTCCAGAGGATCGTTGCGGTAGCGCATATCGCCGCTCAGAATGTCGATGCCGGGAATGTCAAAATATTTATAATACGGCATGACGGCACAGGCGCGGCGGATACAGCGGTGAAGCGCGTCCTCCGTCATCAGATGTCCGCTGAAATTCAGATGATTCTTTTTGCACCATGCCGCGATTTTTTGAAAATACGCCTTTTCCATCCATTTTTGAAGGAGCGTCCAGTAATCGTAACGAACCTGTTTGTAATCGCCGTCGTCGAAATACAGACAATTTACCTTTTCCTTCAGATCGTAGCCGTAGGTATCGCGGAAAGTACGGTCGATGAAATCCGACCACGGGAGAAAATCGGCGCGGTAGCTCGGCTCGTCCACCCAGATCGAATTGACGGTCTTTCCGAATTCGTCGGAAAACTCCTGCCACAGATCATAGCTCTGACGGATATACCAATCCACCGAATCGGGATTGAAAAGATCGAGACAGGTGAGCGAATTCAGAGCCTTGTACTCATATCCGTTCTTGGTAAGAAGGTCTTTCGCATTTTTCGGGTCGTCCGCCTCGGGGAACCAAATATCGTTTACCCCTTCGAAAACGGGGTGTTCGGCGCTTCCGATGCAAAGATAATCGAGCGCATATTCCTTCGGAAGTCCCAAAACCGCCTCGGGCATGTACCCTGCCTGCAAAAAGACCGTCATTCCGTTCTTTTTCGCTTCGTTTATCATGACGCGCGTTTTTTGCATGAAGTCTTTACCGGGATAATCGGATTTCAGACCGATATAAGTACGGCAAATGACCGACGCGACGCCTTTTTTCGCCATTTCGGAAAGCTGGCGCGCAATTTCGTCCTCGCTCAGTGTGTCGTTCAGCATCCAAAAATCGGTTCCGCGGTAGAACCGCTCGGGATTTTTAAAATCTTTCATACTGTCACCTCAAATCGTATAAGATCAGCAAATTTCGGTAAGTCCGATATGGGAAATTTCGGCAAAAAGCTTGATGGCTTCGCTGTTGTCGCCCGAACCGAGCGCAAGATGATGCGTCGGCGCCGCCGCACACCATTTTTCCAAAAACTCGGTCGTCGGGATCGAAAAACTGCAACGTGTGTTGGTATTGCCCGTCTGCGGAATCGCGCCCGACTGCGAGATTCCCTTTGCCAGCACAAAGCGGATGTTGCCCGTGCGGTCGGAGCCGGTCGAGAGAAGCGTGATCGGGCCCTCTTTGATGTTGAATTCGACCGACACGCCCGAGCCGCTCTTCCCGTGGAAGCGCTTGAGCTTGCGCAAAATCGGCTTGCGGTCGCTGATGTTGATGTTGTGCGGTCCGTCGTGACCGATCAGGACGATGTCGTCGTGAATATCAAACGGATGAAGCTCGGCAAACGAGCCGCCTCCGCCGACGCGGTTCGTGATCAGCATGGACGCCGCCGTCTTCAGATCCGCTTCGCCCGCAAGCGGGATTCCCGCGCTTGTAAGAAACGTGTTTCCGATAATGAGATTGGAAGCGATCCTTTCATACAGATTGCCGTTTTCTCCTTTATAGTAATACGCAAGCGCCGCAAGGTCGTGCTTTTCCACCAAGGCGTGAAGCGCGGCGGAAAGCCGTCCCGCCCATTCAAGATCCTCGTCGTGAACATAGTCGGTCAAAGGGTCGCCGCTCGGCTCTTTGATCTCGAAGGTCTTTCGGATTTTTTCGACCTGTTCGTCGATCTTCTCTTTGCCGACCGACTCGCAAAGGTCGCAAAGCTCGCACATTTCGAGCATTTTGACGTGAGCGCCGAAGGTTTTGGTAAACATGGTCGGGTCGGTGTTCATATCGTACATGCCCTCGTAGGTATGCCCGAGATAGCCGATCGTCGCATACTTAAAGGCGGCTTTGGCGCTGAGCGCTTTTTCCCACAATCTCACCCTTTCGGCAATGCGTTCTTTTTCGGACGAAGCGCCGATGATAAAATACGGACGATCTGCACCCAAACGTTCGAACACCCCCGCCACCTCGGGCATGGCGCAGATATCGTCGTTGCAGAGCTGCATATACGTCGTCGTGTGCTCGTAATCGAGTTTGTCCAGCGGCTGAATTCCGACCAGAATGCGCGGAATATCAAGATAGACCGCAAAAGGCGCGGCAACGGCGGAGGTGACATAGGTCGTCATGATGAGAAAGAGCGCGTCGAGATCCTCTTTTTTGCACTTTTGCACAAGCGCGAACGCCGACGGTACATCATCGGCAAAGCCGATGTCGCAGACCTCGGTTTCCTCACCGAAATAAGCGATAAACTCTCCCGATTTTTTGGATAATTCTTCTTTAAGTCCCGGGAACTGCGGCCAATATACGGCGTGACCGAGCGAGACAACGCCGACTTTTGGTTTTCGTTTCATTTTTCTTCTCCCCTTTTTCGATTTCGATTTTCTCCCCATCGCGGGTTTTACTACCCTCAGTATACGCGGGACAGCTTGAAAAGTAAAGAGACTTTTCGACTATTTATAGCATTATTTGTCCATTTCTCTTGACAAACCCGCGCAAAACGGGTAAACTGTCGTCAGGAAAGCGCAAATACCGTTGTGCCGTTGCGCCGTAAAAAGGAGAAAAAGAGCTGTGGAACGTTTTTATCCTCCGAATCCGTATCAGAATCTTCCCGGATTTGATGTCGACATTACGGAGATCGCCCTCATTCACAAGTGCGAATACAAGCCCGCGGTGTACGATACCGGCTACAAAAACGGCAGAATGTACAGCGGTTTCGTTTACTGTATCGAAGGAAAAAGCGAATACGTCTGTGAAAATGAGCGTTTCTCGGTGGCAAAGGGCGATATGCTCTTTCTTCCGCCCCGCGCGCGTTATACCGTCGTTACGGGGAAGGAAGCGCCTTTTCTTCACTATACGCTGAATTTTACACTGCAGGACGAGCCCGATCGCGTCGGCGTTCTTTTACCGTACCTTTCGGGGGAAAACATTCTTCGCCTTACGCCGAAAGATCCGTCGCTTTACGAGACGGCGCTCTCCGAGCTTCTTGCCGTGTGGAACGGAAAACAGGACGGTTTTAAGCTGATCGCCAAGGCGCGACTTTATCTTTTGTTCCACGATTATTTTCGGGAGTACCGCACCTTGCGCATCGACCCGCGCGATTTTTCGCAGGTATACGAAGCAAAGCGCTATATCGACAGCCATTTTACCGAGAGTATTACGGTGGAATTTTTGGCGTCGCTCTGCAAGCTTTCGCAAACGCATTTTCGCCGCCTTTTCGGCGAGGTATTTCACACCTCGCCCATTGAATATCAGATCACGCTGCGACTGCTTCGGGCAAAAGACCTTTTGAAGGCAAAAGTCTACTCAATCGGGGAAATCGCCGAGAGCTGCGGTTTTTCGGACGCCAATTATTTCAGCCGTCTTTTTAAATCGCGGGTCGGAATATCGCCCCTGCAATACAAACGCAATCATTGATTCAAACTCGGAAAAACTCGGAAAGGAAAGAACTCTTCATGAAAAAAGTCTGCATTACCGTTCCGCTAGAAGCGGACAAACAGGAGAAATTTACGCATCTTTGCGAAAAATACGCCTACGCCGTCTATTTTCGCGATACAAAAGAAATGACGCCCGCCGATTATGCCGAATACGAGGTGATCATCGGAACGCCCGCTCCGAGCGATCTCGCCCGCGCTTCTTCGCTTCGTTACCTTCATCTTTCCATGGCAGGCTCCAACGCCTTTGTCAAAGAGGGCGTTTTGGCACCCGGGGTCCTTCTCACCAACTCCTCGGGCACTTTCGGTCATGCCATAAGCGAACATATGATGGGCATGGTCTATTCGTTATATAAAAAACTCCATCTCTACCGCGACAACCAAAACGAATCGCTGTGGCGCGACGAAGGCTCGGTCCGCTCGATTTACGGCGCAAAGGTTCTGGTCGTCGGAATGGGCGATATCGGAGAAGCGTTTGCCAAAACGGCGCACGCCTTGGGCATGCACGTTTCGGGTATTCGCCGCACGACCGTCGAAAAACCCGCGTTTATCGAAGCGATGTATTCCCCCGACGAGCTGAAAAGCATTGTCGGCGATTTTGATATCGTGGCGCTCTCGCTTCCCGAAACGGCGAAGACCGTTCATTTGTTTGATGAAAAAATGATCGGCGCCATGAAGGACGGCGCGGTTCTTCTGAACGTCGGACGCGGCTCTGCCATAGATACCGACGCGCTGGTGCGGGCGCTTCAAAGCGGAAAGCTTTACGGTGCGGGGCTGGATGTCACCGAGCCCGAACCGCTTCCCGCCGACCATCCTCTGTGGAAGCGCAAAAACTGCCTCATCACGCCGCACGTTTCGGGCTTTTTCCATCTGCGCGATACCTACGATGCGATCGTATCGCTCGCCTACAATAATCTGTCCGCCTATTTTGAAGGAAAAACACCGAAAAACGTTGTGGATTTTTCGACGGGATATCGAAAAGCATAAGCCGTTTTCGCATATTTTTTAAAATTTCCGCCCATACTAACGCCGTAAACCGAAAAAACAAAAACGAAAAAGGAGAAACCGATATGTGCGGAAAATTTGTATGCGGAATGCTGTCGGGTCTTGCGGTCGGTGCCGCCGCCGCGACGCTTTACAAGGAAATTCAGGATAAAAACGAGTCGACCAAGATCAAGCGCAAGGCAAAAAAGCTTTTGAACAAGGTGGAGCAATACGTCAACGACAACATGTCGCTTTCGTAAAGTTCGGCACAAACAAGTAAGACAGTCACGAAAGACGGCGCAAAAAGCGCTGTCTTTTTTTACAAATTGCACCAAAACTATTGAAAAACCGATTCTTCCGTTGTATAATTTTGAGAGAAACGCTTTGCAAATTTCTATTTTTCAAAGGAGACATTATGAAGAACCGCAACCGATTTATTTTCCTTTTGACGGCGTCGCTTCTTCTCGCCGCGGGAGTACCTTTCTCGCGCGCCGCTGCGCAAACGGAAAATTTGAACGGCAAAGACACCGTCTTTGTTTCCTCCTTCGGCAAGGTGCGCTTCGGCGACAAGACCTATTCCGCCGTCAAGACCTTCGACGAAGCGGTAAAGGAGCTTTCCGAAAAGGGCGGGCGGATCGTCCTTCAGGGAACGGCGTCGACCGACTCCTATCCCGACAAAGCCTTTCCGCTTACCGTCGAGGGAGCGGGCGAGCTTGCCACGGGCAATGTTTTACAGCTGTCACAAGCCGAAATTTTGCTCCCCGCCGACACGGTCTTTTCGCGTATTGTGCTGAAAATGCCCGAAAACGGCGTGATCCGCACGGGCGGGCATGATTTTTGCGCAAAAGGCGGTTTTGATTCCTTCTCGACCGTGCATTATGTTGAAAACGGTCCGAATGTGAAAAACTATCCCGCGCCCCTCTCGGTCATAGCTGAGCCGAACGGCACGGTCACGCTTGCCTCGGGTACATATCGCTCTCTTTCGTGCGGAGCGGGAGTCGGTGTGATCACGTATCGGCTTTCCGATATTACCGCCGACACGCTTACGCTCGGCAGTGAGCTTACGGGAAGCGTCGACGCGGAGCTGCGCGGCGCCGCGATCGGTCTTCTGACACTCGGCAGCGACAAGATCGGCGGCGATGTCGTCGTAAATCTTGACGCCAAAACCAAAATCGAAAAATTCGACCGTGCCGACGCTTCTCTTACGGGTAAGGTCTACGCCGTCGCGGATACCGATACGGAAATGCCCGACGGATTTTTCGATATTGTGCTGACGCTCACCGAAGGAAAAGCCGAGACGGTCTTCTCCGAGGACGGAGCCTTTTCGGGATTTCGTCTTTACGACCGCAACGGATTTGCGGCGACGAGCGCCCTTTCGGGAGAGGAGAAAATTCCCTTTGAAAACGGCGTTTTCAAGCCCGAAAATAGCCTGACGCTCACCCCCTGCGAGGCAATCCGCATTTCGCCGCGCCGCGACGGCGCTTACATCGCAGGCTACAGCGACGGCACTTTTCGTCCGCAGAACAAGATTACGCGAGCCGAAGCGGTCACCACGCTCTGCCGTCTTATCGCCGACGAAAACGAGATTAAAACGCTCAGCGCGGAAAGCGCTTTTTCCGATGTTGCCGCCGACGCTTGGTTTTCGCCGTATATCGGACTTTTCGCACGGCTCGGATATCTCGACACGCTGAAAAACGAGAACGAAATTCTGCCGAACCGCGAAATTACGCGCGGAGAATTTTGCGAGCTTATCATGAAAATTTATCCGAAATTCGAACGAAAGCTTCTCTTCCCGCTTTCGTTCCCCGATGTCGGCAAGGATTATCCTTACAAAAACGCGGTCGAGACGGCTGCCTTTGCCGGAATCGTTTCGGGTTATGAGGACGGGACGTTCCGCCCCGACGCGCTCATCACCCGTGCGGAAGCCGTCACCATGCTCAACCGTCTTCTCTGCCGCATCCCGAACGAAAACAAAGAAACCGCTGTCGGAAGCTTTTCCGATGTCGGTGCACACTGGGCAAAGGCGCAGATCTGCGCCGCGGCAAATTTATCCGAAAAGGAAGGAACGATTATGTGGACGACCGAAAAAAGCAGCCGATTTGACGGGTATATGCAGTACCGCGCTTCGCTGAACAACACGTATTATAAGCTTTCGCACGAAAAGAAGCTGAACGTCGCCTTTATCGGCGGTTCGGTAACGGCGGGCGCGGGCGCAACACTGCCCGACAAGACAAGCTGGCGCGCACGCATCGTCGAGGATTTTCAAAACACCTATCCCGACTGCGACATTCATCAGGTCAACGCCGCCATCGGCGACTCGTATACGAAATACGCGGTCTATCGCATGGACGCCGATCTTCTCGCGTATGATTACGACCTTGTTTTCGTCGAATATGCCATCAACGACTCGCCTTGGTATTCCGCCGAAAACGACAACGACACGATCGTCTTCTTCGAAACGCTCATCCGCCGCATTTACGAGCACAACCCCAAAGCCGATATTGTGATCGTTTATACGATCGACGACAAGATCGACCGCAAGCTTCCCTATTTCCCGACTGCAGCGGCACAGGAAAAGATTGCAAAGCTTTACGACATACCATCGGTCAACTTCGGACGTGCCCTTGCCGATTATATCGGCGACAGAAATCTTAAATGGGCGGATTACTATTCCGATTACGTCCATCCGAACGACACGGGTTATCTTTACTATGCGTCGGTTTTGAGCGAATATCTTGCAAACGCCCTCTCTGCTGCCGAAAGCGCCGCTCCAGCAGCACTTTGCGACAAAGCTCTTCCCGAAAAAAGCGCCGAAAAACTTTGGTATAACCTCACCATGCTGGAAGCAAAGGATATCGATCTTTCCGAATCGAAGAACTGGGCACTTTCGGACGACGGAAAGTACATTGTTCCGACCGCCGCGGATAACGAGCTGATCCTGCACACAAAGGGAACCGATCTCTGTATCGCTGCACCGCGCGCCGATATTATGGAATACTCGGTCGACGGCGGAGACGTGCAGACCATGAACATGAACCGCAAGCCGCAGACATTGGCGAAAAATATGGCGGAGGGCGAACACACCCTGCGCATTCATGCGCCCGATCACACAAAGCTTCGTATCCAGCGCCTTATGTATAACGGCTGATTGGAGAACGAATTGTGTATACCGTCTGATTTTTTCGTGAAAGCGCGCATTTTTTTGTGATTCATATTGACTTTTTTCACAAAATGCGGTACAATAAAGTCAGACGATAGGAGCGCTCCTTCCCGACGGGGAAGTACGCCGTCTGTCGAATCTTATACCGGAGGTACATTCATATGCTCAAGATTTTTGCAGGACTTAAGGGTTCGGGTAAAACAAAAAATCTGATTGAAATGGTCAACGCCGCCGCCGCAAGTGCACACGGAAATGTTGTTTGTATCGAGCAGGGCAACAAGCTTATCCATGAGATCACCAATAAGGCAAGACTTGTCGATACTTTGACCTACGGCGTGGACAGCGCCGACGAGCTTTACGGCTTTATCTGCGGTATTCTCGCTTCCAATTACGATATTACCGATTTGTTCATCGACTCCGCTTTGAAGATCTGCCGCAACGATATGGAGCATTTCGAAGCGTTTATGGTAAAGGTCATTCCCCTTCTGAAGGAGAACAACATAAACTTTACCGTAACTGCGTCGGTCGAAACCGACAAGATCCCCGCTTCGCTGAAGGGATATCTTGCATAAAACACGCCGACAAATAAAGCAATAGAGAATTTCCCGATCGCGGCAACTGCGATCGGGAAATTTTTCTTCACCACGTTAAAAGTGCTCCCGCTCGTGCGTTCGGGAGCGCTTTTTGTCTTTTATAACGCCGTCAAAACGACTTTTTCTTCGGTGCTTCTTTCTTCTTTTTCCGCGCCAGATGAAAATAGTGCTCGGCAATGCAAACAAGCGCAATCGTACCGAGATAGCCGCTGATCGGATAGATCGTGCCGATAAGATCGCCGAATCCGAAAAGGCTTCCCGCAAAGCACAAAAGGCACAGCACGGCGGAAAACGCCCTGTTGAAGAGCTCGCTCTTTTTGAGGCGCAGGCGCACATAATTCTGCATGGCGACAAGCGACGAAACACCGGTCCCGAGCATCCCCAAAAGAAGCAGCGCCGCGCAGACATAGCCGAGGATCGGCGAAAGGTTCGACGCCACCGTAAGCATCGGAAGCTCATCCGAGAGCGCGTCGGGAAACAGAAGCAGAACCGAAAAGATGCCGAAAGCAATTACGGCAAGGAGCGCCGTCCCCGTGAGAATACCGATATACACGGTCTTGCGGGAGCGCACCATTCGCCCCACCGGCGTCAGAATGCTGACCGACAAAAACGCATTGTACGCCACAAAGGAAAGAGCGGAAAACAAAAAGCTTTGCAAAAGCGGGTTTTTGCCCTCATGCGCGGGCACGACGGAATAATCGGGAAACCCATACCGAAAAAGGCATATCCCGCACACCGCCGCCATCACGACGACCAAAATCGGCACGGTGACACTGAAAAGTGCGACCATGCGCTCGACCCCGCCCAAAAGGAACAAAAACAAAAGCAGACTGAAAAGCGCCGTCGCAATCCATGCGGGAAAGGAGAACAGTTGGGTGAACAAAGCGCCCGCTCCCGCCGTCATAATCACGGCAACGCCGAACAAAAACAGATTCTCGGCAAATCCGATAAACGCCATGAAAAAGCGGTTGCGGCTGCGCACGACCAGCGCATCGCATTCGCCGATGTCGCTTATCGCCACAAGACGCAAAAGTAAAATGCCGAAGGCGGGAAGTAAGGTTAACATGATCACAAGACCGTACAGCCCTTCTTTTCCGAATGAAGCAAAAAATTGTCCCAGCTCCTGTCCGGACACAAAGCCCGCTCCGAGAAAACAGCCGGCAAACGTAAACGCAATCGAAAGCGGGTGAAGCCGTTTCATAAGACACCTCCGAAGACGAAAAACCAAAAACGCTGTAAAATCGTTCTTCTATCTGACTTATCTACCATAATTTACGCAAAAAAACGCACCGTCATGCGAGAAAGTCAAAAGGAAATCACGCCCAAATGCTCAAGCAGTATTTTTACGCCGATCAGAATCAGAATAATACCGCCGCAAAACTCGGCTTTGCGCTTGTACCGAAGCCCGAAAACATTGCCGACTTTAAGTCCCACGCCCGAGAGAATGAAGGTAATACAGCCGATAAACGAAACGGCGGCGGGAACGTTGACATCGGGCAGGAGCGCAAAGGTAATTCCGACCGCCAAGGCGTCAATGCTGGTTGCAACGGCAAGGAGCGCCATGGATTTTACGCCGAAGGAGGCGTCGGTGTGTTCCTCCTCCTTTGAGAAGGATTCGCGCAGCATGTTGCCACCGATCAGACATAGGAGGATAAAGGCGACCCAATGGTCGATCGACTCGATATACTTTTGAAAAGCCGAACCGAGAAAATAACCGACCGTCGGCATAAGTGCCTGAAAGCCGCCGAACCATGCGCCGATGATAAGATAATGGCGCATCGAGAGTTTTCGGGTCGAAAGCCCCTTACAGACCGACACGGCAAAAGCGTCCATCGAAAGTCCGACCGCGAGCAAAAACAGCTCAAAAAGTCCCATATTTCTTTCCTCCGAAGCACAAAAAAACCGCCGCACCGCGCCGAAAGAATCGGGCGGCGAAACGGAATTCCGCTTGTGCATTATGAATTGCTTACAGTATAACACAATTGTTAAGAAAAGTCAAGGAAATTGGGAAGTTTTCCCCGAAGCGCTTGCTTTTTCCTCTTTTCGCGTGTACAATGACATTGAAGATGAAAAATAAAAAACGGAGGGAAAACGCATGTATGCGGATATATGGGATACATTGTACAACGAAGCGCGAAAAGTGCAGAACGACCGCACCGTTTCGCCCTTCATCGACGCGGGCGGCGTTGCGGCGGCACTTCTGAGTGCGGGCGGCAACATTTATGTCGGCGTTTGTATCGACACCGCCTCGACCCTCGGTATGTGCGCCGAACGAAGCGCGATCTCCGCTATGTTGACGCACGGAGAGAGCAGGATCGAAAAGGTCGTCGCCGTCATGCCCGACGGAAACGTCGGATCTCCCTGCGGCGCGTGCCGCGAATTTATGATGCAGCTCGACAAAGACAGCGGAAATATCGAAATTTTGCTTGATAAAGATACAAAAAATACGGTCTTTCTGCGTGATCTTTTGCCCGATTGGTGGGGAAAAAGCCGATTTGAAAACCAATAAAAAGCCTCATTGCGGGGCATACTGTCATCAAAGCCGAAACGGAGGACACGCGCATCATGAAGGTAATTTTCAACCCCGATGAAGAGATCGTCAAAACCGTAAAAGAAGGGCTGCGCCGCACGGGCGGATACTGTCCCTGCAAGCTCGGCAGAACCGAGGAATACAAGTGCATGTGTAAGGAATTCCGCGATCAGATAAAGGATCCGAATTTCGAGGGCTTTTGCCATTGTATGCTGTATTACAAGTATAAATGAGAACAAAAAAGGATATCGGACAAATAAAAGGAGGAAATCGCCGTGAAAGAGGTAATTTTAAACGAAGAAAACTTTGATGAAGTCGTTTTGCAAAACGAAAAGCCCGTGCTGGTCGACTTTTGGGCGACGTGGTGCGGTCCGTGCAAGATGATGGCGCCGGTTCTCGAAGAGCTTGCCGCATCGCGCGACGATCTTATCGTCGGGAAAGTCAACGTGGACGACTGCCCGAATCTTGCGAGCCGTTTCGGCATTTTCAGTATTCCCACCCTGATCTTATTCAAAAGCGGCGAGGAATCCGACCGCGCGGTCGGCTATATGCCGCTTGAAAAGCTTCTTGAAACCTTCGGACTTTAAATAACGCAAAGGAGGATACTGTCATGATCAAGGAAAACAAATACAAAGGAACGGAAACCGAAAAGAATCTTGCCGCCGCTTTCGCGGGCGAGACGCAGGCGCGAAGCAAATATACCTATTTCGCGTCGGTCGCCAAAAAAGAAGGCTACGAGCAGATCGCCGCAATCTTTGCCGCCACCGCCGACAACGAAAAAGAGCACGCCAAAATGTGGTTTAAGGAATTGCAGGGACTCGGCAACACCGCCGAAAATCTCGAAAGCGCCGCCGACGGTGAAAATTACGAATGGACCGACATGTATGCGGGCTTTGCCGAAACGGCGGAAAAAGAAGGCTTTCCCGAGCTTGCCCGCCGCTTCCGTCTGGTTGCCGCCATCGAAAAGACCCATGAGGAGCGCTACCGCGCTTTGCTAAAAAACATCGAACTCGGCGAAGTTTTTGCAAAATCGACCGTGAAGGTTTGGGAATGCCGCAACTGCGGACACATTGTCGTCGGTACCGAAGCGCCGACGGTTTGCCCCGTATGTGCGCACCCTCAAAGCTATTTCGAGCTGCGCGCCGAAAACTATTGATTTTGAAAAAGATAAAGAAGCAGCCCCGCCGTTTTTTACGGCGGGGCTGCTTTCTTCTTTTAGTTTTGCTCAATATCGACCGTTTCGCTTTTCAAACGCTGCGGCAACGCAGTCCGTTCCGAGAAGAATAAGGTAGACCGCGGCGATACATTCGATGACATGCACCGCTCCGAACGCCGCCGTCGGACAGAACAGCAGGAAAATGCCGAGCAGAATACCGATCACATTGATAACAAGAGAAAAATAATAATAGAAATCCCCGTCAATGCGTCGGATCGACGTCAGGAACGAAAGACGGGCGGTACAGTGCGCGATAAACCAAATCGGGATCAGAAGCGACAGAATAATCTGTCCCGCACGCGGATATGCCAGCACCATAATGCCGCACATTACGCTCATAATACCCGAGATCAGGGAAAGAAGCGGCGTAAAGCCTACAAAACGTTCCACCTTGATATAAATCACAATGTCCGCGATTCCCATCAAAACGGCGGCAATTCCGTAGATGACGGTGATGCCCGTCACCATACTTCCGGGGCGCACAAAGGCTATAACGCCGAGGGCGATAAGCCCGATGCCGAGAATGAGTTCCGCCCATCCGAATTCGGAATTTCTTCTCATGTGCGATCTCCCTCCGTTTCTCTTACGATATTCATGAATTCCTCACCCGTGATTGTCTCTTTTTCATAAAGATACAGCGCAAGCTTATCCAAAAGCTCCCGATTGTGTTCGAGAAGCTTTTTCGCCTTGGCGTGCTGTTCTTTGACAAGCTCGATCACTTTTTCGTCGATATTCTTCTGCATTTCGGCAGAGCAGGCAAGCGACGCATCGCCGCCGAGATATTGATTCGTCACGGTCTCGAGCGCGACCATATCGAACTCGTCGCACATGCCGTAACGGGTGATCATGGCGCGGGCGATCTTGGTTGCCTGTTCGATATCGTTTGCGGCGCCCGTCGTGACCTGACCGAAGACAACTTCTTCGGCGGCGCGTCCGCCGGTGAAGGTCGCGATCTTATTTTCCAGTTCCTCTTTATTCAAGAGCACCTTGTCGTTCTGCTCCACCTGCATGGTATATCCGAGAGCGCCCGAGGTGCGGGGAATGATGGTGATCTTCTGCACGGGCGCCGAATGCGACTGCATGGCGGCGACCAGCGCGTGACCGATCTCATGATACGCGACGACCTTCTTTTCGTCATCGGTCATGATGGCGTTTTTCTTTTGATAGCCGGCAATTACGACCTCGATACTCTCTTCAAGATCCGCCTGTTCCACAACGGTTCTGCCGCTGCGCACGGCACGCAGAGCCGCTTCGTTGATAATGTTGGCAAGCTCCGCGCCCGATGTGCCGGACGCCATACGGGCGATAACGTGGAAATCCACATCGTCCGCCACCTTAATCTTCTTGGCATGAACCTTCAGGATCGCCTCACGTCCCAAAAGGTCGGGCAGCTCGACCGGCACACGGCGGTCGAAACGTCCGGGGCGGGTGAGCGCGGGGTCAAGCGATTCGGGACGGTTGGTTGCGGCAAGGATGATAACACCGTTGTTGCCCTCGAATCCGTCCATTTCGGTCAGCAGCTGATTGAGCGTCTGTTCGCGTTCGTCGTTTCCGCCGAAATTGCCGTCACGCTTCTTGCCGATGGCGTCGATCTCGTCGATGAAAACGATACAGGGGGCTTTTTCCTTTGCCTGCTTGAAAAGGTCGCGCACCTTGGACGCGCCCATGCCGACAAACATTTCGACAAATTCCGATCCCGACATGGAGAAAAAGGGAACGCCCGCTTCGCCCGCGACGGCTTTGGCAAGCATGGTCTTACCGGTACCGGGAGGTCCTACCAGCAAAACGCCCTTCGGCATGGAGGCGCCGACATCGGTATATTTTTTCGGATTGTGCAAATAATCGACGACCTCGGCAAGGCTTTCCTTTGCCTCGTCCTCGCCCGCAACGTCCGAAAAGCGGATTCCCTCGGTAGAGGGGACGTAGATCTTCGCGTTGCTCTTACCGAAGGACAGCGCGTTGGGACCGCCGCCCATCTGAGACATCATGCGGCGGCTTAAAAGCTGTCCGAGTCCGATAAAAATTAGGATCGGCAGGATGATCGTCAGAAAAGAGCTGAGCAGCGGAGAGGTCGGCTCGACAATTACTTTCCCGAAGGATACGCCCGCGGCGGTGAGGCGGTTGACAAGGTCGGGGTCGTTCATGACGCCGGTCTTATAATACTTTCCGTCGCGATCGACAAACAAAATCTGATTGTCCTCCTCCTGAACGGCTTCGATCTTGCTCTCATTCAGCATGGTAAGAAATTCGTTGTATCCGACTTCCTTCACCGTGCTTTTCATAAGCATCGGCGACACGATCATATTAAACAGAAAGATGATCAAAAGCACGATGCCGTAATAATAAATGAGAGGCTTTTTCGGGGATTTTACTTCTTTCATATTGTCACTCCTTTTCGGCAAATAGTTTTACCTCTTCTATTTTACCATTTTTACGGTGAAAACACAATGAACACTTTCTGAAAATTTTGTGCAAAAATGTCCCCGCGAGCCTTCTCGCGGGGACAAAAAGAAAGGACTTATGAAGAAAATGTACTTGCTTGCAATTTATAATAAAGTCGGAAAGGATATACCGTGAAAAAATAAGTGTATAAATGCGTTATGCGGTCGGCTGCGCTTCTTTACCGAAGTTGCCCGTCAGAATATCGCGATACGTATCGCCCGCAACGCGCGTTGCTTTGCCGATTTGCATATCGTAAGCCGAAAGCTCCATACGCGGAACATCCAGCGCTTTTACGAGCATCGAAGAAAAGCGGGTAAAGCTTACGGGTTCTTTTTCTCCCTCAGTTGAATCGCCCTCGGAAAGAATGCCCAATTCCTTGGCAACGGCATAATATCCGCTCGGATAGCCGCCCGCTTCCTCGGCGCGGTCCTCATAACCCAAAAGGCGCAGAAGCATGACCAGCGAATCGCGATTGGTAAGGTTATCTTCGGGGCGGTATTTTGCGTCGCCGCTGCCCTTCACGACACCCAAATTTTCCATCGTCAGGATATAACCGAACGTCTCGGGCGCTTCTTTATCCAGATCGATAAACGATGTTTTTTTGCGGACGGTGGGATGTGCGATCTGCGCATTATCGATCTGTCCGGTGAGGAAGGAATAGAGGAAGTGCGCCGCATTTCTCCGCGTCACCGTGCTGTCGGACGAAAGCGCGCCGAAATCGACGGAGGAGATCAACTCGCAGCGGTTGAGATACCGCTCGGGAGCCTCGTTCTCGCCCAACGGAAAAGCAAGCTCGGGGCGCAGCGTAACGTGCAGCGCATCCAAAAACGCTCCGCTCTTCCCCACTCCCTCAAGTCCCGTAAAGGTCACGCCGTCCTTCGAGAGCGGACCGAGGCGGGAGCAGACGGTCCGATCATATGAAACACCTTTCAATTTTCCGTTTTCATCTTTTTCGTATTCGCGGTCAAAACCGACGTCGTAGGTTATGTAATAATTTTTGCCCTCCGGACCGATCCCCGCCTCTTTCAGATCGGCAAAGTCATAAAACTGCGACGTTTGCCCCTCGTCCAGCAGACAGCCGTGATACGGCGTCATGCTGTTGAACATCGGATAGACGGTTCTGTATTTTTCGTCCGGGAAAAGTAAGGTTTCCGCCGAAGCGGTTCTGCCCAGCGAAAGCGCCGTCAGCAAGGCGGCAATAATTACGGCAAAGGTACGTTTCATACTTTTTTCTCCTTTTCTTGGTTATTCAAACGGTTTCGGAACGTCGGTTTTATTCGGTCGGCTGTACGGTTTCCTCGGTCGTCTCGTCGGAAGACACGTTCCCGCACGCTTTTTCAAAAAGATCGCAAAGCCATCGGAGCACGGTAAGGCGATCCATAGCGCCGTCCGCCGCAAAAACCGTCTCGCTGTCCGCCAAAAGTCTTCCCGTATTGTAATCGCGATAGATGTGTCCGTCGGTCATAAGCTGCAAAACCGCCTCTTTTGCCCACGGCGCGACGTTGTCGGAAGCGTAGAGGACATCGTCCTCGCTGCGAACCTCGGGAGTATACCCGAGAAGTGCGTAAAGCCGCGTTACGATCAGCGCCATCTGCTGTCCCGTCACGGTCGCATCGGGCGAAAAGGTGCGCGGTGCGGTTCCCTCCACAATGCCGAGATACCGAATGGCTTCGGCGCGCGGGTCGGCACAGTCGTCAAAGAAGATGCCGTCGGCAAGCGGAATATAATGCTCCGTGCGGGCAAGCAGATTGTAGACCAAAAAGGCAATATCCAAACGTGAATTTCCGGGGTATGCCTTTTTCCCTACCGGCGTTGAGATATCGTAATTCAAAATTCCCTCGTCGACCGCGTTTTCCTGCAACTGCCATGTTTCGACATACTTCTTCATGGTAATAAACCGATTTTCAAGCGAGATAATGCTCTCGGATTTGTAATTCGGAATCACTTTGCCTTCCTCGTCATACGGCGCGCTTCCCGCGCTCCACAGCGCCTCGCAAACCGAAGGGTCACAGGAGAAGGCGTTGTAATAGTAAAACTCGAATCCGTCGCACGTGACCGTCCCGTCGCTGTTTCCGACAAGCGTGAGCCGTGCGGGACGCAGGATCCCCTCGCGGCTTATGAAAAAGCTGCGGGGTTTTACTCCCTCACCGAAAAGCTTTAAGGCAATGCCGTCTTTTATCGTGTCGCGGTTACGGGAAGGAATCATGCGGGAAATATTCTTTTGCTTCAAAATCGAAAGAAGGTCGGCGATCGGCACGATGCGCACATTGTTGTTTTCTTCGCGCGACTCATCGTACAAAACGGCAATTTCGAAGCCCTCGTCGGGGAATATCGGACAATTGCTCTCGGCGCTTGCCGAAAAGACGGGCAGCGAAAAAAGCAAGGTCAGTATCAGAAGGAAGGACAGGTATTTTTTCATATTATTCCTCATCCGTCGGGATCGTCACACGTTCGTCGTATATCCATTCGATTTTGGTCAAAAGCTCGAGCGCATTCAATTTGCGGGCGGTAAATGCGAAATACGGTTCCGTTGTATCACGGGCGTCCCATTCCGTAAGTCCGCTCTCCGCGTCATAGGCAACGGGAAAATCCATATTGAGGGTCAAAAGACGTTCGGTCGCAAGGGCAAATTCCCGAAGGGTGAAATAGGCGGGTCGGTCAAGCGAATAGTTTTCGTTTTGCAAAAGTCCGAGATTGGAAAAAACGCTGAGATAACCGAAGGGATAGCCGCTTTGCGGCACGGCGTGTTCCTTTTCGGCAAAGCGGACAAACATAACCCATGCCTCACGGTCGGTCAGATAATCGTACGGACGCACGCGTCCTTCCGTATTTCCTTTAAAAATGCCGATCGTCGAAAGAAATTGAATGTACGAATAAGCCGGCTCGTTTTCGCTCGTAAGATCGGCGTAATCGATCGGGCTTGCGCACGGCGCGGGAAGTTCCTCGGCGTCGGCGGTATACAGGATATAAAAGAACCGTGCCGCCTCGGCGCGGGTGATCGGACGTTCGTCGTTTTCATCGAAAACATGCTTTCCGAAAACGCGATCCATCACGAGATTTTTTCTGTCCTGCGCCGTCTTTTCCTCGGTCGCACCGCCGTCCCAGTAATAATCGTAGGAGTTTACAGGCAGAACAATGCGGTTTTCGTCGGTCGGCATAATGCGCGAAAGCTTAAGGCGATAGGTCGTTGCGGGCGCAAGATTTTTAAAGGTAAAGGACAGCGTATTGCAGTCGACGCGCAATCGCTGCACAACCGCACTTTCCGTTCCGTCCGCCTCGACTTTGTAAAGGGAGGCATACAGCGCAAATCCCTTTTCGAATGTATTCGCGACGGGTTTATAAAGGCTTTCCGTTTTGAACGAAAATTCCGTTTCCTCCGAACCGAGCGTCACGGTATAAAAAAGCGTCTCTCCCTGCGTGACCGTCGGGATATCCTCAACGCTCAGTGCGCTTTCCCGTACATCCGACGCTGCGGCATTCGTCACCGCCGTCGGTAAAAGCATAAGTGCCGCGAGAACAAGCGCCGCCGTTTTGTTTTTTAAATTCATGGTGTCCTCCCAAAATTGATTTTTGTTGTGTGTTGTTTTCAGGTGTCATAATACTCGCAGTCGGTCAGCATCTCCACGGCGTTCAACATACGGCGCTCATAGAGCGTCTTCGGACTTCGGTCGGCATATGTCAAAAGCCCGGTTTGCGCGTCGTAGGCGACGGGATAATCCATACGGACATCCGAAAGATTCTTTACGGCGTAAGCAAAATCCGAAAGCGTGATATGCGACCGACCGTCAAGAGTGTAACTGTCACGGGCAAGGAGACCGAGATCCCCCGCGAGGCTCAAATATCCGAGCGGATACCCGCCCGCCTGCGCTGCCTGTTCTTTGCCGGCAAACCGAACGAAAAGCGTCCATGCCTCGTTTTCGGTAAGGTAATCATACGGACGGACGCGCCCTTGCGCATTGCCGCGGAAAAGTCCAAGCGCCGTGAGAAATTGAATGTACGAATAGGCAGGCTCGTTTTCGCTCGTAAGATCGCCGTATCCCATCGGATAACCGTTCAAAACGGGAAGGTTTGCGTTATCCCCCGTGTACAGAATATAGAGAAAACGTGCCGCCTCGGCGCGGGTGATCGGGCGCTCATCGCTTTCATCAAAAGTATGTTTTCCGAAAACGCGGTCAAGAACGGCGTTTTGACGAATCTTGAGGACTGAGTCAAGATAGGTATCGTAGTTTTCGTCTCCCTGTCTATTTATACGCAGCGTCATGCGGTCTTCTTCTTTCGGCATGATACAGGAAAAAGCAAGACGATACGTTGCGCCGGGGATGAGGTTTTTAAAGGTGATGACACTGTCGTCGATCCGCAAAAAACGAACGACCGTGCTTTCCGATCCGTCCGCTTCGGTTTTGTAAAGAGAGGCGAACAGGGCAAACTCCCGAAGAAGAAAATCCAATCTTTTGTCGCGCAGATAGTATTTTGCGGCATTAAAGGTAAATTCGGTCTCGTCCGCTCCGAGCGTTACGATACGGTCGGTGATTTCCCCCTCCATGACCGTCGGCAGATCCGCCAAAGTCACGGCAAAATCGGTAAAATCCGCCGTCGAAGCGCTCACCGCCGTCGGCAAAAGCATAAGTGCCGCGAGAACAAGCGCCGCCGTTTTGTTTTTTAAATTCATGGTGTCCTCCTCCTCAAAAGTCTGTTTTGTTTTTGCCCGCACAGCGGGTTTTGTATTTTCAGACGAAGAAAACGGCGCAGTGTTCCGTATTCTTCGTTAATTTTCAAAAAATAAATTAAATTGGGAAAAATATACAATATCTTGTATTAACTTTTATTCAACATTTCGGCTTTTCGTTTCGGTGAGAGCGCGCACGCAATTTTTTCGCAGTCTCAACCGTATGCGCGCCGCCAATCACAGGGGAACAGATCCGACTCAGTCGTCAAATGCAATTACCAAGCCGCTTGCTCGGAAAGAAACGGGAGATTGAACCTTGATCGTGTATTCGTGTCCTCCATTCAGTCCCGAAAAAGAATAGTCGGTATATTTTCCGCTGACTGCCGGCAAAAATCCGCCTGTATTGCCGTGTGCCTGACCTGTCGTTTCATCCAAGATCAAAAAACTGATCTCTACACCGGGTGCGGTGCTAAAGATTACGTTGACGGTGTGCTGATTAGAAGATAATCTGAGATTTTCGACCAAAACGCCTGCCGTTTCGGGGCTGTTTCCGACCAAAACACGGCTAAACGACGTTTGCGTATCGGCGCATGTAGCAAACGGTTTTCCGTATCCAGCCGTCAAGGTAAGCCCGTTACCCATGTCGTAAACCATCTTGTCATTCAAGGCAAAAGAGTTGAAATAGCAAGCGCTCACTTTGTTCATGGTTTTACGGGCAAGTTGCGAAAGCTTCTTTGATCAGAGTCTCGTTGGGAGAACTCGGTGATTTTATAATCGCTTTCAAGTTTGCCTTATACTCTCTTCCGGAAGTGCCGGTAAAAGATTGACCTATGGCTATACGCGAGGAATCTTCCGAATACGGCCAAATGCTGTCCGCCTTCCACTCGCCTTTTTCATTTTTGAAGTAAATGATTAAAATGGCGTCAATTTTCGTGGTTCCGGTCTTTCCTTGCACAACATAGTTCGCCAGTCCGTCGGTTCCGGAAAACATGAGTGACAACGTTATGTTCGAATCATCTTCCCAACGGTACGGTTCGACTTCTTCTTCCGCAAAGGCACTGAAGGCGAAACAGGTTGTCAACATGGCAAGGGCAATGATCATACTTACAAATTTTCTCATACACGTCTCCTGTTTTGATTAAAACTTGTCTTACAACTTTCGGTGTCTTTGTATCGATTTTTACTGCTGCATCGGTATCGCCTCCTTTACATAGAACAGCGCGAAAACATTTATATAAACAATGCGCCTTACTCCGCAGATTTTAAAAAGAGCGTCGAAGCACAAACCGAAATTTTCTTTTTTATTCTGTTCTTACTTGACTGAAGCCGCAACGGCAATCATATCCTCGCTCGAGATCGGTCCGTAGAAAGCCGACAGCGTATACATATACTCGCCGTCGCTCCATACCAATATGTTGCATTTTTTATCCTTCAAATCGTACCAATGTCCGTTGTGGATTCCGACCTTGATTTCTTTAATATCGGTGTCTTTATTATCGATTGAAACGGCATTTTTTTGTATCGTCATCTGTGTAAAATAGCAAACACGTTTTCCGTTGCATACATAAGCCACGTCATACATTCCGAAATTGTCCTGCAAAACGATTTTTCCCCATTCTTTGGGATAGTTGTGCGGCTCTCTCTTTTCAAGCAAAGTAGCTGGCGGAGTTATCTCCGGTATATAATTCACATTAAAGCACTTTTCAAGCATGGAAACAAAAAACTCGTTGATGGGAAAACTCCATGCCGAAACGGTTACGGACACAGACGACATGATCAGTATGGAAGCAACGACAATAAGAATTGCTTTCTTAAAGCCAAGCCACGAGTGGGTGCGCCCCGCCCGGTTGCCGCATGGTGAAAACGGCTCGGGATCGTTTTTTCGGAGCATTTTCGCTTTTCTTTCCGCCTGCGCTTTTGCGACCGCTTTGCGAAGGTCTCTTTCCAGTTTATAACGGAAAAACAGCGGCATTATCTTCTCGGAATACGCTTCGTCCGATATTTCGGCTATGTTTTGCCGCGCAAGGAGCTCGCCCACGGTCATCAGTCTTGTATCGAGCGCTTTCTCGTCACGCTTTGTTCTCTTCGTATTTCGCTCCGTACTCACGGTAATCTCCTCCTTCGGCAAGTAATATTTTTTTCAATTTTTCGCGCGCGTCCTTGAGTCTTGAACGGAGTGCCGACGGCTCGATACCGAGATACTCCGCCGCCTCGGGTCCCGAAAAGCCCGCGAAATACACAAGATTGACCGCGTCGCGCTGGTGCGGGGTAAGACGGTCAATCGCCCGATAAAGCGCACGCGCGTCCTCCCGCTTTACAAAATTGCCCTCGGTATCCGCCGACGGGTCGCAATAGTCGTGCATTTTCTCCACGCCATCCTCGACATAGGTCATCGGCACAAAGCGTTCGGCGCGCTTTTTTCGTTCATTGTATTGCGAAATCGCCGTGTTTTGCACAATGGTGCGCAAAGCGATCATGACAAGATTCAGACTTTTTTCCCGCCCTTCGGGCGTGTTCTCGACCTTGTCGATAAATTTCACCATCTTCATAAACGTTTCCGACACCGCGTCGAATGCGTCCTGCTCGTTTCGTAAGATACGATAAGCATAGGCATACATCCGATCGGCATATTCCCTTTCAAGCCATAATAGGTAGTCGCTCTCCTCTTTTCCGAGCGTCGACAATGCTGTGAATATCAAACCGGTTTTCCTTTCTTTTGTCCTGCGCGGTCGGAAGTTGATCGGACTTCCGATGTATGGGTTTTATTCCCGTACACTTATAATAACCGTTTGAAAACGAAAAGTGTTGCCGATTTTTCGAAAGTTTTTTTCAAAAATCGATTTTTTGTAGGAATAAACAAAAAGAAAGACGTGTTTTTGTGAAAATTCACGTAAACACGTCCCCGTTCAACGCAATATGATCAAAACCGACAGCGGTTTCCTTTTCTTTTTTGCATATTCGATCCCGAATTTTGTCCCGCGTGATTCGCCGTCCCAAAACGCGACCACCGCGTCGGCTTCCTCCAAAATGCGTCGGTTTCGCACGATCGGAGCGCTTCGCCCGTAACGGGCATAATCGGGAAAATATTCGGTGATCGGAATGTTTTGCTCTCGCGCATAATCCCGCGCGCTCTCATCGGTCCCCGCCGCTCCCCCCGAAAGAAGCTCGCTCGTCCCCTTCGGCAAAAATTTTCCGATGTTTTGTATATACAAATTTCGCGAACCGATCACCGCAACACGCATAGTACATCCCCGCTTCACTATATTTTAGATATACCGTATATCTATATTTCCCATTATACCACATATTCACAATAAAATAAACACAGAATAATTTTTATTGTGAGGTGTATTATGGCAATTAAAAGCGTATCGATCCGAATCGAAGAAGAAATGCTGCAAAAGCTCGGCTTTGTCGCCGATTATGAGGGACGTTCGGTCAACAGTCATATTTTGGTTCTGATCCGCGATAACATTCGGCGGTTTGAGGAACAAAACGGTAAGATCGAGGGGCAGATTCGCCCCGAGGTCAATGTAAAGCCCTCCCGAAAAGATTAAATTGCTCGGATTTGCCGTCTTTTCGGGATTTTTTGTTGACATACGGCGCAAAATCACGTATAATAAATAAGTTAAAGAATATGTTTTGAAGCCTTATGCAAAAATCGAACCGATAACGAAAGCAGGAGAACCGCTCATGAAGATCAACAGAAGACAAGCCCGTGAAATTACTCTTTGTTTGGTATTTGATTTCGGGTTCAACAGCGAAGAAAAGCCCGAGGAATTGCTCGATCTTTACATCCGCTATTTCCCCGACGGCGAGCTTCCGCCCGTAAACGAAGAGATCAAAAACGATCCGTACATTTCGCGGGTCTATTTCGGCGTTGCGGAAAATGTGGACACGCTGGACAGCATTATCAAAAACCACTCGCTCAAATGGAAGATCGAGCGCATGAGCCGCGTCTCGGTCTCGCTTCTTCGCATTGCGGTCTATGAGCTTTTGTACATGGAGGACATTCCCACCGAGGTGACGATCAACGAAGCGGTCGAGCTTTCCAAAAAGTACGACGGCGACGACAGCTATACCTTCGTCAACGGCGTTTTGGGCGCCGTCGCGGCGGAGCTTGTCCCCGGAGAAAAGTTCGAATGAGCACTCTTTTTGTCGGCGTCGACACGAGCAATTACACGACAAGTCTTTCGCTGATCCGCGACGGCAAGGTCGAAGCGAATGTGCGCCGCCTTTTGCCGGTCGGAGAAAACAAACGCGGTCTGCGGCAAAGCGACGCGGTGTTTTTCCACACAAAGGCACTGCCGGAGCTTGCAAAAGAACTTTTCTCGCATCCGTCTTACCGCAAGGACGAGCTGTGCGCCGTCGGCGTTTCGTCTCGTCCGCGCAGTGCCGAGAGGTCGTATATGCCCTGCTTTTTGGCGGGTGTTTCGTTTGCGTCGGCGCTGTCGGAGTCGCACGGCGTGCCGCTTTTTTCTTTTTCACACCAACAGGGTCATATCGCCGCGGCAATATACAGCAGCGTTCCCGCCTTTCCCGACGCCGAGCGTTTTCTTTCTTTTCACGTTTCGGGCGGTACGACCGATATCGTGCTTTGCGAAAAGACCGCCGACGGCACTTTCTCGTGCGAAAAGGTCGGCGGAACAACCGATCTCAATGCGGGACAGGCGATCGACCGTACCGGCGTGCGTCTCGGGATTCCCTTTCCCTGCGGGAAGGCTTTGGACGAGCTGTCACAAAGATCGAGCGTATCCTTCGGCAAGATTCCCGTTTCGGTAAACGGGCTTTCCTGTTCGCTTTCGGGGTTGGAAAACAAAACGAACGACCTTATTGAAAAAAACACCCCGCCCGAAGATGTGGCGTCCTTTCTTTTTGAATATCTGAGCCGCGTTCTGCTTCGTCTCACCGAGAACCTTCGCGAGTGCTGCGGCGATCTTCCGATTCTCTTTGCCGGCGGCGTCATGGCGAATACGCGCATCCGAGAGAATCTTTCGAAGCAAAAGAACATCTTTTTCGCCTCTCCCGCGCTTTCCTCCGACAACGCCTGCGGCGTGGGACTTTTAGCACGGGAACGATACGAACGAATTTTGCGGGGGCTTTCGCTTTCATGAAAAACATCCTGACCCTTACCGTTTCGCAGCTGAACGAATATATGAAGGCGCTTCTCGATTCGAATGAGCTGCTAAACGATCTTTATATCCAAGGCGAAATTTCGAATTTCACCCATCATTACAAATCCGGACATCTTTACTTTTCGCTGAAGGACTCCGGCGGCGTTTTAAAAGCCGTTATGTTTCGTTCTTCCGCCGTCCGCCTTCGTTTTATGCCCGAGGACGGCATGAAAGTCCTGGTGCGCGGGCGCATTTCGGTCTTCCCGCGCGACGGCGTTTATCAGCTGTACGCCGAGGAGATTCAGCCCGACGGACTGGGTTCTTTGTACCTCTGTCTCTTATACACATCTCCGAGCCCACGAGACAGGCAGAAATCTCGTAT
>ENA-OUQF01000235-OUQF01000235.1-human-gut-metagenome-genome-assembly--contig:-NODE-235-length-47560-cov-5.013262_pt1 | contig 47560 bp, 31 predicted proteins | sample MGYA00237947_ERZ548826 | MGnify/ENA primary metagenome ERZ548826 (study PRJEB26490, sample SAMN05194701) | human gut metagenome | biome: terrestrial biome; feature: human-associated habitat; material... | reverse complement strand
CTGCCTGTCTCGTGGGCTCGGAGATGTGTATAAGAGACAGTGCTACCGCCGATTTCATACCCTCGGATGGCCGCTTATTCCAAAAATGTTTTTTAATGTGTTTTGCCATTATTCGTCTGCACCATCATTGTTGAAAACGATTGATCCATGAGCCGACGGAATAGTAGTGTCTTGTCTCTTGAGAATATGGGTGAAACTCGGAACGCAGGAACACGGTAAGCGCTTCTTCATCAGGGTTCTGCAAATCAATGACCAGAATATTATTGGGATCATAAAAATTCGCTGACAATAGAGCCATGTTAGTCGAAACGAGTTTCTTGTTGAGGAAAATGGATTCCATCACGCGCATAGAGAATCCGTTCTGACCTTGCTGCGTGATATCCAAAATCGCCTTGCTTTGCGAAACCATATCGAGATAATCCGCATAATTAACATATGAGTGACGAATGGTGAATGGCAGATCTTCATGCTGATTACCGTTTTCAACAATTACGAATTCCGGTTTCATGCCAGCATCGGAGATAATTTGATGCAAAGCAAGCATTTTTGCCTTGCGATCCTTGAGAAGACCAAGAAACAGCATATCTGACGTCAGAGCACGTTCCGGGAGACGCAAGTTCTCGTCATACATGATGGTGTTGAAGCGGAATCCATATTGCTTGCAGTCATTTTCGTCATACGAATAATATGAGAAACCATACTTCCTGCACGCCGCAAGATGGCCAAGGACAACCTGCTTGTCGCGAACAATATTCCAGGAATATAGATAACATTTCGCGTCAGGATTTTTATGTCTATTAATGTTGCGCAATAACGCCGGATCCAGCCATGCCGTACTATCAAAAACAATAATCTTGGAAAACGACTGCAAATCCTTGTACCAATCAGTATAGAACATCGAGCTGGCAGCAAGCCTCAGCTTCCTCATTGTTTTCCAAACCATTTCGGACGCGCCATGAACTTCGCGGAACACAGGAAAAACCACCACATTAGGCAGTTTTAAACTGTTGAAATAATAGAAACTGTTGCTGGGAACAAGTATCAAAGTCTGTTCCATTTATATCACCTCTTTAGTATTCATCAGCCCGGAAGCCATCAGCATGTCACGAGAATTATGTCTAGCAATCGCATGTCCAACGACACTGGACTGCTTATGCGTGAAATAGGAGCTGAGATAAATCGGGAACATCATGAGACCCGGATAGAACAAATACGTCTCGCTAACCGTGGAATTGATAAACATAAAAGCAAATACGGCAATAAGTATTTTCTTTGGTTCCCGTCGAATCATTGGATAGAAAATCATAATCATCATCGCCAGCCAGAAAATCACTCCATACACTGCGGCATAGGTCGCAATGCTAGCGGCAACTGCAGCTGGGTCAAATGAGTCTCGTATCGCATAGAATGCGTCAAAACCGATACCGAACGGGTCCATGGAAAGAGCCTTCAAACTAGCCATCACTGTAATCCAACGATATTGTCCCGTGCTATCCTCTAAATTAATACCACCGCCAATGTCTCCACCAAATAGTTTGTTCAGCACTTGAACATAAAGGAGACTCTCTTCCCCGCGAAGCCAGTAGTCAGTGATCAGCACCGCCGTAATGGCGACCACTAGCACTGCAATCTTTTGCTTCAGCGTACGTATGCCTCGCTCTCTGCCACGCATAAAGAAGAAGCACAACAAGATGACCATCATAGAAAGATAACCGGTCGTCGACTGGCAAGTAATCAGTGTGAGCAAGACAATGACGGTCGCCGTACGATATTGCTTCTCGTTATCAAAATATAATTTCTTTTTCCAAAATAACAGAACGAATAAAGCAGCATTGAGTACAATCTGATACACGCCAGGTTCAGTGTAGAAACCACAATTACGGGTTGCGTGTATTTCAAGATACGAGTAAAGCCAAAGCCCTTTTCCATGAAGCACAGTGGCCCATTGACCCGTTCCCAAGTTCTGCGTCCAGAATGATGTTGCAGGCCATGCATTCACCAGCGAAGGGTTAATGCAAAACGCCGCCCAAAATAGCACACTGATGATGCCAAAGAAACAAACAATTCTTATGAATCGGGTAAGAAACATTCTCCGATCAATAGTCATTGCGATATAGGTGACAACCAGCATCGCTGCGTTGGAAAGAAAAGTTAGGGGCCCCACACCTCCTGTTTTCAATCGGATAACAATCGTTGCCAATGCAAGCAAAAGGCAAAACGACAGCACATAAACATTCCTATATTTTGCGCTCAACAACGCAAGCAGGGCATATATAGCAATAATCACGCCATACACCAATGTGGTATTCAGATAGCGTGACATCGCACAGCTGCCCGGAATCAGTAACATAAGGTACAGCCACGCGTACTGGAATGTTTTGGTCTTCGTTATGCGAATCATCAACACCTCTGGAAAAACTAATTTCGACGCAAATTGCCGTTGAGTAATTTTCCATAATAAGTTTCGACACCATTGATTTCGATGGGAAACTCTTGCTTCCATGTCAATTTGAACAATGATGTATCGGCGATTAATGACTCCCAATGACGCTCATTAAAGACATCACCTAAACACTTGAACAGGTCATCGCATTGTGGATTGTTGGGCTCAATAGCCCTGAAGTCACGCCTGGCCTGCTCGTCATATCGCTGTGCGAGCGCAATCATGTAATCAACCATTAGATAATCGACCATGAAATTACTCGTCCTCCAGTATTCAAGGAAGAAGTCCCGAATGGCTCGGAAAATCCATCGATGCTTAACATCGCATGCCAGAGAATAACCGGCAAAATAACCTTGTGCGACCGAGCAATGCAGGTAATCAGGCCGTTTGATGGACCATAGCGGCTTGCTAAATACCATCTCTTCTAGCGGGCCTGAGCAATAGAAGGTGGAATCCAACCAGAGACCGCCATGTTCCGCCAGCAGCGAGAGTCTCAGCAAATCCGAAAGGTTGGTTCTTGTAATGATACCGGCCTCCTGCTTGGCCTTCACCCAATCCGGAATATGCACATACTGTTCATAGTTCTCGTCAGTAATGACGATCACTTCACGATTACCGGCATTCCGCCTAATGGATTCCACGCATCGTTGCACAATCAACGGTGCATTATCCAATCCCTGCCACCAGCACACCCAGATTTTATTTTCCAAGGCCGGATCACTTACAGGCATAGGGGCGTTGAAATCGTATTTCCCATAGAAGTCGCCGTAGCGCTTCTCAAAATACTTCATCAGGATCTCATGCTTGTGTATCAAGCGCTTGCGAACAGACGACGGTTCCTTGAAACCGTTACGATTCATGACTTGAATATCCACCTTGGCCCTGAAGGTCTCCAAGGCCTCCGGCCACGATGTGAAGCGGGCGATTTCTGCAGTCGATCTGCATTCCTCACCAATGCGATGAAGATAGCGTCTAATGCTATTGTGAGCTTCCATTTCATTCCCTGCTTTTTTGCAATACCACGTCACTGACTTTTATGATTGATATATCCCTCGGTGGCATGATCCTTATGCTTGATAATGCAAGGATTGCCAATAACTACCGAGTGACTTGGCACGTCGCGATTCACAAAGGCCCCAGGAGCAATCATTACGTCGTTCCCGACCTTCACTCCTCCCACTATTGACGCATTGATTCCAATCCAAATGTCATCACCAAGCGTTGGAGCACCTTTTCTCTTTCCACGATTCTCCTGGCCAAATAACAACCCCTCGATGGATATTGACATTCCGCCCAATAACGGCTTGAGGATTGATGGTGATGCAATAAGGATGTCCGATATACAGGCCACCACCGATAACCGTTTGATGGCTTAACTCGATGAAATTCCTCTGACGGCACCAGCGAAACAGCAGTCGATACACCAACTGCATAGGCTTGAACCTGCACTCTTGGCAACAACGAAATAACCGCTGGAATCTAGGCATTTTCTCAACGGCGTATCGATACTTATCCTGCTCGAGCAAAGTACCCATTGTTATCCTCAATCCTTTGCGAAAAAATGGAAAATCAATGTTCCGTATCGAGGATTCGGGTAATCTTCAAAGCATCGCCCCACGCGGCTTTGGAGTCATAGGGCCGATCAGGGAATGCACCATATTTCAATTTGATGGAGAACCCATTCTCGGCAATAAACCGTTCCACCCTATCAGCAAGTTTTTCGGGCTTACCGGAACAGATATTGATAATCCCCAACACTTCATCCTGATTCACCGCCGCGGCAACTTGATGACAGAAATCGGGATAATCTAGAAAATCATACTGGTTCTGACCTGTGGTGAACGGGAACTCTTTCTTACCTTCGATCTCCGCCGCAACGATTTTTGAGAAAATGGAGCTGCCATATTGCGTATTGCTGACGATGTAATATCCACGAAGCCACTGGAACTTTACTTTGTTCTGCAACGCTATGGTCTGCAATGCGTTACGGAGCGCATCCTTGGCGATTCCATACATGCTCATCGGCCAGCATGGGGTGTGAGCGTTGATGCTACCTTCATGGAATCCGATTTCATGCATCGATCCCATGCATGCCACTTGCTGGATTCCGGATTCGCACAGTTTTTTCAGGAATGCAACATGCTTAGGCAAATCCTCAAAGTGCGCATTCGAATTGTGTACAAAACCATCGCGCCAAGCCAGATGCAACACCACATCGGGCTCACCGAAGTACGTATAGGGATCTTCAATCGAAAAGATGTCTCCGGGCACGCAATGAGCCGCAGAATTCACATGGTCACAGGCGAAGTCTGTGGCGATTACCTCGTTTCCACGCTTAAGCAACTCATCAACCACACCGCGCCCTAAATATCCATTAGCACCGGTAACCAAAATCTTCATGATTTTCTCCTTGATATTCTTGATGTCTTATTTCTCTTTAATGGCCGAAAGCCACTGCTTCGAAATAGAGTCAACCGACAAACGTTCACGCAACCGCACGCCAGCTTTGCTAAAGCGTTCCTGCACACCGGTATCGCCTGCAATACTGCACATAGCCGTAACCATGCGCTCCTTGTTCCGAACCGGAACAAGATATCCATTTACGCCATTGTCAATGACCATGCGGGCCCCACCGATTGGGCAGTCCGTAGCAATCGTCGGAATTCCCAACGCAATAGCTTCAATCATTGAATTCGAGAGTCCCTCAAAATCCGAGGAAATGACAAACATGGAGGCATCGAAAATGCAGGCATGAACATCCTTCCGGAAGCCGCAGAAATGAACGCTATCGCCAACCCCTCGGGAAACTGCATAACGCTTTAGATCATTTTCCAGTGCGCCTTCGCCGTAAATCTCGAAGGTATAGTCGCGGAACCGTGTGCGGAATTCTGCAAACGCATCAATGGCGAGCGGCAAATTCTTCTGTTCATTCAAACGACAAACGGTGACCACTCGCTTGGATCGTTCACCTTCATAGCGTGGCAGCATGCTATTATTGAGAGGATTAAGAATCACACGGTACTTACCAGCTGCATATTTGGGGTAATACTCAAGTGCATCCTGTGTTTGGAATACCACGCAGTCCGCAAGAGCGTATAGCCACGGATGAATAGCCCTAACCAGCCGACGCTTTCCAAAAGCACGGTGTGGATCATTACGCTGGGAGATAATTATGCGGTTCCGCATACCAATTCCCGCTATTAGAGTGAACAAATTTTGACTATCCATGAAGGAAATAAATACCGTATTCGGCATCGCTCTCATCTTCGCCCGAATAGCTTTAATCTGATCAAGGGAATTCGGGTTGCTTTCCGCGCAGGATGTATCGACATGGACGCGCTTGTCCAAAGCATACGCGGTATGAGTGCTGTTAGTTAAGAACAACGTCACATCACATCCACTACGAGCGAATTCGCCAGAGAGAATAGAGACCACTCGTTCGGCACCGCCACCGTCCATAGTTGGCATAATGAAACATATACTCTCACCCATATCGATACGTCCTTGCTTATATTGGTATATGTGCTGTTTAGTCCCTGCGGAACAGGTCGCGGGTGTAGACCTTGTCCTTTACGTCATCGAGGCAAGAGTCATAACGGTTCGCGACAATGGAGTGCGAGCGCTTCTTGAACTCATCAAGGTCGTTGACCACTTCGGAGCCAAAGAAGGTAGAGCCGTTTTCGAGCGTGGGTTCATAGATGATAACCGTCGCACCCTTGGCCTTGATGCGCTTCATCACACCCTGAATGGAGCTCTGGCGGAAGTTGTCGGAGTTGGACTTCATGGTCAAGCGATACACACCAACCACGGTCTCATGTTCCTTGCTGGCATCCCATTCGCTGTTGGGGCCATAGGCACCAGCAAGCTCGAGTACGCGGTCTGCGATGAAGTCTTTGCGGGTGGCGTTGGATTCCACGATGGCCTGGATGAGGTTCTCCGGCACATCCTGGTAGTTGGCGAGCAACTGCTTGGTGTCCTTGGGCAAGCAGTAGCCGCCGTAACCGAAGCTCGGGTTGTTGTAATGGGTGCCGATGCGCGGGTCGAGGCACACACCATCGATGATTTCGCGGGTGTTCAAGCCCTTGGACTCGGCGTAGGTATCGAGCTCGTTGAAGTAGGAGACTCGCAGCGCTAGATACGTGTTGGCGAACAGCTTGACGGCCTCGGCTTCGGTGAAGCCCATGAGCAGCGTGTGGATGTTCTCCTCGATGGCACCCTGCTGCAGCAGCTTGGCGAAGGTCTTCGCGGCCTCCACGAGATGCTCGTCCTCCGGGTCGGTGCCGACAACGATACGGCTCGGGTACAGATTGTCGTACAAAGCCTTGGATTCACGCAGGAACTCGGGGCTGAAGATGATGTTCCTGGAACCGGTCTTCTCACGAATCGACTTGGTGTAACCGACCGGGATGGTGGACTTGATGACCATGATCGCGGTCGGATTCACCTTCATCACCAGGTTGATGACGGCCTCCACCGCAGAGGTGTCGAAAAAGTTCTTCGTGCTGTCGTAGTTGGTGGGAGTCGCGATGATCACGAAATCGGCGTCGCGGTATGCGCTTTCACCATCCAGCGTGGCAGTGAGGTCCAACTCCTTCTCCGCAAAGTACTTCTCGATGTAATCGTCCTGGATCGGGGACTTACGGGCGTTGATCATGTCGACCTTCGCAGGAACAATATCCACCGCGGTAACCTGATGATGCTGCGCCAAAAGCGTAGCCAAGCTCAAGCCAACGTAACCGGTACCAGCAACGGCAATCTTCAATGAATCAAAATCCTTCATCTCTTTTTTCATCCCTTCTTGTAAAATGTGTTATGAACTACGTGAATGACTGGAATAGCGAATCGAATGCCCTATTTATCAGAGTCATCGAGGTAGAAGGTCTTGTACCACTCGGCAAATCGACGCAAGCCTTCACGCAGCGGAGTTGAAGGTTTATAGCCAAAATCGCGTTCTAAGGCCGCAGTATCCGCATACGTGACTGGCACATCGCCTGGTTGCATGGGGACCAGCTCTTTATGAGATTCGAAGTCGTAATCTGCAGGAAGCACTTTGGCTCGTAGAAGCTCCTCCTGCAGAATAGTGACGAATTCGAGCAGGTTTTCCGGATGCCCGTTACCAATGTTGTACACCGCATAAGGCGGAACCGGCAGACCATCTTCTCCTGTCTGCTTCGAAGGCGCACCTTGCATCACGCGCAGAATGCCCTCAACAATGTCATCAACATAGGTAAAGTCACGTCGGCAATTGCCATAGTTGAAAATCTTGATTGTTTCTCCTGCGCGAAGCTTATTGGTGAAACCGAAATACGCCATATCAGGGCGTCCGGCAGGTCCATACACGGTAAAGAAACGCAGGCCCGTAGAAGGAATGTCATACAGCTTTGAGTAGGCATGTGCCAACAGCTCATCAGACTTTTTCGTAGCAGCGTATAGGCTCACTGGATTATCTACCTTGTCATCCGTGGAATATGGAACCTTCTTATTGGACCCATATACGGAGGAGCTAGATGCATACACAAGATGATCCACCGGATGATGGCGACAAGCCTCAAGAATGTTATAAAAACCAATCAGATTCGACTGAATATAAGCATCAGGATGCGTGATGGAATATCGCACACCAGCTTGAGCGGCAAGATTCACCACAACGGTAGGGCGGTATTGCTCGAATACATCATTTACTGCGTCTTTATCTGCCAAATCAGCTTTGATGAAAGTGAACCCTTCATAATGAGAGAGCTGGTTAAGGCGATATTCCTTAAGACGCACATCGTAATAATCATTTACATTATCGAAACCGATAACATGAATCCCTTCAATAGAATCAAGCAGTTGCTTTGCAAGATTCGAGCCGATGAATCCCGCAGCGCCAGTGACCAGCACAGCGGCATTATGCAAATCAATTGTGTTCTTCATTTCTCCTCCTCGACATCCCTTTGCTGGGTTGGAATCTGCAAACAGCGCATGTATAGTTCCCCAAGAGAACGGATATAAAGGCTTTGTTGAGCTCTGCGATTGATATAGCCGCCGCATTCCTGTTGCATGACTGCATATTCATCACCATTGAGTGCTGACGCTTGCAATAGATGGTTTGCCAAATCATCTAACTGCCCGGATTCAAACCTGAATCCGGTTTTCCCTTCCACCACAAGCTCAGGAATTCCTCCGATATTCGCGCCGATTATTGGAGTCTGCGCTGCCAGGGATTCCAGACCTGAATAAGGCATGTTCTCCCGCCATTCGGAGCACAGCACGCTGAAGCGAGCATTGCCAACCTCGCGCTGAAGATCCTCTCCGGTCTTGTAGCCAAGGAGTTTGATACGGCGTTCAGCTTCAGGGCCGGCTGATTCGATGAGATTTTCGATAGCCTGGCGCTCAGGACCATCGCCGACGATATGCAAGGTCCAATTGGCTGGGAGTTTGCTGCCTGCAATCCCACTATTCATCAAGCCTGCAGCCCGCAGGAACGCCCTCACCAATGTAAGGATGCCTTTTTCTTTGGAAAGTCGACCAAAGAACAAGAAATACGGCTCAACGGTATTGAACTTATTCGTGTTGGCTACCTTATGTGCCATGTCCATTTGGCTGGTGGTCAGGAAGTTCTGCATGGCCACGGTTCTGCCGGCATATCCACCCTCATCCAGCTTGTGCTTCATGAATTCACTGGGGGCGATGATTTTGTCGATCTTGTCGTAGGAATGATGGTTCTTCAGGAATTCCGCTTCAAGGAACGCCAGACCACTCTTCGCTTTCGATCCTTTCACACAAGTTTTCTTCACCGCATGGAAGAAGTGACCGTCAAGGCAATCGTCGCAAACCTTGCCGGAACCGTCCACCATCGTGTAAGCCGGGCACAGCAGAATATAGTCGTGCGCTGTATACACCACCGGAACACGGTGCTTCTTCAAATAAGGCGCATCCAGAATCGACAAAGTGAGCTGGCGATGCACATTATTTATATGAATAATGTCTGGCTGGAATTCTTCGAGCAGCGCCTCAAACTTGCGCTTCGCTTCGAAGGAATACACCAGCGTCGCCGCTTCCTTCACTTTTTTGAACGCGGAAATCTTGCCGACGTAGTCCTTTTCGGATACGAAATACTTGCTCCAATAACTCGGCTCATTGTTTGGGTGCTGCATGGAGAAGAACGCAACCTCATGGCCGAGTGCTTTCAATCCCTCCGCAAGCGCGAAGAAATATGTTTCAGCACCGCCTTTGCGGTAGAAATATTTGTTGACCAGTAAAATCCTCATTTATCTGCTCCTCGGTAGAGCTTGAGGGTCGCTTGAACAACCTTGTCCCAGCTATAGCGGCCAGTGATATAGCCGGCCGCGCCGGTCTTGATTTTTCGTACCTTACCCACGTCTACGAGCAACTCACCGAGTTTGTCGGCCAAATCGTTCACATCGCCATGTCGGAACGTGACTCCATGCACCATTCCGGACTCATCACACAGCACATCAGCGCATTCAGCGATATTGGAGGTCAGGCAGCAGCAGCCGTAAGCCAATGCCTCCAATAGGCTCATCGGCATACCTTCCAAATCGCTGGGCAATACATATATGTATGCGTTGCTATACAGTTCTTCGAGTTCACGTCCTTCAATAAACCCGGTCAGAATAATGCGCTGATCTCCGGTAGCGGCCTGCTTAATCGACTCGTAGTATTCGGCGGAATCCGATGCGCCGCCCGCGATCACGAGCTTCTTGTCAGTGTCTAATCGCTTGAACGCTTCGATGAGGTAATGCACGCCCTTTTCCGGTACGATGCGTCCCAAGAACAGAATGTAGGAATCCTTCTCCAGACTCCACTTGTCAGCAATCACGTCAGGAGAAACGGATTCTACCGGCGCAATGCCGTTGGGAATGAAACGCGTCTCCCGCCCGTATGTGTCTTTGAAATACTGCTGCACACCACGGCTCAGCACGATTACCTCGTCCGCGCACGTGGCCGCAGTCCGTTCGCCAAGCTTTAAATACAGAGAGGCGAGCCTGCCCCATTTGGCTCGCTGCCAGTCCAAGCCGTGAATCGTGGCGACCGTTCGAATGCCGGCCCAGTGTGCGAGACGAAGGGGAACGCATGGGCCTTCCGCGTGGTAGTGAATCACGTCCGGCCTTGCTTTGATGGCCTTCAACGTGGCGAAGAACGAGGACGATAGCGCGGCCAGCCCCTTGGCCTCGATGGTCGTGACGGGCACGACCTGCACACCCTTATATAAATAAGGTGCGTCCGAGATGTTCGACTCGTTGTCAAACTCCGCGCCGGCGACGTTATGCCCCTTGCGGCTATACGCCACGACCTGCTCGCCCAGCGTGGCCATGCGCGTGGCCAGCTCGTCCACCACAATCTCGACCCCGCCCTCACGAGACGGAATCCTCTTATGCCCAATAAACGCGATCTTCATGCCCGACACCCTGGAGAAAATCACGCCAACCCAAAACTGGCATAACGACCCTTATCGGTCATTATGTTGCTCCCGTTTACGCTAATTCCGTATTGAACATTCATCTGCTCAGTCCTTTGCCTTTCCAGACTTTTTATGCTGGCTTTGGCGTTTTTTGCCGTTTTCATCGGTATCCTCGCCGTAGTAGTAATAGCCGGACTTCTGCGGTTTCTCGGGCTCGGCATAGTTAATGGCAAGTCCTATCGGCTGAATATCCAGCGTGTGCAGTTCCTGATCGGTCTGTTTCAGCGTCTTCTTCTCTGTAATGCCCAAACTGGCCACCACCAACAGCTGAGGACCTTCCTTGGCGAACACGGCAGCGTCATTGGATACCTGCATAGGGTCAGTATCGATAATCACGTAGTCATATGCCTTGGATACCTGATCCACCAGAGCTCGCATAGCACGAGAATTAAGCAATATACTCGGGTTCAGGCTCTGCTTGCCAGCAGGCAACACATGGAAGTTGGGTTTCCAGTAACGCTGAATTGCGTCGTGAGAAGACACTGTATTGGTAATGAGATGAGTCAGTCCAACAGTTCCTTCAATACCAAGCTTTTTGCTCACACTAGGGCTACGCACATCAGCATCAATCAGCAGCACCTTGCTTCCGGCCTCGGCAAACGCAGTTGCAAGGTTGACGGAGATTGTAGTTTTACCTTCAGAGGGGCCGGCGGAGGTCACCACGATTACATTGGCCTTATCCTCTTCCGGTAGTACAAAAGTCAAATTCGTACGCAAGCGACGAATTTCTTCAGCATCTCTGGAAGCGGGCTTGGCAATGATGACCGGCGTTCTCTCTGTATAAGAATCGCTGCGCGTTACAGTTCCCAGCACAGGTACGTCCATAATAGCCGTAGCATCAGAATCCTGACGGATGCGCGTATCCATAAGGTCCTTGACTATTGCCGCAGCAACACCAAGCAGAATGCCAGCCGCGAGACCGATGGCAAGGTTCATAACCACTTTCGGAGAACTTGGAGAGGATGGGGCGTACGCTTGCTGCACCACAGACAGGTTCACCGGAGAAACGATCTTATCGCCCTCATCGGTGTACAAGGTAGACGTGACCTGCTTCTTCAGACTCTCGGCCACAGAATTGGCAATACCGGAAGCAACCTTAGGATCATTATCCACCACTGAAATGTCGACCAGCATGGTGTCAGTTGGATTAGAAGCAGTAACAGACGCCGCCAAAGTCTTAACGGTGGTATTCAATCCCAAATCGTCAATGACTGGCTGCAGCACAGACTCAGTCTTTACCAATTGTGGGTAAGTCTGAATCTGACTATTTAGATAGCTGGCACCAGAATTCAGTTCATTACCAGTGCTGCTGGTTGTAGATGCCGACGAACGATATGTGGCCAGCAACTCTGAAGTTGCAGTGTATTGCGGAGTACGAGTAAAGGTGTACACAGCCACGGCCGCAGCAACTACCACCAATGTGATGATTGCAGTAATAACGTGCTTCTTAATGGCACCCAGTACATCAATGGTGATGACATCGTCATTCTGCACCTGTTCGGTATCGTTCACTAACCTACTCCGTTCTTCCTTGCATTCCCTAACACTATAGATTCATGGGGGTATACCCCTAGTCCACTAAGGGGGTCTGTCTCAAAATCATTTCATTTTCATCGGCCGTAGGACTGGCCAGCACATGCACCGTGGTCTCGAAACTTTCCCCCGGCCGCAATGTCACGGTTTTCACACCCACCGTCAGTCCATCGTGCACAGCGAACTGATCGAAATCCTGGGTCCAATCCACAATGCGCCCTTCATCGGGGGCGTAGACGTACAGTACCGTTTCGATCTCCCCTGTACGGGGGTTGCCGTTATGGTCATAGCCGCGCAACAGATCCGGAGCGGCATTCACCTTGGCGGCATCGGCCGTATTCGTCAGTTTGATGTGAATGGTGTATTGCTTGGCGCCACTGGGATAGGTTTTGTCATATGTACTGGTCACTTCACGCTTCAGGTACCAGTCCATCTTGCCCATGGTGGCGTCGTTGAAGTACACGCCCGTAACCGAATGAGCCGGGTTCGACTGCAATTCGCCGGCGATGGTCGTACCCGAGATACGCTGCTGCTCGCCCTCATGAGCACTCCATACATACAGATGGCCGTCGGATACGGACTTCTGGAACGTTTGCACCAGCTGCTGATTCTTGCCGTCCACATTCTTGAGCACATGAGTGAAGATCTCACTGGCCGCCATCGTGAAGAAGTCGGTTTGCTCCGCCTGCGTATCGGTATCAATATAAATCTGGTTCAGAATTCGCTGCTCGGCATTGTCGCCGCTCATCACCGTGCCGTCGGAGAGCGTCACGGGGCCGGCAACCTTCAATAACCGCTGCAGGAACACCGGGTCCACGCTGATGACGCCATCCACACCGTCATGACCGGCTCGATGCCAGATCTGACGCGCGATATCAGCAACGCGCGGGAAATCGGGAGTGAAATTGATGTCCGGATAGTCTGTGGCCATCTTGGTGGAGAAGAGATTGCGTTCTTCCGCCGTCAGTACGCTCGCGGCTTCATCCTGGCTGAACAGACCATTCCGAGGCGGATCGCCGAACGTACTCATGCTGATTTTGCCTGCATCGATGGTGAGCGTGGCCCACGCAGTCGGAATGCCTCCCGTGGCACGCAGCTCAGCATTGTTCTGTGCCAGCACTAGGTAGGTTCGCGGGCCACTGCTACTGCCCTCGCTGCTATCCAAGTCGAACATCTTGGGCAGCACATCCGCCAGCCGACTGGCCGTATCCGTCAGGCTGGCAAGCTCCTTGAACTTGCTACGCCCCTGCTGCACCGACTCGGTAATCTGCGGAATATGCGTACCGCCAATCTTGCCCATGTCTACGCTGGCATCCGCCACTATTCCATTGGCGGCGGCAAGATCCTGAGCCACGCTGGCCATATCCCCCAGCTGAATCGTGCCGTCTTTGATACCGATGCTGTTGAAATCCAAGGCCTGTGCCGCCTTGGCAAGCTTCGGCAATGCGTTGTTCGACACGTCTTCCAAAATGTGCACCATGTCTCGCGCGGCCTTCACGTCAGAACCGTAATAGGGCACCAATGTGGCCAGTTTCCATACCGGCTGCTTGGTCTGCGCATACGTAGCGTCGATATGCTGGGAGAATGCTTCAATGCTGGCTTGCGCTTTGTCGGTGTCGCCGGCTTGAACTTGTGATTGGATGCGGCTTGCGGCCTGAATCGCTGCTTCCACTTCATTTTTCGCTTTGAGCGCGGAAAGGCCGAGCCACGCCGCGAGCGCGGCAATAGTCAACAGCAGTGCGCCGATTACAATCAGCACCATCCGAATGCGCTTTTTGCGCTTGATCCGCCTGATATGTTCATGGCTCATACGCCGGCGGTGCTTACGCCGTTCCGCCGCTCGGGCGTCTTCAGCAAGTACCTCGGGGTCAACATACGGCTGTATCACTTGGCGATCATCCGCGTTTTCCGACCGCTCGGAGGGTGCCGGCGGCTGAGGTATTTCTGGTGTGTTCGAATCAGTCATAGATATATCGACTTATCTTTCTGGAATCACGTTCAAGGGCGGGGCGGCAAGGGCGCGGCAAGACTGAAGCAGCGAAACGGAAAGGAATCAGTACGCTCCCTTATGGCTCAGCACTGCACCCACCGTGCGGAACAGCAGCACGATGTCTCCCATAATCGACCAGTTCTGCACGTAAGCCACATCAAGGGCCTCGCTCTCTTCGGCAGAAAGATCGGAGCGGCCGGACACTTGCCACGGACCGGTGATGCCGGGCTTGACCAGCATGCGGGTGGCATACAGACGGTTGTAACGGGCATATTCCTCAGGCAGCGGCGGGCGCGGCCCCACTACGGACATATCGCCCATCCATACGTTGAGGAACTGGGGCAACTCGTCAATGGAGAAGCGGCGAATGAAGTGCCCCACCTTGGTGATGCGTGGATCGTTCTTCATCTTGAAGATGAAGCGGTCGGTCTGACCGGTTTCTTTTGCGAGCTCCTTCTTGAGCGCGTCGGCGTTCACTACCATCGAGCGGAACTTGTACATCTGGAACGGCTTGCCGCGCAGGCCCATACGGGTCTGCTTGTAGAACACCGGTCCGCCGTCCGTGACTTTGATGGCGATCGCCACCGGAATGGTGATAATCAGCGAACAGATGATCGCTAGCGAAGAAATCACCAAATCAAACAAGCGTTTGGTCAAACGACGGGCTGGCGTGTATTGCGCAAGACGCTGCGTGATAATCGTGGTGCCTTGGATGGATCGAACCTGAATCTCATGGTTAGAAGTGTCAGCGGCGGAAGCCAGCATGGCAATCTCCAGACCGAACGATTCCATGCGCACGGAGAAGATATCGTAATTATCCGAATAGCGACGCAGCTCGTCAGCCACCATGACGGTCTGCGCGTTCATGTCAATAATCTGTTCAGCAAGATTATGATCGCTGTACTCGAGTACGGGCAGCTGGCAGCCCTTGTTCTTTTGCATCTCCTCACGGAGTGTCTCATGGTCGGCGCTCTGTTCAATCAATCCGGTATCGGGATTGAGATGAATCGGGCATACTGCCACCGGGCGGTAGTTGAGTTGCCGACGCTGACCGAGGAATTGTAGCGTGCGACCAATGCCGTGCGGGGAACCGATGATCACCGTGCCATAAGCGTAGGCGCCCTTGCGACGACTACGCGTAATGAATGCACGGCTGGCAATGCGTTCCACCATGGTGAGCAACCATCCGGCAATCACCACCAAGCAGAGCGACGTGAGGGTCAGACCCAGATTGAAGAAGTAGTTGAACGCGCACTGCACCACCCAGCACACGACCATGCCTTTGGCCAGCAGCACGTTGAGCTGGTAACCGTCACCCATAACATGGCGGTGATAAATGCCGGCAACATAGAGCGACCACACCCAGAAGCAGGCCACAATAATAAGGTAAACGGTGGAGTCAATCGTGAAATTGAATCTGCTCGAATAGAGCGGCGTTGCCTCATGGCGCAGATTGAGCACCGTAGCTCCGGCGATGATGTACATGGCGGCGTCGATAAGCATGAGGGCGAGATTGACAAAGAATCGCCAGTACAGCACGTGGCTGAGCTGCTTTTGGCGGATATCTCTGAGCTGAGCGGTGGTTCGGTCACCGCTATTGGCCTGTCTGCTGCGTGTAGACGGCTGACCGTTACTGCTCAGAGATGACATCTCAAACACCAATTCTTCCTTTTCAACCGTATACCTCAGGTCTCGCGGCTCTCACTTCTCTGGATTCCCCTGTGTACGGGTGTATACGGGGTTACCCCTTCAACATGGTACAGACATCACACCCCTAACCGCTAGGGGGGGGGGTGTTGGAAAACCACATAGCGAACGTGATCGGATAGTAACTACGTTCATTTTGACGTCTCGAATAACGGGACTAATTTGCTCTGCAACCGGGCGGCCAGTCATCTCGGCATTGCATCTCGACGGACTACCCCTGGGTGTAGCGTGTTGGGGTTGCTTTGAGAAACTGCCTGATGCGTTGTTGCGGTCGATCAGCGAGAGTGGAGTATGCACGTGAGTGGAATGAACGGAGCTCGGGGAATCAAAAATCGTCGCGGCGAACTGCAGCGGGTGCTGAGCCGCGAGGAATCATATGTAGACGGCAAACTCAGCCGGGCGGCGTTCATCTCCATCGCGATATTGACCTTTATTACCTTCGTGGGCAACTTCACGCAGCTGCAGCTGAGTTCCGCGCTGCCGATTATCGTTTCCGAATTCCACATCTCCGTAACCACCGGGCAGTGGCTCACCTCCGTGTTCCAGCTGGTCATGGGCGTCATGGTGCCGCTGACCGCGTTCCTGACCCGTCGTTTCTCCACCCGCCAGATTGTAATCTGCTCGATGGCGGTGTTCACGGTCGGCTCCCTGCTGGCATGGTTGGGGCCAAACTTCGTATGGGTGCTGGTCGGGCGCGTGCTCGAAGCTGCCGGCACGGGCGTGATGTGGCCGGTGCTGCAAATCACCGTGTTCTCCATTTACCCGCTGTCTCGCCGCGGGTTTGCCATGGGCACGGTGGGCATGGCCATGAGCGTGGCGCCAGCCATCGGCCCCACCTTGGGCGGCTGGCAGACCGATGCCAACGGCTGGCGCTCGATCTTCCTGACCATGACCATCATTGGCGTAATCTCGCTGCTGGCGGCCATGTTCGGACTGCATAATTTCGGTTCACACGACCCTTCGGCCCGCGCGGACTTCTTCTCGGCATGCCTGTCGGTGATCGGCTTTGGCGGGCTTATGTTCGGCTTCACCAATTCGGAGACCTATGGATTCGCGGCACCGGTCACGTGGGGGCCGATGGTTGTGGGACTGGTCGGCATTGTCTGGTTCGTGCTGCGTAACCTGCGCGCTGGCAAGCGGTATCGCGAGGCCGTAGCCAAGGACGAGTCGGCACTCCCCCAGCCGCCGCTGCTGGACTTGGAAGTGCTGAAGAACCGTTCGTTCACCGTCGGCACTATTACCGCGTCGCTGGCATTTTTCGCCTTCAGTTCGATTTTGGTCATCATGCCGCTCTACATCCAGACTGACCGCGGCTATTCGGCCACGATGAGCGGTCTGATCATGCTGCCGGGCGCCATCGGCCAGTGCGTCTCCCAGTTCTTCGGCGGCCGCGCGATGGATCGGTTCGGCGCGCGCCCGGTGGCTTTGTTCGGTTCGATTGTGTTGACCCTTGGCACCTTGGGCATGTCGCTGGTGGCGATGGATACGTGGATCTGGTGGGTATCGATCTGCCAGTTCATCCGTCAGATCGGCATGGGTTTCCTGCTGATGCCGATTACCACGTGGTCCCTGAATTGCCTGAACGGGCCGAGCGAAGTGTCCGCCGGATCATCGGTGACGAATACCGCGCGTCAGATTGCGGGCGCTGTGGGCGCACCCGTGTTGGTGATTCTGATGGAAACGTTTGCCGCTTTGCATAAGCAGGGCGGCGCCTCCGCCGTCGCCGCTTCGATTTTCGGCATTCAATGGGCGCTGCGAATCTCCGCAATAATCTGTCTGGCAATGGTGTTGATGGTGTTCTTCGGCGTCAAGGGCGACGGTGCCGGTCGCACGCGAGACATTATTTCCTTGCGCGCGCTGCGCGAACGGCGTGCGCGGCGTATGGCTGCGAACTGACGGCAGATCCAACCATTCTCAACATAATAAGAAGCCCCGGTTTCCAACACCGGGGCTTCTTATTATGTTGTGCTATCGCAGGATTTCAGCTGGAGTCTATTACGCCCTGCCCATCAGCGTCAGGACAATCAGCAGCACGTTGAGCGCCACAATCAGTGCCACGACGATCATGAAAATCACGTGCTTGACGGTTCCATCAGCCCACTTGCCCATGAGTTCCTTGTCATGCGTGTATCGCATCAGCGGAATCACGGCGAACGGGATGCCGATGGAAAGCACCACCTGGCCGATGACCAGCGCCTGAGTCGGGTCCTTGGCGAACCACAGCACAATCAGTGCCGGCACCAGCGTGACCACGCGGCAGGCCCACATCGGGGCGTTGACGTGCAGCAGACCGTGCATGATTTCCGAGCCGGCGTACGTGCCAACCGATGTGGAGCTCAGCGACGAAGCCAGCAGGCCGATGGAGAAGATCGTGCCGATCACCGGGCCAAGCACCTGCGTGATCGCCCGCTGTGCGCCGTCGATGGAGTCCGTGCCAGACATGCCATGCAGCGAGTTGGCGGCGAGCACCAGCATCGCCAGATTCACGGTGCCGGCCAGCAACAGCGCCCAGGCCACATCGATTTTCGAGCCTCTCAGCTGCGTTTTGATCGACGGCTTTTCGCCGCCTGCGTAATGGTCGTTCACCAGCGTGGAGTGCAGGTAGATGGCGTGCGGCATCACGGTGGCGCCCAGAATCGAGGCGGCCATCAACACCGAGTCGGCGCCTTGGAAGCGTGGAATCATGCCTTTGACCACTTCGCCGGGGTTCGGCGGGGCTACGAACAGACCCGCGATGAAGCCGAATGTGATAATCAGCAGCATCACGATGATGATGCGCTCGAATGTGGTCTGTGTCTTGCCGCCTTGGAACCACAGCATCACCGTGGAGATTGCGCCGATCACCAGACCGCCGATGAACAGCGGCAATCCGAACAGCAGGTTCAGGGCGATGGCACCCCCGATCTCCTCGGCCAGATCGGTGGCGATGGCGATGACCTCGGCCTGCATAAAGAACATGAAGCGGCCGGCATCGCTCATACGTTCACCCAGCAGTTCCGGCAGGGATTTGTTGGTCACGATGCCGAGTTTTGCGGACTGATACTGGATGAGCACGCTCATGGCGTTGGCGAGCACCAGCACCCACACCAACAGGTAGCCGTATCGCGCGCCGGAGGTGATGTTGGCCGCCACGTTGCCAGGATCGACGTAGGCCACGGCCGCCACGAACGCGGGGCCGAGGATGCTGGCCAGCGCATGGTCATGCGGCTTTTTCTTGCCGTTTGCCACGGTTCCAGCTCCGGATCCGACTCCGGCAAGCTGGCGTTCCTTCTCGATTTCCGGTGTTTCCTGTTCGATGTCTGCCACGGCGTTCGTCATAGTGGTTGCCGCAGTGGCATCTGCTGCGGTGTGTGTTACTGCCATATCGTCTGTTCCTATTCCCTTCTCCCTTCATACCGGGCTCAGTTATAGCGCGGGCATGTTTCCCGCGTCAACAGACGGACAATCTGCAGACGATTGATGGATGACTGGCGGACTGGCAGCTGGCATTTCCCGCCATCTCGCTCATGAAATGTGACAAACCGCCGAAAACTCGCTCATGAAATGAGGAAATTACTAGAAAACTCGCTCATGAAATGTGCCAGACGGCAGAAAACTCGCTCATGAAAGTGTAAAATCATTGCTATAGCAGTAATTCGGAAAGGGGCTCCTCATGTATCTCAAACGCAAAGCCGATGCCTATCTCAATGCATGGAAATCCGACCCGAATCGCTCCCCGCTAATCATCAAGGGCCCTCGTCAAGTAGGCAAGACAGAGACTATCGATTACTTTGCCGCACACAACTACCGTTCGGTAGTGGAAATCAACTTCGTTGAGGAACCGAAATATCGCGCAATCACTGCGGACGGTTATGGCGCGGATACCATCGTCCGCAATATTTCCCTGATCGACCCAGCTAAAAAGTTCATTCCGGGCGATACGCTCATCTTTTTCGACGAAATCCAGGCCCATCCTGATATCGTCACTGCACTGAAGTTCTTTAAAATCGACGGCAAATATGATGTGATTTGCAGCGGTTCAATGCTGGGCATCAGCTATAAGCAAATCGAAAGCAATAGCGTGGGATATAAGACCGACTACGAAATGCGATCGTTGGACTTCGAGGAATTTCTGTGGGCTCGCGGATACGATGAGGCCGTCATCGAAAGCATGTTCACCCACCTGTGTGATGCTACGCCATTCTCTGAAGTGGAAATGAACGTCTTCTCCACGGCATTTATGGATTACTGCGTGCTTGGCGGCATGCCTGCGGTTGTCGCCTCCCATATACGCACTGGCACGTTCGAGGGAACACTGCAATTGCAGCGCCAGCTTATTTTGGACTACCAGGAGGATATCCGCAAATACGCGCAAGGACTCGATCAGGCACGAATTCTCAACGTGTTCAACCATATTCCCGTGCAACTCGCCAAGGAAAACAAGAAGTTCCAAATCAGCAAGGTTGCCAGCGGAGCGCGTTTCAAAGACTATCGAGGATGCGTGGAATGGCTTGAAACCTCGGGAATGGTGAATATCTGCCGATGTATGTCCTATCCTGAACTGCCGTTGAAAGGCAATTATGACGAAAACAAGTTCAAGATATATTTCGGCGATACCGGTCTGTTCGTAGCGATGCTTGACGACGAGGCCAGTGATGATCTGCGGGCCAATCGTAATCTTGGTGTCTATAAGGGTGCTATGTACGAGAGCATCGTCTCTGAAGCGCTACGGAAATCCGGCTATGACCTGTACTACTACAAAAAAGAGGATTCCACACTGGAACAGGATTTCTTCGTCCGCACGCGCGAATGGCTGGTGCCGGTGGAGGTGAAATCGAAAAAAGGCACCGCCAAATCCATGCGGACGCTAATCGCTTCGGATTCTTATCCGGAAATTCAGTTCGGCGTGAAACTATCCGCCGGCAATATCGGTAGTAGCGAACACGTGTTCACCGCACCATACTTCACCACATTTTTGCTCCGACGGCTCCTGCGCGCTTATGACGAGGGGCAGGCACCTATGCTCAACAATCCTGAGCGGTAGCCCCTATTCGTCTGCGGGCACGGCCTGGCCCGGGCAGGCGTGGAGGACGGCGAGCATGGCGTCCTTTTCTTGGGAGGTGACGGTGAGCTGGTACTTGTCTTTGACGCCAATCTGGCGGGCCACGTAGTCGCAACGGTAGTCGGCGTTGGTGGGTAGCCAGTAGGCGGCGGAAGCCGAACCCTTCTCCTGATTGGCCGGGCCGTCGACGGCCAGCAGGTTGTAGGGGTCATTGCCGAATTCATGGCGTTTGGCAGTGGACCAGTCGCGCGCACCGGATTGCCAAGCGTTTTCAAGGGCCACCACATGGTCGATCTGCACTTTGGCGCTGGTGGCGCGGCCACGTACAAAATGGATGGTCTGAGCGGTGTACGGATCGGCCAGTGTGCCGGACTCGACCACACAGGAACCGGCGTATTTGTAGGTGATGTCCGTGAGATCACGGGCGAGCACGTCGTCGCGTACGTCGCAGCCATTGCCGTCGACGTCGGTGGTGCGGAAACCGAAGGAATCGCGGTCGTAGCCGGAGGAGCTTTGGTTGTCGTCTACGGCGAGCGCGTTCAAAGTGTCGGCGGCTGAACCGGTGGCAGTGTAGCCACCGGTGATTTTGGCCGCGTCGGAGCTGACCTGCGGCAGTAACAGGCCGATGGTCACGCCGATTGCTGCGGCGAGAACGATGAGAATCAGCACGCGCTCCAGCGGCCCGGAGGCGTTGAAACGACGGCGGAAGTGGGCGTTACGACGTGCCATCAATCACGCATAGGTGAAGGTGAGGGGGTCGTGGCCGGCGCGGGTGGGGCCGTCGAGGGCGTCGATGGCAGCGCGTTCATCGGCGGTCAGGGCGAAGCCGAACAGGTCGAGATTCTCCTTCTGGCGGTCGGCATGCACGGACTTGGGGATGATGATCGTGCCGTTTTCGATGTGCCAACGCAGAATCACCTGGGCCGGGCTGACCTCATGGGCGGCGGCGATCTTCTCGATGGTGCCGTCGCCGGCGTTGATGTCGGCGCCACGCGCCATCGGCGAGTATGCCTCCACGGCGATGCCGTGCTCTTTGCAGAACGCCACCACTTCGCGCTGCTGCCACGTGGGGTGCAGCTCAATCTGATTGACGGCCGGCCATGCGCCGGTCTCCTCGTGCAGACGCTTCAGATCGGCGGGCATGAAGTTGCATACGCCGAGTGTGCGTGCCATGCCTTCGTCGCGCAGCTTGACGAACGCCTTCCAGGTGTCGGTGCTGCGCCAGTCGAACGGCGTGGGCCAATGGATCATGTACATGTCCACGTAATCGAGCTGGAGGAGTTTCAGCGAGTTGTCGAAAGCTTTGAGCGCGGAATCGTAGCCCTGCTGGGAGTCGCGCAGCTTGGTGGTGACCCACAGGGTCTCGCGCTTGGCTCCCTTGTTGTATCCGGAGGCGGCGAGCGCACGACCCACGCCGGCCTCGTTGTTGTAGCCGGCCGCACCATCGATATGGCGGTAGCCGGCTTCCAACGCGGATTCGACGACGGGGACCACACCCTCATCGTCGATACGTAGCACGCCGAGACCGACTTGCGGAATGGAATGACCGTCTTTCAAGGCGATGTCCGGCACGTTGGCGGGGTTGATGTGTCCGTTGGTCATGATGTGCGATGCTCCTTTATTGCTGCGACTACACGCCACTGTACACGGTTATGCAGGCGATGTGCGGGTGCTGCAACCAAACGGCATGATTGCGCCCGGCCTTCCGTGTGGGAGAGCCGGGCGCAATCATGACAACATCACGCTCTACTCCTGCGACCGACCCTCGCCCTATTGTTCCCGGGCGCGAATTTGCCCCGGTACAGGCGTCAATCGATTGACGTTTGCACCGGGGCAGAAATCGTTGTCCCGGTACGCAATTTCGGGCCATTTTCGAGAACCAGGACAAGACAATCCCCAAAGTCCACATACCCCGACAAACAGAATCGGCGGAATACAGCCAATCCCGAAATCAACATACTGTCCCGGTTCTCACGTAGAACGATTGACGTGCAAACCGGGGCAACGGGAATTGTCCCGGTACGCGAAAAACACCCGTTTTCACAAACCAGGACAGTGATTTCTGTCCTGGTACCCACATCAAACGATTGATGCACGAACCGGGACAGAATCGCATCGCTGCGCCGAGACAGACGCATCTGACAGCCGACAACCGATAAACGACAGCCGACAGATGGCATCTGGCAGCCGGTTGCCGGCTGCCGGCAACCGCATCATAATGCCGCATCAGTCTCTATCAGGAGCGCTTACGACGCAAAGCAAGCGAGACCCCGCCGGCCACGCCGAGAACGACAACCGCAAGACCCACGGCAGTCACCGCGCTACCGGTATTGCTCAGCACACCAGTGATCTTGTCGCCATTCGCACCGTTGGTCTTATCGCCCTCGCCCGTATCGGGATTGATAGTAGCCCCGCCATTACCCGCACCGTCCGAGCCGTTGCCGGAACCACCTTCGGCCCGAGCGGTAACCGCAACCGTATAGGTTTCGGTGACATTCGGATTCGACTTGAGCGTTACGGTAACCTTCGCCGCATCAGCGGGAGCGGAGAAATCGTAATCGAGCGTGAACTGGTCGGCGGAAAGCGTCACGTTGCCCATGCCTGCGGAATAGTTGCCCACGACCTTGAGATCATGGTCGGCATCGATGGCATCGCCCACCTGATAGGTGGTTTTGCTTGGCGTGACGGTCAGGCTGGAGACCTCCTTTTGGGCGAGGCCGGCAATGGCATCGGCAACAAGCTTGATCACATCGTTCACGTCCTGCTCGGTGTAGGTGCTGCCGGCAAGCAGCACGTCAGCGGCGGCAAGCGCCTGATCGAGTTTGGCGAGCGACTCGTTGGTGTACTCATCGCGATTGATTTTCCCGGCTTCGGCCACGGCCTTGTCCAGGTTCTCCGTGGATGGCTTCACCGGAGTTTCGGTCTTTTTGACGAGTGAGACCTTGTCCACATTGCCCCATGCGTCGGCAGGCAGGTTGCCCGTGATGGTGATGGTCGCTGTGCCATCAGCGCCCACGGTGACAGGCACGGTGGCGGTATCGAACTTAACCCAACCGTTGAGTTCCAGCGCATCGGACGTGGTCTTGCCACCCGTTGTGGCGGAGAGGGCCACACCATCGGTAATAGCGGCGTTGTCCGCTGCCGCGCCTTGGCTCATGGCGGTCAGCACGTATTCGCCAGGCTCGAGTCCGGTGATGGTCTGCGTGGCGGAGAAACTGTAGGCATCGGATGCCCAAAACTTCAGCGCGCGCTTGCCGTCGGCGGCGTTGCCACTGTCTTCGGTGATGGACGCACCGGTGCCGGCAATGGTCCAGTTCTTATCGTTCTCAGCGTTCTCGAAGCTGCCGTCCGTTACGTAATCCTTGGCGGGAGTGGCGGTGACGGTGACGGTGACGGTCACGTCGTGGCCAGCGTTGGTGGTGCCGGTGATGGTGTATGTGCCTGCGCCACGAATCCAGTCAAGCGCAGCGGATTGCCAGGTCACGGTTTCGGTCTCGTCCACCCCATCCTGATAGTGTGCGGCCACCTCACTCGGCAATTGCGCTTTGATCGCGTCGATGGAATCCGAGTCAGTCGCGGTAATCTCCACTGGATCTATCTTGGTGAACACATGATCGGTGACGGCACCGGTGTGAATGTACTTGAACGTCGGCAGAGAGGCGAGCGCCTTGCCATCGAAATCGAACAAAGCTTGGTTATCGACACCTGAGCCGCCCCAGTACAGGCCGGCGTCATTGGGATCGTATTCGCCGGCCGCTTCAGTGGCCCAGCCGCCACCGTACTTGTTCCACGTATCCACCAGTTCGGCGTTATCCTTGCCGCCGGTGCCCACGGGCACCCATGCGGGCTCCCAGTAGAACACACCCAGTCCGTCGTTTTCGCCATCGCCATCATTGTCGCCGATATTGTTCACGGCCTCGGCGACCGCGCGAATCTCATCGGCCTGGCCTTGCGGACTGATGTCGTATTTCTTGAGGTTATCGGCGGTTACTTTACTGGGCACTGTGTTGGAATCGTCGTCGCCATCATCCAAGGTGTATGCCCACGACGTTTCCGCCACCATCACATCTTTCTTATAAGTGGAGGCCACGTTCTTGAGCACGCTGGTGAGGTTTTCGGTGGTGCCATGCCAGAACGGGTAGTAGGAGCTGGCGAACACATCGTAATCCACATTGTGGTTGCTCAACTGTTTGGCGTAAGTGGCGTAGGTGCCGGCTTTCTCCGGGTTGGTGAAATGAATGACGACCTTGGCTTCGGGGAGCACTTCGCGTATGGCTTTGGAACCTGCGGAGAATACTTTGGACATGCCGTCCCAGCCGGAGATGCCGGCGATTTTCGCAGTGGTTTCGTTGCCGACCTGCACCATGCCGACGTCCACGCCGGCTTGTTTGAACGTGGTCAGAGTCTGCTTGGTGTAGTCGTATACGGTGTCGGCGGTTTTGTCCGCGTCGCCTTCAAAGGATTTCCACGCCTTGGGCACCTGCTGCTTGCTGGGGTCGGCCCAGAAATCGGAGTAATGGAAGTCGACCAGCACTTTCAGCCCTGCTGCCGTGGCTCGCTTGGCCATGGTCAGTGCGCGATCGGCGTTGACGTTGCCGCCGCCATATCCTTGGCCGTCTGCGGTGAACGGATCGTTCCACACACGCAGACGCACATAGTTCACGCCGGATTCCTTGAGCAACGTGAACAAATCCTCGACCTCGCCATTGGCGTTCTTGAACGTGACGCCGCTTTCTTCCAGCGAGAGCATGGATGAGACGTCCATACCGCCGATGAAATCATCGCTTAAGCCTTGGATGGCCTTGACCGAGACGTCGGCTTTAACTGGTTCTTCTTCGGCGGCGTTTACAGTGAACGTGCCTCCTGCGCAGAGCATTATGGCGGCCACGCCGGATGCCATAATGCGAGTAAGCGCGGTATTTCGGCGCATGCTTTTTCTCCTTTGAATGGTGAACGCTCAGAACGAACGCCCAGTGATGCTTGGCGCTTCCTTTCCTTATGCGCCACGCGGTACAGCTGTGTACCACGCAATCGTCACCTTAGCGCTTTATGCCGTGTTGGTCAACCGGTGTATCAACGCCTCGTACGGCCCAGTACAGCAACACCAGCATTACAGCAATGTCGTTCAGCGTGTGGAGGCGCGGGCGATGACCTGGGATTCGGTGGTGAGCAGTTCGGACTTGGTGATGCTGCCGTCGATGCGTCCGAGGATGCGATTCACTGCCGTGGGAGCTGTCCAGTCAAGGCGGGAATCCATGGTGGTCAGCGGAATCTGCAGGTAGGGGGCTTCCTCGTTGTTGTCGAAGCCGATGACCTGCACCTGCGCGGGCACCTCATAACCAGCGGTGCGCAGAGCGGTCAATGCGCCGATGGCCAACTGATCGTTCAGTGCGATCACACCGTCGAATGGCACGCCGGAATCAATCAGTCGCTGAGTCACGCGAGCGCCAGCGCCGATGGTCCAATCCTGATCGGTGTTGCCAATCAGATGAGGATCCAAGGAGAGCCCACGCCTACGGGTCTCTTCGATGATGCCGCGCAGACGCAGCTGCGCGTTGCCTTCTACGGCATTCAGCAATGCATCTTCGTCGTAAACGTCACGGGCACCGATCACTGCAAGTCTGGTGGAACCGCGGTCATACAGGTAGCCTGCGGCCATGGCGGCTGCGGATACATCGTCTGGGGTCACGTGATCCACAATGCCCCACGTGGTACGCGCGCCAACGATGACCAGCGGAAAATCAACCTTCAGATCATCGGGCGAAATGTTTTCCACCTCGCTCATGGAAAGGATCATGCCATCGGACACCGTGGAGTTGAACTTCTTCAGCAGATCGCGCGCGCCTTTCGCGGAGCCTTCCGCATACGTGGTGACGTATACGGAATAGTCGCGCTGACGGGCGGCCTCGATGGTGCGGTTGGCCAACTCGGCCAGATATGGCGGAATCAGCGAAGGCACGGCGAGGGTGATGAAGCCGGTGTGATCGCGGTTGAGGTTGCGGGCGGCCACGTTGACTCGGTAGTCGAGGTCCTTAATGACCGACTCGACCTTGGCACGGGTCTCATCCGTCATACGCCCGGAGCCATTGATCACGTTCGACGCAGTTTTGAGCGATACACCGGCGGCCTGAGCGACATCGCGTAGCGTCACTCGACGCTTGGCTGTTTTCTCGTCGCTCATGCCACACTCCTCTATCCGGACAACATTGCCATTCTAGCGCGGTTTAGCAGGACGTTTTAGCGATAAGAATGGCGTTGCGGTTCAGCGTATATCCAACGGCGTCAGTCTCGCAACGGTGGGCGATGATGGGATCACCTTCCACACCGTTGACGGCAACGGGCTGCTTCGAACGGTTCAGATAGAAATCGAAGCGGATGGTACCGTCTGAGGATTGGCGGATGGTGTGCAGGATGCGGGGGTCATGAGTCGTGGCTGCTGCGGTCGTAGTTGCGGCGTTGATCTCTCCCCCACCCGGCCTTTGGTCGGGAGCCCTTTCGTCGGAGGGGGCTGTTGTGTTGAGTTCCTTGAGCAAGTGGGTGATGTCGTGGCGGCCAAGATCGCAGCCCACGTAGATGGCGGCGCCTTGGCCGTGGGGGTGACTGGTGATGGCGGGGACGCCGTCGAGCTCCCAGTCAGCAGCGGCTGTACCCACGTACGTGGCAAGCACGCGAGTGTCTGGAGCGACCGAGGTCACGTCATTCTGCCACAGACGTGTCGTGAGTCCATTCGACAAACCGATTTCGGCCGGTTCGTCTTCGGCTTCTTCTCCGAGGATGTTGAATTCTTCGGAGCGGATGCCGAGCATGTCGCGCAGAAGTCCGTTGCCGGCGCCGGGGTATCCGCCGAGACCGATGTGGAAGTGTTCGTCGATCAGGCCGGTGGCATAGCCGACGATGACCGTACCGCCGTTTTCGGCAAAGTCCGCGATGCGACGGGTATCCTCGTCGGACAGGGCGATCACGGTGGGCAGCACGATAGTCTGGTAGCCGCTCCAATCGTAGGCGAGCGGGACCACGTCCGCGCGCGCTCCGGCATCGAGATATCCGCGATACCAGTCGCGTACGTCATGCCAGTGATTGAGTTTCATGCTGGGCAGGGTCTCGGAGCGAGTGGCCCATTCGGATTCCGCACTAAACAGAATCGCCGTGTCCGCGCGCTTCAGTTCCGTGTCTTGCATACCCGCGTCGGACAGCGTCTTCAGCGCGGCGCCGAGTTCGCACACTCCTCGAAACAGTTTCGTATCGGAGCCCGCGTGGGGCACCATCGCGGAGTGGAACGCCTCGGCACCCGATGCGGATTGTCTCCATTGGAAGAAGTTGATGGCGTCGGCACCCATGGCCACGTGGGCCAAGGAGTCGCGCATGAGCTCGCCGGCGCGCTTGCGCGTGTTAAGCGGCTTCCATTGGACGGCGGAGGTGGAGTGCTCCATCACGTACCACGGCTTGCCGAGCGCGAGCGAGTCCATGAGCGCGTCCGAGCAGGCGAGTTCGTCCAGATGGGATTCGCCCTCATGGAAGTAGTGATCGTTGGACACGAAGTCCACTTCGTTTGCCCATTGCGCGTAGTCCATGGTGCATTGGTCGGTGGAGACCATGAAGTTCGTGGTGAACGGCTTGCCGGGGCAGATTTCTTCGATGGCGTCGCGTTCGGCCTTGTAGAAGTCGAGCAGCATGTCGTTGCCGAACCGCTCGTAATCCAACTGCTGGGGCGGGTTGACCATGCTGTCGCCGCCCATGTGGCGAGGCAGCAACACCTCGTCGAAGCTGTTCACGTGCTGGGACCAGAAGGCCGTGCCCCACGCTTCGTTCAACGCGTCGACGGTCCCGTATTTGGCCTCGCACCACGTGCGGAACGCGGCCAAGGCGTTGTCGGAGTAGTCGTAGCGGTTGTTCCAGCCGTATTCGTTGCCCATGTGCCAGGCCGTCACGTATGGATTGTCCTTGTAGTGTTCGGCAAGTTTGCGGCACAGGCGCAGCGCGTATTCCTTGAGCACCGGGCTTGTGGGCTGCCACGACTGGCGTGAGCCCGCATTGACCACATGGCCGTACCGATCGATTGGCAGCACCTCAGGATGACGCTCGTACAGCCACAACGGGGCCGTGGCAGTGGCCGATGCCAGGTCCACGGCGATGCTCGCCGCGCCGAGCTTGTCGATCACGTGGTCAAGCCACTCGAACGTGAACTCGCCCTCGCGCGGTTCGATCTTGTCCCAGCTGAAGATGGCGAGGGCCACGGTGTTGACGCCGGCTTGGACCATCAGGCGAATGTCCTCGTCCAGTGTCTCCTCGGGCCACTGGTCCGGATTGTAGTCGCCGCCGAACGCGATGCCACGACCGGATTCAGTCAGCAGGGACGGCCACCTGAACGTTCTACGAGTAGTCATATCAATCAAGTCCTTTATTGTACCGGCTCATGGCCGATGCTATGTTGCTGGCGGCGGCCGTTGCTGCGATGACCTTCTTGGTGTTGCGCATGTTATCTCCTCCTGAGCCGTTGGGATTGGTCGTGGCTTCGGGACTTTGGACTTACCTTGGGCCTGGGTTCCTCGCCTGCGATATGCTCCGCTGACGGTCTTTTTTGGGGTGTTTTCTTTGGTACACCCGTGTACCAATATCTATGATGATACACCCGTGTACCAATTTGTCAAAATCAAGCGACACGCCTGATTTCCCGCCAAAACTCGCCACCTCGGGCACACAGAAGAATCTTCAGCCTCCGACATCCACAATTCCGCGAGCGTTCACATTCGTGGATGTCCAGCGCCAGACGGAGCCAGTTCGGCTAGTATGAATAGGCACCACCATAGCTGTATTGAGAGGAAGAGCACATGGCGGGACTGTTTCGGACTGCTTCCAAGCAGCCCAATCCTTTAGGAACAGCCATACGCACCCGCGGATCAGGAAAATATACATTCGGACTGGCTTTGAGTGCGGGTCTTGCCGGATTACTGTACGGCTACGACACCGTCTCCATCTCCGGTGCCATCGAATTCCTGCGCGCCAGATACGGGCTCAGTACTCTCATGGAGGGCCTCGTCGTTTCCTCCATCATGCTCGGTGCCGTCATCGGAGCGGCCACCGCCGGATTCCTTTCCGACCGATTCGGCAGGAAACGTATCCTTATTATCGGCGGCGCGTTCTTCCTCGTTGCGGCTGTATGGAGTGCGCTGACGATAGGTCCCATAGCGCTTATCGTGGCGCGCGCGGCCGGCGGCTACGGCATCGGCCTGACCGCCGCGCTGGCCGTCACATACATCACCGAATCGGCTCCGGCCAACATCCGTGGTCTGCTCGCCTTCTCTTATCAGCTGCTTGCGGTTTGCGGTATCTTCCTGACCAACGTCATCAACTACATCATCGCCTCCCACGGATCAAACGACTGGGATATCGCCGCTGGATGGCGCTGGATGCTGGGATTAGGCGCGATTCCGGCCGCCGCCTTCCTGCTGGCTATGCGGAGGGCACCGGAAAGCCCACGATTCCTCATTCAGATAGGCAGAACCGATGAAGGTTTCGCGGTGCTCGAGCACATCCTCGGCACCGAACGCGCACGCCTGCGCACCGATGACATCCAAGCCTCGGTCAAACTGGAAACCGAGATGTCGCACGAATTCCATGATTTGTTCCGTCCAGGCCTGCGACGGGCACTCGCCATCGGCATCTTTCTCGCCGTGTTCAACCAGTTCATCGGCATGAACGCCATTTCCTACTATGGGCCGGTGATGTTCTCGGATCTCGGGTTCGCCGGGGACACTCAGTTCCTCGCGGCCGCCAGCGTAGGCGGCGTGGAGCTGGTGGCCACCGTGGTAGGCATGTACCTGATCGACACGTTCGGCCGTAAACGTCTTATGGAAATAGGCACCGGCATGATGTGCGTGTTCGCGCTATGCATTTCGGGCTCGTATTTCATGGGCAATTCGCTGCTGACGCTTATATTCGTCATGGCGTTCACCATATCGTTCGCCTTTTCGATGGGACCGATTCCCTGGATTGTGATTCCCGAGCTCTTCCCCACGTATCTGCGCGGTCGCGCCACCGGATTGTGTGTGATGTGTCTGCTGTTCGCCAACTGGATCATCGCACAATTCACGCCGATGATGATCGATGGATTGGGCGGCGGCATATCGTTCGCGATTTTCGCGGTTCTGGATCTGATTTGCCTGTTCGGCATCGTGGCGTTGGTGCCGGAGACAATGGGACGCACGCTGGAGGAAATCGAGCATCTATGGCAGCCGAAAACCGATTTGGCCTACGCAAAATACGCGCTGAGCACGGCTGATGCGAATATCCGCCACGCGGAAGCCACGCTGCGTCGTATTGAAAACGAACGTCAGCAGGCATTGGGCATTATGGATGCGGCTGAGCGGGCTCGCGCTGCGGCACAGCAGAAGATTTTCGCCATAGAGACCGCCGAACGGCTGGAGGCGCAGCGCGCTGCCGAGGAAGCCGCCAAGGCAGCGGCGAATATGGCTGCAGAAGAAGACACGGCAGCGACCGTCTCGGAAGTTACGACGGATGAGAACGTGCCGTCGCTTATGCGGCGTACGAGGGGCGCTGTTCTGGTTGGTAAGTCATCCAGTAGACGGCACGACGGTGAGTATACGGACGGCTCTGCGAACGGCCCTGCGGATGGCTCTGTGGATGGCTCCGTGACTGACTCTGCGGATGGTGCGATGCTGGACGGCGCGGCGGCCGAGGCAGCGGCCAGCGCAGCAGTCGCGGCCTTGGCCGATTCACTGCCCGACGATCCATTCACGCTGGCGAATCGGCCGACTACGCGCAGTGGTGCGGATGATACAGATAGCGTTGATGCCGCAGATGCCGTTGATTCCGCGAATGACGCGAATCGAAACCGCAAGCAGACAAATGCCGTGCAGCCGGCACATATGGCCTCTATTGGGCACGCGCACAGTGCCGATATGCCTCGCGGAGTGTTGTTGCCCAGTGCCGACGAGGATTCCTACAGCGAGCATTCCTTCGCCGAGACGGATGACGACCGCGAGGCTCAGGCCATCGACGCGGCCCTCGACTCCCTGGATGCCCTTATCAGAGGCTGATATATAAGGAAATCCTGTATTGCAGAGTATTGCGGCCTGTGACTGTGCGACTTTACAGATTCAGCACCGCATCGGCAACGCGCATGGCGGATTCACGGTGAGAGACCAGCACCACAGCCACGTCTTGCCCCTTATCCGCATTCTGCTCGCTCTTGGACAGCTCATGAATGGAACGCAGAATGATGGCTTCATTCAAGGCATCCAGACGACTGGTCGGCTCGTCGAAGAGCACCAAGTCGGCATTGCGCAGGAATACACGGGCCAAGCCGATGCGCTGGCGTTCGCCTTCAGACAGTCGGTCGCCCAGCTCGCCCACCTGGGTGTCGAGCCCATCCGGCAGGGAATCGATCAGGTCGAGCACGGATGCCTTGGCGAGGGCTTCGCGGAGTCGGGCGTCAAGAACACCGGCCGCTCCCCCATCGCGAATCTCTGCCTCGGGCAAGGCGATAAGCAGGTTATCGCGAATCATGCCGTCGAACAGGTGGGTCTCCTGACTCATCATGGCCTGAATACGGCGGCGGGCATGCACATCGATTTGCGGTAGCGGCGTGCCGGACAGCGTCACTTGGCCGCGCTGCGGATCCCAATAGCGCATCAGCAGCTTCAGCATAGTGGACTTGCCCCGGCCGGACGGGCCTTGGATACCGAGGATGCCGTGCTGCGGCACATCGAGCGAGTAGTCGGCGAGAATCGCCTCGCTCTCCTCCCCCGGGTACGCGAAGGTGACGCGGTCAAGGCGCATGCCCTCATAATCCGAGTTCGCAGTGCCAGTTTCCACCACGGCCGGCGCTTCGTCCATCAGGCCGAACAGACGACGGGCGGAGGCGAAGGTCTGGGTGAGGTTCGCGGGCAGGGCGGCGAGCGCCAGCGTCGGCCCGAACGAGCTGGCGAGCAGCACGAAGGCGGCGACCAGCGCCGGGATATCGTAGAGGTTCACGCCGGCAAGATTGATGGCGATGCCGGCAGCCGCCGAGGTAAGCAATGCAACCAGCAATCCGCCGACACCGGCGAACCGGCCGTTGACACGGCTGAGTTTGGCATGGTTACGCCATAGCGCGCGCGTGCGGTCTTCGATGGCCTGCGCACGATCTTCACCCCGACCGAATCGGATGATCTCGTCGAGACCACGCATGTCGTCGAGCATCACGTTGTCGAGTTCGCCGGCCGCGCCACGGATGGCGGGGCCCAGATTGCGCACGCCGGTGGCGAAGAAGCGCGGCACAATGATGCCGATGATCAGATGGGAGACGATCAGCGCCAACGCCATCCAGGGGCTCAGCGTGGCCGCCACGATGGCGTAGACGATGGTGGTGGTCACGGCTATGGCCACGGGGCTGATGGTATGCGCGAAGAAGATTTCGAGCAGTTCCACGTCGGTGGTGAGCATGGCGATGAGGTCGCCCTTGCCCTTGCCGGCGAGCTTGGCCGGAGCGAGGCGGCGAAGGGCGGCGAAGGCCTTGGAGCGGAAGAGCGCGAGCAGGTGGAAGGCCACGTTGTGGTTCAGATATTGCTCAACGTAGCGCGTCAGGCCGCGCAACACCGCGCAAACAATCATGGCGGTGATTGCACCGGCCGCGCTCATGCCCCACACGGGGTTGCCGGCGAGCGCGAATCCGGCGATGATGCCGAACATCGGTAGGAAGGTTGCGGCAAGGTGGCCGATGGTGCCGGCCGTGGAAGCCGCGACCATAAGCCCGGCCAGTGGCTTGGCCTCCCCGAGTAGTCGCTTGATGACCTGGAACGTGCTCATCTCGGCCGGAGCTGCAGCCGGAGCTGCGCCCACAGCCGCCCCGCTCCCGCTGGCGGAAGCTGTCAGCGAAGCTGGCTGAGGGTGGTCAGCCCCAAAGTTCTCGATATCCGCCTGAGTAGTGAACAACTTGGCGTACACGCCGCCGGCCGCCATGAGTTCGGCATGCGTGCCGGTTTCCACCGACTTGCCGTGTTCGAGCACCACCACTTGGTCGGCGTGCTCGGCGTTGGCCATGCGATGGGTGATCATGATCACCGTCTTGCCGCGGGATTGCACCAGTTCGCGGATGGTCGCGAGAATCAGTTCCTCGGATTCCACATCCACACTGCTGGTGGCCTCGTCGAATACGAACACCGGCGAATCGTGCAGAAGCGCACGGGCGATGGCGATGCGCTGGCGCTGGCCACCGGACAGGTTGGCGGCGTCGGGCTCAATCGTCATGTCAAGGCCGTCCTGCTGCGAACGCACGAAGTCGGCGATACGGGCCTGTTCGAGCGTGTCCCAGAGACGGGAATCCACGGCGTCGGACGCGGCTTCACCGTTCTGGCCGTCATCGGGCAAAGCCATCAGAAGGTTCTCACGCAGAGTACCGGCAAACAGATGGCTACTGGCACCGATCAGGGTGATGGTTCGGGCGAGCGTCTCTCCGGACAGGTCGGATACCTTGACGCCGTTCAGCGTAAGCGAGCCTTGGTATCCGGTCAACGTACCGGCAAGCAGCGCGGCAGCCGTGGATTTGCCGGAACCGGAGATGCCGACGATGGCGGTGAGTTGACCGGGGTAGGCAGTGAAGGTGAGGTCGGTGAGCGCAGGTGCCGGCGCGGAATTCGTTTGTTGAATGGCGGCACCGGAATCGGCGCTGTCATAGGAATAGCCGACGTGGTCGAAGCTGACGGTGATTCCGCCATCGGCCTTGGCCCCGGCCTTGGTACCGGCATCAGTCCCGGCATCGGTGCCAGCGGTGGCCGGCAGCGTGGCAGTGCCGTGGGCGGGCTCGGGGGTGTCCAGCAGGGCGAAGATCCGTTTGGTGGAGGTCATGCCGTTCATCGCCACGTGGAAGTAGGAGCCGAGTTGGCGCATGGGGATGAAGAATTCGGCGGACAGCAGCACGATCAGCAACAGTCCGGCGAGGGTGAGCGGGAAGCCCGCTCCGAATGGCATCAGGTATTGCAGGCCGTAGGCCAGGTAGGCGAACGCACCGGGCAGGTGGGCGGCGAGCATGACCGGCGACCAGCCGGCGGCGCTGGCTCCTGCGGCGGCCGCGGCGGTATGCGCATACTGCCATAGAGCCACACCAATGCCGGCCGCCGCACCGCCGTAGGCCACGATATCCATGGCGGTCAGCGAGCGCAGCTGGATCTGCAGCACGCGCATGGTCATGACGCGGAAGCCTTCGGCCTTCTTGTCCATTTCGGCGGCGGCACGGTCGTCGGCGTCGAAGTTCTTCAGGGTTTCGAGGCCTTGCAGGTTGTCGAGGAATGCGGCACCCATGTCGGTGTATCGGCCCCAGTATTTTTTGAAGGCGCGGGCGGCGGTCATGGATACGATGCCGGTGACAATAATAATGAGCGGCGCGCAGACGAGCATGGTCACGGCGGCCGGCATGTTGATCGGCGCAATCACGGCGAACAGGGTGATCGGCGCAAGAATCGCATAGAAGAGCTGCGGCAGGAACAGTTCGAAGAAGCTTTGAATCTGCTCGACGCCTTCGCCGGCGGACTGGACCACATCCGAGGTCTTGACGCGCGACCTGTAGGACGGGCCGAGGGCCACCATTTTGCGGTACAGCTTGGAACGCAAAGCGAGCTTGACCCGTTCGGCGGCTTCGGTGCCGAGGCGTGTGGCGTGTGTGGTGGCCAGGTAGCGAACCAGCATGCAGACGATCGCCAAGGCCACGTAAACCATGAGGTCGCCGGCCATCGGGGCGACGGTGGTGCCCGGAACGCCGAACAGATTGGCGGGGCACTCGGAGGCCGAGGCGGCGTTACAGGAGAAAGTGTGTGGGTCGGCTGCGGCGAGCAGTCCTTGCAGCAGCATGACCAGCGAAAGCATGAAGCCGATATTGGCAAGCAGCCCAACCCACATCAGAGCCACTTTGCCGGCTATGAGCTTGCCGAGACCTGGTGCCAATTGGAACAGTCGTTTGTCGAACATGGTTCGCTTCCCCTTGCCGTGTTGTTGCGGTGTTGGTTGCCGTGGTACTGCAGTAGGTCTCGTCATGCATCAGTCGCGGGTGCCACCAATCGCATACCTGCACATACCGATGGCGTGCACTGCGCAATCCTATTTACCTTAGGCGAAAGCGCACATACACGCCAGACCTTCAGCTGAGACGACTGTCACGCTGAGCTTCGTTCCCAAATAAGAAGCCACAGACTCCCCAATGCCGACGCCGCCGATGATGCTGGAGCTGATGACCGGACCCTGCAGGGCCGGGCTCAGCACGTACTTGTCCTGCAGGAAGTCGATGGCTCCCGAAATGGACACGGTCATAACCGTAGAGCAAACCGGTTAGACACGGCGTTGTATACAATCCACAAAACCAGACAGACAACTTCTCCATTGCCCACAACGCGCGCAACCTTACGCCAGCGTAACCTAACTCGTCAGAATGGCTCGGGTTGTCAACTTGCCATCATGTTTGTAAGGAATAAACGGCCGTATGCTTACCGAATACACCACGCCCGGCGAATCCATCGAGATCCGCGATGACCAAACTATCTATTCACTGCTCACCGAACGACTGGCCCGCACCGGCGCGGACACGGTAATCGCCGCCAAGAAAATCGGCCCCGGCCGCTGGCAGAACGTCACCACCGGCGAATTCCACGAGCGCGTGGTCTCAGCCGCCAAGGGCCTGATCGCGCTCGGCATCGCCAAGGGCGACGCGGTGACCATCTTTTCCTCCACCCGTCTCGAATGGGGCATTCTCGATTTCGCACTGGCCGCAGTGGGCGCGGTAAGCGTGCCGATCTACGACACCGACTCCGCCCCGCAAGCCCAGCGCATCATGAACGATTCGGCGGTCAAGCTGGCCTTTGCCGACAACCGCGAGCGCTTCGACCGGCTCGACTCGGTCAAGGACCACTGTCCTGCCTTGAAGCAGATTCTCATGATCGAGGGCAACGCGCTGGGCGCGCTCGAAGGTCTGGGCGTGGCTGTTTCGGACGAGGAACTGAACGAGCGCGTGGCCACCGTGCGCGCCGACGATCTGGCCACCATCGTCTACACTTCGGGCTCCACCGGCAACCCGAAGGGTGCCGAACTGACCCACAAGAACTTCGTGTCCATCACCATCTCCGCCTCGCAGGCGTTGCATGAAGTGGTGCTTGACGACCATCCGCGCCTGCTGCTCTTCCTGCCGCTGGCCCACTGCTTCGCGCGATTCATCCAGTACGCCTCCATCGCCTCCGATGACGGCGTGGTCGGTTATCTGCCGGACACCAAAACCCTGCTGCCGGACCTGCGTTCGTTTGAACCGACCTACCTGCTGGGCGTGCCGCGCGTGTTCGAGAAGGTATACAACGCCGCCTCGCACAAGGCCGGTGCCGGCTGGAAGGGCCGCCTGTTTGTCAAGGCCGCCGAGGCCGCGCGCGTCTGGAGCCGCAAGGAGCAGGCCGGCGAGCAGCACACGTTTGCCGAAATCGCCGAGCGCGCCAAGTACGAAACGCTCGTCTACCGCACGGTGCGCGGTGCTCTGGGCCCGAAGATCAAGTACGTGGCCTGCGGCGGCGCACCACTGTCGCTCGATCTGGCGCATTTCTACAACGGCATCGGACTGCCGATGATTCAGGGTTATGGCATGACCGAAACCGCCGCCCCGTTCGCCGCCACGCGCGTGACCGACAATGTGATCGGCACCGTAGGCCAGCCCGCGCCCGGCTCCTCGATTCGCATTTCCGACGAAGGCGAACTGCAGGTCAAGGGCCCGAACGTGTTCCGCGGCTACCACAATCTGCCGGAGAAGACGGCCGAGGCGTTCACCGCCGACGGCTGGCTCAGGACCGGCGACTTGGCCGAGATCGATGATGAGGGCCACATCATCATCACCGGCCGCATCAAGGACATTATTATTACTGCCGGCGGCAAGAACGTCTCCCCCATTCCGCTGGAGGAAGAGATCGCCAAGTGCCCGATCGTGGAGCACTGCGTGGTGGTGGGCGACCAGCGCCCGTTCATCGGCGCGCTGGTGACGCTCGATCCGGAGTCGCTGGCATTGTGGCTGCCCGCGCATGGACTGTCCACGGAGACGCCGGTGGACCGGCTCGCCACGAACGCCGCGGTGCGCGAGGAGATTCAGCAGTACGTGGACAAGGCGAATGCGACGGTCTCGCGCGCCGAATCCGTGCGCAAGTTCGCCGTGCTGGACACGCAGTTCACGCAGGAGAACAAGTGCCTGACGCCGTCGCTGAAAGTGGTGCGCCCGGCCGTCAATCGCGTGTTCGCCGATGTGATCGACAACGAGATCTACAACGGCAAGCGGTGAGACGCGCGGTTCCTTGTGATCCGGCATGAAGAGAGGGCCTTTTGAACCGCACCCCGATTGTTGGACTGGAGTAATCCAGATTCGATGATCGGAGGTGCGGTTTCTCATGTCCAGGGATTGCAGGCGTCATTATGACGATGATTCCATGCGGGTCGTCGCCGGGGTGCCGCCCGGCCCAGGTGGGTCATGCCCGGGTCAGTTTCTTGCTCCTGAGACGCAGCACGACATCGGCGGAGTTGGCGACGCGCTTGGAATGCGTCACCACGATCACGCATTTGCCGAGCTGATGGGCGGCGTGCTGCAGCAGATGAATCACCTCGTCGGTCATCTCCGGGTCGAGGCTGCCCGTCGGCTCGTCCGCGAGGATCGCGCGGCCCGGGGCGACCAGCGCGCGGCCGACCGCCACCCGTTGACGCTGGCCGCCCGACAGGTGCATGATGTTGCGCTTGGATTCCTCACGGCTCAAACCCAGTTCCTCGAGGATCTTCATATCGGCCTTGGCGCTGACCAGCCGCAGGTTCTCTTCGGGGGTGAGGTAGTCGATCAGGTTATGGTCCTGGAACACCAGGGACACGTGCTCCCGGCGGTGCTTCGCATAGCCCGATGCGGCGATGTCCTCCCCTTCGAAGCGGACCACTCCCCGGGAGGGGGCGTCCAGGCCGGCCAGCAACGACAGCAGCGTGCTCTTGCCGGCGCCGGACGGGCCGGTGATCGCATACATCTTCCCGGATTCGAAATCCGCGCTGACATCCGAAAGAACACGGATCTTCGCCGCGCCGTAGGCGTAATCGACATGGTCCAGTTGCAGACAGTTAGACATGATTGGTGACTCCTAACGCATAGAGGAAAGAATGGATTTCGGGGATTTGGACAGCACGGCGGCGCATGACACGGCAAGAGCCACGGCGATGACCGCGCATCCGAGCAGCAGGATGAGCATCGTCTGCTCAGGCGGCAAGGCCTCCACGTGCAACGATTCCAACGGCGCGACGCCCGAATCGCGCAACAGTCGGGAAGACACGTATCCCGACAGCATGGCGCCGGTGCCCAGCGAACACAGGGCGGCGACCGCCGCCATGAGTCCGGTTTCGATGGCGAGTTGTGCGACGATCCGCATCTTGTCGATGCCGAGGGCCAGAAGCGTGCCTATCTCATGGATGCGTGAGCGAATCCAGAAGACCAGCGCCATCGCCAGCACCAGTACGTCCGCGAGGCAGACGGACAGCAGCACCATGCGCACCAGATTACGCACCGTCTGCACGGATTGCAGGACGCCGGAGAGCCGGGCCGAATCGTCGGTGACGTCGTACTTGCCGCCGGCCATGGTCTTGGCCCGTCCAATAGCCGCGGACAGGTCCTGCGGATTATCCGACAGGCATCGGATCATGTCGATCCGGTCGTTTCCGGTCAGAGCGGAAGCTACTCGCCTACCCGAATAGATGAGGTTCTCGGAAGTGTCCGAGGGCAGGGGGCTTTGGGCCTGCACGTTGCCGGAGAAGATCCCGGCCACACGCACCGTGGCGTTGCGCCCCTCCTGCCGGAGACGGAATGTCGAGCCGACCGATAGGCCGTTCTGCATCGCGAAGTCGCGGTGGACCAGCACATTGTCGCCGTCGCCCGAGATATGGCGGCCCTGCTCCAGGCGGTACAGGCCGCTCTGGAATTCCTCGGACAATGAGGAATCGGTGGTGCCCAGCACGCTGACCTGCATGGCCAGATCGGAGTCCAATCGGGGGCCCTGCCGGGGCATGACCGGGCGCGCGCCATCCACCTGCGCCAAGGTCTTCGTCGCATAGGCGGTCTTCGTCACACCGGGGATACGCGAGAACCGGCTCGCCTCCTCGGCGCTAATGGGATTCTCGCCGGCGCTGACGGTAAACCCTATGCCCATGCCCGCGCCGATGCCGTCGGACATGGTACGCAGGGCCGTCGAGACTCCGACCTGCGCCACCAGGCTCGTGAAGACCATCAGCATCAGCAGACCGATGATGCCGCTACGTACCGGCTTGCGTACGATCGCCAACGTGGCACGCTTCCACTCATTCATGCTCATCATCGAATCTCCGACAGGTCTCGCGGCGATTTGCGCAGCATCGGCATGCACGCCACCGCGACGCACACCAGCATCACCGCCAACAATCCGAGCGCCACGTACAGCATGGCGGTCCCGTCGACCGACACCGTGAGCGAATCCAGGGTGCGCACCGACATGCTGGATTCAAGATCGCCGCCGACCTGCCCCATGCTGCTCAGCTCCTTCGCCGCGGAGGCGTTCACGGAATGGAGCGCCGTGGCGCCGAGCCATTGGGCCATTCCCTGCGCGCACAGCCAGCCGAGGGCGAGGGACGGCAGACCGATCAGCACCATCTCGGTGAGGTATTGGGCGACCAGGGAGGGCTTGCCGACGCCAAGGGACACCAGTATGCCCATCTCTTGACGGCGGTCGTTCATCCACAGCAGCAGCATGAGACTGAGCACGAGCACGGCCGAGACGGTCACGCCGATCAGGGCGCCGCGCATCATGGAGCGCACGCCGCGGGCGGCATGCAGCATGCTCGATGAATACTGGTCGTTGCGCGTGATCTGATAGTTGTTCCAATCCACCGGGAGTTTCTTCGCGGCATCCATGGTCTTCTCCACGTCAACGCCCTTGGACAGCACGAAGGTGGCGTCCTGGTATATTTCCTTGCCGTCCTTGTACTGGTACAGGTCGCGTGTGGTATCCAGATCGGTGTAGATGGTGTTGGCGGTGAGTTCCGCTCGGCTGGATACCTTTCTGGCGCTGTCGCCCTTGAATATGCCCACGATGGTGGTCTTGACGGTCGCCGTCGAATGTGATTCGTTGTCGGCGTCATAGGCGTTGGCCTTGAGCGTGAGCGTGTCTCCGACTTTGAGCCCGTTGGCTTTGGCGAGATCCTCATGGATCATCGACGTGTACTTGTCGGAGGCCTTCAGATGTCGTCCTTCGGCCATGCCGAGCGTGCGCGACGTGAACACGTTGAGTTTCGACGAATCATTCGTGCCCATGACGTTGGCGGCGTTGCCAAACTGCTGCTCCTGGGTCGCATCGTAATCATCGCCGCCGGGGACCTTCGCCACATTCGCCCCCACGAGATCGGCGGTGGCGTTCTGACGGACCATATACGAATCGACCCCGGGCAGTTGGGCGATCCTGCGCACGTCGGCGGGGCGCACCATGCCGCCTCCGCGAGGCGTGAGCATGCTGCCCTGCATGTTGCTGGACAGCACGAATCCACCGACCGCTTCCTTCTCGATTCGTCCGGCGGCCTGTTGAGCTGCCCGAGAAACCGCGATCGTGGATAGCATGCTCGCCGTTATGATGGTCAGTATTATAAGGAGCACTATGGTTCGCACTCGTTTTCTGAGCACATAGCGCACCGACCGTGCAACGAACGTCATCAATACCTCCTGTGGGACTTGGGCTTTTCGCCCAAAATGCGAAACATGCCGCGTTTCGCCGATTAGTTAGCCGCGACGATACATGATGCACCTCAAGATACGGGAGATATACGCCTTGAGCGAAAAACGGAACAGCGGCGAATGTCGGTTATTCTGGATTTTGGTCCATCTCGGGCCGCGTCGATGCGTCGGCCCGCGAGAAATCAGGCTCGCGCCTCACCTTCGAGGCGGCGAACACAAGAAGCGGCAGAGCGGCGAACGCATAGTTCTCGCATTGGATGTACAGGTATGCGACTAGGACGAGCCAGCAGATGACGGTCTTGTGCCAGACGCCGGATTCGCCCGAACCCGCGCCGGCAACGCCACCACCACTATTACCCCCGGCAACATCAGCAACGTCGGCAACGTCGGCGACACAAACACCGTGCGCCAGCTCGTCGGACGATGCGCCATCCGCACCGCCACGGCATACCGTCCTCCCGCGCGTCATGCAGACCATCGAGGCTCCGACCAGCATGGCCAGCCCGATCAGCCCGTATTCGGCGATGACGCTGGTATACGCGCACATCGTCCACACCGTGTCCGCGTTCACGCCGGCCGCGAATCCCGTGGCCGCGCCGCCGTTCATGCCAAGACCGTCCAGCAGCCGTCCGGCTTTGGCCGCGCCGGCCCACACCGCATTGATGATGTTGCCCGCGCCATAACCGGTGAGCAGCGTCCACGGATGGGTGAGCAATCCGCATATCGGATCGAGGCTTTGGTAGATCCGCGCGAAGAACGAGCCGTCTCCCTCGGCCCCGTTTTCCGCGATGGCGGAGAGTCTGGAATCCGCCAGCACACCCAGCAGGCCCAGTGCGCATGCGCCGAGAATCTGCAGCATGCCCCGGACGCGGCGTGCGCCGTCATGCCAATCGGTGCGCGCCACAAGGGCGATCAGCAACGCCACGACGGAATCGATGACGATTCTGGTGCCGGCTTGCATGAGCACCGCGCCGACGGCATACGTGACGATGAGGTCACGCAGCCGTTTGGCGTAGATGCGGTCGCGCCCGCGCATGAGCCACATGAGCGGAAGCAGTATGCCGAACAGGTGCATGCCGATATAGCTGGGCTCGGCGAACAGGAACTGCGGACGGCCGCCGCCCCACACCGAGTTGTCGCTGATGTATTGCCGGTACATGAGGTGCGAGAAATAGTCGGTCAACGGTTTGGCGTGCAGACGGATGGACAGCCATTGCACGACGCCCACTCCGAAGGAAACCCAGTATGATGCGATGAGAATCCGCAATGGCGTACGCCACGGAATGCGTTTGATGTCGAACGCAAGGGCGATCGCACCCAAAGTGGCGAGCACGCCCAATAATCCGGTGATGCTCATGAACGCGGCGTTGAGGTGGATGCCGAACTTCAGCCATCCCGGGATGGACAGGATTATGCAGGCCACCGGCAGGAGGAACATTGGCAGGTACCGGTTGGCCACGATGCGCAGTTGCCGCCAATTGCATAGGCAGTACACGGCGAACAGCGCCGGACTGATTGGCGACCAGAACGGCGCGTACAGGCCGAGCGTGGTGCCGTCCACCGGAAGAAAAGCGATGGCCAACAACAGCCAAATGACGTTGCGTTCCTGCGATGTCAGAAATCGCAGGAACGACCGGTATTGCGGTCGGCCATGATGGTTGCCCGCGTCGATGGTGTCGTTGCGTACGCATGCCTGGTTCATGTGATTCTCCCTCCCCGTCAACCTTACTCGTTCATCATGATGCGCGGACGGGGCATGCTTTCCCCGCTGAAAGTGCAATGGCCCGAACATTGACAAGGTCACACCGAATGCCCCCATCATTGGCACATTGTGCGATCTCGTCGCGGCTGGCTAACGAAATAATGTTGGCCGACCGGTTACATTGGTTCGGTACAGTGGCGGCATTATCGGCCACTGAATCAAGCGATTCGCGGCAGAACGACGAAAACAACACCTGGGCGAAAAGAGGCAGGCATGACTACGAATCGACCGCTCATTGCGGTGACTCCGCTGATGGATTACGGGCGCGATAGTCTGTGGATGCTGCCCGGATATATGGAGGCGATAATGCGGGCCGGCGGTACGCCCGTCATGTTGCCGCTGACCGATGACACCGACATTCTTGCGCAATGCGCCGAACGGTTTGACGCGTTTCTGTTTACGGGCGGGCCGGATGTGGGACCGATGGTTGGTGCAGCGGCCTCCGCCACCGGCCGTAGCGAGGTGCTCTCTCCTGAGCGCGACCGAATGGAATCGATTCTGCTGCCAGCTGTAATGGCTTGGGACAAGCCGATTCTGGGCATCTGCCGTGGCATTCAGTTCATCAACGCAGCGCTGCGCGGCACGTTGTGGCAGGATCTGCCAAGCCAGCATCCGAGCGATATCGAACACCATATGAATCCGCCGTACGATGCGTTCGGACATAACGTTTCCTTGGTGCCCGGCACTCCCCTGGCTTCATTGTTCGCAGGGCAGACTGAGATTGCGGTGAATAGCTATCACCATCAGGCGGTTCGTGAGCCTGCTGCTGGACTCGAGGTCATGGCCGTCGCGCCCGACGGCGTGATCGAGGCCCTGTACCGGCCGGCAAGCCACTTCCTGTGGGCCGTGCAGTGGCATCCCGAGTTTCTCTACAAGGTAGATCCACGCTCGCAGGCGATTTTTGATGCGTTTGTGGGGAGTTGCTAACAGCGGATTTTTTTTGCGTGACCACGAAAGCATAATCGAGATTGCCACCTCATGCCAACGGTTCCGCACCAGGCAGCGGCGCGTCTGTGTTATCTGGAAACATGGCTGCATCTTGCTGGAAAACATCACCTGAAGTGCTCTAAGGTCATTGGATGTTATTTTTTTATCACATAAAATATCATTTTTTTATACAGCATGTGATAAACTTATCAACATGATTCCATCGAATGTTCGATACGTAACTCGACCGTTGGCACAAGTCCTCCGTCAGTGTCCAAGCAAAGTAGCGGTGCTGGAAGGAGCACGAGCAGTCGGCAAAACCATGCTTGTTCAGACAGAATTGCCAGACGGCTATCATTATGAGACGCTTGCTGACAAGAGGACATTCGAGTACGCCTCATCTCATTTGGATGAGTGGGTTGATTCGCTACCCACGCCGTGCATTATCGACGAAGCTCAACGTATTCCCGACTTGCCTCTATCCGTCAAGGGAGTAATCGACAAGCAAACTGGTTCTACTCCTTTTTTCATTCTTACTGGTTCAGCATCAATCACCCGAGATGGGCTAGACGGACAGGATCCCCTTACCCGCCGTTCCCTGCGTTACACCTTATATCCCCTAACACGCAGAGAAATCAATAAAAATACTGATACCAGCATCATTGACTTGTTGTGGAACGGTACCCCAAATGCGAACTATCATTCAGAGACCAATAGGGACACACTAGCTAGGTATATGACTGTGGGAGGTTTCCCCTCGTATGCAATGCCCTCCATACCTATTGCAGAGAGCGATTTACGTTTTTCCGTAAAAACGGATATCGATAATGTTTTGGGCGATACCATACTTCCCGGAGAGCGATTGGATAAAGCAATAGCTGATTCCATACTCAAAGAGTTACTTGCAGTCCCTGGCGGGATTTTGAATGTAAAAAGAATATCCGACACTATTCATTCGAATCCCTCCACCATTGAGCGATACATCAGTATTTTCATGCGCCGATTCCTAATCTCCGCCTTACCGAACCTACGCTCAGCACCTGGCAAGCAACTGTTTACCCGCGCAAAAATACATCCAGTAGACACGTCATTCAGCGTTGAAACAATACGACAATCTGGCAGAGATTTTCATAATGATCGCGTTCTGTTTGGCGAGCTTTTTGAATCATTCGCCGTCAATCAAATCATTCCGGAAATACAATGGTCCGATATACACCCCGACGCTTTCTACTGGCGGGAAACTGGCAATAAACCCAAAGAGGTTGATCTCGTGCTGCTACACGATAATCAACTTGTCGCTTTGGAAATGAAGTCCAACAATACCGTGGACCGCAAAGATTTTTCTGGTATTGCAGCATTGCGCGACAGCGACAAGCGCTTCCACCGAGGCTACGTCTTATACACAGGAGACAAGGTGCAGCAGTTCACTAACAACATATGGGCTCTGCCAATTTCATCATTGTGGGACAGTGACGGATTCCAGACAGCTACTTCGGATGCTGAACATTACTCATTATCGATTCCATCAGTTTTACCTATTCGGCCGTCCGACACCAATGTGGCAGCTCATGCCAATGCCCCTACTGATGCCAACCTGTTTTTAAGCTACTGCCATGCAGACAATGACCACCTCAAGGGGGCAATACTTCAATTCGTGAATGATATTATCGACGAATACAATTACGAGACCAGCAATACACTCGGGTTATTCGTCGACAAGACCTCTATAAACTGGGGTGAAGATTGGCGTCAGGCACTTGATCGAGGTATTGGTAATGCAAATATCATTCTTCCAATAATTACTCCCAGATATGTGCGTAGTGAGGCCTGTCGTAAAGAACTGCTGGATTTCAATACTCGGGTCACGGAACATGGACCGAATCGTATACTTCCATTGATGTTGCAAAGCATAGATGGCATGACTGGAATTAGTGATCGTGATCCTGTTTGGGACATCGCGCATAATCGACAGTATCTACCAGTGGGCGATTTGCGTTTAATGTCTGCCGAAGATCGTCAAAAGAGAATCCTTGAAATCGTGAAAGAACTTCGCGCAGTAATAGAGGATATTACTGCCCAATCACAATCTGATGGCACATCAGAGTCAGTTGTGAGCAAGTTTAAGGGAGACAACACACCGGATTTATTGAGTGCCTGGAATGAGATAGAAAAGCTTACACCACAAGTTAATGTGGGCGCGCAAGAATTTGCCGTATCATTTCAAAATATCTCAAAGACATTAAGTACCCATCCTGCTCCTGCAAACGGCAATGCATCTGTCTATTCCTCATGGGCGATACAACTATCAGAACAACTACAACCTGACATTGATTCGCTCAACAAGGCATCGGATAATCTGTCAGAACTATGGAATAACGCCTATGCCGTCATGTCTCAATACGTGGGCTTCATTCAGGGCCTTCCACAAGGCGCTCTACGCAACAGCCAGATTGACAGCATGGGAGCGACATTCGATGGATTGCGCACTTCGCTATCCATGCCTCCGGAAGTGACACAGATGCTGTCCCTTATTCGTATGCTTGGTAATTTTGCGCGTCCCCTTCGCCCATTTGCTGATGCCGTAAACCAATCATTCAATGTAATCGAAAATATGGGCACCATGACGGCTGCATTACAAAATCAGCTTGATCGCATACCTCGATAAATCGGAATTCAATTCAGTGCGCATCGGATTAATGCGAATCATCTAAACCACCTAAAAAAGGGCTGCTCCGGTTTCCCGGAACAGCCCCTTTTCAGCGGTAGCAGTCAGCAGATTGATTTAGTCATCAGTGCTGGTTGTTGAGACGGTGGTACATCTCGGACAGCTCCAGTTCCTTCTCGAACTGGCGAGCGGTGGTGTTCTCGTCGATGACGGCGAGCTCAACACCGGCGATGCGGGCGAAGTCTTCCCAAGCCTCACGACCAACGGAGGGGGTCATGCAGGTGTGGTGAG
>ENA-OUQF01000234-OUQF01000234.1-human-gut-metagenome-genome-assembly--contig:-NODE-234-length-47585-cov-29.182327_pt1 | contig 47585 bp, 40 predicted proteins | sample MGYA00237947_ERZ548826 | MGnify/ENA primary metagenome ERZ548826 (study PRJEB26490, sample SAMN05194701) | human gut metagenome | biome: terrestrial biome; feature: human-associated habitat; material... | reverse complement strand
TTTCAGACTGAACACGGCTTATCAGCCCTTGATTTTCCATTCTTTCCAGCATCGTAGTAAGAGATGTTATCGCTAATCCGCATTTAGTCGAGAGTGACCTGATTGAGATACCATCCTCCTGCCACAGCACATAAAGAATACGCCCCTGGGCTCCATTAAACGCATCAATATTCTTTTCACTGAGAATCTTCTCGAAAATCCGGTCTCCAAGCTGTTTTATTTTGGTGACAAGAAATCCTCCATTCATTTCCATACAAAAGCTCCTATATAGTAGTTTATTAAAAACATACTATATAGGAGCTTTATTGTCAAGAGTTTATATGTCTTAATAGGTAAATTCCGTTTTTTCAATTCTCCAAACTGGAATTTAGGTGTAACTAAAGTCTTATCTTATATGCCCCTTTCTTCGAGCATAATCTCCAATTATAAAAGCAACTGCTATAATCAACAAAATAAATATAGATAATATATCCCAAATATCAATTACCGCCTCGCCAATCATTTTTGATAATATACTATTTATCAAAAGTGTAAATGGAATAGCAAACAAGAATGTGATTCCTGTTGCCAAAAACTTTCGTTCTTTAAGTCGATAATATAAAGCATAAATTATCCAAAGAAATGCAAGTGAGATAATCGACATAATCGCACCTATGCTGAACACCTTATTCACTTTTATCAAAATACTTAATATGTACATAAATGGTACTATAATTATACTAATAGCAATCATCGCCACCAGCACTCCCCTTTTTCCCAACAATATAACCGGAAACGATGCGATCCATGTAACCAATATAGAACTAAGCACAATTAATGACCATGTCAATGTTCCCGAAATGGCAATATCACATATGCAACATACCATAATGCCAATTATCATAGCGATTGTGTATATTGTTGATATTATTGCATTCTTGTTCATGTTGTTCTCATCTTTTCTTTTTAATTCAATGAGATTTTCATTGACCTTCTCTTCGTAATTATTCATTTCTATCCTCTCCCCACTCAACAATTCGTTAACCGTAACACCTAAAATATTGCAAAGTTCCAACATGATAGATGAATCAGGCATACATTTTCCTGTCTCCCATTTGGAAACAGCTCTGTCAGTAATATTTAACTTTTCTGCTAATTGCGCTTGTGTCAAACCTTTTTCTTTTCTACAACCAGCAATAAACTTTCCTGTATCAATTTGATTCATGAAAATATGCCTCCTTTCATGATTTACTCTACAATTTCTATCAATTTTTGTACACGAACCGTAAGTAGAATTATCAAACTCAACCTTCAGTTGGGAGAGGCATTGTGTTTGACAAATTCCGATTTATTAGTCTGTTTCCATTGTAGAACATAGCAATTCATTTAAGCCATACCAAATTTAATGGTTTAACCATTTTTCAACCTTACTTTTCATCAACCACCTGAAAAATATAAAACTTCAAGTAGTAGGAGTCATCAGCCGACCATAAAATTGGATGGTCAGGTGCCTGAGTACGAAATTCAACCTGCTTTAAGCGTTTGTGAACGCTGGCTGCTGCTTGACCAATAGTTTTTGTAAATAATTCATAATCCATAAAATGAGAGCAGGAGCAGGTAGCCAGATAACCACCATCCCTAATAAGCTTCATTGCTCGCATATTGATTTCACGATAGCCCTTAGTAGCATTTTTAATTGAGTTTCTTGACTTAGTAAAGGCAGGAGGGTCGAGAATAACCACATCAAATTGCTCGCCTTCTTCTTCAAGCTTTGGAAGAAGCTCAAATACATCAGCACATTTAAAGGAAACTGTGTCGGATAAGTTGTTAAGGGCAGCATTTTCAGCAGCCTGCATAACACCTAACTCAGAGGCATCTACACCGATAACCTCCTTTGCACCAGCCATACCAGCATTTAATGCAAAAGAGCCAGTATGTGTAAAGCAGTCAAGAACTCGTGCGTCCTTACAAATCTTCCAGATAGAGGCACGATTATATTTCTGGTCAAGGAAAAAGCCGGTTTTTTGACCTTCCTTTACATCTACAAAATAGCGTACATTATTTTCAATGATTTCAACCTTGGTGTCAAATTCCTCACCAATAAAGCCCTTATATAGCTCCATACCTTCCTGCTTTCTGACCTTGGCGTCACTTCGCTCGTAAACCCCACGAATAGTAATACCGTCCGCAAGTAATACTTCCTTAAGAGCATTTATAATTGTAAGCTTAAAACGGTCAATACCAAGTGCTAGGGATTGAACAACTAAAACATCAGAAAACTTGTCTATCACAATACCCGGTAAAAAGTCTGCTTCACCGAAAATAAGTCGGCAGCTAGAGGTATCAACTACCTTTTTTCTGTATTCCCAAGCATTTTTTACACGCATTTTAATAAAGGCATCATCAATTTCTGTTTCTACATTTCTAGTCATCATTCGTATGGTGATTTTGGAGTTAGTATTAATAAAGCCTTTACCCTGAGGGTAGCCGGTATGGTCCTTGACTATAACAATATCTCCATTTGTATATTCACCCATAATAGTATCTATTTCATTATCATAAATCCACGGACCACCAGATTTAAGGTATCTGCCTTCGCCTTTTTTTAAATTAACAACTGCTTCGCTCATATAATAATCCTTTCAAAAGTAAGATTTGTCATTTACTGATATATATAATAGCATTACACCGTCGATTTTAAAAGAAATAATTTAGTTATTGACATTGAACATTAGTTAGATTATACTAACTAATAGTAATGAAAATCATTCTCATTAAAATAAATGGTACATAGTTAAAAAGAATTGTAAACATATAACAAATATACAATAGATATATAAATAGAAGCAATATCAAAGTATTATAAAAGAAGGAGTTGAGAAAGAAGATATTATGAAAAAAGAGATAGTAGGACAAAACGAAAAATATTATAGAACAAAAATGAAAAAGGAAAAAATAATTAATGAGCTAAGAAGCAGCGGGGGAAGAATTACAAAGCAGAGAAGTATATTGCTGGATATTATTTTGGAAGAGGAATGTGCCAGTTGTAAGGAAATATATTACAAGGCGCTTAAGTATAATAAAAAAATCGGGACAGCCACAATTTATAGAATGGTGAACACCTTAGAGGAAATAGGTGCTATTAGCAGAAAGAATATGTATAGGATAGAGGAGTCTGTAGATGCTACAGCCTATAAGGTGGAATTTGAGGATAATACATCCATTGAAATACCTGCAAATAGCTGGAATCAGGTTATAAAACAAGGGTTAATATCCTGTGGCTATATTACTAATAAGGATGTTGCATTTATAATTGCTGTATGAATTAATGATAAAGTTTCTCAATAACTGTCTTGAATTACATTTTTAAAAAAACTATAATTAGACAAAATTATATTAAGGAGGCATTTTTTATGCGTAATTTTTTAAAGAAAATCGATGTAAAGAAAACAGGAATTTTTGCAGCAGGTGTATTGTTTGGTACTGCTGGTATTAAGATTTTATCAAGCAAGGATGCCAAAAATGTATATACAAAATGTACAGCAGCAGCCTTAAGAGCAAAGAAATGTGTTATGAAAACAGCTACTAACATTCAGGAGAATGTGGGCGATATTTATGCTGAAGCACAGCAGATTAATGAAGAAAGAGAAGCACAGGTGCAGGCACAGGAAATTCAGGAGGATGCAGAATAGTAGCTGCAAGGCGTAAAAATGAAATTTGTCATTAAACATGAGATTAAAGGTCGTATAAGATTGCATCTTGTGCAAAAGAATATGACATATAAGCAGGCAGATACAATTCAATACGCTTTAAATTCTCTAAAAACAGTTGAAAAAGTAACAGTATATGAAAGAACAGCAGATGTAGTTATTCTATACAATAGTGATAGAAATGAGATTGTTAATTACATAAAGCACCTTCATTATGAAGATATTGATGTTCCAGATATAGTGTTAGAAAGCTCTGGCAGGGAAACAAGTAGTTATTACTGGGAAAAAATAGTCAACAAAGTAATCTTTAGATATGCAAGTAAGTTGTTTTTGCCATTACCATTAAAATATGGTTTATCGGCATATAATTCCTTGAAATACATAACTAAAGGTATAAAGGTGCTTGCAAAGGGCAGGATAGAGGTGCCAGTATTAGATGCAACTGCCATAGGCGTATCTATGGTTAGAGGTGATATAAAAACAGCAGGCTCTATAATGTTCCTTCTAAGTATAGGTGAAATATTAGAGGATTGGACACACAAGAAATCTGTTGATGATTTAGCAAGAAGTATGGCACTAAATGTTGAAAAGGCTTGGTTAAAGACCGAGGAGGGCGAAATTTTAACTGATATAACAACTATTGAACAAGGTGACCAGATAGTTGTAAGACTGGGTAATGTAATTCCTTTTGACGGAGTGGTTTGTGCAGGTGAAGCAATGGTTAATCAGGCTTCTCTTACTGGCGAATCTGTTCCAGTTAGAAAGGCAAATGAAAGTCTTGTATATGCAGGTACAGTAGTAGAGGAAGGCGAAATTACCTTTAAGGTTACAGGAACAAGTGGATCTAGCAAGTTTGAAAAAATTGTTTCTATGATTGAGGAGTCAGAAAAGCTGAAATCCTCAGTAGAAGGAAAAGCAGAGCATTTAGCAGACAAATTAGTTCCTTATACATTAGCCGGCTCTTTGCTTACATATCTGCTTACCAGAAATACAATAAAAGCACTATCTGTTCTAATGGTTGATTTTTCGTGTGCCTTGAAGCTTTCAATGCCAATTACAGTTTTATCGGCAATTAGGGAAGCAAGTACCTATGATATTACTGTAAAGGGTGGAAAATATTTAGAGGCTATGGCAGCAGCCGATACAATAGTATTTGATAAGACAGGTACTCTTACAAAGGCAACACCTACTGTTATAGATGTAATATCCTTTAATGGAGAAAATCCAGATGAGCTGTTACGAATTGCAGCATGTCTTGAGGAGCATTTCCCACACTCTATGGCGAAGGCTGTAGTAGATGCAGCAGTAAAAAAGAATTTAGTTCATGAGGAAATACATTCAAAGGTGGAATATCTGGTAGCACATGGTATATCTACTACAATAGAAGGAAAGAAAGCTATTATTGGAAGTTATCACTTTGTATTCGAGGATGAAAACAGCATTATTTTGGACGAATACAAGGAAAAATTTGAAAATCTGTCACCAGAATATTCATATTTGTATCTGGCAATAGAAAATGTATTAGCAGCAGCTATTTGTATAGAGGACCCACTTAGAGAAGAAGCATTTGATATTGTAAGTGAGCTTAAAAAGGTTGGTATTAAAAAAGTCGTAATGATGACAGGTGATAGTGAAAGAATAGCACACTCTATTGCAGGCAAGGTTGGAGTGGACGAGTATTATTCTGAAGTATTACCAGAGGATAAGGCTTCCTTTGTTGAGAAGGAAAAAGCAGCAGGCAAAAAGGTCATAATGATAGGTGATGGTATTAATGATTCACCGGCATTGTCAGCAGCAAATGTTGGAATTGCTATAAGCCAGGGTGCTCAGATAGCCAGGGAAATAGCAGATATAACCATAGGCGCAGATAATCTCTTTGAAATTGTTAAGCTAAAATTAATAAGCGACAACCTTATGAAGCGAATAAATAGAAACTATCGTGAGATTGTAGGTATTAATACAGGTTTAATAGTGGCAGGTGTGACCGGTGTAATTACACCAACTACCTCAGCAATGCTTCATAATACCTCAACAATACTTATTAGCTTAAGTGATATGAAGCCAACCTTAAAATAATAGTGTAAGGTTTAGCTGTATTTTAAAAGGAACAGCCTTGGGGCTGTTCCTTTATTTTGTATATCAGGTATTGTTAAAGCAACAAGTATGTTTTGCTTTAACAATATACTCAGCATAAATGTATTTAGCTGACTAATTTAAAGAATATACTTTATCTGCAATAACAGCTGCACCTGGCTCTAAAGCTCCATTTGATTGTTTAGAACCATCTGTAAAGATAACTAAAGGAGCTTTCCACTCTTCTGTGAAGGTGTAGCAGTATTTTCCGTCGGCTTCCTTTGTCATTTCAACACCTGGCCAAGCTGCATTTTCTTTAACATCATTTGATGAGGTTTCATCATAAACATAAGCATAAATCTTATCGTTCCAATCTGCTGGCTTTTCAAAGTAAATCTTTGTACCATTTGTAATTGAATCCTGCTTCTTAAAGATGTAGCTAATGCAGGTCTTGTTGCCAGCTTCATTTTCTCCGTAAAGAGTAAGCTTTGTTGATTCAGAACCAGCAAGTCCTTCGCCCACTTTAATTACATCATTATTTTTAAATTCAACAGCATCTTTTCCATCAATAGAGTATGAAGACTTAACTGAATTTTCAGCAATCAATGTAACATCTACAGAATCACCGATAAATGTTCCTGTTGTATCGTCAGCAACCTTAACAACTGCAGGGGCAGTTAAATCAACATAGCCATCATTGTATAAAAGAACTGCACTTGAAGCTTTAACAGTACCAGAGATTTTACCGTCCTTTACTGTGTAAGAGGTTGTTCCGTCTACACGGTCTGTGTATGTACCGTCAGCTAACTTTGTAGAAGTGCTAAAGTTATAATCTGATGAGTCATTGTTAATAACGGCTAAGCCCTTAGTTCCTCTTTCAACATATAAAACACAGTTGTTGTCATCCGGATTGAATAAGTTTTCATCAAGACCAGCCATTGCATTTCTGAAACGGTTACAAGCTGTTATAAAAGAATCCTTGTATAAGTTGTCACCAGCCATACCGATTTTGTTGAAGGTTCCCCACATATTGTCTGCTGTAGCACCATAAGGTCTGGAGAAGAAAAGTGGAGTACCATCTTTTCTAACTGAAAGCAGGCACCAGCCCATTTTGATTTTCTGATTATCAATAGTCTGGTAAGTTTTATCATCACCTGTGTAGTTATCATGAGATTCAACCCAGGTAACAATATTTGGTGCAGCACTGCCAATTCTGTAGTTAGAAACTGTAGAAGCTACAATACTCTTTGAAATAACACAGCTTCTAATTGTCTGTCCATAAGCACTGGCTGTAGTTGCACCGATTTTGTCGATGTAATCTGCAATTCTTTCGCTGCCGTCCTGAAGAACTTCACCGTACAAAAATAATGAATCAGCATTTGTTACTTCAGTTGTAACTCTATCCCAGAAGTTATTTGGAAGATTTTGATCATCCTTTGGGTCATCACTTAATCCGATATGCTTTGCTGTATCATAACGGAAGCCGTCAGCTCCACAAGCAATAACATCATTAAGATATTTTATAAAATAATTCTGGAAATCTGGGTTTTCTGTATTTACATCATAAAGACCACCAACAGCCTGTAATGTGCATTGAGCTCTGTCAGAATAATTTGAAATATCCTCTTTTCCATTTGAATGATATAGCTTATCAAGACCACCTACAGCATTAATGAGGTTTTTGCTAATAGCTTCAGTAGATTTTGTTGTATGGTTTGGGGCAACATCAACAATAACCTTAATTCCGTATGTGTGAGCCTTTTCACACATTGCCTGAAACTCTTCCTTTGTGCCTAACTGGTAGTTGCCGATTGTCCAGTCAGTTGGCTGATAATGATAATACCATTTTCCTGAACCGAAAAGTTCCATTCCACCGTCGCCACCATCGTAGCAGGCATTAATTGGGGAAGTTTGAACAGCAGAAAAACCTGCCATTGCAATATCCTCTAAAGACTCATTAATAGTGTTAAATGACCAGGCAAAACAATGAAGAATTGCGCCGTCTTTAATGTTTTCAGTAAGACCATATGCATTGCTGTTTGTGCTTGTCTGGCTGTTATTGTTTGTGGCATTGCTAGCAGTGGTTTCATTGCCTGAATCCTTACCACATCCAGTGAACATACCTGCAACCATAGTTGCTGCAAGTGCTAATGCAAATAATTTTTTGTTTCTCACTTAAATGTACCTCCTTTTCTATCAACTCCATTATATTACCATTTTTTGTTTGAAAATAAAAGAAAATTATGTAAAATATTCACAAAATTAAAAATATTAAAAAATGATAGTATTGTACAAATACAGTAAAATTAATAGAAGAATAATAAAAACAATAAAAGTAAAATAAAATCAGATGTTAAGTGAATTATAAAAAAGGAATGGAAGGGTACAAATGGAGAAAAAAACAACATTATTTAAATTAACCTGGCCAATATTAGTAGAGTCATTTTTATTTATGCTGCTCGGTACAGTTGATATTTTTATGCTTAGTCAGTTTTCAGATGATGCAGTAGGAGCAGTAGGAATTGTAAATCAGGTAGTAGGCATATCAGGATTGGTGTTTTCTATTATAACATCTGGAACATCAATTATATGCGCTCAGTATTTGGGGGCAAATAAAAGCAATGAAGAGAAAAACCGTCTTGTAGGTGCAGCATTGCAGGTAAATACACTTATGGGTATTATTATGAGTATCATAATGTATGTATTTGCAAAAAATCTTCTTGTATTTATGAAAATGGATAATGAATTAATGAGTGACGGTATTGATTATATGAAAATTGTAGGCGGCTTTGTGTTCTTACAGGCGATAGTCAATACCTTCTCAGCAATACTTAGAGCTCATGGAAAAACAAAGACCTGTATGATAGTTACTATTATAATGAATGTATTAAATATAGGTTTAAACTATGTTTTAATATTTGGCTTTGGACCAATACCATCACTAGGAGTGGCTGGAGCCGCTATATCAACCACCTTTAGCAAATTTGTCGCAGTTATTATTTTAGGGGCTGTTGTATTTAAAACAGTAGTTAAGGAATTTAAAGCAAAATATCTGTTAGCAATTAACCGGTATGAAATTAGAAAAATACTTACAATAGGAATACCATCAGCAGGAGAAACAATCTCATACAATTTAGCATGTCTTGTAATTACCAGAATAATTAATGATATGGGAAAGACCGTTGTAACAGCCAATTCCTACATAAGTACAATTACAAACTATAATTACCTATTTGCCCTGGCAATAGCTCAAGGAACAGCCATAATGATTGGGTGGAAAATCGGGGCAGGAAAAAAGGAGGAGGCATATAAACTTTGTTTGCGTTCCTTTGGAAAAGGCTTAATAGTATCAGTTACTATTACCTTAGCCTGTGTATTTGGTGGAAAATATATATTAGGCTATTTCACAGATAATGAAGATATTATAAAGATAGGTATTACAATATTCGCTATTGATATAATTAACGAGGTAGGCAGAAGTGCAAACCTTATTATAATAAACTCCCTGCGTGCAGCGGGCGATGTAAGATTTCCTGTAGCAGCAGGTGTATTTTCAATGTGGGGTGTAAGCGTGGTGCTTTCTTATGTGTTTGGAGTAGTACTGGGAATGGGATTTATAGGAGTATGGCTTGCTAAGGGACTTGACGAGGTAGTAAGAGGCATAATGATGTACCTTCGTTGGAGAAGCAAAAAGTGGCAAAAATTTTCACAGCCGGAGAAATACCAGGAATAACATAAAGCTGCAAAATACATCACTAATAATCGTTAATACTGTTAATATGAGAAATTTTAAAACACCCCAGTCTTAATAGATAAATCGAAGGCTGGGGTGTCTTTTGGCTTAGATGAAAAGTTTAGGGGAGATAATATAATAATGCCAGACAATGTTTGAGCATCATTGCCTACTGATTATTCAATGCAGCCTCAATAAATCCCTTAAACAATGGGTGAGGTCTATTTGGTCTTGATTTGAATTCAGGATGTGCCTGGGTAGCCACAAACCAAGGGTGGTTTTTAATTTCAATCATCTCAATAATTCTTCCGTCTGGAGAAATACCAGAGAAAATCATACCATTTTCACTAAGAACATTTCTATAGTCATTATTTACTTCATATCTATGTCTGTGACGCTCATGGATAATTTCTTCACCATAAAGCTTATAAGCTGTTGAGTTTTTATCAAGAACACAAGGATAAGAACCAAGTCTTAAGGTTCCACCAATATCTTCAATACCGTCCTGTTCCGGCATTAAGTGGATAACAGGATGTGTTGTGTTAGGGTCTAATTCAATGCTGTGTGCATCACTGTAGCCAACTACATTTCTTGCAAATTCAACGATTGAAAGCTGCATACCAAGGCAAAGACCAAGGAAAGGAATTTTATGCTCTCTTGCATAATTAATAGAGTAAATCTTTCCGTCAATACCACGATTACCAAAACCACCAGGAACTAATATACCTGAAACATCAGAGAAGATTTCTGCAACATTTTCCGGTGTAACTGTTTCGGAATCAACCCATTTAATATGAACAGTAGCATCATTTGCAATACCTGCGTGCTTTAAGGATTCAACAACACTAATGTATGCGTCGTGAAGAGAAATATATTTACCAACTAAGGCAATATTTACATCCTTTGTAAGATGCTTAGCCTTGTATACCATATCAGTCCATTCCTTAAGGTCTGGTTCAGGACAATCAAGATTTAAACATTCACAGGCAACCTCAGCTAAATGCTCAGCTTCCATAGCAAGAGGTGCTTCATAAAGGACCTCAACATCAAGATTTTGTAATACATGATTGTTTGGAACATTACAGAATAAAGCAATCTTATCACGAAGCTGCTTGTCAACAGGCATTTCTGAACGACATACAATAATGTCAGGCTGGATACCCATACCCTGAAGCTCCTTAACACTTGCCTGTGTTGGTTTTGTTTTCATTTCACCAGAGGAACGAAGATATGGAATAAGTGTAACATGGATAAGGATAGCATTTTCCTTGCCTACCTCGTGCTGGAACTGACGAATAGACTCGAGAAATGGCTGACTTTCAATATCACCAACTGTACCACCTACTTCAATTATGGCAATTTCTGTATCTGCTGTAGAGTAATTTCTATGGAAACGGCTCTTGATTTCGTTTGTAATATGAGGAATAACCTGAACAGTACCTCCTCCAAAATCACCTCTACGCTCTTTTGAAAGAACTGACCAATACACTTTACCGGTTGTAACATTAGAGTTTTTTGTAAGGCTTTCATCTATAAATCTTTCATAATGTCCAAGATCTAAGTCTGTTTCTGCACCATCATCAGTAACGAAAACCTCACCATGCTGGATAGGATTCATAGTACCTGGGTCAATGTTAATATATGGGTCAAATTTCTGCATTGTAACCTTGTAGCCGCGTGCTTTTAATAGTCTTCCAAGGGATGCTGCTGTAATACCCTTGCCAAGACCTGATACAACACCACCAGTTACAAATACGTATTTTACTGCCATAACTTGTCCTCCTTAATATGTGAAAAAATTTTAATTACAATTAAACATTAAAGCACTATTATACAACATAGTAAAAAATAATGCTAGAGCAAAATAAAATAAAATTCATAAAAGCTTCATACTTTTTTAAGATAAGAATATTGATTTATGGTGAAAATAACTTTATAATTACAAGCGTATATCAATAGCAAAAGTATATTAATTAGATTATGTAATTAGATTATGTAATTAAATGATGTAATTAATGAATATGAATTATGTCATATACATCATAAATAAATCAAAAATAGGACGATATATAGAAAAGAGGTTACAATGGATAATAACTTTGGAAATGGACAAAGAGGCAATATTCCGCCGAACAATAATCAAAACAATGGAAACAAACCTGACGGAAACAAGAGAAGACAGAATATTATAATACTGCTGGTGGCTGCTGTGTTTACGATTATAGCAGTAACTACTCTTACTTCGTTATATGCAGGCGCAACTACAAAGGAAATTCCTTATAATGAATTTTTACAAATGGTAGAGAATGGAGAGGTAAAGTCAGTTGTTATAGATACATCGGGCAAGATTATTATCACTCCTAAGGATGGAGTAACTGAAAAGGAAACAAAAAGTGAGTTTGATATTTTTTCCCAGTTTTCCGGTATAAAGAAAACCTATTATACAAACGCCATTAGTGTAGATGCGCTATATGAAACCCTTGAAAAGTCGGGCGTTGAATTCAGAGCAGACAGTTCAGATTCCAGCTCTACTATCATTGAAGTAATACTGTCTTGGATTATTCCATTTGTTATTATATATTTCTTTATGGGTACACTATTCAAGAAAATGGGTGGTGGCGCAATGAGTGTTGGAAAGTCAAAGGCAAAAATGTATATGCAAAAGGATACAGGAGTATCTTTTGCTGATGTTGCAGGACAGGACGAGGCTAAGGAGTCACTTACGGAAATAGTAGATTTCCTGCACAATCCGGAAAAGTATTCAAGCATTGGCGCAAAGCTTCCAAAGGGTGCATTGCTGGTAGGCCCTCCGGGTACTGGTAAAACATTACTTGCTAAGGCTGTTGCTGGCGAGGCAAAGGTACCATTCTTCTCGCTGTCTGGTTCAGATTTTGTTGAATTATATGTTGGTGTAGGTGCATCAAGAGTCAGGGATTTGTTTAAGCAGGCACAGCAAAATGCTCCATGTATTGTATTCATTGATGAAATAGATGCTATTGGTAAAAGCCGTGATTCAAAGTATGGTGGTGGCAATGATGAAAGAGAACAAACCCTTAATCAGCTTTTGTCAGAAATGGACGGTTTTGATTCTTCAAAGGGTATTTTCATATTAGCAGCTACAAACAGACCTGATGTGTTAGACAAGGCTCTTTTAAGACCAGGCCGTCTGGACAGAAGAATTATTGTAGAAAAGCCAGACCTTAAGGGCAGAATAGAAACCCTGAAGGTTCATTCAAAAAATGTTGCTTTAGATGAAACAGTAGATTTAGATGCTATCGGACTTGCTACCTCGGGTGCAGTTGGCTCTGACCTTGCAAATATGATTAATGAAGCTGCTATTAATGCAGTTAAGCATGGCAGAAATGCAGTATCTCAGGAGGACTTATTTGAGTCAGTAGAGGTGGTTATTGCGGGCAAGGAAAAGAAAGACAGAATTTTAAGCGAAAAGGAAAAGAAAACAGTTGCTTTCCATGAGGTGGGACATGCACTTATTACAGCACTTGAAAAGAATGCTGAGCCTGTTCAGAAAATTACAATCGTACCTAGAACTATGGGCTCTCTGGGATATGTAATGCAGGTTCCGGAGGAAGAAAAGTATCTTATGAGTAAGGATGAGCTGCTTGCTAGAATTACCACATTACTTGGCGGCAGGGCAGCAGAGGAAATCGTTTTTGATACAGTTACAACTGGTGCTTCAAATGATATGGAAAAGGCTACAGAGCTTGCCAGAGCGATGATTACCCAGTATGGTATGTCAGATAAGTTTGGTCTTATGTCCTTAGAAAGTGTTGAGGACAAATATCTTAGTGGAAGAACAACACTTAACTGCTCAGATGAAACAGCAGCAGAAATAGATACAGAGGTTAAAATATTATTAAAGGAATGTTATGCAAAAGCAAAGGCATTGTTATTAGAAAACAGAGATGTTCTTGAAAAAATTGCAACATATCTTTATGAAAAGGAAACTATTACTGGAAAGCAGTTTATGGAAATATACAATGAAGTAAAAAATCCACAGATTGAAGAGCAGGTTGTAGAAGAAAATTAAAGAATGTCAGGCAGGGCTTGCATTTAAGTTTATAGGCAGACTATAAATAGCGATGCTAATACTTTGCCTGACTTTATTTTATGAAAATACTATAATAAAATATATTGGAAAGCTATAGAAAAAGATTGTAAAGGAAAAGGTTGTAAAAAGGCTTAAAAAGTATTTTGTGAAATGAGGCAGGAAATGTTTGATATAGATGAAGAATTAAAAAAGCTACCCACATCATCGGGAGTTTATCTGATGCACAATGCTAAGGACGAAATAATATATGTAGGTAAGGCTATAAATTTAAGAAACAGAGTAAGACAATATTTTAGGGAAAGCACAAACAAAACAGCTAAAATTGAGCATATGGTATCTAACATCAGCTATTTTGAATATATTGTAACTGACTCCGAGCTTGAGGCATTAATATTAGAATGTAACCTTATAAAAAAGCATCGTCCTAGATATAACACTATGTTAAAGGACGACAAAACCTATCCCTATATTAAGGTAACTACCTATGAGGCTTTTCCAAGGATTTTGTTTTCCAGAGATATGAAAAAGGACAAATCCAGATACTTTGGACCTTATACAAGTGCTGGTGCTGTAAATGATACTATAGAATTACTTAGGAAAATATACAAGGTGCGTTCCTGCAGAAGAAAGCTTCCGGAGGATATTGGAAAAGGCAGGGAATGTTTGTATTATCACATAAAGCAATGTGATGGACCTTGTATGGGCTATATTAGTAGTGAGGAGTATAAAAAGTCTATTGAGCAGGTAATTGAATTTTTGGATGGTAAGTACAAGAGGGTTTTGTCTATGCTTGAGGAAAAAATGTATCAGGCATCAGAGGAAATGGAGTACGAAAAGGCAGCAGAGTACAGAGATTTGCTTAATAATGTAAAGGCTATAGCCCAAAAACAAAAAATTACCTCGGAGGATATGTTGGACCAGGATGTTATTGCATATGCTTCAGAGGATTTTGATGCAGTAGTGCAGGTTTTTTTTATTCGGGAGGGCAAGCTTATTGGACGGGAACATTTTCATATGACTACTGACTATTTGGAAAAGGGTGAAAGCATATTAACTAACTTTATAAAGCAATATTATTCAGGCACACCTTTTGTACCTAAGGAAATACTGCTTTCTAATGAGTTAGAGGAGGCGGATATTTTAGCAGAATGGCTTAGTAAGGTTAAAGGCTCAAAGGTAAGAATACTTACACCGAAAAAGGGTGAAAAGGAAAAAATAGTAGAATTAGCACAAAAAAACGCAAAGATGGTATTAGATAAGGACAGGGAAAAAATTAAAAGAGAAGAAGAAAGAACTCTTGGAGCAGCAAGGGAATTGTTTGATACCCTTCAAATACCTACTAAGGAAGGCTCTTACCGAATGGAGGCATTTGATATTTCAAATACAGCAGGTATGTTATCAGTAGGCTCTATGATTGTGTATGAAAAGGGAAAGCCAAAGCGAAATGATTATAGAAAATTTAAGATTAAAACTATTGTAGGACCTGATGATTACAGTAGTATGAAGGAAGTGCTTACCAGAAGATTTACACACGGTATGGAGGAAAGAAAGCTTTTAGGAGAAGAAGGTATTGATTTTGGAAAGTTTTCTAATTTCCCAGAGCTTATTTTAATGGACGGCGGCAAAGGTCAGGTGCATATTGCCTTAGAGGTGCTGGAAGAGCTTAAAATAAATATTCCTGTCTGTGGTATGGTAAAGGATGACCACCATAGAACCAGAGGACTATATTACAATGATGTAGAAATACCTATTGATACCCATAGCGAAATGTTTAAGCTTATTACCAGAATACAGGACGAGGCACATAGATTTGCTATAGAATTTCATAGAAGCATTAGAGGAAAAAATCAGGTCAGATCGGTGCTGGATGAGATTAAGGGTGTAGGTGTTACCAGAAGGAAAGCCTTAATGAAACACTTTAAATCTATAGAAGACATAAAAAATGCCAGCGTAGAGGAATTATTAGAGGTGCCTTCTATTAATGAAGATGTGGCAAATAATATATACTTATTTTTTAATAAATAAGCTAAGTTCATATTATTGCCAGAGGAAGTATTAGCTTTTGACATTTTTAGTTTATTATTTTAAAAATTTTATATGGAAATATAGGTTAGATTAGGGTAATATAATAGTAGCGTGAAAGTTTATGTAAAACAATACGAAAAATCTATGTGTAGCGGAGGTTGTTATGGCTGGTCAAAGTGTTAAGCTTGAAGAATTAATAGAAAAAAACAGTTTAAAAAATTATACGCCTGATATTGATGTAAAGGATATAAAGATTACAGTACCCGAAATTAACAGACCAAGTCTTGGACTTGTTGGCTATTTTGAACATTTTCCTTCAGAAAGAGTTCAGATAATAGGATATGTAGAATATACTTTTATTGAACAGATGGATAAAAACAAAAAGCTAGAGGTTTATGAAACTCTTATGTCTAAGAAGTCACCTTGTATAATTTTTTGCAGAGGATTGGAGCCGGATGCAGATATTATAGCAGCAGGTGAAAAGTATGGAGTGCCAGTATTGGTATCAGACAAGACTACATCAGACCTTACGGCAGAAATTATCAGATGGCTCAATGTAGAATTAGCCCCATGTATTTCTATTCATGGAGTTTTAGTAGATGTATACGGCGAAGGCGTCCTTATTATGGGTGAGAGTGGAATTGGTAAAAGTGAAGCTGCACTTGAGCTTATAAAGCGTGGTCACCGTCTTGTATCAGACGATGTAGTTGAAATCAGAAAGGTAAGTGAGGAAACACTTATTGGAACAGCTCCTGATATTACCCGACATTTCATAGAGCTTAGAGGTATCGGTATTATTGATGTTAAAACACTTTATGGTGTAGGCAGCGTAAAGGAAACTCAGGGCATTGACTTAGTTATTAAGCTTGAGGAGTGGAGCAGAGATAAGGAATATGATAGATTAGGCTTAGAGGAGGAATATACAGAGTTCTTAGGAAATAAAGTAGTCTGTCATTCTATTCCAATAAGACCAGGCAGAAACCTTGCTGTTATAGTAGAGGCAGCCGCAGTCAACTGCCGTCAGCGTAAAATGGGCTACAATGCAGCTAAGGAATTATACAACAGGGTACAGAGAAATCTTACAAAATCATCAGAAGAATAAAGAAAACAAACGGAGGATTTGAAAATGAGTAAAGTATGTTTTGGTGTAGATATAGGTGGAACGACAGTTAAGCTTGGTATGTTTGACGAAGAAGGCGTTTTAAAGTTCCAATGTGAAATTCCTACAAGAAAGGAAGAAAATGGTAAGCTCATTATTCCTGACATTTGTGCAAAGATTACAGAAATTCTTGCGACAAATGACCTTAAAAAAAGTGATATTATCGGTGTTGGTTTAGGAATTCCAGGTGCAGTGCTTGATGACGGCACAGTTTTAAAATGTGTAAATCTTGGCTGGGATGTGTTTAATGTTAGTGACAAATTCAAGGAAATATTTGGAGAGGTTAATGTAAAGTGTGGTAATGACGCAAATGTAGCAGCACTTGGCGAAATGTTTAAGGGTAGTGGTGAAGGCGAAAAAGATATGGTTATGATTACCTTAGGCACAGGTGTAGGCGGTGGCGTTATACTTGGTGGAAAGATTATTACCGGAGTAAATGGTGCGGCTGGTGAAATCGGACATATGCCAATGAGTGATGATGAAAATGACACTTGTGGCTGTGGTAAAAAGGGCTGCCTTGAGCAGTATGGCTCCGCTACAGGTGTAGTAAAGGTTACAAAGAGAATTTTAGCAGCTACTGATGTTCCTTCAAAGCTTCGTGATACAGAAGATTTTACAGCTAAGGATGTATTTGATATGGCAAAGGTCGGTGACGAGGTAGCAAATATGGCTGTCGAAGAGCTTGGAAAGTATTTAGGTAAGGCAGCAGCTCATATTTCCTGTGTTGTAAACCCTGGTGTGTTTGTTATCGGTGGTGGTGTAAGTAAGGCTGGACAGTTTTTGATTGACAGAATTGAAAAATATTACAAGCAATACGCATTTTTTGCTAGTAGAGATACAAAATTTACATTGGCATCTCTTGGCAATGATGCAGGTATTTATGGTGCGGCAGCACTTATTCTTTCATAGTGGAATTAATGCTTGTTAAATCGTAAAAGATAGAGCTGGTTTTAAGTAATGTCAGGCAAGCCTGCACCAAAAGTTATAGAGAAATATATTTCTGGTGAGAAGGTGTTGGCTGGCATTATTGCATTATATGCCATATATTTAATATTTCAAAAATAAAAATATAAGTTTTGTTTACAAAAGAGAAATAATAGGGTATAAATAACATAAAGAGGGAAACAGATTATTAGTTTTATAGTTGACTACAAGTACATTTATAAAGGAGATTATTATGTCGGACAATATCTTAGATATTATCAGTAATATAGTTCCAAAAGAAAATATAAAGACCAAGGAAGAATTGAAAAAGCATACGACCTTTAGAATAGGTGGTTATGCTGATTTTTTTGTATCGCCTGGCAGCGAAGAAGAGGCAGCGTTACTTATAAAAATGCTAAATGAGAATAATATTAAGTATTATGTTTTGGGAAATGGAAGTAATGTATTAGCTCCGGATGATGGCTACAAGGGTGTGATAATATATATAGGCGAAAAGCTTTCAAAAATTGAAATTAATAATAATGAAATAGATGTAGAGGCAGGTGCGTTACTTTCCAAAACTGCAAAGGAGGCATATAAGAGCAGCCTTACAGGAATGGAGTTTGCAGCTGGAATACCAGGAAGTGTTGGTGGGGCTGTAGTAATGAACGCAGGTGCATATGGCGGAGAAATAAAGGATATTATTGTATCTGCAAGGGTATGTGATAATAAAGGAAATATATTGTCACTTACAAAGGAAGAGCTGGACTTATCGTATAGACATAGTGTCATAGAGGAAAAAGCTTATACAGTACTTTCCTGCAAATTTTTATTAACAAAGGGAAAGCAGGAAGAAATCAAAGAGCAAATGGATGAACTTAGCAGAAGGCGTCGGGAAAAACAGCCTTTAGAATATCCAAGTGCAGGAAGCACCTTCAAAAGACCGGAAGGATATTTTGCAGGGAAGCTTATTGAGGACGCAGGACTTAAAGGCTATACAGTAGGTGGCGCACAGGTATCTGCAAAGCATTCGGGCTTTGTAATTAATACTGGAAATGCTACAGCAGATGATGTAAAACAGCTTATTAAGAATGTATCAGAGGAAGTATATAAGCAGTTTGGAGTTTGCATTGAACCAGAGGTAAAAATACTATAGGAGAGAAACATGAGATTTGTTATTGTTACAGGGATGTCAGGGGCAGGAAAAAGTACAACAATGAAAATACTTGAGGATTTGGGATATTTTTGTGTTGATAATTTGCCATTGGCACTATTTAACAAATTTGTTGACCTTGCTTTTGGCTCTACAAAGGACGAAATATCCCAGATTGCCATTGGTATAGATATACGAAGCGGACATTCTTTAATGGAGCTTGACAATATAATTGACGGTATAAAAGCCTCAGGAAAAAAATGCGAAATTTTATTTTTAGAGGCTTCGGATGAAACACTTATTAAAAGGTTTAAGGAAACCAGAAGATCACACCCACTTACTACAATGGGCAGAGTAGATGAAGGTATTGCAAAGGAAAGAGAAGCCTTAGGCTTTTTAAAGGTTAAGGCAGATTACATTATTAATACAGATTCCTTATTGGTTAAGGAGCTAAGAGGAGAGCTTGAGAAAATATTTGTTAAAAATAAAGAATATAAAAATATTTTCATTAATATTCTTTCCTTTGGCTTTAAATATGGAATACCAATGGATTCAGATTTAGTTTTTGATGTAAGATTTTTGCCTAATCCATACTATGTGGAGGAGCTTAGACCAAAGACAGGAAATGACAAGGTGGTTAATGATTATGTTATGAATTCGCCGGTTTCAAAGGAGTTTGAAGAAAAGCTGGTGGATATGATAAAATTCCTTATTCCAAATTATGTGGCAGAAGGAAAAAATCAATTAGTAATAAGCATTGGCTGTACAGGAGGAAAGCACCGCTCTGTAACTATTGCCAATATGTTATATAATGAACTAAAGAAAAATGATGATTATGGAATAAAGCTTACCCATAGGGATATAGAGAGAAGGTAGAGATATGTCGTTCTCACAGGAGGTTAAAGAGGAATTATCCAGACAGATAGCTTCAGCGAGGCACTGCAACATTGCAGAAATAGCTGCTATTATCAGTCTTTGTGGAAGAATAGTTATTTCAGAAAGAAATATGTATTCTGTTAAAATACATTCGGAAAGTATTGCATTGGCAAGAAAGTACTTTACATTATTGAAAAAAACATTTAATATAGTAGCCGAAATTACCATTAAGCAAAATGTATATTTGAAGAAAAGTCGTACATATACTATTACTGTTAACAGGCATGAGGACGCAATGAGGATTCTTAAGGCTTCAAAGCTCTTAAATGAGTATGGAGAGATAGAAGAAAATATGTCAGTAGACAATGTTGTGATTATGAATTCCTGCTGTAAAAGGGCGTTTATAAGAGGAGCATTTCTAGCAGCAGGCTCTATCAGCACTCCGGAAAAGAATTATCATTTTGAGATTGTGTGTAATGCTTATGAAAAGGCAGTTCAATTATGTGAAATTATAAATATTTTTCAAATTGAAGCAAAAATAGTTGAAAGAAAAAGACATTTTGTGGTATATATCAAAGAAGGTTCATCTATTGTTGATATTTTAAATGTTATGGAGGCACATATTGCCTTGATGAATCTTGAAAATGTACGAATTCTCAAGGAAATGAGAAACACGGTGAACAGGAAGGTAAACTGTGAAACTGCAAATATCAATAAGACAGTTACGGCAGCAGTAAAGCAGATTGAAGATATTAAATATATTAGAGATTTGGTTGGCTTTTCAAACCTTTCACCACAGCTTCAGGAAATGGCAACTTTGCGATTAGAAAATCCAGAAGCCTCCTTAAAGGAGTTGGGGGAGATGCTGGAAAAACCGGTTGGCAAATCAGGGGTAAACCACAGACTTAGAAAACTAGGCGAAATTGCAGAAGATTTAAGATGCAATGTGCAAGAAAAACCAGGAGGACAACATGGTAACTAAGGACATGATTATCGAAATTAAAAATGGATTGGCAGCTAGACCAGTAGCTTTATTTGTACAGGTAGCAAGTCAGTTTGACTGCTCAATCTATGTAGAGTATGAAAATAAGAAGGTAAATGCCAAAAGCATAATGGGCATGATGGCATTGGGACTTAACACAGGAGAAAAAGTAAAGGTTTCTGCTGAAGGAAATGACGAAGAAGCAGCAATCAGTAAAATTGAAGAATATTTAAGCCAGACAGCGTAAAGTAAATAATTTGAAGTTCTATTTAAAATAAAAATATTAAAAAATAGAATGTAGTTATAAGCTAAGGATTATATAAATCAGGCTTGCCAAATGGATAGGTAGTACATAGAGTGTACGGATTTGTCTGTTTGGCAGGCCTTTTTTTATAAAAATATGCAAATTTGGGACATAAATCGTCAAATTTGGGACATTTGAGTACAAATTAAAAAAAATATAGTAGGCTTTTGGTATTAACAAAAATAGCTTTGTTTGCAATATACAATGTGTATTGGCTGATTTTTAGTTATATAAGGTGGAAACCACTTTGTGATGCAGTTGGTTATGATGAAAGATATGAGGATTATGTTAAATTTGTAGGAGAAATAGATACATATGATAGATATATATACCATACTGCATTACCAGGTTATTTAAGATTTGGAGGAAATTTGTCACTTTCGCAAACAGCAGTTAAAGGTAGTACAAGACCAACTGTAGATTTGCTTATTTTTCCAGAAATAGGTGGAACTATCACATTAAATGAACATATGGAGTTTTACGGAGAACCAACAGAGGAGGAAAAGGAGTTATTTGAAAAGTACAAGCCAGAGATACAGCATACATTTGATAAAATGCGGGAGGTTTGGAATTTAGAATAAGTTACAAAATATTGAATAAAAATACATATACATAAGATTTTTTATATGACTTATTAATTAAAATATAGGAGTAAAAAAACATAAAATACTTGTTTTTTGTAAAAAAATATGCAAATTTGGGACATAAATCGTCAAATTTGGGACATTGGCACACAAATTTAAAAAAATGTGGTAGGATGTGACTGTTGACAGAAATGCAAAAGGAGGTAATAAAATGTCAAAAAAATTTTTAAAAATGAGTATTGTATTAGGAATGGGATTTGCTCTAATGATGGGAAATATGTCTGTATATGCAGCAAGCTCATCACAAAAAGCATGGAGGGTATGGAAATCACCATCTGACCCTGATATCAACGAAGTGGCAGAAGATAAAAGAAATTGGGTTGATGAGTCATGGGAAAAGAGGATTGAAGTAAAATTTAATTGTGATGGAATGCCATATGCTTGTATAGGACAAGTTGGATTTACAGATGGTTTTAATAAAAATTATGACTATATTAAGAAAGTAGGAGGTGTATCAGTTGGAATGAAATGTGGGGGTAGAGTTTATAATGCAAGTGGAAATAATGCACCAACAGGGTGGGTTTATGATGCAAAGCTTTCAGGCAAAGCCTCTATTGAAAACACAGGTAAAAATGTTAAATATAAGTTTACAGTTGCAACAAAAGGATATTAAGAGGGGATATAGAAAATGAAAAAAAGAAGCATAGTATTTAAAATAATAATTACACTTATAGCTTTGTTTGCAATATACAATGTGTATTGGTTGGTTTTTAGTTATATAAGATGGAAACCACTTTGTGAACAAGTTGGATACAATGAACGATTTGGGGATTATACTAAAATAGTTGGTGAGTTAGAAACTTATGATAGATATATATATTATGTAGCATTACCAAGATACTTAACTTTTGGTGGAAATTTGTCGTTAGCACAAACAGCAGTTGATGGTAGTACAAGACCAACTGTAGATTTGCTTATTTTTCCAGAAATAGGTGGATATAGGGTTGAAACACAAATAATATTTAATAAAACAGATGAAAAAGAAACTACAATGGAAACAGGTGGAACTATCACATTAAATGAACATATGGAGTTTTACGGAGAACCAACAGAGGAGGAAAAGGAGTTATTTGAAAAGTACAAGCCAGAGATACAGCATACATTTGATAAAATGCGGGAGGTTTGGAATTTAGAATAAGTTACAAAATATCGAATAAAAATACATATACATATACATAAGATTTTTTATATGACTTATTAATTAAAATATATGAGTAAAAAAACATAAAATACTTGTTTTTTGTAAAAAATATGCAAATTTGGGACATAAAATGTCAAATTGGGACATTGGCACACAAATTAAAAAAATGTGGTAGGATGTGACTGTTGACAGAAATACAAAAGGAGGTAATAAAATGTTAAATATAAGTTTACAGTTGCGACAAAGGGATATTAAGAGGAGATTAAAAATATGAAAAAGAAAAGTATAGTATTTAAAGTAATAATTACACTTATAGCTTTGTTTGCAATATACAATGTGTATTGGTTGGTTTTTAGTTATATAAGATGGAAACCACTTTGTGAACAGGTTGGATATAATGAGCAATTTAAGGATTATTCCAAATTTATAGGAGAATTAGGAGAATATGATAGATATGTATTCGCTGTGTCATTACCAAGCTATCTTTCTTTTACAGGAAATTTATCTATTGCACAAACAGCTGTTCCTGGGGATGCAAGACCAACTGTAGATATGCTTATTTTTCCTGAAATAGGTGGATATAGAATAGAAACACAAATAATAACTCACAAGTCTAGTGAAAGCGAGGTAGTATTGGAAGTAGGTGGTTGCGTTATTCTAAATGAAAATATGGAGTTTTACGATGAACCTACAGAAGAGGAAAGGGAGCTGTTTGAAAAGTATAACGCAGAAATAAAGCACGCATTTGATATTATGAGGAGTGTTTGGGATTTGAAGTAGTTTAATTTTTGGAAGGTACAAAAATATAGCTGTTATAAAAATATCAGTAATAGATATTAAACTTTTGTACCCTCTAAAAATATTTTAAAGAAAGGAAAGGCTACATCAGTAGTATTAGAGTCTATGATAAAGATAGTTGACTTATGTAAGAAATTTGATGAAAAAGTTTTATTTGATAAATACAATTTGGAAATAAAGGATGGAGAGTTTGTGGTTTTATCTGGAAATAGTGGAGCAGGTAAGACAACTCTGCTTAATATGATTGGAGGATTAGAGCCCGTAGATAAGGGGAAGATTTTGGTTAATGATATAGAGGTTACTAAAAGAAAAAACAAATTGAAGTATTATAGGGACATTGTTGGCTTTTTATTTCAAAATTTTGCCTTAGTTGATAAAAAGACTGTCAGACAGAATTTAAAGCTTGTAAAGAAAAAAAGTCAAAATGGATTATCTATTGAGGAAGCACTAGAAAAGGTTGGATTGATAGATAAGCTGGATACGAAGGTATATAAGCTATCAGGTGGAGAACAGCAAAGAGTAGCATTAGCAAGATTAATGGTAAAAAATAGTAGTGTTATACTGGCAGATGAGCCTACAGGCTCTCTTGATGTGAAAAATTCTGAAATGGTAATGAACATTTTAAAAGAAATAAATAAATCTGGAAAAACAGTTATTTTGGTTACTCATGTAGAAGAATATAAAAGCATAGGTGATAGATGTATCTGCTTGTAAAAAAATAAGTGTTGTCAACAGCCTGTAAACTATAAAGAAGGAGATATAGAAATTCATGAGAAAAGTTCAGATAGCTGTAGTAGTTTTTTTAATTTTCATTGGAATAATCATTTCTGGGGAAATATACATAGAATATATTAGTGATTTTGAGGATATGCCTGCCGTATCCTTTAATTCAAATAATTATAATTGTAAGGAAATGCTTAATGATTTGTATAATGGGGCGAAGGAGAAAGGACTACTAATAGGTGGAATATCAACACAGGTAGACAGTATATATACATCAAGAAAAAGTATATACTGCGACCAAGAGTTTAAAGAGTATTTAGAGGATAATTATTATATAAAAGAAGGAAATCAAAAGGCATTGTTTTCCGGAAAAGTAATTATAAAATTTGATGATTTTAAAGATATTCCAGAGGAGAGAATGAAGGCGTTGGTAAATCCTACAAAGCTTTATCTAGTAGGAAGTGAGAAAATAATATCAGATTTTATTAGTGAATTTTCTGAAAAATATCCTGTTTATAAGCCGGAGTTTGGAGCAGCCAGCAGATTAAGAGAGGCAAAGACTAAGCTTTTGCTTGTTTGGGGGCTGATTTTAGTAATGATTATTATAATATCATATTATGTTCTTCAAAAGGAGAAAAAAGAAAGTGTAATCAGAGTAACCTTAGGTGAAAGCGCAATAGGTATTTTTCTTAAAAAAGCTATTATAGAAATAGGAATAATAGGTGGTTCTTTTGAAATAATAAGTCTAATTGCCCGTATTTTAGACTATAGTACATTTGATTTAGAAATTGTTAGAATGGTTGTATATGCTACGGTATTAATATGCGTACTAATGCAGGGAACAGTTTTAAAATTTGATGTATCCAGAGTAATGTCAAATGATGTTATTTCTGGTGAAATACTTTTTATGAATCATATTGTAAAGCTTTTAGCTGTGGCAGTAACAGTTATTTTAGTAATATCAGAGTTTAAAGAAATAAATAATTATATTGATTATAAGGCACAGGGAAAATTATTTGAATATTATAAGGGATATGTTAATGTCGATCTACGGGTTAAGAACTATGAAGAGGTTGCACCTAGTGAGTATATGGAAAAGCTCTATAGGGAAAATATTGACAAGCTGCAGGTTACATATTTTGTAGATGACACAAATGGAGTAAGAGATATTGATATAATTTGTGCAAATAAAAATTCCGTTGAGTATATAAAAAGGGTAATACCTGAACTATCAGATTATGATTTTAAGGAAGGAGTTTATTTTATTTATAACAAAAATACAACGCTTAGGGAGAATATTAAAAACGAGGCAACAGATATGGCAAGTAATTTATATGATAAGGAAGAAGAAATGAAGCCACAATATCTGGAATATAAAGAAGATGTTGTATTGCCTTGTATATGTATTGAAGAGGATAGAGATAGTAAAAATTCAAAAAATCCAGTAATTGTATTGGTTAATTTGTCTGTAAAAAACGATTATAATATAGGTGATGGCAGCAGGTATCTTATATTTTTTGAAAAAACTATGTGGAAAGCAACAGAAAAAGACATAGAGCAGGCATTAGAAAAAATATCAAAAGACAGAAATGCCACCGCATATATACAAGATGTATATGACAGCTATGTTGAAAGATTAGAGTTGCTTGAAAGAACAGCGTATATAAAGGCAGTTTTAATTGCAGCATTAATATTAATAGTTGTAATAATATCACGAATACAGGTACAAATATTATATTCCTCTAATGAAATAGAAATTGCTGTTAAAAAGACCTTGGGCTATTCAATGTTTGAAAGATATAGAAAAATGTACATATACAGTGGACTTATTAATATAATAGCCATTGCTTCTGGGATAATTTATTCAAAAACCAGTATGTATAAAGGCGAGGGAGGCATATTTGAGATATGCTTTATTGGTGCTTTTATAATGCTTTTGGATTTTCTAATAATAACCTTGTTTATTAATAGGAATGAGAGGGTAAGCGTACCTAAAACCTTGAAGGGTGGTTGCTTGTAGGTATATTACAATAAAAAACAACAAAAAAAGAAAAATATTTGCAATAGGACTATGTCTGATTATGGCACCATTCAATCAATAGGATTGGATGGTGTCATGATTGATTTAAATTAAGAGGATGATATATGAAAAGTTAAATGAGACATACATAACAAAAAATACAGACATAGATATTGCGACAACCTTCTATGGCTGTAATCTGGCTCTTAGTAATGATTATAATATAAATTTTGAAAATTGTGTAAATGAAGTAAAAAGAGTATATTTTAATACAGAAAATGATATGAATGATGAAGATTATTTATATAATACATACTATTTTATGATGATTTTATGTATGAGTATGGAGGATTACTCTTAGTTCATTTGTTAATATATCAATAAGTGAAAGAACATATGAAATTGGAATCCTTAGAGCATTAGGCTGCAATAAAAAAGATATAAAAGGTATTTTTTATATACAAAGTCTTATAACAGGCTGCATTGCTGCAGTAATGTCAGTTGGCATTTTTTATATATCAAAATTATTTATAGATAACAAAATATTGGAAAATGTAAATAATAAATGGATGCTGCTTTTTATGTCAGCAATAATTTTGTGTTGTATATCATTAGTAATGATTTCAAGTATACCACCATTACGAAAGATTAATAAGATGAAACCTATAGACTGTATCAGGTGTAAACAATAGTTAAATATCGTGAAAATTAGCTTGAAAGAGTAAGAATAATTATATATAATTTTAATCATGAAGCTATGAGGAAAATTATATGAAAGAAATATTTGATTATATATTTAAGTTAGACTTCAAAAGTCTGTTTATAACAAAAAGCAACAATACCTTTATACAATTTTTTAGATACATATTTGTTGGTGGAGCTGCATTTTTGGCAGACGGAGGGAGTCTTTTCTTAATTACAACTATTGGTGTAAACTATTTAATATCCGCAATATTTGCTTTTATTATAGGTCTTGCCTGTAATTATGGACTATCCAAGCTGCTGGTTTTTGAGAACAGCAGCGTAAACGGAAAGATAGAATTTCTGGTCTATGGAATTATAGGCGTAATAGGCTTAGGATTTACTGAAATAATAATGTATGTGCTTACAGAGATTGCAGGCTTGTATTTTATGGTTTCAAAAGTTATAGCGGCTATTATAGTTTTAGTTTGGAATTTTGTAGCTAGAAAAATTACTTTGTATAGAAAAAAATAGATTGGAGATTATTGTGAAAAAAGTAGTTATTATTGGAGCTGGCCCGGCAGGTATTACTGCGGCATTTCAGCTTTTAAAAAGTACTAAGGATGAATATGAGATTATTATATTAGAGGAAAGTAATGAAATAGGAGGTATTTCAAGAACTGTAAGGTACAATGGAAATCGTATGGATATAGGAGGACACAGATTTTTCTCCAAGGATGATAATGTTATGAAGTGGTGGGCTGGAATTATGCCTACTCAGGGTGCAGATGCCTATGATGACAAAATATTAGGAAGAAAAAAAGCATTAGCTGAAAACGGACCAGACCCGGAAAAGGACGATGAGGTAATGCTTATTAGAAATAGGGTGTCCAGAATATACTATAAGAAAAAATTCTTTGATTATCCTATTAGCTTAAAGTGGGAAACTATAAAAAATATGGGCTTCTTTACAACTATATGTGCAGGCTTTAGCTATCTAAAGGCGTGTGTGTTTAAGAAAAAAGAAACCTCCTTAGAAAATTTCTACATAAATAGATTTGGAAGAAAATTGTACTCTATGTTTTTTGAGGGCTACACAGAAAAGCTGTGGGGACGCCACCCTAGAGAAATATCAGCAGACTGGGGATCTCAAAGAGTTAAGGGACTTTCAATAGTCGCAATTATAAAGGATGTATTTTCAAAAATATTTAAGAAAAATTCCCAAAATAAAAAGGTGGAAACCTCTCTTATTGAGGAATTTTATTATCCAAAGTATGGTCCGGGACAGCTTTGGGAGGTAGCAGCAGGCAAAGTAGAAAATATGGGTGGAAGCATTATTAAAAATGCAAAGGTTGTAAAAATAAACAATTCAGACGGAAAAATCCGGAGTGTGGTTTATGAGAAGGACGGAGAGCAGGTAGAGCTTGAGGGTGATATTTTCATTTCCTCAATGCCACTTAAGGATTTAACAGCAGGGATGAATAGCGTTCCAGAAAATATTGCTGCTATTGCAAAGGGGCTTCCATACAGAGATTTTGTTACAGTAGGCTTATTGGTGGATGAGCTTAATCTTAAGAATCAGACAAATATAAAAACTATTAACAACATTGTTCCAGATTGCTGGATTTATGTACAGGATGTTGGTGTAAAGCTTGGAAGAATCCAGATATTTAATAACTGGTCGCCATATCTTGTAAAGGACATAGACCATAAGGTATGGATAGGCTTAGAGTATTTCTGCAATGAGGGTGACGATTTTTACAATATGTCAGATGAAGAATGTATAAGGTTTGCAAGTCAGGAGCTTGTTAAAATGGGTATTATTTCAGATGAAAAGGCTGTCCTTGATGCTCACAGGGAAAAGGTTAAAAAAGCATATCCAGCATATTTTGATACCTATGACCAGATAGATGAATTAGTAGATTATTTAAATACCTATGACAATTTGTATTGTGTAGGCAGAAACGGTCAGCATAGATATAACAATATGGACCATTCAATGGTTACTTCGTTTGAGGCTGTAGACAACATCATAAAGGACAGAAAGGACAAGTCTAATATATGGAATGTAAATACAGAGGAGGAATATCATGAGCAAAAATAACATGGCAGTAAAAGTAGCAGTATCCCTGATAGGAGTAGTATCTATTGGAATTGTATTATTTTATATTATTTTTATTTCAAAGGGCTATTATCATGCCGACTGTACAGATACTATTACCTGGGCAGAGGCTGTTTTAGATGGAAAAGCTCTTATGAACAGCGACTTTTATTACGCCTGCCTGCTGCCTTTTGGTGGACAGCTTTTAATGGTTCCGTTTGTAGCAATATTTGGTGTCAGTATGACAGCACAGCTATGTGGTATGGTGTTATTTGCAATATGCTTTGGTCTGGCGCTTGCCTTTTTGCTAAGGTCTATGAACTTTAGCTATAAATGGAGTGTTGTTGGAGTTTCAGCACTATTTTTAATAGTTTCCATAAGCGAAAAGCTAAGGGAAATATTCTGGTGCCACATAATATATTATAGTCTGGGACTACTTTTTGTTATGGTAGGATTAGGTCTTGCACTAAGGGTACTTAATTGTGAAAAATCAAAAAAGAAATATATGATATTACTTTTAATATGGACAGTACTATGCTCAATGAACGGTATACAAGCCCTTACTATATATGGCTTACCGGTATTGGCAGCATTTATGGCAAATATATTTTTTGATGTAAAAACACCTTTTGGCAGCAAAAAAAATGAAAAGCAATATGAAATAATTTTAGCTTTAATATTTGCTATTATTGTAGGCATGCTGTTAGGAAAAATAGCAAATGGAAACATAGTAGCAGGCTATCAGGAAGGATATTCAGTATTTTCTAAGCAAAGCCAGTGGATGGATAATTTTCTAAGCTTTGTTCCGCAATGGTTTACATTATTCGGCGTAGAGGTTGGAAGCAGAATGTTAATATATTCTGGAGAGGGTATTATAGAGCTGTTAAAAATAATATGCTCCTTAGTGGTTTTGATTGTTCCTATTATAATGACAATAATGTATAACAAATTTGAAACTATAGCCTATAAGCTTATGATATTAACACATTCATTTATGACAGCACTGATTTTATTAGGCTGGATATTTGGAAGCTTAAATACAGCCTGCTGGCGATTATCTCCAATTATAGGAACATCTGTTATTTTATGTATTATGTTTGCAAAATGGATATATGATAAAAAGCAATATCAGAGAATGTTTGCAATTATAGTAATTCCAATAGGAATATTAATGCTTATTTCCACAATGGGTATATTAAAAATTAATAATACCCAGTCAGAAAGTAATCAGGCATTAGAAAATGTTATAAACACATTAGAAAAAAATAATCTTCAATATGGCTATGGAACCTTCTGGAATGCAAATAGTATTACATTATTATCCGACAATGATGTAAAGGTCAGATGTATCAATGTAAACGAGTCAGGCGTATCACCTAGAGCATACCAGACCAACATAAACTGGTATAAGGACAATTCCTATAAGGAATATTTCTTATTATTGAAGGCTGATGAATATGACACCTATAAATATAGTGAAAACTATGTAGAACCAATAAAAGAAATAGAAAGTGATAATTATTTTATCCTAGTATACAATTACAATATTTTAGAAATAAAATAATTTAACACAACCTTTTGACATTTAAATTAAATAACTACATATCGGAGGCTTTGAAAAACTCTTTGATTATATTAATAATCCCAAATGCAGACCATTTGGAAGCGTCGGTACTTAGGTCTTAGCATTGCTTGATAATATATTATTATATAAATTTCATATTAGAAAATATTATCAAGCAATGCTAAGACCTTATGTACCGCTACGCTGGAACTGAGCGAGAGCGTGTCTGCATTGGAATTATTAATATAATCAAAGGGGAATAAAACCTAAGGATAGGCAATTACTTGATTTTAAATTTCAACAAGGTAGAAAGGATGACACAATGGCATTTACCCACTTACATGTCCATACGGAATACAGTCTTCTGGACGGCTCCAGTAAGATTAAAGAAATAGTTAAACGCGCAAAAGAATTAGGAATGGATAGTCTGGCTATTACAGACCACGGAGTAATGTATGGTGTTATTGACTTTTATAAAGCAGCAAAAGAGGCAGGCATTAAGCCGATTATAGGTTGTGAAATATATGTATCCCCTTCCTCAAGATTTGATAAGGAGGCGGGAGTAAGTGATGACAGGTATTATCACCTTGTACTATTAGCTGAAAATGATACTGGCTACCATAATCTTATGAAAATAGTATCAAAGGGCTTTACGGAAGGCTTTTACTATAAGCCTAGAGTAGATTACGAGGTTTTAGAGCAGTATTCTGAGGGAATAATAGCCCTTAGTGCCTGCCTTGCAGGAGAGGTGGCTAGAAATCTTGCAAAGGGAAATTATGAGGATGCAAAGGAATCTGCACTCAGATATGAAAGAATTTTCGGAAAGGGTAATTTCTTTTTAGAGCTGCAGGACCACGGTATTCCTACCCAAAAGACAGTAAATGCAGGGATTTTAAGGCTTAGCAGGGAGCTTGGAATAGAGCTAGTAGCCACAAATGATATACATTATATATTTGAAGAGGATAGTGTACCTCACGATATTTTATTATGTATACAGACACAAAAAAAAGTAAGTGATAACGATAGAATGAAATATGAGGGTGGGCAGTATTACTTAAAGACAGAGGAGGAAATGGCAGCCTTATTCCCATATGCTAAAGAGGCTATTGAAAATACCCACAAAATTGCAATGCGATGCAATGTGGAAATAGAGTTTGGTGTAAGAAAATTGCCTAGATTTCAAGTACCAGCAGAGTTTTACAATGAAACGGATGATGATATAGAGGCAAGCTGGAATTACCTTTTACATTTGTGTACAGAGGGTTTAAAGAAAAGATATGCCAGTGCTTCAAAGGAAGAATATGAAAAGCTTAAGGAAAGATTAGATTATGAGCTTTCTGTAATTAAAAATATGGGCTTTATAGATTACTTTCTGATAGTCTGGGATTTTATTAATTATGCTAAGCGAAATGGAATAGCAGTTGGTCCCGGAAGAGGTTCAGCGGCAGGAAGTATAGTTGCCTATACTCTTGAAATTACTGATATTGACCCAATTAAGTATGATTTACTTTTCGAAAGATTTTTAAATCCGGAAAGAGTATCAATGCCTGATATTGATGTGGACTTTTGTATGGAAAGAAGAGGAGAGGTTATTGAGTATGTTATAGAAAAATACGGCAAGGAAAAGGTTTCACAAATTGTAACCTTTGGTACACTTGCAGCGAAGGGTGTAATCAGAGATGTAGGCAGGGTATTGGATATGCCATATGCTGAGGTGGACGCAATAGCTAAAATGATTCCAAATGAATTAAATATTACTTTGGAAAAAGCATTGAAAATGAATCCAATGCTTAAGGAAAGCTATGATAATAACTCTCAGATAAAATATCTTATAGATATGTCAATGCGACTGGAAGGACTGCCTAGACATACCTCAATGCACGCAGCCGGTGTGCTTATTAGCTCAAAGGCTGTAGATGAGTTTGTGCCATTATCAAGGGCGTCGGACGGAACAATTACTACCCAGTATATAATGACTACTCTTGAAGAATTAGGCCTTTTGAAAATGGATTTTCTTGGACTTAGAACTTTAACGGTTATTCAAAATGCTGTTAGAATGATTAAGAAAAGTCAGAATATTGACCTTGATTTAAAAAATGCAGATTACAGTGATAAGGCAGTATATGAGCTTATTGGAAGTGGAAAGACAGAGGGCATTTTCCAGCTTGAAAGTGCTGGAATGAAAAACTTTATGAAGGAATTAAAACCAGATAATATTGACGATATTATTGCGGGAATTGCTTTATATAGACCGGGTCCTATGGACTTTATTCCTCAATATATAGAAGGAAAAAATAATGCAGAAAATATTACTTATGATTGCCCGCAGCTTGAGCATATTTTAAAACCAACCTATGGCTGTATTGTTTATCAGGAGCAGGTAATGCAGATAGTTAGGGATTTGGCAGGATATTCTTTGGGACGAAGCGACCTTCTTAGAAGAGCTATGTCTAAAAAGAAAGAGTCAGTAATGCAAAAGGAACGCCACAATTTCGTATATGGAAATGAGGAGGAAGGAATACCAGGCTGTATCAAAAATGGTATTAGCGAGGAAATTGCCAATAAAATTTATGATAAGATGATTGATTTCGCAAAGTATGCCTTCAATAAATCTCATGCGGCAGCATACGCTGTAGTAGCTTATGAAACTGCATATTTAAAGCATTATTATCCTGTCGAATTTATGGCAGCCTTAATGACCTCCTTTATAGAAAATTCATCTAAGGTATCCCAGTACATTGTTATATGCAAAAATATGGGAATTGACATTTTACCTCCTGATATTAATAAAGGAGAAAGAGATTTTTCTGTAGAGGACGGAAAAATACGATATGGTCTTTCGGCACTTAAAAGTATTGGTAAAGGCGTTATTGACAGCATTGTTGAAGAAAGAAATGAGAGAGGCGAATTTACTTCTCTTAATGATTTTGTTGTCAGACTTACAGGCAAAGAGGTTAATAAAAGAACTATTGAAAGCTTTATAAAGGCAGGTGCCTTTGACAGCTTTGGACTTAAGCGGCGCCAGTTAATGATGATTTATGTGCAGGTGGTTGACAGTGTTACTAAGGATAAAAAGAATAATATGGCTGGGCAAATGACATTATTCGATTTTGCAAGCGAGGAGGATAAGCAGGATTACGAAATACAGGTGCCTGATGTAGCTGAATTTACAAAGCTTGAGCTATTGGCCCTTGAAAAAGAGGTAATAGGTGTATATGTAAGTGGACATCCTTTAGAAGAATATATGTCACTGTGGAAAAAGAAGGTTACAGTAGTTTCTACAGATTTTGTCAGTGAAGATGATGCTATGAAGGTAAAGGATGGAAACAGAGAAACTATAGGTGGAATTGTTACCTCTGTTACTATGAAGTCTACAAAAAGCAACAAGGTAATGGCATTTTTTACCCTTGAAGATATTTATGGAACTGTAGAAGTAATTGTATTCCCTAAGGATTTTGAAAAATATCGTTTTGTACTGAAAGAGGACGAAAGACTTTTTGTTACTGGTAGAGTTTCAGTTAATGATGAGGGTGACGGAAAGCTTATTTGTGAAAATATTTTACTGTTTGATGATGTACCTTCCCAGCTATGGGTCAGATTTGACAATATGGAAGCCTATCTTAAAGCAGAAGGAGAACTTTTAGCCACACTTGCAATGGATGACGGCAAAGACACAGTAGTTATATATTTAAGTGCGGAGAAGAAAAAGAAAATATTACCTAAGGCTTATAGTGTTAAGGCAGACACAGTATTAGTAAATAAACTAAAGGAAAAATACGGAGAAAACAATGTGGCTGTAAAATAATATTCCATAAAAAACATATAAGCATTGGTATAAATAAGACAGCAGGAAAAGTATTAATAACAAAATACGAATATATTCAATATTTAATGTAATAAGTACTTGAAAACATTAAAAAAAGGTATTAGAATATATCCTGTATAATGTTTGAAGAATGAATAAAATTAAAGTATGCAGGAGGCAATATAAATGGCAAATGAAATAAACACTATTGGTGTATTAACTAGTGGTGGCGATGCACCAGGTATGAATGCAGCCATAAGAGCAGTTGTTAGAGCAGCTATAGCAAAAGGAAAAAAAGTAAAGGGCATTAGAAGAGGCTATCAGGGACTTCTTGAAGAAGATATTATAGATATGGATGCACACAGTGTATCAGATATTATCCAGAGAGGTGGTACAGTTCTTTACACAGCCAGATGTCAGGAATTCAGAACACCAGAAGGACAGCAGAAAGGTGCTGACATTTGTAAAAAACACGGTATTGACGGTATTATCGTAATCGGTGGTGATGGTTCTTTCCAGGGAGCACAGAAGCTTTCACATCTTGGTATTAATACTATTGGTGTGCCTGGTACTATCGATTTAGACATTGCTTGTACAGATTACACAATCGGTTTTGATACAGCAGTAAATACAGCTATGGAAGCTATTGACAAGATTAGAGATACATCTACATCACATGACAGATGCTCAGTTATCGAGGTTATGGGTAGAAGTGCCGGATATATTGCATTATGGTGTGGCATTGCAAATGGTGCAGAGGATATATTACTTCCTGAAAGATATGACCACAACGAAGAGGCTATTATTGAGCATATCAGACAGACACGAAAGATTGGAAAGAAGCATCATATCATTATCAATGCTGAAGGTATTGGTGATTCAAATGAAATGGCTAAGAGAATTGAAGCATCAACAGGTATGGAAACAAGAGCAGCTATCTTAGGTCATATGCAGCGTGGTGGCAGCCCAACTTGTAAGGATAGAGTTTATGCAACTATTATGGGCGCATATGCTGTTGATTTACTTTGCCAGGGCAAGAGTGACAGAGTTGTAGCATATTCACACGGTGAGTATGTAGATTATGCTATTGATGAAGCACTTGCTATGAAGAAGGATATTGACGAATATCAGTATCAGGTTAGCAGAATGATGGCTAGATAGTAATATTTATGGATATTTATGCAAACAATATACTATCAGGACAAATATGAGAGCGTTAGTTATAGTTAAGAGAATGCAGATGGTGCATTCTCTTAATGTTTATATATGACAAAAATATGGATGATTGATTAATATGAAGAAAAAAGAAAAAAGAAAAATAAGTACCACAAGATGGATAGCAACAGGCTTTTTGATTGTTATACTATTAGGAACATTTTTGCTGATGCTGCCGAATTCGTCTGCAAGTGGTAAATCAACAGGTTTTATTGACGCATTATTTACAGCAACTACATCTGTATGTGTTACGGGGCTGACAACGGTAGTTACGGCTACTCATTGGAGTTTATTTGGAAAAGTAGTTATATTAATACTGATACAACTAGGCGGATTGGGTGTTGTTTGCTGTATGGTAGCAGTTTTAATGCTATTCAGAGTGAAAATTGATATGAGGGAAAAGGTTATGATACAGGAATCCTATGGGCTGGATTCTATGAGAAAAATTATGGGAATAATTCCTAAGGTGATTAAAGGTACAATTATTGTAGAATTAACAGGTGCTATTTTTTACTCTTTCAGATTTATACCACAATATGGCTTTTTAAGAGGTGTGTGGTACTCTGTTTTCCATTCAATATCAGCATTTTGTAATGCAGGAATTGATATTTTAGGTGATAATAGTCTGATGGATTATAGTGGAGATGTATTGGTTAATTTTACAACTATGTTTTTAATTATAGCTGGAGGCATAGGCCTTATTGTCTGGTGGGATGTGTTTTCTGCTATAAAGAAAGCGAGAAAAATAGGTAAATTCAGAGGACAGATATTTTGTAAACTTACACTACATTCAAAAATAGCAATAAGCACAACTGTATTTTTGATTGTTTCAGGAAGTGTTTTGATATTTATTTTTGAATATAACAATCCAGATACTATTGGAAATTTTGGCTTGTTAAAGAAGATAATAGCATCCCTGTTTCAGTCGGTGACAACAAGAACAGCAGGATTTGCAGGTGTATCGCAGGCTGGGTTCAGATTATATACATATGTTGTTATTCTTGTGCTGATGATAATTGGTGGCTCACCAATGGGAACTGCAGGGGGGCTTAAGACTACTACCGTAGCAATGATGTTTATTTGTGTAGGTTCGGTTATAAGAGGAAAAAAGGATGTTGAGGTATACAATAGAAGAATAAGTAGTGAAAATATAAGAACTGGACTTACAGTTATTGTGTTAGGTATTGCGATGTTACTAGCAGGAATTATAGGACTTTCCATAACAGATGGTTTTTCTGGTATGGCGACGGCATATGAGTGTACATCTGCCATTGCTACAGTAGGTTTATCTACAGGTATAACACCACTGTTGTCCATCGGTGGAAAATTGATTATAATTATAATGATGTTTATAGGAAGAATAGGTCCAATTACCATTGCAATGGCCATTGGAGGCAAAAAATGCAACAATAATGATACAAGAAAGCTTGCTGAAAAGAAAATAATAGTTGGTTAGTTAAAAGAAAGGTAAATATATGAAGGATATTGCAGTTATAGGATTAGGTAATTTTGGATTTAGTATTGCCCGGGAATACGCTACAGAAGGTGGAAATGTATTAGCAATAGATATTAATGATGAAAAGGTACAGGAGGTATCAGATTTTGTTACATATGCCGTAAGGGCGGATGTGACAGAGCCGGAGGTAATAAAAGGTGTTGGGCTGGAAAATGTTGATATAGCAATTATTGCTATATCTAACAATATGGAAGCATCGGTCATGGCAACTATTATTGCAAAGGAGCTGGGTGTTCCGGAAATTATAGCAAAGGCAAATAATGATATTCATGCAAAGGTTCTAAAAAAAGTTGGAGCAGATAGGGTTGTGTTTCCTGAAAAGGAGATGGGCATGAAAATTGCAAAAAATATATCATTAAACAGATTTAAGGACATTATAGATTTACAGGAGGATCATTCTATAATTGAGGTACAGGTTCCGAAGAACTGGGTAGGCAAAAATCTTGCAGAGCTTAACCCAAGGAAGAAGTATGGATTTAATGTAATTGCATCTAGAAAGGAACATGAACTGACTATTAACCTGAATCCAACAACTCCATTTAATGAACATGAATCAATAATTGTAATAGGAAAAAATGAGCTTTTACAGAAGGTTTTCTAGGTGAAAGAGATAATACAGAAAAGTAATTGTACAAGAAACAATATGTCTATAAAAAGACAGGCCACGATGTCAGGAAAGGATATATAATGGGACAAATAGGAGAAATCACCTCACTTTCAAATCCTCACATTAAAAATATTAAGGCATTACAAAATAAAGTAGCCCTTCGTAAAAAAGAGGGACTATTTGTAGTTGAGGGATTAAAGATGTTTGTTGAAGCACCTATTAATATTATAAAAAGTGTATATGTATCAGAAAACTTATTAGAGGATTTAGCAAATAATAAGGGATTTACCGAAAAACTGCGTCAGGAAGCATTGCAAAAGCTTAAAACTGTTCAATATACTAAGATAGGAAATGATGTTTTAAAAAGTATATCAGATACAGTTACGCCACAGGGTATTTTTGCAATATGTAAAAGTTTTGAGTACTCTCTGGATAAGCTTGTAGAAAAAAGCAAAAAACAGATTTTTCTTGTACTTGATGAGATTAAGGACCCGGGAAATATGGGTACAATAATTCGTACAGCAGAGGGCGCTGGTGTAACAGCTGTAATAATGAATAGCAGGTGTGTGGATATATTTAATCCAAAGGTAACAAGAGCTACTATGGGTTCGATTTTCAGAGTGCCATTTATTATAGAAGAAACTCTTGAAAATTCCATTAATTTTCTAAAAGAAAAAGGTGTTGTTACATATGCAGCTCACTTAAATGGAAAAGAGTATTTTAATGAAGAAAATTTTAATGAATCTGTTGGGATTTTCATAGGAAATGAGGCAAAAGGTTTAAGCACTTCAGTTGCAGAGCTTGCAGATAAATATATAAAAATTCCTATGGAGGGACAGGTAGAATCACTTAATGCGTCAGTTGCAGCAGCAATTTTAATGTATGAAGCAAAAAGAAAAATCACAGTGTAATAAATTTGTAATATTTGCATACAATTTTAATGAATAAGATTGTATGGAACATTTGAAAAGTGCCGTAAAATCGGCACTTTTTTAATACTAAAATACAAAAACTTGACAAATGATAATATATTTGATAATATACTTCTCGAAAAGTTGTAATAAATTTAACATTTTTGTAACAATTCAAAAAAGCAAGGAGGAAATCATGGAAACTAAACAAGATAAGATAATTACCTTTATCTCAGCACTTTTGGCAGCTGTTATATTAGTCGTAGTTATCGCTTGCAATGTGGGGAATGATTCATCAAAAACAGATGCTTTGGAAAACCAAAGCGAAAAAGGAAATGGTAATTACACTTCAACAGATTTACAGGCATCTATAATAGATTCAGACGGATTGATAAAAGGTGTTGTAGCTGATGAAACTGGTTCTGAAGAAAAAGCTTCAGAGAAAACAACAGATAGTAGTGAATTAACAGCGGGAGCAGAACCAGAAACTGTAGAAACAGTTATGGAGAAAGCACCTAGTAAATATGCAGGAAAGTTCCTGGTTAATGTAGATGAGTTCTTATTCGTAAGAGCAGAAGGCAGTGCCGACGCACAGGCAGTTGGAAAAATATACAAGGGCTGTGGCGGTGATGTAATCGAAAAAGGAACTGAATGGTCAAAGATTAAATCAGGAAATGTCGAAGGATATATTAAAAACGAATTCGCATATTTTGATGAAGAGCTTGAAGCTCACGAAAGTGAATTTGCTGGCAGCACAGCTAAATCAACAGTAAATTCTCTTAGAATTAGAAAAACAGCAGACTTAAATGGTACAGTTATCGGCACTATTGATGAAGGTGCAGATGTAATCATTAATGAGCTTGGGACAGAATGGACTCATGTAACATATTCTGGTGTTACAGGTTATGTATCAACAAATTATTTAAATATAACATACCAGATGGGTACAGGTATTACTACTGAAGAAGAGCAGGCTGAAATAGCAGAGGAAGAAGCTAGAAAGGCAGCCGAGGCTGCTGCAGCGGCAGAAGCCGAAAGAGCTAGACAGCAGAAGCAGGCTCAGGCAGTAGCAAACAGCCATTTTGTTGAAACAGTTCAAACTTCAGCTTATAGTATTTCAGAGGAAGATGCGTACCTTATTGCTTGTGTAGTTAGTGCAGAAGCCGGTGGAGATATTTACGAAGACCAGCTTGCAGTAGCAAATGTTATTCTTAACAGACTTAAATCTGGAAGATACGGCAATTCAGTAAGCAATGTAGTATATGCAAGAGGACAGTTTACTGTAACGGTAAATGGTGCGTTAGAAAGATATATGACAAACGGTCCTTTATCGGTAGCTGTACAGGCTACAAAGGATGCTATATCAGGAGTAAACAATGTTCCAAATTATAGCAATTTCTGTGCATTATATGCAGCAAACTATTCAAGATATAATGAATATACAATAATCGGGGCTCAGGTATTCTACAGATAGAGTGGAAGCAGAAAGTTTTGTAGCATACAAGAATGTAGGTTCTTGTGTGCTACTTTTTTATACCTAAGAAAGTAGTTTTAAATAAGCTGGTTATGATAGTAGGAAGGTAGATATACAAGGCATATAACAGCTTTAGATAGGGACATCTGCAACCGCTAGTGCTTAGTAAGTGCAAGTGAGAGTGTAGCACGAACTTAGCACTACTGCGAGGTGCAGCTAAGCGAAAGCGGTCCCTATATAAACTGTTATATGCCTTGTATAATTACAACTTACTATACAAAAAACATTAGGCGATTCGTATATTTCAATCTATATAAAACTATTATAAATCTCTTTACATAACCCTCAAAAAAGGCTATTATAAGAAAAGATTAGTATTTTACAGAAAGAAGGAAGCATTATGAATTCATTAGTTGGAACAAATTTTTTGACATTAAAGGATTTAACTCCACAGCAGATAGAATATCTTGTTGATTTATCAGCAGATTTAAAGGATAAAAAGAAAAAGGGCATTGCACACGAATATTGCAAGGGCAAAAATGTAGCATTAATTTTTGAAAAGACCAGCACAAGAACAAGATGCTCCTTTGAGGTAGCAGCACACGATTTAGGTATGGGTAGTACATATTTAGACCCAACTGGCTCACAGATTGGCAAGAAGGAAAGCATTGCTGATACAGCCAGAGTTCTTGGAAGAATGTATGACGGTATTGAATATCGTGGCTTTGGTCAGGAAATAGTTGAGGAGCTTGCAAAATATGCGGGTGTTCCAGTATGGAATGGCTTGACAAACGAATTTCACCCAACACAGATGATAGCAGACCTTCTTACAATTAAAGAGAAGTTTGGAAAGCTTAAGGGTCTTAATTTTGTTTATATGGGCGATGCAAGATATAATATGGGTAATTCACTTATGATTGCCTGTACAAAAATGGGCATTAATTTTACTGCCTGCACAAATAAAAAATATTTCCCAGATAAGGAATTAGTAGCTTTATGCGAAGGTTATGCAAAAGAAAGCGGGGCAGCTCTTACTCTTACAGAAAGCGTAGAGGAAGGTACAAAGGATGCAGATGTAATTTATACTGATGTATGGGTATCAATGGGTGAGCCTGATGAAGCTTGGAATGAAAGAATTAATGACTTATTACCATATCAGGTTAATAAAAAGGCTATGGCCAACGCAAAGCCTGCAGCAATCTTTATGCACTGTTTACCAGCCTTCCACGATTTGAAAACAAAGATTGGCAAAGAGGTATATGAGAAATTTGGTGTTGCAGAGCTTGAGGTTACAGATGAAGTATTTGAATCTGAACAGTCAGTTGTTTTTGATGAGGCTGAAAACAGAATGCACTCTATTAAGGCTATTATGCTTGCAACCCTTGGTGGCTATGAGCTTTCAAAATAATGTAGGTAAGGTAAGATATGGAAATTAACAGAAATCGACGCAATTTTAAAACAATAGGAAAAGTAATAGATGTTATAAATTTAGGCTTATCCATAATAATAATATTAGCTGTATTATTCTTAATAATTAATGTGCAAAAATATATGATAATGTTTCCTGTAGTTTTTTTAGCTTCAGCAGCAATGAATGCAGCACTTGGTTTTAAGGTTTATAAGCAAAGAGAAACATTACATGGAATAATATTATTTGTAGTAGGATTTTTTATGTTAGTTTTATCAATAATAGGATTTATGGTGGCATTATAATGAAATCAAAAATACTAGCAAAGCTAAAAAATACAACAGATTATGTTTCTGGACAGGAATTATGTCAGGAATTTAATGTATCCAGAACAGCTATTTGGAAGATTATTAATAAATTAAGAGATGAAGGATACGAAATAGAGGCTGTAAGCCATAAGGGCTATAGAATAGTAAATGCACCTGATATTTTATCCCAGAATGAAATAGAAAGTGTTGTAGATAATTACAAAATAGTCTATAAGGATGAAATTGACTCTACCAACAATTATGCAAAAAGACTGGCAGAGGATGGCGAAAAAGAGGATATGCTTATAGTCAGTGATTGCCAGACAGCAGGCAGAGGCAGAAATGGAAGGAGCTTTGCGTCCCTTAAGGGCAAGGGCATTTTTATGACCTTACTTAAGCACCCAAAGCTAGAACCACAAAAGGCATCTATGGTTACTATTGTTACAGCTATGGCAGTCAGAGAAGGGATTTTTAATGCTACAGGGCTGGAATGTAATATAAAATGGCCTAATGATATTGTTTATGACGGCAAAAAGGTTTGTGGCATTCTTACAGAGATGAGTGCTGAAATGCAGAATATCAATTATGTGGTTATTGGAATTGGCATAAATACATCAAATGAAAGCTTTTCAGAGGATATAAAGGATGTGGCTGTATCTATAAAAATGACTGGTAAGAATACAATTAAAAGAAGCAGCATTATAGAACAGGTAATAAAAAGCTTTGATAAATACTTTACAGAGTTTGAAAAAACAAGTGATTTAGAGTATCTTCGTGAGGAATACAATAAGTATCTGGTAAATGCAGGCAATAAAGTAAGGATTGTAGCTGAGGACACAGACTACGAGGCTATTGCCTTAGGCATTGACCACGAAGGCCGTCTGCTTGTAAATAAAGATGGAAAAATAATAAAAATAGTATCTGGAGAAGTTTCAGTACGAGGAGTCTACGGTTATGTATAACAAAAATACAGTATTATGCGGCTCAAACGCATATGAACAAAAATATTATTTTAATGATGAATTTGATAGATTGCCAGAATCTATTAAGGACGAATTAAAGGCAATGTGTGTGCTTTTTACGGAGGATATAGGTGGAATACTTACTTTGGAATACACAGAGGATGGTAATCTGGAGTTTGATGTACTTTGCGATGAAGGAGATTTACTTTTTGATGATATAGGCTGTGGCTTAAAAATAAAGCAGCTTAGAACAGAAAAAAGAGAGCTGCTGGAAGCATTGGAAATGTACTACAAAGTATTTGTTCTTGGGGAAGATATGTAGTATAGGAGATACTAGATGAAAATTGGAAATGTAGAAATTGCAAACAATATAGCCTTAGGACCAATGGCTGGTGTGACTGATTTGCCTTTTAGGAAGCTTTGCAAGGAAATGGGCTGTGGGCTTATGTACACAGAAATGGTCAGTGCAAAGGCTATATTATACAACAATAAAAATACAGATGAGCTTTTAAGGGTGGATGAGAACGAAAGACCTATTGCAGTACAGCTTTTTGGCTCTGACCCTGATATAATGGCAGAAATGGCGGCAAGGATTGAAGAAGGTCCTTATGATTTTATTGATATTAATATGGGCTGCCCTGTGCCTAAGATTGTAGGCAATGGGGAAGGGTCAGCACTTATGAAAAATCCAAAGCTGGCTGGTGATATTGTGGCTGCAATGGTAAAAAAATGTAAAAAGCCTATAACAGTAAAAATCCGCAAGGGCTTTGATGATGAAAATATAAATGCTCCAGAATTTGCAAAAGTGCTAGAGGCAAATGGAGCTAGCGCAGTAGCAGTTCACGGAAGAACCAGAGAGCAGTATTACACAGGTAATGCTGATTGGGATATTATAAGTAAGGTTAAAGCAGCAGTAAATATTCCTGTAATTGGAAATGGAGATATTACAACACCTGTTGACGCAAAAAAAATGATAGAGCAGACAGGCTGTGACGGAGTGATGATAGGACGAGCAGCCAGAGGAAATCCGTGGATATTTAAAGAAGTATCTCATTATCTTGCAACAGGAGAACTGATAGAGCGTCCAACACTTGATGAAGTAAGGAAAATGATACTTAGACACGCAAGGATGTTGGTAGAATACAAGGGTAATTTTATTGGAATCAGAGAGATGCGAAAGCATGTTTCATGGTATATATCAGGGTATCCACATTCGGCAGCAATACGAAATCAGGTAAATATGGTGGAAAGTATTGAGGAGCTGGAAGAACTGATAAATGAAAAAGTTAGCATCATAGTAGACACAAAGGCAGCAAATAATTAGATGGGAAAGATTTAAACTATGGATTTTTAAATTGTAAGTGTCTAAAGTGTAAAGGAGAAAGATATGTTATTAGTTGTTGATGTAGGAAATACAAATATTACTTTAGGTTTATTTGAAGGTGAAAATATAGTGGGAAATTATAGAATGACTACCACTACTCCAAGAACATCAGATGAGTTTGGATATATGCTTAGAAGTATTTTGGGAAAATATGCAGATAGTGTGGAAGGAGTTATTATTTCCTCAGTAGTGCCTAATATTATGTATTCTCTTACCAATGGCTTTAAGAAGTATTTTGGAATTAATCCGTACATTGTAGGTCCGGGGACAAAAACTGGCATAAAGCTTACTACACCAAATCCAAGAGAGGTTGGAGCCGACAGGATTGTTGATGTAGTAGCAGGTTATACAATTTATGGAGGACCAGTCATAGTAATTGATTTTGGAACAGCTACCACATATGATTTAGTTACTAAGGATGGCTCGTTTATAGCGGCAGTTACCTCGCCGGGAATTAAAATTTCTGCAAAGGCATTATGGGAGGATACAGCTAAGCTTCCAGAGGTAGAAATTAAAAAGCCAGATACGATACTTGCAAATGACACAATTACCAGTATGCAGGCAGGGCTTGTATATGGTTACATTGGCCAGACCGAGTACATTATAGATAAAATCAAGGAAGAAAGCGGATTTAGTGACTGCAAGGTTGTAGCCACAGGTGGACTTGGAAGAGTTATTTGCGATGAAACAAAGAAAATAGACATATATGATAAGGATTTGACTCTTAAAGGCTTGAAGATAATTTATGACAGGCAGAATAAGAGCAGGTAAATAAGAGTAAGCAGGATAAAAAATTAAGAAAGAGTAAGATAAGTATAAGTAAAATAAAGGCAAGCAAAGTCATGATAAGATAAAGTAAGAATTGTCAAGGTAATTATAAGCAAAGTAAGGATAAACAAAGTAAGGCAAGCAGAACTAAGCATAAAAGTTGGAAAATATAAAGAAAGGAGTGTATGGTGAAAGGGAAAATTTTATAGTGAAAAGGGAATTTGTATAGCTGAAGTGGAAATAAACTTTTCACTTCAGAGGGAATTTGTATAAGGAAAAGAAAGCTACGGGATATTGACAATATATCAAAAAATATATTATAATATTTTGAACTGTCTAAAGAGATGGCTTATACATTCTGGAAATTTCTTTTAATCGATAAGTGTTATTGTGTAAAGTTTTCAGATGTATATAAGAATATTAAAAGTCAGGAAGGTATTTAGGATGGCAGAAAAGAAAAATATACTAACATACGAAGGACTTACAAAGTTAGAGAATGAATTACAGGATTTAAAGGTTGTTAAAAGAAAAGAAGTAGCTCAGAAGATTAAGGAAGCAAGAGAACAGGGTGACTTGTCAGAAAATGCTGAATATGATGCTGCTAAGGACGAGCAGAGAGATATTGAAGCCCGTATTGAAGAATTAGAGAAAATCCTTAAGAATGCAGAAGTTGTAGACGAGGATGAGATTGATACAAAGAAAATCAATGTTGGCTGTAGAGTTGTTCTTGTTGACAAGGATACAAAGGAAGAAATTGAGTTCAAGATTGTAGGCTCAACAGAGGCAAACAGCCTTAAAAATATGATTTCTAACGAATCACCTATAGGCAGAGAGCTTATGGGCAGAAAGGTTGGAGAAACAGTTGTAGTTGAAGCTCCAAGTGGAGAATTCAAATACAAAATAAAGGAAATTCAAAGATTAGTAAACTAGGACTGTGAAAGGAAAGAAGTAGAAAATGGCTGAACAGAACAATAATCAGAATGTACAAGATATAAATGCTCTTTTAAAGGTTAGAAGAGAAAAGCTTGCAGATTTGCAGGAAAGAGGCAAAAATCCATTTGAGATTACAAAATATGATGTTACACATCATAGTCAGGAAATCAAAGACAACTTTGAAGAATTAAACGGCAAGTCTGTAACTGTAGCTGGCCGTATTATGGCAAAGAGAGTAATGGGTAAAGCTTCCTTCTGTAACATTCAGGATTTACAGGGAAATATTCAGTCATATGTTGCCAGAGATAACATTGGCGAGGAATCTTACGCAGACTTTAAAAAGTACGATATTGGTGATATTGTTGGTATTAAGGGTGATGTTTTTGAAACAAAGACAGGTGAAAAGTCTATTCACGCTGTAGAAGTGGTTTTACTTTCAAAATCATTACAGATATTACCAGAAAAGTTCCACGGACTTACAAATACTGATATTAGATATAGACAAAGATATACAGACCTTATTATGAATGCAGAAGTAAAGGATACTTTTGTTAAGCGTTCAAAGATTATTAGTGCAATTCGTAAATATTTAGGAAATGAAGGCTTCCTTGAGGTTGAAACTCCAATGCTTGTAGCAAATGCAGGTGGTGCAGCCGCAAGACCATTTGAAACTCATTTCAATGCACTTGACGAGGACTTAAAGCTTCGTATTTCATTAGAATTATACCTTAAAAGACTTATTGTTGGTGGTCTTGAAAGAGTATACGAAATCGGTCGTGTATTTAGAAATGAAGGTCTTGACACAAGACATAACCCAGAGTTTACATTAATGGAGCTTTATCAGGCATACACAGACTACAACGGAATGATGGACTTAACAGAAAACTTATATCGTTATGTAGCAAAAGAGGTGCTTGGTACAACTACTATCGTTTACAATGGGATTGAAATGGATTTATCAAAGCCATTTGAGCGTATTACAATGGTTGACGCAGTTAAAAAGTACGCAGGTGTAGATTTTAACCAGATACATACTCTTGAAGAAGCGAGAGCAGTAGCAAAGGAACACCATGTAGAATTTGAAGAGCGTCACAAGAAGGGTGACATCTTAAACTTATTCTTTGAGGAATTTGTAGAAGAACACCTTATCCAGCCAACCTTCCTTATGGACCACCCAGTTGAGATTTCTCCACTTACAAAGAAGAAACCAGAAAATCCAGAATATGTAGAGCGTTTCGAGTTCTTTATGAATGGCTGGGAAATGGCAAACGCTTACTCAGAGCTTAATGACCCTATCGACCAGAGAGAAAGATTTAAGGCTCAGGAAGAGCTTTTAGCTCAGGGCGATGATGAGGCAAACACAACAGATGAGGACTTCTTAAATGCCCTTGAAATCGGTATGCCACCAACAGGCGGTATTGGATTTGGTATTGATAGAATGTGTATGCTGTTGACAGATTCAGCGGCTATAAGAGATGTGTTGTTGTTCCCGACAATGAAGTCGTTAGAAAAGTAAGAACCCAGTAAAACCAAGGGTTTCAGCACTTGGATGTACTAAAATATATAGTTGGTCAAGGGGGTTTGACCAAGATTTGACCAATTTTTGGCATAGTCAAAAAAAGATTAGTACAGGTT